>OBZW01000235.1_pt1 | contig 47317 bp, 20 predicted proteins | sample 1477021 | NCBI WGS metagenome assembly OBZW01 (sample SAMEA2580262, study PRJEB22360) | human gut metagenome | biome: human gut; feature: human-associated habitat; material: faeces | place: Denmark | collected 2008/2010
AAACCACCACCACTCACCCACCTTACGGAACCCCAGCCGGGGAACCACTCGCTGAACGGCAGCGAAGAGTTAATTTACACGAACCCCGGCAATCACGCAACCCGGCCCCTCACGGACACCCCGCGAACCCTTGCAAAACAACGCATCCACCGGCGTGTCGAAAACACGGGAAAACGGGCGGCGAACGCCACCGCACGGCACAGGACCGCAGGAAAAACCCACCACAAACCAACACCCGGGTGTGTCGTAACCACGGTGAGTGAATGCGCGCGGCTAAAGAACAAATACAAGACGGCCAGCAGTCAAAACATCCAGCGGGAAAACAACACGACTACGCTTGGCACACATTCAGCAGCGTCAATTCACCCATCCAGCTTGCGTTATGCCATCCAGCTTGCGTCTTGCCTCACCATTTGCGAGACACTCAGCCTACGCCTACCAACGCTTGCCGCACCGTTTACCGCCATTGCCTGGTCTTCCGGCTGCGCTCCAAGGCCCGCGACCCTCGGCATGCAGCACACCAAGATGATGTTTCATAGCGACCAGCATGATATGCGTATCTTCCAAGCCAAGATGCCGTTCATTTTGGGAAGCATCCAACGCGCCCTGACGTTTGGCATACGCATCCAACGTGTTATTGCCATACGGATGCTCATCATCGGGAATCGACCCCTCATCCCAACGACGGCTCATCGGCAACGTGTCGATGATCGTAATATTGCCAGCACGATAGGTTTCCGCATATCCGGCAACGTTCAACATGAAAAAGCTGTGCTCGAACCGGGCGTTGTGTGCAACGTACGGCTGCTGTTCAAGCCGTTGCAGCAATCCGGCCTGTGCTTCGGGCCATTCGTCAAACAAACGAAAGTCCATGCCGGCACGATCGCGCACGTCAATACCGGTAAGGTCGAGAATCAGAGGATTGCCGAGCAGTGCGTTCTGTGCAGGAACTCCGAAGGAAAGACGCGCCTGGCCGTACGCGTCGCCAGCCTCGTAATAGCCCTGTTCGTAGCAGTAGCCCGAGGGCTCGCCGGCCGGACGTGGCGAGATCATATTCATGAATTCGAACCCGGCGTCGATGATGTACACACGGGCCGGATCCGTGCCTGTGGTTTCAATATCAATGCCCATCACCGTGTCGAGGTCACGTCCAGGGAGGTAGGCGTCACGCCAATCCGACTTTTTGTAATCCGCCAAACGTCGAGCCTGCGCGTCCTCCGCCGAGTCAGCGGAACTTCCAAAAGAGCCAAAAGAACCGCTTGAACCCTTGCCAGTAGAGTCAAGGGCCCCATAATCGAACACGCGCGAACCTCCCGGACTCGTCACCCCGCTCAAGTTCGCGCGCGACATGGCGTAATCGCTGGCACGCTTCTGTTCACGTTCTATGGCACGACGTTTGGCACGGCCATTGACGATCTGTGCGGTGCGATCCTGAATATTGTCGAGGTTCACACGGTTGTCCGCTCCAGCAACAGGCTGCAGCACGGGAACCGTCACCCGTTCCCGGCGTTCTTCGGCAATAGTCCACAAGCCCATCGCAACGCCAATTCGACGCAACATGGCGATTTCGTCGCACAACCGACGGTTCGCATATGCGAGCGCACGAGGCAAACGGTAAGAAGCGATCAAACGGTCGAAATCCGTCATGAAAGCGGTGTTACATTGCGCGATGATGGATTCGAGACGGTCGCGTACCGCCAGATCCTTTTTCAGCAGATTATGCAGCTGCTGGGCGGATAATACCGAATCCTGCATGGAATCCGTTGTCTCCGGAGTCGGCAAAAGCGCGGTATCGGCGGCGTTCAATACGGCAATCAGGTCAATGCTTTGGCTTTGCGCGGCTCCAATGCCGTGTTCCAAGTCGAGGGATGCGACCCACTGCCAGTCGATAAGCTGGTTGTCGGCGTTTTTCGGCATTGATGCCGACCATTGGTTGATGTCTTGCTTGGCTTCAGTAAGCCAGGAACGGCCCGTCTTTGCTTCGTTCATACTTTGCATGGTAGCCGAGAGGGGGCGCAGTACACGTCGACGCCCATGAAAAACATACTGCTTCTCGGATAGCGCAATCTCCTTTTTTTCAAGATTCGAAAGCGTATCTTTGATTCGTTTATTCCGCTAAATTCAATACAGAAAAGAAATTAATGTTGCAAAAAACGATTATGTTCACAAAAAATACCATGCTTGACTGTGTCCATGCACGTTGCGCACGTAGTACGACGTCACGTACGAAATCGTTTCGCCATGATGATGACGCAGATGGTGCTGAAAATATCACGCGATATAACGCTGTGAAAAATAATCTTGCGAAATGCAAACATGGTTACCTACATACGTGCGTGTGCCGTGGGGAATGCGATGCGTGCGCACATCGCACGGGATATACGAACGATGGCATGACGAAAGAATGATGGTATGACAAAAAAGGGAGAGGCTCGTAGGCCTCTCCCCCCTGCTGGGTATTCACGGATTTCCGCAACGATCGGATTCGTAACAACCGGATTCCGTGTTGATTGGATTCCACAACGCCTTTGCCGCACATTATGCGCTTACAGCGGCGCTTACCCCCTGGTTTACAGTTCGAATCCGAGTTCGGCTGCGGCTTCGTTAGGAACCGGATCGTCGCACCAGAAATCCTCAAGATTCTCGTTGGTGGCGAGGCTGCGGATTTCCGCCTTGTCGATATACAGTTCACCGCTTAAATGGTCAGTTTCATGCTGGAAGATGCGGGCCGGCCAGCCGTGCAGATGCTCCTCGTGCTGTTTGCCGTCTTCATCTTGCCAGCGGGCTGTAATGTCGAGCCAGCGTTTGCGTACCGCCTGATAGCCGTCGAAACTCAGGCAGCCTTCGTAGAAGCTTCGGGTTTCGGTGCCGATCGGCTCATAGCTGGGGTTGATGATGACATGGAACGGGAATTCAGCCGCTTCACGCGGATCATCGTCATCGTCGTCACGCACATGGTCTTCCACCACGGCGAGGGCCAGTCCAAGACCGATCTGGGTTGCGGCAAGGCCTACGCCCGGCGCTTCGATCATGGTGACACGCATGGTCTCGATGAGTTTGTCGAGCGTTTTGCGGCTCAGCTGGCCTTCGTAGGCTGCGGTCTGCTGACGTAGTACCGGTTCGCCTGCCTGCACGATGGGGAGCAGTTGTTCCTTGCCGCCGGTTTTGATGAGTTTTTCAACCTCGCGGTTGAGTTCGAGGTTGACTTTCGAGTTGCGTCCAAACATGGGTTTCCTTCGCATATTGGTTCGGGATTTTGGATTGCCGAATGATGTGTATCGGCAGTTTGGTTACAGGGCAAGTTCTTCGGCTACGACTTTGGCGAGACGGTCGCAGACCTCGTCGGCCTGCTGTTGGGTTTCCGCTTCGGCCATGACGCGCACGAGCGGTTCGGTGCCGGATGGTCGCAATAGCACGCGGCCGGTGTCGCCGAGCATTTTCTCTTCGTGTTCGACGGCCGCCTGCACTTTGGCATTGGTTTTGGCCGCGAGCTTGTCGACGTTCGGCACGTTGATGAGGGTTTGCGGCAGTTGCGGGAAGTCGGATGCGAGTTCTTTGAGGCTTTTGCCGGAGTTGACCACTTCGTTGCATAGGGTCAATGCGGTGAGGGTGCCGTCGCCGGTGGTGGCGAATTCGCGGTTGATCACGTGTCCGGACTGTTCGCCGCCGAGCGAATAGTCACCGCGCAGCATTTCCTCAAGCACGTAACGGTCACCCACGCCGGTTTGCACGGTTTTGATGCCCATGGAACGCAGGGCGAGTTTCAGGCCGAGGTTGCTCATCACGGTTACTACGAGGGTGTCGTGGTTGAGCTTGCCCGCATTCTTCTTGGCACGCGCAAGAATGCCCATGATTTGATCGCCGTTGACCATGGTGCCGTCTTCATCCACGGCGAGGCAACGGTCGGCGTCACCGTCGAAGGCCACACCCAGATCGGCTCCGGAGGCCTTGACCATGGCCTGCAGCTGTTCGGGGTGTGTGGATCCGGCGTTCTTGTTGATGTTGTAGCCGTCTGGCGAAGCGTTGATCACGATCACGTCTGCACCGGCGCGGCGCAACGCTTCCGGCGCGACCACGGAGGTGGCGCCGTTGGCGCAGTCGGCCACGACTTTCAGTCCTTTCAGCGGTGTCGGCTGGGACTTGTCAGGCCCAATGGGGGCGATGGTGGACACCAGATGGTCGATATACAGGTTGGTTGCGGTTGCCGTGTCGTGGCTGATACGGCCCACACCGGCACCGGTCGGACGTTCCCAATCCTGGCCGAGCACACTTTCGATTTCGTCTTCTTTGGTATCAGGCAGTTTGAAACCGCCACGTGCGAAGAATTTGATGCCGTTGTCGGGCATGGGATTATGGGATGCGGAAATCACGGCACCCATTTCCACATTCAGCACGGAAGTCAGGTATGCGACACCCGGAGTTGGAATAATGCCCGCGTCGATCACGTCAAATCCGCCTGCGGACATGCCTGCGGACAGTGCCGCTGCAAGAAAATCGCCGGAAACGCGAGTATCGCGGCCGACCAGTGCACGGCGACGACCGTCGAATTCGCTTTTGTCTCCGTCATCGCCAAGCACGCGCACCGCAGCATCGCCCAAATCCAACGCAAGCTGTGCGGTCAAAGCCCTATTCGCCAATCCTCGAACACCGTCTGTTCCGAACATACGTGGCATGAGTCTCAAGTCCTCGCTATCTCAAGTTATATTGCCGTGCACCATCGTACTCAACGGGTTCACCATTCAACGAAATAGTCGACAGCATGTTGCGATACCTGCAAATCACAGTATGCGATGTCAGGCGAACCGCAGTATGCAATGTCGTGAGATTTCCACAATCTCAAGTTTCTTGCAATCTCACTCCCATCCTCCGATTCCGACCGACTGGGCCATTATGGGCCCGAAAGACCCACTGTCCATAACCGTTATGGGACCGGCTTTTGTTCGGGATGGCTTGTCTGGAAGCAAACAAGCCCGGACTGGCAGCGAGATAAGTCACGCCGTCAGTCCGGGCTTGTGATGCAATATCACAGAGTGATATCAGATGCAGTTACCAAAAGTAGCTACCAAAAACAACTACTGCAGTGGTGTCAGGAACGGCATCAGAGGGACGCGTTGAAATCGCGCACCTTGAGCGTGCGATGCGACGATTCAACATTGCCGCGCACAATGCGCTGCAACGCGTTGTCGGCGTCCGCATGCGAAGCCAGCCAAGCATCACCGAGATCCACCAGCGTGGCCGGATCGGCATAGCTCGGGTACAGGCCTTCCAGCAGAGCCTCAGCCATGTGGAAGGTCTTGTTCTTCCAAATCCAGTCAGCAACCTCGAAATACTTGGCCGCATACGGTTCAGCCAAGTCGGCACGTGGAGTGGATGCGAAGCCGCGGGCCACGGATTCCAACTGCATGTTGGTCAGCTCGTCGTTGTGCAAAGCCTCGTTCCAAGCCCATTCCTTGGCTTCCGCAATGCCTGCGACCGCACGTGCACCCAATGCGAACTCACGGTTCTCAGTGGTTTCGCGCTTGGCAAGTTCCGCGTCGATGTCACTCTGGCCAATGGCGTTGATCGTGCTCAACGCGTTGATGATGGTCCAACGGAAATTATTGTCAATCTCCAAGCCGTCAAGCTTCACGGAGCCATCGAGCAGACCCTTCGCATTCGCTTCGAACGCAGCATCGCCCGGCTCACCATAACCCAAGTAAGCGGTGATCAGCTGGAACTGCTCGTCGGAACCGGCTTCGGCAGCCTGAGCCAGCTTGAACAGTTCGGCAGCCACATGCTCCACCACTTCGGCACGGTCGGCCGGAGCGGTGTAATGCCATGCGGTGGTGCTGACCTGCGCCAAAGCGTAACGGAACGTGGTGGACTCATGTTCCGTGGCGAGCGCAGCCAAAGAGGTTTCGATGAACTGCTTTGCCGGCAATTCGCCGTCACGAGTCATATCCCAGAATGCAAGCCAAATCACGGAACGAGCCAGCGCATCGTCGAAACGATACAGGTTCTCCGCAGCGAACTTGAGGCTCTTCTCATCGAAGCGCAGCTTCGTGTATGTCAAATCGTCGTCATTCACCAAAATCAGCGCCGGACGTGCCTTGCCGGCAGCCGCTTCGACAATCGTCAGTTCGCCGTCAACATCAAGTTCGAACTGGTCGGTACGCACGATCTTGCCGGTCTCCGGATCCTCATTGTAGAAGCCGACAGCCAGACGATGTGCACGCAGCACCGGATGTTCAGCCGAAGCGGACTGGCGCAACGCAAGCTGCCGAATCGTACCATCCTCGTTTTCCTCAACTTCGGTAGCGATGGTGTTGATGCCGGACTGTTCAAGCCACTGGGCGCTCCACGCCTTGAGATCGCGGCCGGACGTCAACTCGAGTTCAGCCAGCAGATCGGCGAGCGTAGCGTTGGAGTACGCATGCTTGTCCAAATAGTTGTTGATGCCCTTGAAGAACTTCTCACGACCCACATAGAACACGAGCTGCTTCAGCACGGAAGCACCCTTGGCATAGGTGATGCCGTCGAAATTGACATACGTGTCGTTCAGATCGTTGATCGGCGCGACGATCGGGTGGGTGGTGCTCAGCTGATCCTGGCGCAGTGCCCAGCTCTTCTCGCCGGAGCTGAACGTGGCCCAAGCGTCCTTCCATTCCGTGGCTTCGGCAGTGGCAAGGGTGGATGTGAACTCAGCGAAAGACTCGTTAAGCCACAGGTCGTTCCACCACTTCATGGTCACGTAATCGCCGAACCACATGTGTGCAAGCTCGTGTAGCACGGTGACGACACGGCGCTCGGCATACGCGTCGGTGACCTTCGATTCGAACACGTACTGGTCGCGGATAGTGACCATGCCAATGTTCTCCATAGCGCCGGCATTGTATTCCGGCACGTAAATCTGGTCGTACTTGGCGTACGGATACGGCACGCCCCAAGTCTTCGCATAGAAGGCAAAACCCTTCTTGGTGATGTCGAACAGGTAGTCGACATCCTTGGCGAACGCTTCGGCGAGCGCCTGACGGCAGTACATGGCCATCGGCACGGTGCGGCCGTCTTCGTTGGCGTATTCGGTATGCCATTCGGCGTATGGACCTGCGCAGATGGCGGTGAGATAGGAGCTCATGGTCGGCGTGGATTCGAACACCCACAGTTTGGTGGTTTCGGCTTCGTGCGTGCCGAGCGTGCCTTCTTCGGTAACGGTTTCGTTGTCGGTCACGGATGCGGCAGGCATGTTGGAGGTGACGATCCATGACTTGGCCGCAAGCACGGAGAAGTCGAACACGGCCTTGATGTCAGGCTGGTCGAACACGGCGTACACGCGACGGGCATCCGGCACTTCGAACTGGGAGTACAGATAGATGTTGCCGTCGGACGGGTCGACGCTGCGGTGCAAGCCTTCACCGGTGTTGGAATACTGGCACAGCGCCTTGACGGTCACTTCGTTGTGCGCTTCGAGGTTCTTCAGTTCGATACGGCTGTCGGCGAACGCTTCGGCCGGATCGAGAGTTGCGCCGTTGAGCACGATTTCGCTCACTTCGGTGGCGATCAGGTCGAGGAAGCTGGTAGCCCCCGGCTCAGCGTCGAACGTGATGGTGGTTTCAGAACCGAAATTTTTGGCTCCACGGGTCAGGTCAAGTTTGACCGTGTAATGAACCGGTGCTGCGATAACGCTTTTACGTTCTTCCGCTTCGATTCGGGTGAGATTTGCTCCTGGCATGTCACTCCTTTTTATTGGGAAATTCCTATTTGTGGAATAGGAGACGGCGCAACCGATTGTGCCGGTTACGCCGTCCTTCTTTTGATTATGTAATCAACAATTATTGACAATCTGTCGATTCATCATTGCGCTGCGTTTAATCCCATCGCTTCGTCAACATCCTGCGCAATATCGGCAACGACCGGAACGATCATCGGCTTGCGATGCAGCTGACGTGCGACCCAGCTACCCAACGTACGACGCATGATCTGCTGAAGCTTGTACGTATCGCGCGTACCAGTCATCATCGCATCCTGCAATTGCTCGACGATCTGATGACGGACCTTGTCGAATTCGCTTTCGTCTTCGGCAACCGCGTTGAGATAGATCTTCGGACCTGCGACAACGTCAGCGGTTTCCGTATCGACAACGACGAAGCTCGACACGAAACCTTCCGTGCCTAGAATACGACGCTTCTCAAGCTCTTCCTCGGTAAGTTCGCCAACGGAATCGCCGTCAACGTACACGTAACCGCATGGCACGGAACCGACAACAGCAGCCTGGCCGTGGTACAAATCGACCACGTCGCCATCTTCAGCGAGCACCACATTCTGCGGATCGACACCCGTCTTAACCGCAATCATGCCGTTCGCCACCAAATGGCGGTTCTCACCATGAATCGGCATGGCGCACTTCGGCTTGACGATGTTGTACATGTACAGCAGTTCGCCCTCATTGCAGTGGCCGGACACATGCACGGCGGCATTGTCTCGATTGACCACGCGGGCGCCAAGCTGCACCAGCTTGTTGATGATCTTGTACACGCCATGCTCGTTGCCTGGAATCAGGGAGCTCGCAAGAATGACCGTGTCGAATTCGTTGATGGTGATGTCGCGATGGTTGCCGTCGGCGATGCGGCCAAGTGCGGCCATCGGTTCGCCTTGGGAACCAGTGCACATGTAGACGAGCTTGTCGTCTTGCACGTCATGAGCCTTCTTCAGGTCGATGACCGTGTCTTCAGGAAGCCTTAAGTAGCCCAAATCCGCAGCAATGGACATGTTGCGAACCATGGAACGGCCCACGAACACCACCTTGCGGCCATACTTGTGAGCGGCGTCAACAACCTGCTGCACGCGGTGCACATGGCTGGAGAAGCTGGCCACAATGATCTTGCGCGTGGCCTGGGCGAATGCCTGATCAAGCGCTGGACCAATGGTGGTTTCCGGCTTGACGAAGCCTGGAACCTCAGCGTTAGTGGAATCCATCATCAGCAGATCCACGCCCTTTTCACCAAGCTTGCCGAACTCCACCAAATCGGTGATGCGATGGTCGAGCGGCAGCTGATCGAGCTTGATATCGCCGGTATCGATGAGGCTTCCGGCCGGAGTCTGCACGAACACAGCCAAAGCGTCCGGAATGGAATGCGTGACGTTCACAAACTCAAGATTGAACGGACCGACCTTCAGCTTGTCGCGTCCCTTGACCTCAACCAGTCGCGGATTGATGCGATGCTCCTTGCACTTGGCTTCGACGAAAGCCAACGTGAGCTTGGAACCGATCAGCGGAATATCAGGACGAAGCTTCAGCAGATACGGCACGCCACCGATATGATCCTCGTGGCCGTGGGTGAGCACCAGAGCATCGACCTTGTCGAGACGATCCTTGATGTAATGGAAGTCAGGCAGGATCAAATCAACGCCCGGCTGCTCCTCTTCAGGGAAAAGCACACCGCAGTCGATGAGCAGCAGATGGCCGTTGTATTCGACCACGTTCATGTTACGGCCGATTTCACCAAGACCGCCAAGGGGCACGATGCGCATGGAACCCTTGCGGTACTTCGGCGGAGCGATCAACACGTCATCCTGCTGGGGTGCGGTAGTCTGCGGGGCAAGACGGGAATTACGACGGTTGCCGGCAGAAGAGCTTGCCGCATTAGCACTCTTGGAGTTCCTAGAAGGCTTGGTGCCTTTCGCTTTCTTGACGTTCTTCGCACCCTTGGAGGAGCCACTACCATTGCCGCGGGAACCGCCACGACCAGAAGACTTCGCCCTCTTGGAAGTCGTTTCGGCCTTGTTGGCCTTCTCGGAGCTTACAGACTTCGCAGATTTCACATCCGCGGTCTGGGTATTTTCAGTGCGCTTGGCAGCTTTGCTGCCGCGCTTGTGCGTAGTTACTGTTTTGGTTTCTTCTATAGCCATTTCCTAGTTGGATTTCTATTACTAATTGTCTCCGCCTGTGCGGAAACGAGGAATTCAGTAAGTTTGCCGTATTACGGCAAACCGGTAGTCGCAATGCTTGCCGTAATCACCATTGCAAATCAGTGCCGTAAACATCGCTACTGCAGGTACGGCAATCATCGCAATAATCGCAATCACAGCAAGCCGGAAGCGCGCATGCCATCCTCCGCGCGCTTAATCTCAGCTTCGCCCGGACCGACGTTCGGCAAACGCATCGTCGTGGAATCGAGAACGCCACGCACCTTCAACGACGCCTTCGCCATAACAGCTTGGAAACCGTTGCCATTCATCGCTTCGACCAGTGGGGCAAGCTGCACGGCAATGCGCTGTGCCTCATGAATGTCGCCGCGATCGAACGCAGCAGCCAAATCACGCATCGGACCGGATGCGGCATGCGCGATCACGGAAATAATGCCGACCGCGCCAACCGAAAGGAACGGCAGGAACAGACCGTCATCGCCCGAATACCAAGTTAAACCGGTTTCCATACGCTTACGCACGGCACCCGCGATATCTCCGGTGGCGTCCTTGACCGCCTTGACATGATCAAGTTCAGCCAAACGGCGGTAGGTTTCCAACTGAATGTGCAAACCGGTACGGCCAGGCACATCGTAAACGATAATCGGCTTGTCGGCGGAATCATTGACCGCCTTGTAGTGACAGAACACGCCTTCCTGCGACGGGCGCGAATAGTACGGAGCGACCACAAGCACCGCATCGGCGCCCGCCTCCTGAGTCTGCTCCACCATGCGCACAGTGTGGGCGGTATCATTAGAACCCGCGCCGGAGATGACCGGCACGTCCACGACCTCCTTGACCGCTTGTACCAGCTCGACCTTCTCCTCCATGTGGGTGGTGGGAGACTCGCCCGTGGTGCCATTGACCACAAGGCCATCAGCACCATCGGCAACAAGCTGCTTCGCAAGCTTCTGTGCGGCCTCAAAATCAACGGAACCATCGGCCTTCATGGGGGTGACCATGGCCGGAAGAATACGTCCGAAAGGAGCAGGATCAAGAAGATGCATAGTACCGTCAGTCATGGTACCAACGGTACTTCCCGCCACGGACGCCGAAGCGTCCGAGTTCGTGACCATGTCGCAATATGAACTACCTCCCCGAGACCAAAATCCCCCAGCAAGTGGAAGAATCTGTACGCTTAGCCGCATACTCAGGTGGATTCACGCCAAATGACTTCACGATTTTGATCTGGTGACCGCACGATTTCGGAATATCGCACGATTTTGATTTCCTGACCGCACGACACTCCAAAACAGTGCGGTCACCAAGAGGGAAAAGTACGGCCACCAGAACAAACTCAGGCAAGGTATTGGGTGGGGTTCTGTTCGAACTTGGCGGCGCAGCCCGGGTTGCAGAAGTAGTAGGTGGTGCCGTTGTACTCGCGGGTAGCCGCAGCGGCGGCCGGATCGACGCTCATGCCGCAGACCGGATCCTTGGCGAGCACGCTCTGGTCGGCGCCGGCAGTGTGGCCGCAGCAGGAGTGCGCGCCGCCCATGCCTTCCATACCCTCGTGCATGCCTTCCTTCTTGGCCTTGTGATCGCTGAACAGTCCCATGATGAATCCTTTCTGACTATGGTTGTTGTGATTATTATCGTTCGGGTTCGGCTGGCGAACCTGATACGTCCTGTTTGCGGCACGCACCGCCTTGTCTGGATCGAACAGGCGCAGTCGGCTCGCATTCGTCACCACGCACAGCGACGAGAACGCCATGGCAGCGCCCGCGATCATCGGATTGAGCATCATGCCGGTGAACGGGTAGAGCACGCCCGCCGCAATGGAAATGCCGATGCTGTTGTAGCCAAGGGCGAATCCAAGATTCTGCGCGATATTGCGCATGGTGGCATGAGTCAGATCAAGCGCATGCACCAAACCCATCAGAGAGCCATTCATCAATGTCACGTCCGCGGACTGGATCGCCACATCCGTGCCCGTTCCAATGGCGAATCCCACATTCGCACGGGCAAGTGCAGGAGCATCGTTGATACCGTCGCCTACCATGGCCACCGTATAGCCTTGCGCCTGCAGTTTTGCGATTTCGTCCGCCTTGTTTTCCGGTCGCACTCCAGCGATCACGTTGCTGACGCCAACTTGATTTGCCACGGCATGTGCCGTTGTCTCGTTGTCTCCGGTGAGCATCACCACGTTGACGCCATGCGATTTCAAAGCTGCGATGGCCTGTTGCGAATCGGGTTTTACCGTGTCGGCAACGGCCACGATTCCCGCAAGCTCGCCGTCGACCGCTGCAAGCATCGGCGTTTTCCCTTCCGCCGACAGCCGTTCCATAGTCTCGATGATGTCATCGAGATCCTCGTTGCCGACGCTCGGCATGGCCACGTCAAGATCGTCGATCAGATCGGTATTGCCAACAGCGATACTATGTGACGCGACGTGCGCAGTGACTCCCTGCCCGGAAATCGCACGGAATTGCGTTGCCTCGCCTAACGTAAGATGCTTTTCTTGCGCTTCAGCAACGATCGCGGCGGCAAGAGGATGTTCGGAATCCCGTTCGGCACTGGCTGTGATCGCCAGCAAATCATCTGGCATTTCACGCCATTTTCCAAGCGGAAGCACGTCGGTCAACGACGGTTTACCAGCGGTGATCGTACCTGTTTTGTCAAGCACGACAGCATTGATTTTGCCGCACGTCTCCAATGCTTCGGCGGAACGAATCAGCACACCCATTTGCGCGGCGCGACCGGTCGAAACCGTTACGGAAAGCGGTGTGGCAAGACCCAATGCGCACGGGCATGCAATCAGAAGCACCGAAACCGCCGCCACCAGCGCATGCACCACGCGCGGTTCCGGCCCAAACGCAAACCACAATGCGCACGACCACACGGCGATCAGCACCACAATCGGCACGAAAATACCGGAAATCTTATCCGCCAGGCGCTGTACCGGAGCTTTGGAACTTTGCGCGGATTGCACCAATCCAATGATCTGCGCGAGCACCGTGTCTTTGCCGACTTTTGTGGCACGATACCGCAACGATCCGGTACCGTTGATCGTGGCACCGGTCACATTGCCGCCAGCCTGCTTCAGCACCGGCATGGATTCGCCGGTGATCATGGATTCGTCGACAGACGATGAACCGGAAATAACCGTGCCGTCAACGGGAAGTTGTTCGCCCGGACGAATCGCAATAATATCTCCGACCAACACCTGATCGACCGGAATTTCCTCTTCGATTTCATTACGCACCACGCGAGCGGTTTTCGGCTGCAGTTTCGCCAATGCACGCATGGCTTCTCCCGTACCGACGCGAGCGCGCGCTTCAAGCAATTGCCCGACCAGCATCAGCGTGATGACCACACCAACCGCTTCAAAATACGGTTCTCGAGCATTCTCAGGCAGAATCTGAGGCACAAACGTGACCACACACGAGTAGGCAAACGCGAATACCGTACCCAAACTGACCAATGCGTTCATTTCCGGAGAGCGGTGAATGATCGCAGCGAAACCGCTACGAAAAATCGGTAATGCGGCATAGCACATCACCGGCAGCATCAGTATGAACTGCGCCCAATTCGGCATCGGATACAGCATCAACATCGTAGAAGCGAATACCGGAATCGTAACGATGGCAGACACAATAAGCCGCGTAACCAATGCTCGCATTTCACGAGATGCGGAAAAATCATCTGAAGAACCAGCAGAAACAGAAGAAAAATCAGAAGAAGTATCAACGGATTCATACGATGTTTCATCAACAGCAGTCTGTTGCGATTGCATAGGAACATGAGATTCTGCATTATTCGGATTTTCTTCCGACGCTGAATGCTCGTCCTGCATTGCAGCATGATGTTTTCCCGGCAACACACGCAACGTGCCATGCAGCATGTTCATACCGCACGCAAAACCGTACTCCCCCGGCCTATCAGGATGAATCGTCAACGTCGTTGTACGGAAAGGAGGTAATGCAAGATCGACGCCGAAATCGGAGAACACTACGTGCGACGAGCATTCGCCGTCTTCTTTTCGATCGAAGATCAACCGCAAAGGCAAACCAGCCTCGGCTTCGATGACTGCCGGACTGTACCCGCCTTTGACTTCGACGACCGCCTCTTGCACGCCGTTGTCAGCACGGGCGCGGAACGCTTTGCGCGGCGCGAAAAAGAACCACAAAACGGCTACCGTCACAGCCAATGCGACGATGATGGCAATCAGAGCCTGCATGTTTCACCGGTTTCCATATTGCATTCGTTTCGATTCGGACAGTCACACTGTATACCAGCACTTGAGCTAATTGCCAAGAGTCAGCGCACAGCTTTATTACGTAGGTAGGTACGACGATATGAATAATCCCCAAATCGCCGATGCCTGAAATAAGCCAACATCAGCGGCTTGGGGACCATTTACCGTTCAACTGTAAGGATTTACAGGTCGAGGAAGTTGTCGAGGCCGACGGTCACACCCGGGTATGCACCAGTGGAGACCTTGCGAACGGCCAGCAGCACGCCCGGCATGAAGGAGATGCGGTCGAAGCTGTCGGCGCGAATGGTCAGCTGCTCGCCGTCGTTACCAAACAGGGCTTCCTCATGGGCATTGAGGCCACGCAGACGCACGGCGTGCACATGAATGCCGTCAACCACTTGGCCACGGGAACCACCATCGGTTTCGGTGGCATCCGGAACAGGGCCAAGACCCGCTGCCTTACGAGCTGCGGCAATACCCTGCGCGGTATGGAATGCGGTGCCGGACGGAGCATCCACCTTGTTCGGGTGGTGCAGTTCAATCACTTCGGCGGATTCGAAGTACGGAGCCGCAACCTTGGCGAAATAGTCGGCAAGCACGGCGGAAATAGCGAAATTCGGCGCTATGAACACGCTCTGGCCCTCGCGAGGCGCGGCAGCGAGCGCGGCACGCACCTGATCGAGCTTCTCTTCGGTCCAACCGGTGGTGCCCACCACCACGTCAACACCTTGCGCCACGAGTGCGCGCACATTGTCAAGAGACACGCTCGGCACGGTGAACTCCACCACCACGTCAGTATTTTCGGGGGTAATTTGGCTCAGGTCGTCGCCAGCGTCAAGCGCGAGCGCCAGTTCGGTGTCGTCCGCGTTGTTCACAGCGTCAACCACGTGGGAACCCATGCGCCCTTTGGCGCCAACTACAGAAACCTTGATCATTGCAACTCCTTCAGGCGTTCTGGCTGCATCCATCTGTAACAGCTTTCTATGATTCCAACGAATCCAACAATAGAATACAATTGCCCGAACATAATCCTCACGATCATTTTCGGGCAATTTCTGGAATGCTTAATCCACATAGTATCTATGAATCACAGATCATCTATGAATGCTGTAAAACATTTCGACGCGTGATCACCCAGCCGATCAGGGCGAACGGGATCGAGGCGAGCACGAAAATCCACGGCAGCATAAGGCTCACGTCGGGTGTGGCGTGATCCAGTATGATACCGGTGATCATCGAGCCGAATGATGCGCCGACAGTTCCCGCAGTGCTCACCCAGGAAAGGCCTTCGGTCAACGACTCTTCAGGAACGGTTTCTTTCATCACGAGGTTGCCCGATGCGAACACCGGCGAAACAGCCAGACCGGTGAGAATTTCCACAATGCCTATTACGATCAGATTGCCTTGGCACAGGTGAATTACAAAGAAGCCGGCTGTGATCGCCGCAAGGAACATGATCATGTAACGCCAACGGGATCCTTTGAGCTCAAGCGTTCCGAAAACCAGCGCGCCCATACACGAACCGACCGCTAGCATCGCCAGCTGCACGCCGAGCACGGAATCAAGATGCAACGATTTCATGACGGCTGTCATGGACGTGTCGAATGCGGTGAAACTCATGTTGAATATGATGAAAACCAGCAGCAACGGAATCACGCCAGCATAAGTGAAAATGCTGCGTTTCTTGCGATTACCACTCGTCTTCAATTGCGCAATGGTCAGCCTGTTGCGCAGTGCGGAACCTGAATCGCCGGTATTGCTGGCATCGCCATCGATAGTCAATCGCACATCGGCATCGTCTAAAGAGGCCGAAACGACCTTGACTTCATGCACGACCGGCGGCTGCGTGTCTTTCAATGTGAAGAAAATGGTACCGCCAAGGGCGCAGGCAATCGTTGGCACGAACAACTGCGAAACAGGGTGCACAGAAGCTGCAAGGAACGCTGCGAGAATCGGTCCGAAAATGAATACGATTTCGTCAATGGCGGATTCCATGGCGTATGCGGTGTTCAATAGTTCGCCGTTGCCGGTGCGGTCGAGCACGTACGTCCAGCGGGTACGCACGAGCGCGCCGAACGAGAATTGCGTAAGACCCATCACCACGGCCAGCATGAACAGCAATGGAATCGGCACGCGCACCAGTGCGGCGAATGCGAAACCAAGCATGGTGATGATTTGCACGACAAGCACCATCGAACCGACCTTACGCTGGCCGAATCGGTCGAACAGTCGCGCGTACAGTGGCGTGACCGCTGCGGTGGCGAGCACATATGCGGCGCTCATCACGCCTGCGATCGTCCAATTGTCGTACAGGTGGTTGAGTGCGAGAATAATGCCGAGGCCCATCATCGACATCGGCAGTCGCGCCAAAGCTCCGGAAGCGCAGAACGCTTTGGTTCCCGGAATGGAGAACAATACGGAATATGGCGACTTCGGGGTTTCGGTTGCGCTGGTGGCAGCCATGCTTATCGCTCCTTAACTTTCGTTGCGTCCGGCACGTGTGCCCGCCCACACATGCTGCACGAGGGTAGCGGCGCTCCTCCACAACGCTGCACGTAGTGCGTTACCCTACGTGCAGGCTGGAAAGCGCCGCTTTTCAACGATGATCAAGAACAAGCAGGATGCATACACGCGTCCTTTGGCGCACCAGCACTAGTCGTTGTCGGATTGTTTCGGAATTCCGTAGCTCAACTCGGCAAGGATCTCTTCTTCTGTTTTGTCGGCGGCGTTCAGCTGCCGATTGCCCTCAACGGGCTCACTCAGATAGTAGAGGCAGGCGTCGACAGCATCAAGCGGCACGCCTTCCATTGCCGACAGCAACAGCCGATACATATCCAACTGCACTAATTTTTCTTGTATTTCTTCTTTTTTCCTAGGTTTTTTTCCAGTTTTCCAATCGACTATCGTATATTGTTTCGATTGGTCCTTTTCGTTGAGACCTCCGAAGAACACCGCGTCAAGCTTGCCGTTGATGATGGTGCCCAATTGCGGCATATTGACGACGATCTGCCGTTCCGCCCACGCGGGCTTACGTTGCGCCCATGCCGACGTGGCAAGACGCTGCTGCCAATCGAACAATGCATTGTTTTCCATCGCATTTTCCGCTGCATTTTCGACCGCCGCATTATTTTCTTGAGATTGCATCCCATTGTTGCGTTTGATTTCGGCAAGCATCGACGATCTCGATTCAGCTACGCGCGTATTTCCGTTGCCTTCAGCACCGCCGACGATGCAAGCAATATCCACATCGGCCATAATGAACCGTTCCGCCCACGCATGGAACTGCGTACCTAGCTGCGCGGCTGGCGACGCGACATTTGGAATCGGACGCACGAGCCCACGCCAGTAGGCGCGGGCACCACGATCGTTCATCATGCCCGCGCGCGCCTGCAGGGAGGTGACGTTCTGACGGCCGGACGCAAGAATCTTCTCGCCTTGCGCACGCACCGACCGGTCGAACGCATCCTGCGATGCGTCGGCCAACATGTCGGGCATGAGATTGCCATCATCGACCAACAGCTGCGCGCAATGCAGCAGCGAACCGGCCGAACCGAGCGCAACGTCATCAGCAACAGCATCCACGCCCACGCCGGTATCCAGGTCCGCAGCGCCGGCGACCATCGCATCACGCACCTGATCGGCGGACGAACGCAACATTTCGCAAGTCTCTTCAGTCAAAGCGCACGGCCATGGCAGGAATCGCTCGCCTTCCAGAGGCTCAAGCGGTGCGTTCCAGGCGTCACCGACCACCGCATCCTCGAAATCGCAGGCATGCTCGCCCACGAAATATCCGCTTGGCAATGGCGCACCAATCGAATGCAAGCTGGAAATGCCATTTTCGGAAGCATTATTCCCGGAAATACCATCTCCAGAAAAAACGGCATCCGCACCATCCTCAACTTCCGCGATATCGCCCAGATTGCTCGGTTCATCCGCTCTGGAAACGATATTGTGCATGGAGTCATACACTTCCTGCCAGAAATTCGACGGTTTGGCCACTTGTTTACGCTCACCCACGGCACGCGGATCACGGCTTTCCACATTCGTTTCGCTATAGGTGAGCAGCGCCTCATGGCGGGCGCGGGTCAACGCCACGTATGCGAGACGACGCTCGTCGGCATGCAAGCGGCGGCCATATTCCTCGCTCTGCGTCAAATACAGTCCGTCCGGATCGACGCCTTCCATATCGTCAACATTCATGGTGCGCAGAGTGCCGAACACTTCATCATCGATGATTTCCGCATCTTCCAACGCTTCCAAGGCCTCCAATGGATTCCAGCCGACGAGCGCGTCATGGGGGAATCGCGGCAGAATATCCGCATCCACGCGCACAGGAACAGGCACCGCGGCAGGATTCGTCAGCCATGTTTTGGCGTTTTCATGGTATTCAGGCGGCGTCCATACGCCATCTTGGAAACCATTGAGATGCGTTTCGTCAACGACAACGCTCAGGTTGTCGCCCTTGTTACTGGGAAATCCACCATCGGTCATGCCGACCACGGCCACGGCATCCCATTCAAGCCCCTTCGACTGGTGCACGGTCATCAACACCACGTCGACGGGCACATCGGGGGCCACCGCGTTCTCTTCGGAAGCGTCACGCAGCGAATCCACCCATGAGATGAACGCACGCAGGCTCGGCAAGCCTTGCGATGCGATCTCCTGCATGTACGTGTCGACGAGTTTCATCACAGCGTCGATCGGCGACTTGGCGAGCGCCACGTGGGAGGCGTCAAGCATGGCCTCGGCATGATCGGCACGCATATGCCGAGCCAGCAGCATGTCGATGTCAAGATTCAACGCCGTAATGGCTTCGCGCACCACTTCCGGCAGCGGGTGGCCGAGCACGCGCTGCACTTGGCGGAGTGTATCCGCGGCACGAAGCACCGCCTGCGCTCCCCTGCGGCTCAGCCTGCCATCGATGAGTTGTTCAAGATCGTCTCGTAGCATGAGATCCACCAGAAAAACAGCATTCGGCACTTGGTCGCGATATTCGCGCACAATGGATCGGATTTCAGCATTCGACAGACCAGAATCGGAAATCGTTTCGCTATTTTCGGAATTACTGGTTTTCCTGGAATCACCGGAATTTATAGAATCACCGGAATTCCCAGCTTTTGTGGTCTGTGCCGGAACAATTCCCGCCGATACGAGCGCACGATACCGGTACACCGTATTCACTCTCTCCGCCGTGTCCGCAAGCGCCTGCAGATCGTCGGCTTCAACGGCGAATCGTGGCGTCGCCAGCAGTCGCATAAGCGCCGCACTGTCGGTATGGTCGCTGACCACGTGCAGCAGGGCGAACACGTCCCGCACTTCCGGACGTTCCAGCAGGGCCGCCTGCCCCACGACCAGCGTGGTCAGCCCGGCCTGCTCGAGCGCTTCCGCGTATTTCGACATGGTTCCTTTGGATCGGAACAGCACCGCCACATACGGGCGATTGTTTTTCGCGCCATGGTCGAGGTCACGCGCAGAGGGCGTATGCAAGGCGATCGCATGTTTGGCGAAGCGCACGACCGCGTCGACTTCCTGGCCGAATGTGGCGAATCCGAGCACGCCAATCGTGCCTTCGGGGGCTTCTTCGATGTTGGAGAGTGCAGGCACGTCGACTTCGCGCATCAGCGAGCTGCTGAGGCGTCTGGCTGGCAGGCGCAACGGTTTGGTGAGATTGTTCGCCGCTTCGAGCACCATGCGCGAATTGCGCCGTGTCACCGTCAATGCGAACGGTTTTCTGGTGGCATCCATGCCGAAATCGTGTTGCAGCATGCGGAATGCGCCCGGGCTTGCGCCTCGCCATGCGTAGATCGATTGGAAGGGGTCGCCGACCGCGTTGACCGCGCTGCGATGCGTATCGTCAGCGTGGAACAGCGCGCTCAGCAGTGCGGCCTGCGTGGTGGAGGTGTCTTGGTATTCGTCGAGAAGCACATGCGAGTAGCGTTTGCGGTACGTTGCACCGATGGATGGGAATCGGGAGACCAGTTGGAATGCCGCGATGGTGAAATCGCTGAATTCCGCCATATTGCAGGCGCGTTTTTCGGCATGATAATCAAGCACGAGGTCGAGCAGCAGATTGCGCTGCTTGGCGACGGATGCGAGTTGCGTACTGTTGAATACGCACATGCTGTGCCCGAGTTCGCGATATTTCTCCAGTTTCTTTTCGTAATCCGCATCGGAATCCTTTTTCAGCCGTTTCGGCGGTTTTGGGGATTTCGGCTGCTCAGTTGGCACGGTTTCGCCGTCAAGCGCCTTATCAACCTGTCTGATGAACGCTTCATCCCAGTCGCGCACACGTTGCACCGCCTCGTCGAAGCTGGTGCAGCCGCTGCCGATCATAGCTCCGGAAATGGCGTTAGACAGGGCGAATACGTTGCCCGCTATGGTGTTGAACGATTTCAGATCGCCGTCGAACGCCATGAGATCGACCATATGCTTGTCGAGCACGGTGTGGATGAGCTGCATGGCTCCGGCCTCGCTCAATGGCTGCGTGTTTTGGTCGAAGCCGACAAGCAGTCCGTATTGACGCACAATGGATTGGAAGAAAGCGTCGTACGTGGAGACTTCCGGTTTGAGGAACGTCATATTCGCCGATTTCAGCCCACGTTCACGCTGGTTGCGGCTCACGGCCGCGGACACGCGCGACAGCAGTTCCGAAGCCGCTTTGCGCGTGAAAGTCAGCCCGAGGATTTTTTCGGGGCTCACGCCTTGTTCGATCAGTGTGATGATTCGCCTGGTCATTGTGTAGGTTTTGCCCGATCCGGCACCGGCGACCACCACCACATCCTCATAGGAGGGCGCTTGGATAACGGCGGCCTGCTCCGGACTGTCGGTGAATTTCATGGTTCCGCTCATGCCGTTCTCCTTTCGAATACGGTGTTCTGTTCGCCCGCGCAGGCCGGGCAGACCGCAGTGTTCCTGCAATATTTCATATGTTCCGATGTTGGCCTTGCCGTGATTTCGTTTGCCCTGCTGGCTGCGGCCGCGTAGAAGACCCTGGCGATCATGGTGAGAGACCATACCGCCATGGTGTTTCGCAAGCCGACGAATTCACTCCAATGCTCGTCGCTCACTTCCATCGGTGGAAGCATCTCGTCGAGTCCGTCTTGGAAATCCTTGTCAAGTTTTTTGATGTAGTAGCGCGGCACGAATGCGCCCGTATTTAGGCTTCCGTTCGCGAACAACGCCTGCTGCATATGCGATTCGGCGGCAGTGTTGCCATATGGTGCCGGGAATGCATGCTTCGTTACGTGGAACAGCGCGCTTTGCGTGATGTTCGGCGCAGCAGCCACCGCCTGCGCCCCATGCAGACCGCTTCCTTCGGGGAACACGAGTCCCAGCTGGTAGCAGACGAGCTGCAGATCGTTGAACAGGCCTTCGCCGTTCGGACTTGCACCGGTTTTGTAGTCGATCAGACGCACTTGCTGCGTGCCGTCCGCCATATCACGACGTTCCACACGGTCGATTCTGCCGGTCAAGCGCACGGTGAGATGTTCGCTCATGCCTGTTTGAGGCCATCCTCCAACCAACGTTCCCATAATGGCGATCAATTCGTTTCGTGAAATCGCATGAATGCCGTCCATCGCATTGTAGGCTGCGAGAATATCGTCGAAATCGAATTTTGCGGTGAATTTCAGTTCAGGTTCAGCTTTCGTGAGTTTTCCAACGCTGAACGCATCATTGTTTTTAATTGGATAATCACCATGATTCGATTGAACGAAATACGTGGCGATGTTACGCAACGCATCCTTCGCCTGTTCATCTTTTTTCAATGCCTGATATCGTTGCGCGGGATCGGTGATGCCGTTCAGATCGCCGCGTAGACGCTCATATTCGGCATACATTTGCTCGGTGATCGCGTCGATGTTGTCCATATCGCTGATGGCGGTGTGCTGTTCCGGCATGTCAAGTCCGGCTTCGGTGGCCTTCTGCGCCACCGTGTGGATCAGCGAGCCGAAATTCGTGGCGACGCTGCCCATGCGCGGGCCGGAGAAACGGTTTTCAAGCATCCAGCACACCGGGCACGCCCACAGATTGTCCACCGCGGACGGAGACAGGGTCACCACGTCGGATTGCCGTGTCTTGCCATCTTGAATCGTTTCCCGTTCAGCGAGTGAAACAGGCTCCTCCACGAACGGCCAACAATCGGGATCAGCCGCCCTAATGCCTCGAGAGGCCAGCAATGCCAATGTTTCAGCGGCGTCACGGGCCTTCGGGCTGTTCGACGGTTCCATCGCAAGCACGCTTCGCGCGGCCGCGATCAAGCCACGGGGATCGGATTCAAGTCCCGCATAATCGCCCTGACTGCCGATCGCCGCATATTCGCGCCGTTCCATATCGGCGTCTCTATCGCGGTCAAACCATTCCGGCACATATCCGTACAGAAAATCAGATGGCACGTGGTCGTCGTTCAGCACGGCGCTCATCACCGCGCACTCATCGGCACGGGTCAACGCCACCAGGAAGCTTTTCTGCTCGGATGCGAGCACGGCAGCCAATTGCGCATCCCGCTTGCCCGTCGAAGTGGTGACGGTATCGGACAGCTCGCCATGCAACATCACATCGGCGAGTTCCTCACCGCCGAACAATGTGTTACGTGGCGTAAGATTCGGCCATTGCCCTTGCTGCAAGGACGGCAGAAACACCAGGTTCCAATGCCTTCCCGCCGCGCCTGCTGGCGTGGTCAGCGTCACTGCCTGGTCGATGGGCGCGGTGTGAGCCAACGAATCCGCCTCGATAGTCAGCGAGCGCACCTGTTCCATGAACGCTTCAATGGTGCGTGCGGCGAACTCGCCGCTTGATTCGCCGCCGGAAGCGTAGTTGAACAAGCGCATCGCCGCATCAAGTCGGTCGTTCGCGGCACGGCCGGCCGCCGAATGCTCCAAGGCTACGCGCTGCCAGATTTCCGCCTTTCCGCAGGCACGCCATGCGCAATCCAACACGTATTGCGGTTCACGCAAAACCAGCTTGTGTTCCGCCTCGCACGTTTTGTCAAGCACTTTCCACAATGATGCGAAAGCCTTGACCTGTGGATCCGAGCCCGTCACGGAGGCGATCGTGTCGATCACACGATCGGTGTTTCCTTCCAAAAGAAGCACGTATAGAGCGTCCATATCGAACACGGGATCATTCTGGTCTCCATCATGCCCACCATCATGTTGACCTTCGTCGGAAATCGCATGGCATTTCGCCATGTATTCATGCCAATCCGCCATCAAACGCAGCAGCGACGACTGCTGTTCGACGTCCGTCTTCGCCATGTTCGCAGAATCCTGCGCGCGAATCTCATCATCGCCCACAATCTCAGCGAGCGAAGCCAACGCATGCATCGCGGATTCCACGGACGCGAGACGGGCCGGGCGCCCTTCATGCTGCCTGTCGCCGCCGACCGTAATCAGCAGGGATGCCATGATCGACGCCACACGTGAACGAATATAGGATCCGGCCGCCTGCGGGTCCATACCCGAAGCCGCGATTGTCCGCCTTTTCAATTCCGCCAATTCAATCAGCGCGAACAGGCCTTGCACGAACGGTTCGTCCTTCAACGGCCGTGTCACGCTTGAATAGCGCACGGGAACGCCGTCGGCACGCAGCCGTTCGCCGAACGCGCGTACGGTGGCATTGTCATGCGTGATCACAGCCATGTCGTTCCATTCGCGGGAACGTTGCAAATGCTCGGTTTTGATCTTCCACACCACGTCATCGAGCTCTTCGGACGAGGAACGGTACAGGGCCGTTTCCACACTGCCGTCGGCAGGCATGACACAAGCATCCGTATTGCCGGACGGCAATGCTTCGATAGGCATCGCCCCCGGTATGTTCCGCATTTTGCCTGGTCGCTCCGGCAGAGGCACGTCAGTCGGTTCCGTGCTTGCGATCGACAGGCTTACGCGAGTCGCGACAAGAGTGCGATAGTCGTCATGCACGCTTTGTCTGTTCGACGCGTTTCGAATGGTTTGCGCGCCATCATTTTCGCATGCGGCATACAGGTTTTCGATGCGTTCCAATCGCGCTCCCATGCGCGACTGCGCCTCGTTGAACAGATATTCCGGATACGATCCGCGGAACGTCTGCACTGCTTCGTCGGGATTGCCCACCAACAGCAGGCGCGTCCCGCGATTATGCAAGGCCTCAAGCAGGGCGAAGCCAGCCAACGTCGCATCCTGGAAATCGTCGACGATCAGCATGTTTGGAATATCGGCATCCCGTATGTCAGACACGGCCTCGGTGGCGTCGATCATCAGTTGCGACGCATCAAGACGGTATTCGCCGGAATAGGCTGCACGAATCGCCGCATTGTATTCCTCACGCAGCGCGAAGGCGAGACGCCATTGGGTGCGCAGGCGTTCGCGACGCGCGTCAAGCTCGCCATTCCTGCTGGCCGCGCGGGCGATGAGCATGTTTTCAAGCTCCGGTTTCGCACCGATCTCGTTCATGCGTGCAAGCATGTCTCGCAATTGGTTGGCGAATGCGTCGGTGGAATCGTCGGCCACCAGTCCGGACCATTCGGAAACAGCGAAATAGACACGCAGCAGATCGCAGGTGTCGCACTCGTCGCCATGCTGCCTATGTTCCACATGCGATGCAAGCACCTTGCGGATGATCACATCCTGTTCGGCGCCGTTCAACAGTTTCGGCAACGGTTTGCCCTGTGCGGATCTTGCGGCCGTCAGCAGGCGGAATGCGACGGCCGACAATGTGGTGACCGGTCGAGCCTGCGAAACCGCCGACAGTTCACGGATCGCGCGATCGCCCAACATGTCGGCGATCTGTCTGCCGGACACCGTCATCACGGCATTCGCATCACCATACCGCTTCATCGCGGCGATCAGCATGTCCAACGCAAACTCGGTTTTTCCACTGCGCGGCGCTCCCGCAACCAACGTGACGTGAGCAAGATCTTCCAAATCCATCATGCCTCCCAACACTACTAGTCTCGCCCTCCCTTACCTGACAAATCCGGCAATGGAGGAAACTCATGCTGGAAGGCTCGGTGGCCGCGAAAGGGCGGGATATGGGAACACCTCGGATGCCCGTCTTCGCATACGGATATTCAACCCCTTACTGGTAGGTTTCCGGGTTGGTCTTCGGATAGCATGGCCTTCAGAGAAGGCAGTGAAAAGCATACGCATTACGAGGAAAGAGAGCATATGGAAGCCATGGATAGCATTCCCCCTCAAATCCCTGGGTACACATTCGCCCAGAAGTTGGGGTCCGGTTCCGAAGCGAACGTGTACTTGTATCAGCAGCTTTCCCCCAACCGTCAGGTGGCCATCAAAGTCAGCAAGGGAATGCTCGACCCGCGCGCGGCGGCAAGATTCCGTTCCGAAGCGAACTTCATGGGCAAAATCTCATCACACCCTTACATTCTTTCGGTGTATGAAAGCGGCGTCACTACCACAGGCAACGGCTACACCGTGTTCGAATACGCTCCGGGAGGCAATTACAAGACCTTCCTGGAATCCAACCGTCTCAACGCAGACCAGATGCTCACCGTCGGCATCAATCTGGCAAGCGCCCTTTCCACTGCGCATCGCGAAGGCATCATCCACCGCGACATCAAGCCCAGCAATATTCTCATCAACACGCACGGCATGCCCATGCTTTCCGATTTCGGCATCGCGGGAACGATTTACGGACGCCCCGGCATCGGCTACACCATCGCGTGGGCTCCGCCGGAAGTGCTTGCGAAGAACGGCGGAGGCAACGAATCCTCCGACATTTATTCTCTGGGGGCGACGCTGTTCGCCATGCTGACAGGCCAGTCGCCGTACGAATACGGCTATTCCGAAGCTCTTGGCGCAACCCGAGGCAAAGAACGCGGCACCCTACTGAGGAACATCATTCTCACCAATCCGCTGCCCAAGCTCAACAGTCCGGATGTTCCTCCACAAGTGGAGCGGATCCTGCGCAAGGCGTTGAATGAAACGCCGGAGGACCGATATTATTCCGCATATGATTTCGCGCGCGACATGCAGCGTGTACAGCAGGAATTGTATGGCCATGCCACGCCGACCACGGTTGAGGGGGAACCGCCGTTCCCGCAGAACCTGTATGCACAGTCGCAGGCGAACATTCAGGTTTCGCCAACTGCCCCAAAGCAGCGTAGCATTTGGGCCAAGTCTCTTGTGATCGTTGTTTCGGTGGTCGCCGCGATTGCAGCCGTCGAGCTGGTGTTCGCGTATGTGATCATGCCGAATATGGATTCCGTCTCAGACAACAGCAGCGTGCAGATCAAGAATCCGGAAACGTATGATCAGGAGAACGATTCGCCTGATTCGGCCATCACCACCGGCAGTGTGCCCAGTATCGAGAATCTGACCGGGTCATATTCCGCCGATGGCGGCAGTGTGCAGTTCACTTGGGCAAATCCCGACCCGCAGAACGGGGATTCATACGCATGGTCGATAGTCGGCGATGCCGGTGTTAATCCGAATACCCAGGGAACCACCACCGACACGCATATCAGCATCGAACCCGCCGACGGCTCGCAGACCTGCATTCAGGTGAGCCTCATCCGAGCCGACCGTCAGATGTCGCAGAATCCTGCGATCGCGTGCGCAGCCAAACCATAAGCATCACAGCACTTCATAACAGGGTTGGCCAACGGCATTATTCAATCGCAGGCGATGTCCGGAACGAACACAACGACCATCGAAACGCTCAAGGAAGAACCGAAAATGGGCAAACGCAAGAACGCAGCCAATCAGTCGGCACAATCGCACGAACGACAATTGCGCTTCGGACCGATGATGCGCAAACTGCTGTTGCCGTCGAGAAGCAGACGGTGGATCACACCGATCGTCATGCTGCTTCTGCTGCTGGGCATCATCGCAGGCGCGTTCATCGTCAGTTCGGTAACACAACAGCATGTACAACTTGACGACGGCACCGTGTGGATCACTTCGCTGAAGGACCGCAAGGCCGCACGATTCAATGCGAAAAACAAGGATGTGGACGCTGGAGTCTCGTCCACAGCCTCCCGTTTCGACGTGGCCCAACATAATGGCAGCACCGTGATTTCCGAAGGTACGAAAGCCAGCAACATCGCAGCTTCCACAATCAGCGAAACCGGCAACACCGCCATCAAAACGGATATCGAAACCATTGTCGGAGGCGATACCGCAGCGTTCATCAACGTCAAAACCGGCAATGTGTGGGTGGGATCCGCTTCCGATGTGAAATCCGTCAATCCCACCACCGACAAGCCGAAAATGAAACTGGGATCCGGTGGAAAAATCACGGTGACGCATAACGGAACCGTGTACGGATATCGTGCTTCCGATGGCGCGGTGATGAGCATCGACAAGTCGCAAGGCGCGTGCGAGCAAGTTGGCACGATAGGAGGCGCACCGCATGCCGAATCGTTCACCGTCATCGGCGAAACCCCGGTCGTGGCGGCGAAAGGCACCGTGTATTGGCCGCAGGGAAGCGCAGCCATCAATCTGCAGGGCAGCATGACCTTGCAGGCCCCTTCCACGGACGGCAAACAAAACGGATGGGTGGCCGTGGCGACACCACGCGGGCTCGCAACGGTGAACCTCAGCACCAAGAAAGCCTCTGAAACACCAAATTCCGGCAAGGGCGAGCCCGCCCAGCCGGTATCCACAGGCGGATGCGTATTCTCCGCGTGGGCGCAGAAAGCCAACAATTACGCCAAAGTATGCTCCGCCGACGGTTCGGACATGGCGTTCGACACCCTGACCAACATCAACGCCACTTCGGAACTGATATTTCGCACCAACCATCGTCTGGTCATACTCAATGACGTGGTCAACGGCAACGTCTGGAATCCGCAGGAATCCACCAAAGTCATCAAAATCCAATGGAATAAGGTGGAAACCAAACAGTCGAAGCAACAGGAACAGAACAACGACAGTGCCAACAACCAGCATAATTTCAGCAAAACCTGCTCGTCGCAATCCGGGCAGATCAAAGCGGAAGACGATTCGTTCGGCGCGAGAACAGGATCGCAGCAGATCCTCGACGTGCTTCGCAACGACGAGCAGACCGACTGTTCCGTACTGCGCATCACCTTGGTAAGTGCCCCGGACGGAGCCAACATCAGCGTCTCGCCCGTATACGACGGACGATATCTGCAGCTCGACGCATCCGCGACAGCCGAAGGATCGGCATCGTTCAGCTATGAGATTTCCGACGGGCGCGGGCAGACATCCAACGCCAAAGTGAACCTCACCTTGGTCGGAGGCGACGACAACGCGCCCCAGCAAACCGATACGCCACCGGAAATCGACGTGGAGCAAGGAGCCACCTACACCACTAACGCATTGGGCAGCTTCTCCGACCCCGACGGCGATCCGCTCACGCTCGTATCCGCAACCCCGCAGAACACCGACCAGGTGACCGTCTCCACGCGAGCCGACGGGCAGCTCGTATTCAACGCGGGATCCATGTCTTCCGGACGCGCCGGCATCGAAGTAACCGTTTCCGACGGCCAGCAGACCGGCACCGGCATGGTGTATTTCTCAGTGAAACCGGCCAACACGTTGGCCGCGGTAATCGATCCGGTAGTCAAGCAGACCACGCCAGACACGCGCGCCACCGTCTCACTCAAACAATACGTGCACGGCACCTCGGCCGAGCCCGCGCAGCTGACCGCCGTGGAAACCCCATCCGGCGCATCCACCACCATGAACGCCACCGACATGTCGTTCACCTTCAGCGCACCCAACCCCGGCACCTACTATGTGCCCTACACCATCACGCAAGGATCCATTCCCGCGACCGGCCTGGTTCGCATTGAAGTGCAGACCGTGGCCGGAGACTCCGCCAAGCCCATCGCCGCCAACGACGTGGCGCTGCTCGGTGCCGACAACACCGCGATCGTGGAACCCCTGGCCAACGACGTCGACCCGATGGGCGGCGTATTGTCCGTGACCAACGTGACCGCCGACGCGGAAAGCGGCATCAAAACCGGCGTCGTGAGCAACAAGCGCGTCTACATCACCGCACGGCAGGTACCGACCGAACCCGTGCAAATCAAATACGGCGTAGCCAACTCGGCAGGCACGTCGACCGGCGTGATCGTACTGCAGCCGCCGGCATTGACCACCTCCAACTCCGTGCCGAAAGCCGACAACATCACCACGCAGGTACGCACCGACGGCATTGTTTCCATCAACGTGCTCGACCACGTTACCTATGCCGACGGCACCACGGTAAGCCTGCAAAACGACCTGCAATACGACAAGAACACGTTCAAAGGACTCGTATTCGTATCAGGCAACACCGTACGATACCAAGCATCCGACCGAACCGGATCCTTCCCCGTAACGTACACGGTCAAAGACAATCTCGGCAACGCGGCATCCGCCACAATCACCATCAACGTGCATCAAAAAGACGCCGAAAACAAGGCGGCGCCAACACCATCCGACGTTGAGGCACAGGTTGCGGCAGGGCAGAAAGTCCAGATCCCGATCACCTTGACCGGCATCGACTCCGATGGCGACGACGTGCAGCTGCTTGGTCTTGGTAACAAGGCTCCGACGCTCGGACGCATCAGCGAAGTCGGAGCCACCTACCTGGTATACGAAGCATATGCCGACTCCGCAGGAACCGACACCTTCTCATACGCCGTCGAAGACTGGACCGGTCAACGATCCCAAGCGCAGATCCGCGTGGGCGTGTTCAAATCCGGCACCGACTCGGGCGTGTACGCACACGACGACGAAATCACATTGCGTCCCGACACCGCGGCAACCGTACCCGTGGCGCAAAACGACATTTCCGGAGACAGCACCGACCTGACCGTCAGTGAAGACATCGAATCGCAAGACATCAGCAATGTGACCGTAGCGGATAATGTGCTCGCCTTCACCACACCGCAGCAGGTGGGCACCTATTACATGGTGTATACGGTCAAAGACAAAGCCGGATTGTCTGACACCGCAACATTGACGGTGAACGTCGATGGCAACGCCACCATCGAACCGCCGACCGCATACGACTATCGTGTGCCTTCTTCGGCGACGATCGACAAGAAATCGGTCGACGTGGACGTTTCGCAATGGATCGCGAACCCTTCCGGCAGCGCCGACGAACTGCACGTGGCCGTTGATGATTCGGCCACCGACCATGCGCATGTCAAGAGCGGAGACAAGTCCACGACCATTACCGTGGAATTGACGGACGAGGCGCGAGCCGTGCCATACACCGTGACCAACACGACGTATGACATCACATCCACGGCGTTCATCCAAGTGCCCGCATACGGCGTGTTTCCGCCGATCCTTCGACCGAAAGCGCCGGCTTTGAAGGTGAACGCACGCGAGACGATCACCATCAATATCGCCGATTACGTGCGCGTGGGCGCAGGCAAGACCGCGTATGTGGACGGCGCCGATTCAGTGAGCGCCACGAAGGCTGCGGACGGCGACCTGTATGTGAACGACCAGATGTTGAAGTTCACCGCGCCGAAGGATTACTCCGGCCCCGCATCCATTACCTTCACCGCGGTCGATGGCAAGCGCGACAAGAACGACAAGGTGAAAATCATCAATTCGGCGGTGCTGACGTTGCCGATCACCGTAATCGGGCGCGACGTGCCCGCGCCGACATTCTCTTCGTCCACCATCGACGTGGTCGCCGGCGAAAGCGCCACCACCATTGATCTGACCGCGTTGACCCATTCGGCGTCCGACCTGTACGACGATGAAAAGCGGTACACGTATTCGGGTGGCGCTGATTCCGACCAGGTGAGCGCCAATGTGAGTTCGAACGGCAAGCTGACCGTGTCCGCCGACAAGACCACGTCGCCGGGAACTACGGTGAGCGTGCCCATTTCGATCCAATATTCGAAGGGCACGGTGAGCGCAGGCGTCACGGTTCGTGTGACGGCATCCAACAGGCCTTTGGCGCGCATCAACGCGAAAACCCTGAAGGTCAAGGCGGGAAGCAGCGAGGAAGTGAACCTGCTTGCCGACGCGTACAATCCGTTCCCCGATTCCACGTTGACCGTGACCGGATGCACATCCGACGGCGCGTCGAAGCTGACCGTGGACTGTCCGGCCAACGGTGTGGTATCGATCAGCGCAGCTTCCGACATCGGCGCGAGCACCAACAAGGTGATCGTCAACGTGCGTGATGCCACCAATACGAAGGAACGTGAGGTGACAGGCACCATCAGCATTTCGGTAATGGACAAGCCGGATGCGCCTCTGCTCTCCCCCATCGCGGGAGACCCGCAGGATGGCGCGGTAAATTTGAGTTGGACGGCCGGCTCTTCGAACGGCAGCCCGATCAGCGAATACAAGGTGACGTGGAGCGGCAACGGTTCCGGCGAGAAATCGTGCGGTTCCGTGACCTCCTGCCAGATTACCGGTTTGAAGAACGGCAAGACGTACTCGTTCAAGGTGCAAGCCAAGAATGAGATCGGCTGGTCGAAGGAGTCGAACGGTGTGGAAGGCACGCCTGACAAGCTTCCGGACGCACCGACCGATGTGAAGGCCGAAGCCGGCAAGAACACCGTTGTTGTCACATGGAAGGCTCCGGAAGGCAATTTCTCTGCCGTCGACGGCTATGAGGTGACATTAAATGGGTCCAATATGGCGAATCCGACGCAAAAGGTTGAAGGTACAAGCTTCACGTTCAAATTCAACAACAATGCGATTACCAATGGCGCATCCTATACAGCCACGGTCAAGGCGCATAACAAGATGAACTGGAGTCAACCATCCGCCACATCCAATGCCGTTTCACCTTGGGGCACGCCCGACGAACCGACCATCTCAGCAGTGCAGAATAGCGACAAGATTGTGGTGAGCGGGCGAATCAATGACGCCCGCAACTCGAAATACCAGTCGATTACGGTAAGTATCAGAAACGAAGACAAATCCGTGGAGACCAATGCCACGAACTATTCCGTCGAATTCGACATCAAGAACGAGTGGTATTACGAAGAGATTAAGCCGACGATTACCGTGGTCACGGAACACAGTGGCTCATTGAGCAGCGAAACGTCCGTTTCGCCCTTCACGGCAGTCGATCCCCCAACCAATGTGAAGCTGGAACTCAACAACAATATATGTGTGGCAACCTGGTCCAAAAAAGGACGCGTCACGGGCTTTGTTGTAAAGGCCAAGGATTATTACAATGATGATGTTCACGAGAACAGGGCAGAGTGGCCGCTTTCCGGTAATTGGAGCACCTGCGATACGGTAAATGTCCAGCAATACTTCATTGATACGTCGCATATCAGCACCCCTGAAACTGCCAGCAGCAATACCGTAGGCAACAAAACCAGGGCGGAAATCACTACCATGCCGACCCTTGCCTGGGATGCCAATGCCACGAATCTCATCAAGGTCGCCGGCGGATCGGTGAAAACGTGGAATCAAATTGGCAGCTACTCCTTCGTATTCACCGGAGGTGGCAAAACATACGAAATCCCTTGGACCCAAGGTACCAGTCAGTTGAACGCCGAAAAGCTGCCAACGGGGGTCGACTACACATGGAAGTTCAAAGTCACCGGTCCAGACCCGGCACTCAACAACGAGGTAGACGGATCAACGATCAAAGACTCCGACCGCTATAGCGAGCCGACCACTGATCCTGAGACTGACCCCAATCTAGACCAGTCGGAATCAAAGCAAAGTAACACCCCTACGGCTTCATCCGTAGCTCTTTCCACCATCGATGGAAAAAGCAAGCCGTGGGTGAGAGGCTTGGCCTATTACGCCAATCGCTAGCCGGTACGGCAATCTCGACGAACAATCCAATATCGACAGCCAATCATCAATACGACCAACAGAAGCAAACAAGGAGCACCCATGAGCAACGACAACGACGACGCCACCCAACTGGGTTCTATCCGGCACCATATGAACAAGCCGCAACAGCCCGGCAATCCGCAGGCGCGCCCCGCATTCCAAGCTCCAAGCCTGCCGACACATCCGCAGAAGCAAAGCGGCGACGATGAAGGCACGGTACTCAGCGCATACAATGCAATGCCCTACAGGCCTGCAATGCCTACGGTTCCAACAACGCAACCCTTGAAGGCGCAACCGGCACAGCCTGTGCAGATGCAACAACCGTTACCGCAATCGCAGCCAATTCCGGCAGCGGCATCGCAAGCCAAGCCCGCGCAGCCAGCCGCAACCTCGTCCATGATGTCCGCCCCACAAGACGACATCACCGAATTCCACAACCAGTTCACCAAACTGGTCGACAGCGTCTCCCAGGTTGTGGTCGGCAAGGAGCAGCCGATCCGCCAATGTGCCACCGCCATGATCGTTGGCGGCCACATTCTGCTTGAAGACAACCCCGGAACAGGCAAGACACAGATGGCCCGAGGCCTCGCCAACTCCATCGACATGTCGTTCAAGCGCATCCAGTTCACTCCGGATCTGCTGCCTTCCGACGTGGTCGGCGTAACCTACTACGACCAGAAGAACAGCGAATTCGAATACCGCGAAGGCCCGATTTTCGCTTCCGTCGTGCTTGCCGACGAAATCAACCGAGCCTCGCCGAAAACACAGTCCGCACTGCTCGAAGTCATGGAAGAGCAGAAAGTCACCGTCGATGGCGAAACCCACGCGGTACCGCAGCCGTTCATGGTCATCGCCACCCAGAACCCCATAGAACAGCTCGGCACCTACAAACTGCCGGAAGCGCAGATGGATCGTTTCCTCATCAAAACAACCATCGGCTATCCGAGCCACGACGTGAGCGTGAGCATTCTCAAACAGGTCAACGTCACCGACCGTGCATCCACCGTGCATGCGGTGCTCACCGGCAACGACGTGCTGCGCATGCGCGCCATCAGCGAAACCGTACATCTTGACGACGCGATCCTCGAATACATCGTGCGCTTGGTGGAAGCGACGCGCCACAACGAACGCATCCAGGTCGGATCGTCCATGCGAGGCGCACTCGCGCTGACCCGATGCGCCCGCGTGTGGGCGGCGTCCAACAATCGCGGATATGTGGTGCCTGACGATGTGAAGCAGCTGGCTGTCGCTGTGCTCGCGCACCGCATCACGCTCACCGCGGAGGCCACGTTCGCCGGATCCACCCCCGAACTGATGATCGAACAGATCCTCGGAAACGTACCCGCACCGACCGTAGGCGCCATCGCCTGAAGCGCATACCCAACGCAGCTGCACTGCACGCGCAGCAAGACAGAAGCACGCAATCGCACGAAACGTTCGTAAACACCCGAAAGGTCAAGTATGCGACAATCCAAAACTATGCAACGCAGGAGAACCATGCAACGATCCCTGCGACGCATCAAGCATCGCATCAAACGACTGGTCACCTCATATATGTCACCGCTCGGATGGGCCGTGACCGGACTCACCATCGCCTCACTCATAACGTTCACGATTCTCGGATGGCATGAACTGTTGGCCATGGCGATCGTGTTCGCCTGCATGATGGTCGCCGCCATCCTGCTGTCACTCGGCAACACGTCATTCACCGCCACCATAGACGTGTCCAGCAGACGAGTCACCGTGTCAGACACCGTAAAAGTCGACATACGCATCGACAATCCAGGACACACGCCAACCACATCCGCGCGAGGCGACCTGCCTATCGGCGACAACCACGAACGATTCTCCATCCCCATACTCGCCGCCGGCCAATCACGCCAAACAACCGTGGAATTCACCGCCGTCTCCCGCGCAGTGCTGCCGATCGGACCGCTTTCCATACGCAAAGGCGACCCATTCGGACTCGTACGGCACGAAAAGAAACTCGTCGACCAAATCAACGTGTTCATCCACCCTCAAACCGTCATGCTGAACACACTCAACGCCGGAATTCCGCGAGACCTCGAAGGTCAGCCCAGCGGCGAAATCGTCGACGATGACCTCGACTTCTACGGACTGCGCGAATACGAGCCGGGCGACGACGTGCGCAACGTGCACTGGCTCAGCTCCGCAAAAACAGGAACGCTGATGATCCGCCAATACGAAGCGACCCGACGCACCGACACCGCATTGACCATCAGCGTGAACCCAGACGACTACCTCAGCTCCGACGAATTCGAACTGGCGGTATCCGTCCACGCATCCATCGGCGTACAATGCCTGCTCCAAAACCGCCCGGTAACCGCACATGCAGGAAACGAACACGCCGTGCCACGCAACTCCACGGAATTCCTCGACGGCTGCAGCGCCATCACCCCCGACATCAACGATGATCCGAACCTCGCGCAAACCACCCTCACCCACACCCCCGACTCATCGTTCTACTACATCACCGTCGGCAGACTCAAAAGCATCGACGAGATCAAACACATGGCGCTTGCACTCCCCCGATCCGCAACCTGCGTGGTACTGCAAACCACCATCGGGCAACCACGTGCCATCAAACGATACTCCGACTTCACCCTGGCGACCGTAGGAAGCCTAGACGACCTCCCAATAATCATGGGGGTACTGGCATGAGCACCACAGGATTCAGCAAACACAACGCCAACGCCAATACCGACGAGACCAGCACCGGACACACCACCGGATTCGGCAACACCTTCACGGGAACAGGCACCGGAACAGGTTCATGGGCCGACTCCACACACTCCGTCATCTGGATGTCACGAGACAGCAAATCGCAAGCCCTACCCTACCTACGCCGACCACGCGCCTCACAATACGCAAGCCTTCTCGTAGCAGCCCTACTCACCCTCGCCGCAGCCAGCAACCTCATCGATGTCTACGGATCAGTCGCATCCTGGGCCCTCGCCGCCATTCCAGCCACCATCATCGGATCCCTCGTAGCGCTCGCAGGCACGGTTCCCATGCTCCGTCTCTGGTGGCAAATGCTGTTCATGGCCGTCGCACAACTGGTTGTCGGCCCGGTTCTGTTCCTCAACGACACCACCATCGCACACTTCGTTCCAACCCTGCGCACGCTTACGCAAGGTTGGGCGCAGATGCTTGGCTCCTTCAAATTCATTCTGTCGGTCGAGCCTCCAACCGGTACCGCGGACGGCTGCCTGCTTGCCGTATGGACCATCTGCCTGTGGTCCGCGCTGCTCACCGGCATTTTCGCAGTGACGGAAGATGGCCGATTCACCATGATCGCCATCATTCCCGTCATCGCCAATCTTGCGATCTGTGCATTGCTCGGCTCATCTTCCGGCTATTACCGCATATTCGTCGGCACCGCGATGGCGCTTGTGCTCGTGATTTGGATCAGCGCACGTTGGAAATTACTGGAATTGGGACGTTGGATCAGTTCCATGACAATCGTGGTTGTTTGCATCGCATTGGCGATTGGAGGATGCCTTGCCGTCGGTCAGGACCGCACCATTCTGCGCGACCATTACGATCCGCCGCTCAGCCCGTACGATTACACAAGCCCGTTGAGCGGCATGCGTTCGTACATCAAAAACAGCAAGGACGACGTGCTCCTCACCGTCGAAAACCTGCCCGCAGGATCGAGCGTGCGACTAGCGGTCATGGACCGTTTCGACGGCAACGTATGGAACCTGTCCGATTCCACCATGTCGTCGGACTCCTCCAATTACCATCGCGTCGGCACCTCCATCACCAACAACGCCGAAGGCAAAAAATTCACCGCAACATTCACCGTGAACAAAGACCTGAGCGACTACTGGCTACCCATTGCCGGAGCCGCATCCAGCGTGACCTTCGACAACAGTGAAAACGTCGACTCGTTCTATTACAACAGCGACACCATGTCGGCCATCTACCCCTCACGCACCTCCGAAGGCCTCACCTACACGGAAACCGGCATCATGCCAGCAGTTCCCACCGACAAGCAAATCACCAAAGCCAACGCAGCCTCCATCATCCAGCCTAAAGCCGAAGACGTGCCCGACTGTGTGGACAAACTCGCCACAGCCATAGCCGGCGGCCAATCCAAAGGCGGCGAAGCAGCCCAGGCCATCGCCGAAAAACTCAAGGAATCAGGCTGGTTCTCGCACGGCTTGAGCGGCGATTACCCGTCTACCGCCGGCCACGGCAACTACCGTATCGACCAGCTGCTCGCCGGAATGGCCATGGTCGGAGACAGCGAACAATACGCCTCCGCAATGGCACTCATGGCACGCAGCCTGGGACTTCCAAGCCGAGTGGTGCTTGGATTCATACCAAAAGACAATGAAGGCGAAATCAGCGAAAACCGCACCGAAAAACAAGGAAAAAACACCGTCATCGAATTCACCGGCAACGACGTGACCGCATGGGTGGAAATCAAACTGGACGGCTACGGCTGGGTGGCATTCTACCCGACGCCAAAGGAAACCAAAGTCCCCGACGAAAACCAGAACCTCACCCCGCCGAACCCGCAAACCCTGGTACGTCAACCCCCAGTACCCCTCACCGACCCGCTACGCGACGACACCCAAGCCAAAGGCAAGTCCTCAATCGGCGGAAGCATGGCTGATGAAACGTCAATCAACCTCTTCTGGCAGCATTTCGGCAGAATCGCAAGAAAAGTAGCCATCTACGGAAGCCCCCTGTGGACGCTGCTCATCGTATGCGGCCTCCTGCTCGCCATCAAAGCGATCGCACTGGCACGGTCAAGAAAACACGGCAGCGCGCAACAGCGAGTGGCGGCAGGATGGCAATCCGTGGCGGCGCTCGCTCGGCAAAGCGGACTCGACATTCAAGGCACGCGCAGCGAACAAGCGGTCTCCATCGCAAGCCAGATGGATATTTCCTGTGAAACGTTGCTTGCCTTGGGCACACAAGCCGATTACGCTGCCTTCTCCGGTAATACCATCAACGAGGAGCATGTGCAGCAGTATTGGCATGATATTGCGCAGGAACGCAAGTACATACTCAAGTCATTGCCGACATTACGCAGATGGCGCGCCAAACTTTCACTTGCCGACGTTTTCCATTTTCGAGGCAAACACGGCGGCAGCGTACGACAATCCGCAAGTCGCCGCGGAAATGCTAGTGCAGTCCGCGCTCGATGCCGACGGCAATGACAATGTCACGGCGATCGTGCTTGACCTGCGCGACGATTCAGCGAATAACGCAGCCGATATGGCAACAAATACTACGGTTGACATCGATTGGAACGTCAGCAAAATCGGAGATTATGAAGATATCGGCGATTTGCAGGAAGGCACATTGCAGACGTTGCGAACCATTCAATAACACGCATGTTCCCGCAATGGCAATCGTTGATAATCAGATTGACCACTTTGTTATCAGCGCATTCAATACAATATTTACAGAACACGAGATAAGGAGATCATGATGGTCGATTTCGATACCGCGGCTGCAGCCGTGCAGGATCCGAACGCAGATCCCGTGTTTCTAGCGAAAATCGCTTACGAAAATCCGGAATTCGGCGCGAATGTGGTTGCCAATCCACGTGCGTACCCGGGTCTGAAACGTTGGGTCGCCCAATTCGGCGATGAGCGCGCACGCCAGCAGCTGGTCGCGATGGGGTGGCCGGTTCCGCAGGAAGGCGTTATGCAGAGGAATACCGAAACCGCTCCGGAACCGGCACAGCAATTCCAAACGCAAGCGCAGTATCAGCAGCCGCAGCAATCGTCGGAAGTGCAGTATCAGACGCAATACCAGTCGCCGGCAACCGACCAATACCAGCCTGAATCGTTCATGGAAGTGCCGGCATCGAATACGGCGAACGACGTTTCAACGGAATATCTCGACCCGTACACCAATCCAGCGGAATTGGCCATGACCACGCAAGACAAGATGCTGATGGCTCAAATCGCGAGCGAGGCTCCGGAGCTGCGCCCCTTCCTCGCACGCAATCCGAATATCTACCTGGATCTGCTTGACTGGCTTGCCAGTCTCAATGATTCCGCCGTCAACGCGGCCATCCGCCTGCGCAAGTAGCAAATAGCCAGTCAGCAAGCGCCAGTCGGTAGGCAGCGAATCGCAATAGTCGAAGAGGGGTGTACGCGCATCCTCACGTGTACAGCTCTCTTCGACTCTCGGCATCGTTCATTGTCGCACCGTCATTTCAATATATTCCAAACCTTGCGGTTTGACGGCATACTTGGCGATACGCAACACAACATCTCAATCAGCGCTGTTCGAGCGTAAAGAACTGATCTCCGATACGAATCGTGCAAGGTGCCTCAAACTTTATCGGCTTGTGCTCGACCTTGGTCTCCTCATTGCCTTGAATAATGTACGTGCCATTAAGCGATTCGTAATCCTCAATCCACAACGTGCCATCCTGATCGAAGCTGATCGCCGCATGATGGCGTGAAATCGTGCGCGTCGGATCCTCCAATTTCACGTATTTAGCACCTTCCGGCACTTCAACGGACGACTTGCGTCCCAGCAGCACGCCCATGTCGATAATCACTTCCTGACCGGTCTGCTCATTGTAAAGCGTGTATTCTAGCTTCGGCTGCTTCATGGTGAAGGCCGAAGACAGCACTGTGCCATCCCAATCGATATCATCATCGTTGGCCGGTTCGTCGTTGACCGACTCGTCATTGATTGGTTCCAGCAACATGGAAACCTGCTCCATCGGCTGAGATTGCACCGTTCCCGGCATTGCAGAATCGGCGAAGGAAGGCATTGCGGTGGCGTCATCGTCGTACCAGCCTGGTTCAGGCGGCGGCGGATATGGAAGAAAGCTCATACCCTCATTGTAATTTGACGTTTGATTTGCGATAGTGAATTCGCTCTGCAATACAGGCAGTTTCGTAATATGCCGACTGTTGGCATAATGATCGCAACAATAGTGTTTTTTCGTATTAAAAATGGGGATCAGCTGTTTGAAGCCAATCCCCATTTTTATGTCTATCGGATGATTTCAGACGTTACGTCGTTCCATCATCGCCTTTCGGATCACAGGTTGTCGCCCAAATCCATCTGGCCGCCATTGTCGTCCAGGAAGTCATCCGGATTGAAGTCGTCGCCTAGCTTCAGATCGCCGAAATCGATGTTGGAGAAGTCGACTTCGGACAGATCCGCGTCGCCGAAGGCAGCATCGGACTCGTCGCCACCCAAACCGAAGTTCGGGTAGATGGTGTCGCGAATGGCCTTGTCGGGCTCGACCACGGCGTTACGGTAACGGGCAAGACCGGTACCGGCCGGAATGAGCTTACCGATGATGACGTTCTCCTTGAGGCCCTTCAGGTCGTCGACCTTCTGGCTCAGGGCGGCTTCGGTAAGCACGCGGGTGGTCTCCTGGAAGGAGGCTGCGGACAGCCAGGAATCGGTTGCCAGCGAAGCCTTGGTGATGCCCATCAGCTCCGGACGGCCGGCGGCAGGCTTGCCGCCTTCCTTCACGGCCTTCATGTTGGAGGCCTTGAAGCGGGCCTGATCCACCAGTTCACCCGGAAGCAGGTCGGTGTCGCCGGAGTCGATCACGGTGATACGACGCAGCATCTGGTGCACGATGACCTCGATGTGCTTGTCGTGAATATCCACGCCCTGGGAGCGGTACACGGTGTGCACTTCCTCCACAATGTTCACTTGGGCGGCGCGCGGGCCGAGGATGCGCAGGATCTTCTTAGGATCGACGGAGCCTTCGATCAGCTGGGTGCCAGCTTCGACATGCTCGCCGTCCTTGACCAGCATCGGGGCGCGACGGGTCACCGGGTAGACGATCGGTTCGACGGATTCGTCGTCCGGCTTCAGCATGACCTGACGGCCGCGCTCGGTGTCTTCCACCTTGACCACGCCTGCGAACTCCGCGATCGGAGCCTCGCCCTTCGGGGTACGAGCTTCGAAAAGCTCGGTAACACGAGGGAGACCCTGGGTGATATCGGATGCGGAAGCGACGCCGCCGGAGTGGAAGGAACGCAGCGTCAGCTGTGTACCAGGCTCGCCGATGGACTGTGCCGCTACGATGCCAACGGCCTCACCGACGTCCACCAGCTTGTTGGTGGCCAGAGACCAGCCATAGCACTTGGCGCACACACCGCGCTTGGAGTCGCAGGTGAGCACGGAACGGGCCTTGACTTCTTCCACATCGTGAGCGACGAGATCGTTGAGCACGTCCATGGACAGTGCGTCGCCAGCCTTGTACAGCACGGTTTCGCCGTCGGCCGGATCGATCACGTCAGCTGCGAGCAGACGGGAATACGGACCACCGTCGGCAGCCTTGACAAGATGCAGGTTGCCCTCAGCGTCACGCTCGCCGACCTTCATCGTCAGGCCGCGCTTGGTGCCGCAATCCTCTTCGCGCACAATCACGTCCTGGGAGACGTCCACCAGACGACGGGTCAGGTAACCAGACTCTGCGGTACGCAGTGCGGTATCGGCCAGGCCCTTACGCGCGCCGTGCTGGGAGATGAAGTATTCCAACACGGACAGGCCGTCGCGGTAGTTGGACTTCACAGGTCGAGGAATGATCTCGCCCTTCGGGTTGGCCACGAGGCCTCGCATGCCTGCGATCTGGTTGATCTGCATCATGTTTCCTCGTGCACCGGACTGCACGATGATAGCCAGGTTGTTCTTGGAGTCGAAGTGTTCCTCGACAGCCTCGGAAACCTCGCTGGTGCACTTGGTCCACAGGTCGATGAGTTCTTGGCGGCGCTCCTCTTCGGTGAGCATACCGATTTCGTAATTCTCGTTGACCTTTTCAGCTTCGGCTTCGTACTTCTCGATGAACTCGTCGCGCTCGGACGGCTGGATAACGTCGGAGAACGCGAAGGACACACCGGACCACGGTGCGCGGGTGAAGCCCATATCCTTCAGAGCATCCAGCGTTGCAGCCACCTGTGCGGTGGAGTAACGGGTTGCGATGTCGTCGACGATCTTGCTCAGGCGCTTCTTCGGAGCCTGATCGTTCACGAACGGGTAGTCGACCGGCAGCGTGCTGTTGAACAGGATGCGGCCGTAGGAGGTTGCGAAAAGCACGGAACCATCGTGGAAACGCTCTTCCTTCACCACCGCCGGGCTGCCCGGTTCAGGATCGACGACTTCGATTTCGCTCGGTTCCCAACCCTTCGGAAGCACGAAGTCTTCCGGAAGGCGGATAAGCACCTTGGCCTGCATGTCAATCTCGTGCTTGTCGAGCGCCATTTCGGCCTCTTCAAGCGAGGAGAACACACGGCCCTGGCCCTTGGCGCCGTCGATGACAGTGGTCAGGTAGTACAGACCGAGAATCATGTCCTGGCTCGGCATGGTCACGGTGTGGCCGTCTGCCGGCTTCAGAATGTTGTCGGAAGCCATCATCAGGGAACGGGCCTCGGCCTGGGCTTCGGCGGACAGCGGCAGGTGGACTGCCATCTGGTCGCCATCGAAGTCGGCGTTGAATGCAGCGCAGGCAAGCGGCGGCAGGTGGATGGCCTTGCCTTCCACCAGGATCGGCTCGAACGCCTGAATGCCCAGACGGTGCAGCGTAGGTGCACGGTTCAGAAGCACCGGATGCTCGGCGATGACCTCTTCGAGCACGCCCCACACTTCGGAATCGCCACGGTCCACAAGACGCTTGGCGCTCTTCATGTTCTGCGCGTAGTTGAGGTCCACAAGACGCTTGATGACGAACGGCTTGAACAGTTCGAGGGCCATCGGCTTCGGCAGACCGCACTGGTGCATGCGCAGGGACGGACCGACCACGATCACGGAACGACCGGAGTAGTCCACACGCTTACCCAGCAGGTTCTGGCGGAAACGACCCTGCTTGCCCTTGAGCATGTCGCTCAGGGACTTCAGCGGGCGGTTCGAAGCGCCGGTGACCGGACGGCCACGACGACCGTTGTCGAACAGGGAGTCGACGGCTTCCTGAAGCATGCGCTTTTCGTTGTTGAGCATGATTTCAGGAGCGCCGAGCTCGATCAGTCGCTTCAGACGGTTGTTACGGTTGATCACACGACGGTAGAGGTCGTTGAGATCGGAGGTGGCGAAACGGCCACCGTCGAGCTGCACCATCGGGCGCAGATCCGGCGGAATGACCGGGATCACGTCGAGCACCATGGCTTCCGGCTTGTTGCCGGTGGTCAGGAAGGCGTTGACGACCTTCAGACGCTTCAGGGCGCGGGCCTTGCGCTGGCCGGTGCCGGTGTCGATTTCCTCACGCAGCTGCTTGGAAGCGGCCTCGAGATCGAAGTCCTGCAAGCGCTTCTTGATGGCTTCGGCGCCCATGCAGCCTTCGAAGTAGTCGCCGTAGCGGTCTTCCATTTCACGCCACAGGTCGACGTCGCCTTCCATGTCGCCCGGCTTCAGGTTCTTGAAGCGGTCGAACACGGCGCTCAGACGCTGGATCTGCTCGTCGAAACGGATGCGGATCGCGGCCATTTCACGCTCGGCGCTGTTGCGCAGCTTGGCGCGTGCGGAGCCCCTGGCTTCGCCTTCGGCCTCAAGTTCGGCCAGATCGGATTCGACCTTCTTGGCACGCTCTTCGATTTCCGCGTTGCGACGCTTCTCCAGGTTGGCGATGTCGTTGTCGAACTCATCCTGCAGACCCGGAAGATCCTCGTGACGCTGTTCCTCATCGACGCTGGTGACCATGTAGGCGGCAAAGTAGATGACCTTTTCCAGATCCTTCGGAGCGATGTCCAGCAGGTAGCCCAAACGGGACGGAACACCCTTGAAGAACCAGATGTGGGTCACCGGAGCGGCAAGCTCGATATGGCCCATGCGCTCACGGCGCACACGGCTCTTGGTGACTTCCACACCACAGCGTTCGCAGACGATGCCCTTGAAGCGTACGCGCTTGTACTTGCCGCAGGCGCACTCCCAGTCACGGGTAGGTCCGAAGATCTGTTCGCCGAACAGACCGTCTTTCTCTGGCTTCAGGGTACGGTAGTTAATGGTTTCAGGCTTCTTGACCTCGCCATGGCTCCAATTACGGATGTCATCGGCGGTGGCCAGGCCAATCCTCAGTTTGTCAAATGCGTTGACGTCCAGCACTCTATTGTCCTGTCTATCGATTCTTAATGCTTAATCACGTTTCGTCAGACTGGTCGCGCCACGTTTTCATACGACGCGACCAGCCATGGGATCACTGGAATTCAGGTTCTTCCACAACCTGGTCAGCCTTGGCGACCGCGTCGGGACGCGCGCCAATGTTGAAGCCAAGATCGTCGGAGGAAGCAGACGGATCGTCATCCTCGTCCTTCATGTCGATGGCCACGCCTTCCGCGTTGAGCACTTCGACGTTCAGGGACAGGGACTGCATTTCCTTAAGCAGCACCTTGAAGGATTCCGGAATGCCTGCCGGCGGCAGGTTGTCACCCTTCACAATGGCACCGTAGACACGCACGCGGCCGTCGACGTCATCGGACTTGGTGGTCATCATCTCGTGCAGCGTGTAGGCGGCGCCGTAGGCCTCAAGGGCCCACACCTCCATCTCGCCGAAGCGCTGGCCACCGAACTGGGCCTTACCACCGAGCGGCTGCTGGGTGATCATGGAGTACGGGCCGGTGGAACGAGCGTGAATCTTGTCGTCGACCAGGTGGTGCAGCTTCAGCATGTACATGTAGCCAACGGAGATCGGCTTCGGGTACGGTTCGCCGGTACGACCGTCGAACAGCACGGCCTTGCCGTCGTCTCCGACCAGCTTGTTGCCGTCGCGATCCGGCAAGGTGCAGGAAAGCAGGCCCTTGATGGTTTCCGGACGAACGCCGTCGAACACCGGGGTTGCCACCGGAGTGCCCGGCTCGCCCTTTTCGGCGCCCTGCGGAATGTTCTTCTTCCAAGCGGCTTCAATATCCGGGTCGAGGGAGATGTCCCAGCCGGCATGCGCGATCCAGCCCAAATGCAGTTCCAGCACCTGTCCAAGGTTCATTCGAGAAGGCACACCCAGCGGGTTCAGCATGATGTCGACCGGAGTACCATCTGCGAGGAACGGCATATCCTCTTCCGGCAGAATGCGGGAGATAACGCCCTTGTTGCCATGTCGGCCGGAGAGCTTGTCGCCCTGGGTGATCTTACGATGCTGCGCAATGTAGACGCGGATCATCTGGTTCACGCCGTTCGGCAGCTCGTCGCCGTCTTCTTCGGCGTCTTCGCGGGTGATCTCCTTGACGTCAATCACCGTACCGGTCTCGCCGTGAGGCACACGCAGCGAGGTGTCACGCACTTCGCGGCTCTTCTCACCGAAGATGGCGCGCAGCAAGCGCTCTTCCGGAGTCAGCTCGGTTTCGCCCTTCGGGGTGACCTTACCCACCAGAATGTCGCCGGCTTCGACTTCGGCGCCGATGCGGATAATGCCACGCTCATCGAGGTTGGCCACCGCGTCTTCGCCGACGTTCGGCAGATCACGGGTGATCTCCTCGGCACCCAGCTTGGTTTCGCGGGCGTCGATCTCGTATTCCTCGATGTGAATGGAGCTTAGGGTGTCGTCCTGCACGAGACGCTGGGAGATGATCACAGCATCCTCGTAGTTGTAGCCGTTCCACGGCATGAAGGCGATGAGCAGGTTCTTACCCAAAGCCATTTCACCCTTCTGGGTTGCCGGGCCGTCGGCCAGCACGGTACCGGCTTCCACACGTTCGCCGTCGCGGATCAGCGGCACCTGGTTGTAGCAGGTGGTCTGGTTGGAACGACGGAACTTGGCCAGCTTGTAGGAGCTGGTGGTGCCATCGTCGTTCATCACACGGATAATGTCGGCGGAAACGTAGGTCACCACGCCCGGCTTCTCAGCCAGAATGACATCGCCGGAATCAACGGCTGCACGCCATTCGGCACCGGTGCCCACCAGCGGGCGCTCGGATTCGATCAGCGGCACGGCCTGACGCTGCATGTTGGTACCCATCAGCGCTCGGTGGCCCTCATCGTGCTCCAGGAACGGGATCAGGGATGCACCGACGGAAACCATCTGGCGCGGGGAAACGTCCATGTAGTCAACGGAGCTGACCGGCACATCGACCGCTTCTTCCTCGCCGACTCGGGCCAGGGCCTGCTTCTTGACGAAGTTGCCGTTATCGTCGAGCTCCTGATTGGCCTGTGCGATGACGTGCTCGGCATCGCGGTCTGCGGTCATGTATTCGACCTCGTCGGTCACATGGCCGTTGACGACCTTACGGTACGGGGTCTCGATGAAGCCGAACGGATTGATGCGACCGAAGGTTGCCAGAGAGCCGATAAGACCGATGTTCGGGCCTTCAGGAGACTCGATCGGGCACATACGGCCGAAATGGGACGGGTGCACGTCTCGCACTTCCATGGATGCACGGTCGCGGGACAGACCACCAGGGCCCAGAGCGGACAGACGACGCTTGTTGGTCACACCTGCCAGCGGGTTGTTCTGATCCATGAACTGCGACAGCTGGGAGGTTCCGAAGAACTCCTTGATGGTAGCGTTCACCGGGCGGATGTTGATCAGGGACTGCGGGGTGATGGCCTCCGGATCCTGAGTGGTCATACGCTCGCGGACCACACGCTCCATACGGCTCAGACCAGTGCGCAGCTGGTTCTGGATCAGCTCGCCGACCTGACGGATACGACGGTTGCCGAAGTGGTCGATATCGTCGACGTCCACGCGCAGATCCACATCCTGACCATCGCGCTTGCCCGGGAACTTTGTGTCACCGGCATGCAGCGTGACCAGATACTTGATGGTGGAGATGATGTCTTCGCGAGACAGGCTGCGATCGTTGATATCCTTCTCCAAGCCAAGCTTGCGGTTGATCTTGTAACGGCCGACGCGGGCCAGATCGTAACGCTTGGTGTTGAAGTAGAAGGAATCCAGCAGATTGCGGCCAGCTTCCGGCGTCGGAGTGTCGGCCGGGCGGATCTTGCGGTACAGATCGGTCAGAGCCTCGTCCTGGGTCTGCACGGTCTCCTTGGCGAGCGCGTCCATGACCAGCGGGTAATCCTTGAAGGCGTCGGCGATCTCATCTTTGGTCATGCCGATAGCCATGAGGAACACGATGGCGGACTGCTTGCGCTTACGATCCACGCGCACGCCGAGCACATCACGCTTGTCGATCTCAAACTCGAGCCATGCGCCACGGCTCGGAATAATCTTAGCGCCAAAAACTTCCTTGTCGGAAGTACGATCCTGGCTACGGTCGAAGTACACGCCCGGAGAACGCACCAGCTGCGACACGATCACTCGCTCGGTACCGCCGATGATGAAGGTGCCGTGCGGGGTCTGCAGCGGGAAATCGCCCATGAACACAGTCTGGGATTTGATTTCACCGGTGTCGCCGTTCTCGAACTCAGCGTTCACGTACAGCGGAGCAGAGTAGGTGTAATCCTTCTCCTTGCACTCCTGTACGGTGTGGCGCGGTTCCTCGAAATACGGATCGGAGAAGGTCAGGCTCATGGTCTGAGCGAAGTTCTCGATCGGAGAGATCTC
>OBZW01000239.1_pt1 | contig 46829 bp, 39 predicted proteins | sample 1477021 | NCBI WGS metagenome assembly OBZW01 (sample SAMEA2580262, study PRJEB22360) | human gut metagenome | biome: human gut; feature: human-associated habitat; material: faeces | place: Denmark | collected 2008/2010
CTTTGGCGCCGCCGCGATGCCGCTTTGCAGCTATATACCTTATCGCGGCGTGTGCATCCTCCCGGAGGGTTTTTATGATATAGGAAATTCCAGAGGAATTTCCTATATCATAAGAATAGAGTTTCTCTAGAGAAACTCGTGCCTGAGGCGGCCGCATAGCGGCATCTACTGCTTACGCCGCAGTGCGCATCCCGCCGGGCGGGCTTTTTATCTTACAGACCAACTTTCTTATAAGTAAAAAAGGTATGGAAGCTTTAATTCCTCCATGCCTTTCTGTATGCCAGTGGGGTGGCGCCTTCCCTGGCCTTAAAAAGATTAATAAAATGTGTCACATTGTTCATTCCGGCTTCAAAGGCAATCTCACTGACCGGAAGATCAGAATACTTCAGAAGCTCTTTTGCATAGGAAATGCGGGCAGTGATAATATATTCATGGATCGTGACGCCGATATATTTTTTGAATTCTTTTAAGATATGATAGCGGCTGCGGTGGGTAAATTCTTCAAAATATGACAGCGGGAGGCCGGATTTAAAATTCTTATCTATTAACCGCACGATTTGCCTGATATAATCCGGGATCAGAAAGGTATCTGCATTATTTGTAGCTGTCTGAAGCAGCAGTTCTGTCAGCATACCGTTGATTAAATTGGATGTGACCAGCTCGGTGGTCAGATCCTTTTTTTGATTGAGCGCAATAATGCGCCAGAGCGTGCGCTCCATGAAAAATTCGTCGCGCACGCTCAATATCTGAAATCCATTTCTGGTAAATTCCTTGTAATAACCCAACGCACTGTTTCCGTTAAAATGAATCCACAGGATCTCCCAGTCTTCCTCCCGGCCCGTGCGGTACAGATGGTGCTGTTCGCAGTTGATATAAAAACACTGCCCCTTTGTAATTGGATAAGTCTGCCCTTCATATTCCAGATATCCTTTGCCCGATACCGTGTAGACGATCAGGAAGGAGTCCAGATTCTCCCGTTCCGAAAAATAGGGATGGAACGTCTTAAAATAACCTACCTCCTGCGTATAGAAGTAGGTGGACCGTGCCGTACTGCTGGGTGTGAGTATCATCCGGATGGAGTCTTCACTCCAGGTGTGGGAGCCGCGCTCCAAAACCTTTGTGTTCTGTCTCATAATGTCACCACAACATTCTGTTATTTTTAAACAATTTGCTTGGATGCAATCTCTATTTTACAGGAATATAATGGGTTTGTAAACATAAATAGAAACAATACTAATATATTATTTTTATCATGAAAGCAGGAGGAAAACGATGAATTCAAGAAAACAAGTAAAAAAACCAAGAATCGGAATTTATTCCATGGGACTGAAGCATTACTGGGGGCAGTTTCCGGGGCTGCGGGAACGGCTGATAGAATATGGGGAATTTATCGCAGGAAAAGTACAGGAATTCGGGGCAGATACCTGCTTCTATGGATTGGTGGACTGTGAACAGGAAGGGAAAAAAGCGGGAGAGTATTTCAATGAGAACCATGTGGATCTGATACTGGCGCATTCCGCGACTTATGTTACGAGTGCATCGGTGCTCCCGCTGCATCAGATCTGCAGCGCACCGGTCGTGATTCTAAACCTGCAGCCTGCGGCAAAGATTAATTATGAGAAGACGACGACCGGGGAATGGCTGGCACACTGCGGTGCGTGCCCGGTGCCTGAGCTTTCCAATGCCTTCCACCGTGCCAAAATCAAATACCGGGTTGTAAACGGCCTGTTGGGACTGGACCATACGCCAGAGATATCTCTTGCCGATGAAGATACCGCACAGCGCCCGGAGGCGAAGCGGGCGTGGAGGCAGATTGAAGAGTGGGTTCAGGCCGCCAAAGTAAAATGCGGCCTCAAGGGGGCCCGGTTTGGGTTCCTTGGCAATACCTACAGCGGAATGCTTGATATGTACAGCGATTTTACCATGTTTCAGGCACAGACCGGCGCCCATCTGCAGGTATTGGAAATGTGTGATCTGGACAGGCACCTGCAAAGTGTGACAGAAGAAGAGACAGCGGCAAAAAGAAAGGAGATCGAGGCGTTTTTTACGATAAGCGAAGATGCGGCGGCAGACCCTCTTGCCCAGAAACCGACGGATGAGCAGATGAACTGGTCGGCAAGAGTGGCTGTGGCACAGGAGAAACTGGTGGAAGAGTTCGGTCTGGATGCATTGACCTATTATTATCACGGGGCGCCGGGAGGGCATTACGAAGAGGTGCAGGGAGGCTTTATTGTCGGGCATTCTCTTTTAACAGCCAGGGGAATTCCGTGCGCCGGGGAGGGAGACCTGAAAACCTGCCTGGCGATGAAGATATGCGACATCCTTGGTAAGGGCGGGAGCTTCTGTGAAATTGTTACGGCAGATTATGAAGACGGCACCATTCTTCTGGGGCATGACGGCCCGTTCCATCTGGAGATCGCAAAAGGAAAGCCAATCTTAAGAGGGATGGGGCTGTACCATGGGAAACAGGGGACCGGCGTATCTGTGGAAGCCAAAGTGCGCACCGGCGACATTACTAACCTGGGATGTACCCAGACCGTGGACGGAAAGCTCAAGTTTATCATCACGGAGGCGGAGTCGACGGACGGCGACATCATGACTATAGGAAACACCCAGACCCCTGTTAAGTTCAAAAAGGATCCGGATTCTTATATGGATGAATGGTTTGCAGAGGCGCCGACACATCATTTTGCAATGAGCATCGGGCACAATGCATCCCTTTATGAGAAAGTTGCAGATTTGCTTGAGATACCGGCAGTGGTATTAGATAAATAAAAGTATATGGAAGATCAACAGGCGCGGGACCGGCTTATCAAACTCATGATTGTGAGTTTAGAGCATCTGGCGCCTGTATTCTTCGGGTGTGTAACCGAACCGCTCTTTAAATTCGTTAAAGAACTGTTGTGTGTCGTTGTATCCGCATTCCGAGGCAATCTCGTATATATTTATTTCCGGGCGGGACAGCAGGGTCATAGCCTGGATAAAATGGCTTTCTTTCAGCAGATCCTCCGGACTGCTTTCTTCTTTGGCATCTGCGATTCCATCCTGGGGATAGCGTGCAGGCAGACGTATCTCCACCTCGGTGCCGCTGCCGCGGGTACTGGAATAGGTCAGCCCATACCCCGGACCGTACATCAGCTGCAGCCGGCGGTGTGTGTTATAGACCGCAATCTTCGAACCTTTTCCACCGGAGGAGCCGTGTCCGGTCAGTATGTCTTCCAGCTTTTCTTCGGAGATGCCTACTCCGTCATCGGAAATTAGAATCACAATATCCTCCTCCTCCAGCCATCCGGTAAGTACGATGGTTCCCTGCTTGGACTCCTTTTCCAGAATGCCGTGCAGGACACAGTTCTCAATGACCGGCTGGAAGGTCAGCTTTGGGATTGAGTACTCGAGTAGATTATCTGGGATATCGATCAGAAAATCAATGGTGTCATGGAAACGCATATTCTGCAGCTGGACATAGATAGAAACATGCTCCAGCTCATCTGCTATGGTGCTGAGGCTCTGCTTTCTGCTCAGCGTCAGCTTATAAAAACGGGATAGCTTCTGGACCGCGGAGGTTACATCCTGGGAGCGGCCCTGCTGGGACAGCCAGTTGATCATATCCATGGTATTATAGAGAAAATGTGGATTGATCTGGGCCTGCAGAGAATTAAATTCCGCTACCCGCAGATCCTCGGCGGCCTTGGCTTGCTCATCCATAAGCTGATTAATCACGCGGGTCATATAATTATAGGTGGAGATCAGATCCCCGATCTCATCGTAAGTGTCTGCGTCAGGCAGTGCCACGGGCGGCCCGATCCGCGACTTTGCCATCTGATTAATGACGGCTGACAGCCTGTTCGTAATGGAATGGGAGAGCAGCGTGGCAATGAGGAATGCGATCAGGATACACGCCACATAAACCAGGATAAAGCCTGCCATAATCGTAATACTTTTCGTAATCATGGGCTGGGACGGCATGGCCACGACCATGTACCAGTCCGTATTTTTTATGCTGTAAAAGCCGGCGTATACGTCCTCCCCCAGAACCCGCTTTAAAATAAAGTTATTGGAGGACATAAAATGTTCCTGCACCTCATCATATCCGAAATGATAGGCGCCGGATAATGCCGGATCCGATGTGGCCACAAGACTGTCCCTGTCATTGATGATGTAGGCCACGTTGCTGCTGGAAGACAGGTTGTCTTTTAACAGGCTGTCGAAATAGTCCTGGGAAAAATAGATCGCCAGGTAGCAGGGAACCCGTTTGCCCTCATAAATAATACTCGATTTTGTTATGTATGCCATTTCCCCGTTATGCCTGATCTCATAAGAGCCAAGATAGAAAGACGGACAGAAAAGCGTGCGCAGCGACGGAGCCCCGTTAAATATCCCATACCAGTAGGTTCCCCAGGCATTATTGATCGGAAGGATGGTATTGCACATCGGATAATTTGAAAAGATACGATCTGTCCGTGGAATATCTATATACAGTTTTACATCTGTGATCAGAGAGCCATCCGTGGCTTCTTTGATTGTCTCCAAAAAGATGTCTGCAGAATCACCATCTGCAAGGCCGCTCAGTGTTTCTGTCCGGGCGGAGCTGACAATCTGATGGTAGAACTCTTCCCCTGTAATCTGGTCATGAAGCCGGAGTATGCGGGAAACGGCATCCTCAATCAGCGGGGCTGTCTGCGTGGATGAATTCTGCTCCGTACGGATGGTGTCTGCAATGATCATGTCATAAAGTTTCGTATAGAAAAAGATGGCAAGCACGATCATGGGGATCGTTGCGATCACCAAATGTGTAATCGTAAACTTGGTCTGAAGCTTCAGATTCTTATATAAACTGCCGTTTTTCTTTGTATGTAATTTCATCCCAGCATCTTCTCCCTGTATTTGGACGGGGTCAGCCCCGTGAATTTTTTAAAGCTTTTGCTAAAATAATTGCCATTGCTGTAGCCGACCCTGGAGGATATATCTGTGATCTGATAGCGGGCGTCACTTAGTAGCTGCATCGCCTTTTCCATGCGGTACTCAGTCAGATACTGATTGAGAGTCTGTCCTGTCTGGCTCTTAAAATAGGTACAGACATAAGAAGCAGAGAGATATACATGGTCGCTGATCTCCTTGATGGAGAGCGCATCGCTGGCATAATTCCGGCTGATATAGTCCTTGATCAGAAAAATCGTGGAATCTTCCGGAACATGGGCGCTGATGCCTGCAAAAAACTGCTCAGTTCTGGAGACCAGCAGCTCGTGAAGCTCCTGGTAAGTAAAACAGCGTTCCAGATGGTCAATGATACTTTCCTCTGTACTGGTCTCCGAAGGATCATGGCTCAGTTTCAGCGTCTGGCGGCAGTCATTGATACTGATAAAAAGTTTATAGTAAATATCCTTTACCTGGTTGGGAAGAAACACCCTGTTTTCAGAATAACACCGATACAGCCGGCTCAGCAGTCCGATGCAGGCAGCCTGATCTTTGGCAAGAAGCGCATCTTTAAAGTCCGCCGCAATCTTTTCCGTCTGTTCCTGTGCGCCTGGTTCCATTCCCGGTGCGTTTTCCATGTCTGATGCAGCAAGAAGCGTACCCGGGCTGAAAAAGAAACTGCTTTGGAGCATAACCACCGCGGTCGTATAAGAGTGATAGACCCGACTGATTCCGCTCACCGTGTCTCCCCGCCCGATAAAAAAATCACCCAGGGGAAGAAACTGCTCTTTCAGAAAATTCTCAACAGCAGACAGGGCAATTGGGGAGGGCGCGCTGTCTCCCATAATATGAAACACATGATATACGGCGTGGATCTGGATGTAAAATACATGCAGGTGATAATGTGTAAGATAATCGGTCAGGTCATCCCGGATGTTGCGCAGAAGTGTGCCGTCAGGTTCGGTGGGTTTCAGCCTGACGATATAGGTTGTAAAACTGCTTCCCGGCATCAGGCGGAGAGAAAGCTCTTCGACAAGGCTGGTGATCTGCCCGGTATTCTCCTTATAGGGTTTGGTCAGCAGCAGTGCAAGATGGGAGGCGGTCTCCATAGAATACAGGTTTTCGTTCTGCCTGGTGCGCAGATTCTTTGCACGGCGCTCAATGGCTTCCAACACTGCCTCTTTGATTTCCTCCGGGTTTAGAGGCTTTTCTACATAATTGATCGCTTTCAGTTTGATGGCCGCCTTCAGATACTCCTTGTCCGAATAACCGCTCATAAAAATGACGCTGGTATCCGGAAGAAACTCTTCCAGACGTTCGACCAGCTGAATCCCGTTCATGCGCGGCATGCGGACATCACATAGAATAATATCCGGTTTCTGCGCGCGGGCAATATCCAGCGCGTTCACTCCGTCATCGGCCTGAAAGATCTGATCAATCCCCAGTGCGTTCCAGTCAAGAGACGCAATCAATCCTTCACGGGTTAACTCTTCATCGTCCACAATCAATAATCTCATCGTATCGGTTCTCCTTCGTAATCAGATCGTCCTATGCCCTGATGTTCTGGGCAGGGGGGAATCCGCATGCTGGCAGGGGCTCCTGAACGGACTCCCTCGAAAATAGAAGTTTCATCATATTCATACTATATGCTATCATTCTAACAAAATCCATCTGTGAAATCTATACTTTATTCTGCAGCTTGCTGCAGACCCGCCCGTTAGGGCATGAGTTACGGGGTGCCCTTTGGGTATACCCTAATGTTCTGCTTGAGCAGAAAACCTGCCTGAAGACTAATACAAAAAAAATTTACCCTTAATCGAAAAATTTTGCTGTTTTGGTAGAAGTTTAGAACTGTTACACTTAGTTTAGAAAGGAAAAGGAGGGAAACACGGTGTCTGAATATGTTTTGGAATTAAAAGGTATCACAAAAATATTTCCTGGCGTTAAGGCTTTGGACAATGTGCATTTCCAGCTCAAAAAGGGTGAAGTCCATGCATTGATGGGCGAGAACGGAGCCGGTAAGTCTACATTCATCAAAGTCATAACCGGAGTACATAAAGCAGAAGAAGGCGAGATGTTCCTGGACGGCAGGAAGGTTGACTTCAAAGGCCCCAGAGATGCACAGGCAGCCGGTATTGCGGCAGTTTACCAGCATCCGACATCTTATCCGGACCTGACAGTAGCAGAAAATATCTTCATGGGCCACGAGATCATCAGCAGAGGCATGATTCAGTGGAAGAAGATGAATGAGGAAGCGGGCAAGCTGCTGTCGCAGCTGAACGCCGACTTTAAGCCTACCGATGAGATGGGAGCTTTGAGCGTGGCACAGCAGCAGATGGTGGAGATTGCAAAGGCACTTTCTACAAATGCCAGAATCATTATTCTGGATGAGCCTACCGCAGCGCTGACCAAGAATGAGTCTGAGGAACTATACCGAATCGTTGATAAGCTGAAAGACAGCGGTGTTTCTGTCATCTTCATCTCCCACCGTTTTGAGGATATGTACCGCCTGGCAAGCACGGTTACCGTGTTCCGGGATTCACAGTATATCGGCACTTATGATGTAGACGGAATCACCAATGCGGATTTGATTAAAGCAATGGTTGGACGTGAGATCAAGGATCTGTTCCCAAAACCGGAAGTGCAGATCGGACCTGAAGTACTGCGGGTGGAGGGACTCTCCAGACTTGGATATTTCAAGAATGTTTCCTTCAGCGTGCATGCAGGTGAGATCGTAGGTCTGACAGGGCTGGTTGGCGCAGGGCGGACCGAGGTTGTGGAAAGTGTCTGCGGTATCACAAAGCCGGATGCCGGGAAGGTATTTCTGGAGGGCAAGGAAACACATATCAAACAGCCGTCCGATGCGATGAAGCAGGGGATCATCCTTCTTCCCGAAGACCGTCAGAAAGAAGGACTGATCATGAGCTGGGGCCTGGGCAGGAACGTCACACTTCCGACCATGGGCAAATATGCAAAGCATGGTTTTAATAACGAGAAGAAAGAACGCGAAATTGCGAAGAAGCTTCTCGAAGATGTGGATACAAAAGCAGTTACGATATTCGATCCTGCGACATCACTCTCAGGAGGTAATCAGCAGAAGGTCGTAGTAGCAAAGGCGCTCGGCCAGGAGATGAAGGTTGTCATCATGGATGAGCCGACAAAAGGTGTGGACGTTGGAGCCAAGGCGGAGATCTATCAGATCATGGGCGATTTGGCAAAACTGGGATACGCGATTATCCTGATCTCCTCCGAAATGCCAGAGATCCTGGGCATGAGCGACAGAATCGTCGTAATGTGCGGCGGAAAAGTAACTGGTGAACTGAACCGTGATGAGGCGACTCAGGAAGGCATTCTTGAGCTGGCGATGGAAAAATCAAAGTAGGAGGAAATGGGAAAGATGAAAGAAAATAAATCTATCTGGAAAAAAATCACCGGCTCCCGTGAAGCAAGTCTTCTGATCGTTTTGATTATCCTCTGTGTGGTCATTTCATTCAGAAGCCCTTCCTTCATGACGCTGAAATCTATATCAGATATGCTGAAAAATAACGCGGTTATCATGATCATGACCTTGGGAATGCTGGGAGTGCTGCTGCTCGGCGGTATCGATATCTCAATCGCATCCACGCTTGCATTTTCCGGGATGACGGTCGGGATGCTGCTGAAATATAACATCGTAGAAAATGCTTTCCTGCTCTTTCTGATTGCGATCGGAATCGGAGCGCTGTGCGGGCTGGTAATCGGTCTTGTTATCGCAAAAGGAAAGGTGCTTCCGATCATTGCAACAATGGGATTCATGTACATATACCGGGGCATGGCCTATATGATCGGAAACAGCCAGTGGGCAAGTGCAGAAAACCTGGGTGAGTTTAAAAACTTTGCCCTGGGTAAGGTACTGGGAATTAATAATGTTGTATTAATCATGTTTGCATGTTATATTATATTCTTTATTGTTATGAAATGGACGAAGGTGGGAAGAAAAGTGTATGCGGTAGGGAGCAACCGTGAGGCGGCTGCAATATCCGGTATCAATACGTCCAATGTGGAACTGATGGTTTATACGGTAATGGGAATTCTCGCAGGACTGTGCGGTGCCCTGGCCGTAGCGGTTTACTCTTCCGCACAGCCCAACATGCTGTACGGAAAAGAGATGGATGTTATCGCCGCCTGTGTCATCGGCGGTGTCAGCATGACAGGCGGGCGCGGAAGTGTTGTAGGAGCATTCCTTGGTTCCCTGATCCTGGCGATTATCGCAAAAGCACTTCCTCTCGTAGGAATCGACTCGATTGCACAGAATACAGTAAAGGGTGTTATCATATTAGTCGTCGTAATCCTGAACGTCGTAACACAGCGTGTAATGGATAAAAATAATCTGAAGGGAAGGGAGATGTAATCATGGCAGGAAAATCCGGAAGAACTATAGCCAATGTGCCAGAGAAGTCATGGAAAAAGACAGTTCTCAGTTGGGAAGGCATGCTGGTAGTATTGTTTATCGTAATCAACATTTTTTGTTCAAGTATCTCCCAGAGCTATCAGGTATCCAATGTCCTCAGAGAGATGCCCAAATATCTGACAGAAGTGTTTCTGATGCTTCCAATGGCATACATCCTGATACTTGGCGAAATTGATATATCCGTAGGCGCTACCGTCTGCCTGTCAGCCACGATGACATGCATGGTATGCAACAAAGATATGCCGTTTATCTTAGTAGTTCTGACCGCGCTTGTGGTCGGCACGGTCTGCGGACTGGTGAACGGCCTGATCCTTACAAAGTTTACAGAATTGCCTCCTATGATTGTAACGCTGGGAACGCAGATCGTATTCAGAGGAATTGCAGAGATCGCTCTTGGAAGCGGCGGGTCCATATCATTAAGCAACGCAGACGGGTTCCGCATGATCGCCGGAAAAGTGGGGATGATCCCATATATCCTCTTCGTAGTGGTGATATTTGCAGTCATTTTTACCGTTGTACTCAGCAAGACGACATTCGGAAGGAGTGTATATGCTATCGGATCCAACCGGCTGGCAGCCTACTATTCAGGAATCCATGTACAGAAGATCCGCCTGATCATCTATATGGTGATGGGTTTCATGGCCGGGCTTGCAGCGCTCTTCCTCACTTCCGTGCTTTACGGAGCCAACACCACGACGGGAAACGGATTTGAGCTTGATGCCATCGCAATGGCGGTATTCGGCGGAATATCAACCGCCGGGGGCAAGGGTAAGTTACAGGGAGGAATCATTTCCGCATTCATAATCATCTGCCTGAGAATTGGTCTTGGACAGATCAACATGAACCCGCAGTTAATTCTGATTATATTAGGCGCTCTGCTGATTCTGGCCGTATTACTGCCAAATATCGGAGGCGAGTTAAAGTTAAAGAAAAAAACAGCAGCAGTTAAGTAGTTTGTTTCTAATAACTTGTTTTTATTAATCTGATACCGGGCGTCGGGAAAGGCGCTTTGTATACAATAAAATTCCATAGGGAGGAAAGAAAGCATGAAGAAAAAAGTTTTAAGCGTACTGTTATGTGTAGCAATGGCGGCAACACTGGCTGTAGGATGCGGCTCAAAGGATGAGGGCGCTGCAGACGGCGGCTCTGATGCAAAGACAGAGGATACTGCAAAAGATGACGGCAGTGATTCCGGAAAGAAGACGTATGCAATTGTTACAAAATCAGCAGGAAATCCTTACAATGAAAAAGAGGCGGAAGGTTTCCAGGAAGTAATCGAGGCAGAAGGCGGAGAATGCATCGTAAAACATCCTGAGGCTGCTACAGCGGATGCACAGGTATCCGTAATCCAGTCACTGATTTCTCAGGGAGTAGATTCTATCTGTATCGCTGCAAACGATGAGAATGCACTTCAGGCAGCACTGGAAGAAGCAATGGACGCAGGAATCAAAGTATCCTGCCTTGACTCTAAAGCGAACCCTGACAGCCGTCAGACATTTGTAAACCAGGCTGGAACAACAGAGATCGGCCAGGCTCTGATGGACGCTGTTCTGGACATCACAGGCGGAGAAGGACAGTGGGCAATTCTTTCAGCTACATCACAGGCAACAAACCAGAATGCATGGATCGACGCTATGAAAGAGATCATGAAAGAAGACAAATACTCCAAACTGGAACTTGTAGAAGTTGCATACGGAGATGACGAGCCACAGAAATCAACAGACCAGACACAGGCTCTGTTATCCAAATATCCGGATCTGAAAGTTATCTGCGCACCTACAACTGTTGGTATCAATGCAGCAGCTAAGGTACTTCAGGACGAGAAATCATCTGTAAAACTGACAGGACTTGGACTGCCTTCAGAAATGGCTGAATACATCGGTGATGACGACGCCCATTCATGCCCGTATATGTATCTGTGGAATCCGATCGATGTTGGACGCCTTGGGGCTTACACATCAATCGCATTAGTTGACGGAACAATTACAGGAGCAGTAGATGACACATTCACAGCCGGCGACATGGGCGACTATACAGTAGTAGAAGCGTCCGACGGCGGAACAGAAGTCATCCTTGGCGCACCGTTCAAATTTGATCCTTCTAACATCGACGAGTGGAAAGATGTTTACTAGAATTTTACAACTCCATAGATAAGAAATATAAGCGGGCGGTTTTTGCCCGCTTATATTTCTTATGGTTTTCAAAAGCTGCTCTTTGAACTAGACAGGAGCCGTGGTAAGTGATATTCTGGAAGCAGCACAAAGGGCATGTACATAAGAATGCCGAGACAAGAAAGGAGACAACATGATCAGAAAAAGTTTTAAAATGAAATTATACCCGGGAATGGAAAAAGAGTATGAAAAGCGCCATAACCAACTGTGGCCGGAGATGAGAGATATGATCCATGAATACGGCGGATCGAATTATTCGATCTTCCTCGATAAGGACACGGATATTCTGTATGGCTATATAGAACTCGAAGACGCAGAAAGATGGGACAAGAGCGCGGACACAGAGATCTGCCGTAAATGGTGGGACTATATGGCGGATATCATGGAGACCAATCCGGATAATAGTCCTGTATCTACCGATCTTTATCCTGTATTTCATTTGGACTGAGTTAAACATCATACCTATGTATTGGATCTGTAATAAGGGGACAGTCGGGAAACAGACGGTCCCTTTTTTGTATGTAGCAGCATACATTTATGAATCGAATTAGAGGGCCGTATCCCTGAATTGGATACGTACGGTTTGATAAAGAGGCAGCCTGAAAATTGGCTGTCTTATTTTTTACTTTTGTTCGGCTTCCTTTGCATGAGGGTTTTAAAAGTTTTGATTATTTTCGATTTTTAAAAACATAATGTTTTTTAATAAGTTTATGTGAAAAATAGACAAAAAAAATTGGAATTTTTTGTAAATGAGTACAATTGCAATGAAATAATGAATATGATATTATAAAAATATAAAGAACATTGTTTATTAATAATGAACGAATGGAGGTGTGCAATTTTTTTTAAAACAATAACTGAACATTGTTTATTAATAATGAACGGAGGAGAAATATGAAAGAGGAAAAAGAAAATCGAATGAAAGCAGCTGTGTTTAGTGGACCCTTTGAGTTTAACTTTGATGAACGTAGAAAACCCGTACCAGGCTGTAGTGAGGTTTTAATCAGGATTCGGTCAGTCGGGATCTGTGGATCTGATTTGCATCCTTATATGGGGGATGGGCTTGACAGAAGGGAACCTGGCATTATTATGGGGCATGAGGCTGCCGGTGATGTAGAGGCAGTTGGAGATCGCGTAGTGAGATGGAAGCCGGGAGACAGAGTGGCAATTAATCCGCAGATTAACTGTGAGAATTGTGTACAGTGTAAAAAGGGGCTGCCCCATTTGTGCGATCACTCTCTGCTGATCGGGTCGTCTATGAGAGGGTTCCTGGATGGTGCAATGTGTGAGTATATTGTCATGAATGAAAAACAGCTTTATCATCTCCCGGATGAAGTAAGCTATGATTATGGAACATTTCTAGATCCCCTGGGAAATGCGATACATCTGATTAACAGAGGAGGCGTGAAACTGGGAGATGTTGTTGTCATCATAGGAACCGGGACAATCGGACTTTTAACAGTGCAGACTGCGAAGCTGGCAGGTGCCGTGAAGGTGATAGCCATAGATCTGTCTGATTATAAACTGGAGATTGCGAAATCTCTCGGAGCAGACATCTGTCTGAGAGCTGACACCCCAGATATCATGGACAGGATTCGGAAAGAGACAGATGGTATGGGGCCGGATGTCGTGGTGGAGGCAGTCGGCATCAGTGCCACATACAATATGGCTCTTACGATGTGTAAGAAACGCGGCACAGTGGTGGCCCTTGGATTTACAAAGCCGGAGCTTAACCTTGCGGTTCAGCAGATTATTTATAAAGAACTCAATGTTGCCGGCAGTACAGGTTATGCAGATGAATGCGGTATTACACTGGAGTATCTCAGGAAAGGCTTGGTGGATATTGAAAAAGTAATCACGCACAGACTTCCTCTGGAGAAAGTAAAAGAAGGATTTGATATTCTTTGTAAGAAAAACAGCAAGGCAATCAAGGTGATTTTAAATCCTTAACAAAGGGCACACTGAAATACTTGCCCCTGCGGACGGCTTTTCAGCTAAAGCAGAAAAGCAAGATATACCTAAGGGCACACCGCAAAAAAATGCCTTACAGACGGATTTTCAGCTAAAGCTGAAAAACAAGTTATAGAAAGGAGTAATAAGATGAAAAGAAAATTAAAAAAGGTAATTGCTTGTATAGTCGCTTTAACAATGACAGCAGCGCTGGCAGCATGCTCGGGCTCGAACGGAGGCGGTGAAAAGCAGACGGAAAGTGCGGATTCGGGAGATCAAACAGCACAAATTAATTTGCTGAGCCACAGATATGCGGCGCTGGAATACTATGCACAGGCTATGGTAGATAATGCTCCGGATAACGTAGAACTAACTACGGAGCTGACTACGTATGGTGACTGGCAGGAAAAAATGACATTGAATCTTTCCTCTAAGTCAGGCTCTTATGATATTACATATATTTTCCCGCCGGATCTTGCAACCTTTGCAGACAATGGATGGCTGATGCCTTTGGACGATTATATTGAAAAATACCGGGAGGAATACAATTTTGATGATATTCCGGATTATCTATGGGATGCGTATACATATGACGGGCACATCTACGGAATTCCGAGCCATCAGTGGGCTGCACTGCTTTTCGCAAGAAACGATGTGATTTCTGATGCAGGGCTTGAAGTACCAAAAACACTGGATGAACTGGTAGATGTTTCAGAAAAGCTGACAACAGAAGAAATGTCTGGCCTTACATTGTCTTTGAAAGCATCGGATATGCTTGCGATTACGTTCCAGTGCTTCCTCTCCGCATGCGGAGGATGGTGGTTTGACGACAACATGAAACCGGCATTCAACAGCCCGGAGGCTATGCAGGCAATCGAGTATATACAGAAATTAATCCCCTGCTGCCCGGCCGGCAGCACAACCTACGGTTCGGATGAATCCACCCTGGCAATGACCCAGGCGATCACGGCAATGGGCTTGATTCAGACTACGAGATCGGCGAATATGGACGATGAAGAACAGTCCTCAGTCGTAGGAAAAGTCGGATTTTACAGTTCACCATCCTTAAAAGAAGGCGGGGCTCCGGCATCGCTGTTTGCAACAGCAGGATATTCTATCTCCGCATTTACCGAAAATGATCCTGATCTAGTATTCAGGACAATGTGTAACGCACTGACGGAAGATGTGATGGCTGGCGGGGCAGAATCAGGGATGCCGGTAAGAGAGTCTCTGTTAAATGACGAATTATTTGAAGAAAGACCCGATTATGCAGCTGCATGGGATGCAATCCAGGCGGGGGCGAAGATGAGGCCGGCAATTCCGGAGTTTACAGAGATTATGGAGATCTCAATGACAGCATTATCAGATGTACTGACGAACGGTACAGATGCGCAGTCAGCAATGGATGGAGCGGCAGCGGAGTGCGAAAAGATTCTGAAAGAGGCGGGCTATTACAAATAGTTTATTCTGAATGGGAAATGCTGTACAAAAACTGTGCAGTATTTCCATTAAGGAAGGATTGACACAATGAAAAATAAGAATAAATATCTGCTATTTTCACTGCCGAGCTTTTTACTGATATTTGCAATTATGCTGTTCCCGGTGGCATATGCGGTTTTGTACAGTTTTACGGATTACAGGCTGGGGAGAACCTGGAGTTTTGTGGGGCTGAGTAATTATATCAGTATCTTACAGGATTCAGAATTCTTATCTGCCCTGGGCTTTACCCTGATTCTAACAGTGATCGGGGTAATATGCCAGTTTATATTTGGAATGGTTCTGGCATTGCTTCTGGATAATATCCATCATTTTAAGAAACCTATCAGCATCATGATTTATATTCCATACTTTATTACGGCTGCCGCTATGGGGGTTATTTTCCGGTGGATGTTTATGTCAAACTGGGGGATGGTTGATCAGCTTTTAAGAGCAGTTGGAGTTACAGCCCCTGCATGGCTGGATTCCACGTTCTGGAGCAAAGTGGTCGTTATCCTAGGCGAGGTATTTCAGAATACTCCTTTTGCAGTAATCATATTGTATGCGGGTCTCCAGTCCATACCGGCGGACCAGTTAGAGGCGGCAAAGATAGACGGGGCGAATGCATGGCAGTTGTTTAGAAAAATAAAGCTTCCGAATCTTCGTCAGCTTATTATTATCATATTAATGATGCGGACAATGGATGCTTTCAGACTGTTTGACCGCGTGAATGTTACAACGGGAGGCGGACCGGGAATTTCCACAGAGACCTTGGCAATCTATAATTACACGACTACCTTTACCAAATTAAGAATTGGAAAAGGCTGTGCGGTAGGTGTTATTACGCTGATCCTTCTCACGCTGATAGTCACGCTTATTATGAAGGTTCTGCGGGTGAAGGAGGTGGATTAATGAAAACTAAGAAAAGACTGATCGTGGTGCTCAGCTATGTCATACTCATCATGGTTGCACTTATTTCTGTCTGCCCTGTTATCTACACAATTATGATAGCGACAAAACAGCCTGTTGATGCATTTTCCACTTCATTTTCAGTGATATATACTCCGGTATTTGATAATTTCTACTCGCTATGGGTAGAAAGAGGTTTTACGAAATATCTTTTTAACACTCTGGTTGTCACGGGATGTTGTGTTTTGATCTCGGTTCCCACAGCAACCCTCGGCGCCTATGGTCTGATAAGAAACGGAGGAAAATTCGCCACAAAACTTTTAAATTCAACTTTATTGCTTCGGATGTTTCCGCAGATGCTTCTCGCAATTCCTTATTTTATTATTGCGACGAACCTGAATCTGGCGGATACAAAGTTAATTCTTGTCATTATTGTAGTGGCATCCAATCAGCCCTTTGCCCTTTGGCTCATGAGAGGATTTCTAATTACGATTCCTCCGGAACTGGATGAAGCCGCAAAAATTGACGGATGTAATATGGTGCAGACTGTGCTCAAAGTAATACTGCCTGTTGCAAGGCCAGGTATTGCAACAGCTTCGATCTTTACATTCCTGCTGTCATATAATGAGTATCTGTTCGCGCTGATACTGACACAGAAAAATGCAATGACGCTGCCGGTCGCAATCGGACAGTATGGGGCAGAAGATCTGTCGTATTGGACATTATCTGCGGCAGGTGTTGTGAGTATAATCATACCGATTTGTCTTGTGATGATCTTCCTTCAAAAATACCTGGTCAAAGGAATGGTCGCGGGAGCAGTGAAGGGATGATAGCAAATAAAGGAGGAAAAATATGGTTAATAAAAACAGCATAAAGATTCTTGATAAAAAGTGTGAATATGGAATCAATCCGGTTGGAATTGATACAAAGAATCCCAGATTTTCATGGAATATTAAGGCGGAAAAAAGAGGGGCCGGACAGGCTGCCTATCAGATTCAGGTGTATGATGATTCCCACAAATGTATCTGGGATACCGGGAAGTTAGAAAGTGATGAGACAGTAAACATCAGATATGAGGGGCGGGCTTTACAATCCAGGAGAAAATACGTTTGGATTTTAACGGTGTGGGATAAGAAAGGGCAGGAATACCATACAGAACGTGCCTCGTTCGAGACGGCAATACTTGATTCCGAAGAATGGAGAGCGTCCTGGATTCGGGGTGGAAATTTATTCCGCAAAGAGATTGCTATAAAAAAGGAAATAAAAAAATCTACAGTCTATATATCAGGTCTTGGATATTATGAACTCTATCTGAACGGAAAGAAGATAGGAGACCATGTACTTGATCCGGCATGGACAGACTATGACCAGACAATATTTTATGCCACATATGATGTGACAGAAGAGATGACGGAAGAGAAGAATGCGGTAGGTGTGATGCTTGGAAACGGACGTTACTCTCCATATGAGACAACAATTGCGAAAAACTGGCATCCTTTAAAAAAGTACGGGCAGTCTCCGGTACTCTTTTACCAGCAGTACATCACATATAGTGACGGTACGGAGGACATGATAGTCTCGGATTTGTCTTGGAGGGTATCTGGCGGCCCCATAGTATTTGATGATATTTATGATGGGGAAAGGTATGATGCGAGGCTGGAGCAGGATGGTTGGAGCCTGCCGGGATTTGATGACAGCGGATGGAGAAAAGCAGAGCCAGTCAGTGAAAAAATGGGGAAACTTGTATCTCAGGGAACCTTCCCGGCTATAAAGGTTATAAAACCGCGCACACCTGTGTCTATGACACAGCCGGAGGCAGGAGTTTATCTTTATGACTTTGGACAGAACTTTGCCGGATGGGTACATTTGACAGTACAGGGGAAACCCGGTGATACCGTTCTTATGCATTATGCTGAACTCAAAGATGATGGGACCGGAATGCTCTGTCCGAATACGAATCGGAATGCGGAAGCTCTTGATACTTATACCTGCCGCGGAGAGGGGATTGAGGAATATGAGCCGCATTTTACTTATCACGGTTTTCGCTATGTTGAACTGCGGGGATATCCTGGCACACCGTCTATTGATACCATCGAAGCAAGAGTGGTGCATTCATCGGTGGAGCAGATCGGAAGTTTTAGCTGCGGAAATGAACTGATTAATAAGATCCATTCCAATTATATCTGGACGCAGGTGAGTAATTTGCACAGTGTACCGACTGACTGCTGTCAAAGAGATGAGAGAATGGGATGGGTGGGAGACGCCCAGCTGTCCGCGGAAGCAGCGGTATATAATTTTGATATGGCGCAGTTTTACAGTAAGTTTGAGGGGGATATTCGGGAGTCTCAGCTTGAGACGGGCAGCGTGGCAGGTGTTTCCCCGGCATACTGGAGCTGTTATCCGGCTGATCCGACCTACGCGACGGCATGCGTGGAATTCCCGTGGATTGTAAGCTCCTATTATCATGATGATAAAATTATAGAAGACAGTCTGGAAGCAATGGCAAAATGGGTGGATTATCTGGAGAGCCAGGAGGATGAAGACGGAATTGTTTCATTCGGGCTTTTCGGAGACTGGTGTCCTCCTATGCATGCAAATCCGGTGGATACACCGTTTGAAATCACGTCTACATGGTATTACTGCCATGATGCTTTGTTGGTATCAAAGATGGCGGCTAAGATCGGCAGACAGGATATAGCAAAGAAGTATCTGAAAGTTGCAGAAAAGGCGGCAGATTCGTTCAACAGAAGATTTTTTAAGGGAGACAGGTATTCTGCATCTAAATTTTCTGATGAAGAACTGGCTGAAAAAATCAAGTCCTGGCTTAATGTTCTTCCGGAGGATCAGAGGCCTGCAGTCATGAAGAGATATGCAACCCTCTACTCTTCCAGCAGCCAGACCGCGAATCTGCTTCCGCTGTACCTCGATATTACTCCTGAAGAATATCGACATAACGTGTTGGAAACTTTGGTACAGGATCTGGAAGTGACCCGGGCATGGCATATCAACACCGGTGTGGTAGGACTCAAGTTTTTATTTGAAGTACTGATCAGATTCGGCTATGAAGACCTGGCATACAGGCTGATTACACAGACATCCTTCCCGTCATTCGGGTATCAGATTGAAAAGGAAGGAGCCACCACTCTCTGGGAGAGATGGGAATATCTGAATAATAATCAATGCTTTAATTCACACAGCCACCCGTTTGCCGGTAGCGTGGATGTATATTTTTATAAGATACTCGCCGGAATTGGAATGGACGAAGATCGTTCAGGATTCCGAAATATCGTATTGAAACCGGTAATGTCAGGTGATCTGCCATATGCTTCGGCTTCGGTAAGAAGCATTCGGGGAAACGTGTCCTCGGCATGGGAAAGAACGGATCAGGAATTACGGTACGCTGTGGAAATTCCGGGTAATACACTTGCCTCTCTTTATATTCCGAAAAATGCATGGAATGAGGTAGAGGTTACCGAAGGAGAGAACGTGTGCTGGGATGGAAAAGAAGGCAGGGATACGGAAGGCCTTACATTTTTGCGGGAAGAAGAAAAATATATTGTTTATCAGATTCAGGCAGGGACATATGAATTTGTTGTGAAACCAATAAAATAATAAAGAAAGGCAGAAATATGTTAGAGAATAATAAATTGTGCGGAATTATACCCGCAGTTGTAACGCCAATCAAAGAAAACGGACAGCTGGATTTCAATCTCATGGAGAAGCAGGTGAAATATCTTGTGGGAGCAGGCGTACAGGGATTATTTGTATGTGGGGGAACCGGAGAAGGCGCTTATCTGAAGACAGATGAGAAAAAGGAAGTGTTCCAGGCGGTCAGAGAAATGGCTGGAGATCAGGTATTCTTATGTGCAGCTTTGATTAATTCCAATACAAAGGCTGTGTTGTCGGAGATCAGCCAGATGGGGGATTTCCGGCCTGATTATTTGGTTTCAACACCGCCATATTACCATGCTGCTTCACAGAACGATATTTATGCTCATTATGAGCTGATTGCAAAAGAGTCTCCCGCTCCGATGATTATTTATAATATTCCTTCGACAACGTATAATTATATCGAATTAGGTACAATAAAGGCACTGGCGGAACTGGATCATATTGCAGGAGTAAAAGATTCTTCCGGGAACTTTATGAATTTTTCCAGAGGGTTATTTGAGAGAGCGCAGAAAGATTTTGTATGGATACAGGGAGAAGATTATTTATGTGGAGCATCCTTTTTAATTGGAGCGGACGGAGTAGTTTCCGGATTAAGTAATGTTCGTGTGGAACCATATATTGAGATGTATCAGGCATATCTTGCGGGTGATTATGAGAAGATCAAGGAGTGTCAGGTGCGTATTAACAGACTGTATCAGCTTGTTCAACTTTACGGAAACGGGAATGCTGCAATTAAGGCGGCGACAGAAATGTACGGCCGCGGGAGCAGATGGATGCAGCAGAAAAGCATGAGCCTGGATGATAAACAAATGAAAAAGGTGGCTGAGGTGCTGGATGCATATGAAAAAGAATAGCGTAGCGAAACTTACGACGGTGTATGGCTGGTAATACTGCCAGATGAAATGAGGAAATAATATGAAGATATTAGTTACAGCGACAAATTATTCAAAATACTGCCGGGCAGGAAAAAATATTCTGGAAGAAGCAGGGTGTGAAGTGATTGAGAATCCTTATGGCAGGCCCTGTACATTTGAGGAATTAAAAGATATAATCGTGGATATTGACGCAGTAGTTGCGGGAGTGGATACGTGGAATGAAGAGGTGTTCCGGCTTGCTCCAAAGCTGAAAGTTATGGCACGTTTCGGTGTGGGAGTAGATAATATTGATCTGGAGGCGGCAAAGGCACATGGGATTATCGTATGTAACAGTCCCGGTATTAATTCCTCAGCCGTTGCAGAACAGACTGTTACATTAATGCTTTCACTGCTGCGCCAAGTGCCGGAAATGAATGCTGCGGTCAGGAGAGGAGAATGGCCCCGCCCTATGTTTCATGAGTTGAAGAGCCGCGTTGTGGGGTTTCTCGGGTTTGGCGCTATTGCAAGAAATGTGGCACAGAGACTGCAGGCCTTCATGCCGGAGATGATTGCGCATGATAAGTTCCCAAACCAGGAGGCTGCAGATTCATTCGGGGTAAGGCTGGTCTCACAGGAGGAAGTGATCAAAAATTCGGATATTATCTCTATCCATTTGCCAGCCGCAGATGAAACAAAGCATCTGATTAACAGAGATGTGATCAAGCAGATGAAAAAAGGCGTTTTGATTGTAAATACAGCAAGAGGCAGCATTGTGAACGAGGAAGATGTGGCAGATGCCTTTAAAGACGGTATAATTGGAGGCTTTGCAACGGATGTTTTTGAGCGGGAGCCTGTTGACACAAAAGGCGCGCTGTTTGGATTTGATCATTATATTGCCACACCACATGCAGCAGCAGAAACGTATGAAAACTGCGAGACGACTTCAATTGTGACTGCACGGGCCGTGCTTGCAGCTTTGAGAGGTCAGGAACCAGAAAACAGGCTTGTATAGATAAAATACCGTGCCAAAGATTCTTCTACGGGGGATTAAATGAAATAATAATGGTTTTCAAAGGTGCCAATTGAGTTGAACATTCTCGTTTTTGGTGGTATAATTTTCCAAAACAATGCAGGGTGCAGGGATAAAAGTGGAGGGGCACATGGCAGACAATAATGAAATTAAGGTAAAAAGCCTTCAGAAAGCCATGGAAATTCTGAACTATTTTACAGAAAAGCAGGTGCTTGGCGTGACAGAGATCAGTGAGCATTTTGATATATGTAAAAGTACGGTACACAATGTACTTTCAACGTTGAAGGCTATGGAATTTTTGGAGCAGGATGATGATACGGGGAAATACAGGCTGGGAATTCAAATATTCAACCTAAGCAAGGCTTTGGGGGATACTTATTCAATTACAAAGATAGCGATGCCTTATATGCAGGAGATTGCAAATCAGACAGGAGAAAGTGTATATCTTGCTGTGCCTTACCGTTATGAAGTTCTTTATCTGGAGGCAATGTATCCAGCAGATTCTGTGGAGCTGATGAGATCAATTCTGGGCGAGCGGGCGCAGATGTTCTGTACCGGGCTTGGCAAGGCCATGCTTTCTAATATGGGTGACCAGGCGGTCAGAGACTATCTTAGCCGGAAAGAATTGCAGGCATTTACAGAAAACAGTATTACGGATAAAGAAGAACTTTGCCGTGAACTAGAGCGGACAAAGCAGAGGGGATATGCTATAGATGATATGGAACACGAGTTTGGAATCAAATGTATTGCGATGCCTATTTTTGACCGCAGTAAAAAGGTATATGCGGCAATAAGCGTCAGCGGTCTTGCAACACATTTTACCAAAGAGAACATTTCAGAATGGGCAATTCTGCTTAAAAAGTATGTAAGTAAAATCGAAAGCAGGCTGTAAATGCGGAGGGGACTCATCCTTTTCCGGGGCGTGTCAGGATTGGATGGGGCGCGAAAGAAAGGGACAGCCGCATCCAATCAAGTACACGTATGCCGTTTTGAAATATGACCACGGACCTAAGAATTTCTTAGGTCCGCTTTTAGATTTCAAAACAGTATAAGTTCCAGTAAATGTTTTGAAAACTGGGGATTGACATTCTGATAAAACCGGATTATTATATAAATATAAATAAACCGAAACGTTTCGGTTAACCCTAAGGAGGATAATACATATGCCATTAGTTACATCAGAACAAATGTTATTGGATGCGCAGAAGGGCGGTTATGCTGTAGGTGCCTTTAATGTGGAGAATATGGAGATGGTGAAGGCCGTGATTGCGGCTGCGGAAGAACTGCATGCGCCTGTTATGCTGCAGACGACCCCTTCCACAGTGAAGTACGGTTCTCTGGACACCTATTTTGGGATCGTTGCTGCGGAAGCAAAAAAGGCTGCGGTTCCTGTATGTTTACACCTGGACCATGGCAGCAGCTTTGATCTGGCGGTACAGGCAATCAAGGCGGGGTATACATCGGTCATGATCGATGGCTCACACGAAAGCTTTGAAGATAATGTCGCTGTCAGCAAAAAGGTGGTAGATGCAGCCAAAGCATGTGGCATACCGGTGGAAGCAGAACTGGGGAAGGTCGGCGGTAAGGAAGACGATCTGGAAGCAGATGCGGATACCAATACAGATCCTGCAGAAGCAAAGGAATTTGTGGAAAGAACCGGGGTTTCCTCCCTGGCAATTGCAATCGGGACGGCTCACGGATTCTATGCAGGTACTCCGGTACTGGATAAAGAAAGAGTTTCCGAGATCAGAAAGGTAGTCTCTGTACCGCTTGTTCTCCACGGGGCGTCAGGCCTCAGCGATGATGATGTCAAAGAGTGTGTGGAGCGCGGGATGTGCAAAGTGAACTTTGCCACAGAGCTGAGGGTAGCTTATACAGACGCAGGCAAAAAGCTTCTGGAGGAGAAACCGGATACCTTTGATCCTAAGAAACTCGGCATTGTGGGTATGGAAGCAGTGAAGAATCTGGTAATGGAGCGCATGAAGGTATGCGGATGTGACCATAAAGTGAAATAGTTCCTGTTCACACCCTTTGGGCGTACACGGCACGGTTTGAACAGGAACGTAAAATAGTCTTTCTGTGCACGGCACAGGGGCAGATAAGGCAGGGATAACCATGGCAGCTACGATCAAGGATATTGCGAAGAAAACCGGACTTGGCCTGGCGACAATTTCTTCCTATTTAAATGGAGGCAATGTAAGGGAGAAGAACCGGATCAAGATAGAGGAAGCGATAGAGGAGCTTCACTTTGAAGTCAACGAGGTGGCAAGAGGCCTGAAGACAAATAAGACGAAAACAATCGGAATTATCATACCGGAGCTGAACAATATTTTCTGTGCTGAGATTATCACGGAAGTAGAGGATCAGCTTAGAAGCCATGGATATGCAACCATGATCTGCGACTGCCGTACGGACGAAAATCGTGAAGAGGAGGCTGTCGAGTTTTTGCTTCACAGGCGAGTGGATGGATTGATCATTATGCCCTCAGGAAAAAGGGGTGTATATCTGCAGAAGTTCCTTCGGGCCGGAAAACCGGTGGTGTTGGTAGACCGAAAATTCAAAGACATGGAATGCGACTGTGTTCTGGTAGACAATGAAGGTGCGGCCAGGGATGCTGTGGAACGGCTGCTCAAGGCAGGCCACAGGAAGATCGGCATGATTGCCGGACCGGAAGAAATCTATACCGCAGAAGAGCGGTACCGGGGCTATTGTATGGCTATGGAGAAGGCCGGCGTTGCCTTTGGCGAAGGGCTGGTGGTCCGCGGCGATTACACGATTAAGGGCGGCGCGGCAGCCATGAAGGAACTGTTCAGAAAAAATCCGCATATGACGGCAGTATTCGTTTCCAATTACGAGATGACCATGGGTGCGATTATAGAGGTTAACGAGCTGGGGATTGAGATCCCCGGGCAGCTTTCTTTTATTGGATTTGATAATGTGGAGTTTGCCAAGGCAAGCATCCCCAGGCTTAGTATAGTGGCACAGCCCACAAAGGAGATTGGCAGCTGTGTGTCGGAACTGATGCTTAGGAGGCTGGACGCTTCCGGAGCGCAGGAAGAGAAGGAGACGGTGAAGTTAAAGACGACCTTCGTGGAAGGAAAATCTGTCAGATGACAGAATTTTCTTTTGAGGAATACCGAAACGTTTCGATAGAGAGCGATATGATATTTCCGTTTATAAAAATAGCGGATGGTATGGGAGGTAGAGATGGAACAATATTTACTGGGAATTGATATAGGGACCAGTGCCTGTAAGATTGCCGTATTTGACCGGGGCGGTAAGGCAATAGCTGCGGCAAATGGCAGTTATCCGGTGTATTATCCTCATCCGGGATGGGCAGAACAGAATCCGGAAGAATGGTGGGATGCTATATGCTCTGCGGTAAAAGAAGTACTGTCCCATGGCAGTATCCTGCCGGAGCAGATTGCCGGCATTGGAATTGACGGGCAGAGCTGGTCAGCAATTGCGGTTGACCGGGAGGGCAGCGTGCTTACGAATACACCGATTTGGATGGATACAAGGGCTGCGGATATCTGCGATGAACTTAATGAGAAGATCGGGGCAGACGAGATATTCAAACTTTCCGGTAATTCTCTGCAGCCCTCTTACACAACGGCTAAGATTATCTGGTACCAGAGAAATCTGCCGGAGGTATATGCACGAACCTGTAAGATACTGCAGTCCAACAGTTACATTGCCTATAAACTGACGGGGGAGATGTCCCAGGATCTTTCGCAGGGATATGGGCTGCACTGCTTTGACATGCACACGGGAACGTGGGATATGAAAATGTGTGAGAGGCTTGGTATCCCGGCGGAGTTTCTGCCGGAAATCCATCCCTGCCATGAGGTGATCGGTAAAGTTACGGAGAAGGCTGCCGCAGAAAGCGGTCTGGCCGTTGGAACACCGGTGGTGGCAGGCGGTCTGGACGCGGCGTGCGGAACCTTAGGCGCGGGGGTTATCCATCCGGGAGAGACTCAGGAACAGGGCGGTCAGGCGGGCGGCATGAGCATCTGCACAGATACATATCAGGCGGATCCGAGATTAATTCTGGGATTCCATGTGGTTCCGGGCCAATGGCTGCTTCAGGGCGGCACTACCGGCGGCGGGGGTGTTATGAGGTGGCTGGAACAGCAGTTTGGAGACTACGAGAGGGAAGAAGGGAAGAGACAGGGAAAAAGCTCCCTGGAATTGTTTAATGAGATGGCGGAAAAGGTATCTCCGGGAAGCGGCGGAACCGTATTTTTGCCCTATATGTCCGGCGAGCGTTCTCCCATTTGGGATCCGGATGCAAAGGGCGTATTTTACGGCCTGGATTTCAGCAAGACAAAGGCGCACTTTATCCGGTCTGCCATGGAAGGCGTGGCATATGCACTGAAACATAATCTCGATGTGGCGGAAGAGGCAGGCGCAAAGGTCAGCGTATTGCGTGCCATGGGCGGTTCTGCCAATTCACTGCTTTGGACACAGATCAAGTCCGATATTACGGGAAAACCGATCCTCGTCCCTTCCTCTGATACGGCTACAACACTGGGCGCTGTAATACTTGCAGGTGTGGGTGTGGGCATGTATGAGAGTTTTGAGGAGGCAGTTGCCCTGACGGTGGAGAACAGACGGTCCCATGAACCGAACCCGGACAATGCAGCCGTTTATGAAAAGAACTATCAGATATATCTGGAACTATATCATAATTTAAAAGAAACTATGAAAAAAACAGGAGGCAGGTAAAATGAAAGCAGCAGTAGTATGCGCAAATGAGGATGTACAGTATCTGGATTACGAGGAGCCCCAGGCAGGGCCGGGCGAAGTCAAGGTGAAAGTGAAAGCTTCTGGAATCTGCGGCTCTGATATTCCCAGGGTGCTTCATAACGGCGTACATTTCTATCCCATCGTACTGGGACACGAGTTCTCGGGCGATGTCGTGGAAGTGGGAGAAGGCGTTACGAAAGTTAAGGTTGGGGACCGGGTATCCGGTGCGCCGCTTCTTCCCTGTATGAAATGTGACGACTGCCAGAACGGCAATTTCTCCCTCTGTAAGCATTACAGTTTTATCGGATCCAGACAGCAGGGCAGCAACGCGGAATATGTTGTCGTACCGGAACAGAATGCGGTTGCATTTGACCCGAGTATTTCCTATGAGCAGGGAGCTATGTTCGAACCTTCTACGGTCGCACTGCACGGCCTCCTGCAGAACGACTACCAGGGCGGACAGTATGTTGCGATTCTGGGCGGCGGAACCATTGGGATGTTTACGATGCAATGGGCGAAGATCTTCGGTTCCAAAAAAGTGGTTGTCTTTGATATCAGCGATGAAAGGCTGGAGCTTGCAAAGCGTCTCGGAGCAGATGAAGTGATCAATACAACAAAAGAAAACTACATGGAGGAAGCTATGGCTGTCACGGGCGGCAAGGGGTATGCATACGTATACGAGACCGCGGGACAGGCGCCTACGATGTATATGGCCTTCGAGCTGGCGGCAAATAAAGCGCATGTATGTTTCATTGGGACTCCCCATGCAGACCTTACATTTACACCGGCCATGTGGGAGAACATGAACCGCAAAGAGTTCAAACTGACAGGTTCCTGGATGTCCTACAGCTCTCCGTTCCCCGGAAAAGAGTGGGAACTGACGGCGCATTATTTTGCAACAGGACAGCTCAAATTTGATCCCGGATTCATCTATAAAAAGATGCCCATGAGCCAGGCCCAGGAAGCATTCCAGATGTTTAAGACACCGGGGCTTGTAAAAGGAAAGGTTCTGTTGATAAACGAGAGCGTGTCTGGTTGTGAACAGAAATGATTAAGTAAAGCTTGGGAGGGCTGAATTCATGATACTTACAGTCACGTTAAATGCGGCGATTGACAAGAGATATGTAGTGGAGGGCTTTCAAACCGGAGAAGTGAACCGGGTCAGAGAATGCGCTTACACACCGGGAGGAAAAGGGCTCAATGTTTCCAAGCCTGCAGCAATTGCGGGGGCTGAAGTGGTTGCCACAGGATTTGTCGGCGGGCATGCAGGCGCTTATATAGAGGATTCCCTGAAACCATTCGGAATTAAAAGTGCATTTTATCATATGGAGGCGGAGAGCAGATCCTGTATTAACATATGGGATGAGGTGAACCATGTGCAGACAGAATTTCTGGAACCTGGTTTTACCGTATCCGAGGAGGATTTCAGCGGATTTCTGGAAAAATTCCAGGGGCTGGCGGCTAAGGCCGATGTCGTGGCAATGTCGGGAAGCGTACCCAAAGGCCTGGACGGAACTGCATACCAGAGGCTGGTCAAGGTCTGCAGGGATGCAGGGAAAAAAGTGATTCTGGATACAAGCGGCAGGCTGTTGGAGATGGGAATAGAAGCAAAACCGACGATGATTAAGCCAAATCTGGATGAGATCAGGATGCTGACCGGGCAAGAATGCGAGAGTATCAGCGATATGATAGAGGCTGCGAAGAGAATCCATAATGATGGCGTGGAGATTGTAGCCGTTTCACTTGGTGGAGAAGGATCATTTGTTGTGTGCAGTGAAGGGATATACCGTGCAGAGGTACCGAAAATTGATGCAGTGAATACTGTTGGATGCGGCGATTCCATGATAGCCGGTTTTGCTCTGGGGCTGAGCGAAGGGCTTTCCATGGAAGGGGTATTGAGAAAAGCGAGTGCGATTTCTGCGGCGGCAGCCCTGAGAGAAGAGACCGGTTTCTATGTAAAAGAAGATATGGAGCGTATTTTTCCGGAAATCCGGATCGTAAAAATGAAATAAAAATCCCCGTATGTATTTATACGGTGAAAATAAAAAGAGAAAGAAGGAGACAAAAAGATGGGAGAATTTATTAATCCGGCAGATGTGCCAAAAGTGAGACTTTATACAGGTGAAGAAGTACCATGTGTAGGAATGGGAACATTTGGTTCCGACAGATTTACAGCACAGCAGGTGTCAGACGCGGTGGCAGGCGCAATCCGATGTGGCTACCGTATGTTCGACTGTGCGGCATGCTATGGAAATGAAGACCAGATCGGGGAGGTCTTTAAAGCTGCATTTGATGAAGGCGTGGTAGAGCGTAAAGAGCTTTATATTATGACAAAAGTTTGGAACGATATGCACGAAAGAGTAGAAGAATCCTGCAGAAAGAGCATTACAGACCTGCAGTGTGATTATATCGACATGTTCTTTATCCACTGGCCGTTCCCGAACTATCATGCACCAGGATGCGATGTGGACTCCAGAAATCCGGACTCCAAACCATTCAGCGTGGAAGAGTTTATGAGTACTTACAGACAGTGCGAGGCATTGGTAGAAAAGGGGCTGGTCCGCCATATTGGAATCTCTAATATGACAATCCCGAAACTGGAAGCTGTACTGCCTCTTATGAAAATTATGCCGGCGGCATGCGAACTCGAGCTTCATGTATGCTTCCAGCAGCAGGAATTATTCGATTATCTCGTGGCTCACAATATTCAGCCGATTGGTTTCATGCCGTTAGGCTCCCCGCAGAGACCAGAGAGAGATATGTGTCCGGAAGACGTAGCTGACCTGCAGACACCGGAAATGCAGGAGATTGCAAAAGCCCACGGCGTGCATCCGGCGTTGATTGCACTGAAATGGGCGCATCAGAGAGGGCAGATTCCGATTCCGTTCTCTGTACATGAGGTTGAGTATGTAAGCAACTTAAAGAGTATGTTAGATGATCCGCTTACTGACGAGGAGATGGCCAAAATTGCAACTCTTGAGAGAAACAACCGCCTTGTAAAGGGGCAGGTGTTCTTGTGGGAAGGCGCAAAAGACTGGCATGATCTTTGGGATGAGGATGGGGTTATTGTGACTTTGTAGGGGATAGTCCGCCTGCCGTGAGACTGACGGGGGAGGAAGCGCAGGATACATCCGGGTATTTCAGATGCGGCCCATTTGCGAAGAACCACTAATAGCAAAATGGCGCCATCACATGGAACCACCGGCATTCACCGTGGAATTCTGATGAATTCCGTGGCTCAGGCCGGCTTTGAATCTGCTTCGGAAGCAGATCCAATCCATGTGATGGCGCCGTTTTGCTATACGTGGTTCTAACGCGCATTCTACGCATCCGAAATGCCCGGATGTGTCCTGCGCTCCCTCCCCGTCAGTCTCACGGCAGGCTGGGCTGCATCCACCGGGAGGGGAGCATAAACTTTATTTGTAACAGTTCAGGCAGGCATGAACTGTCACCTTTATTTTCAGATACTGCAATTTTCCAGTGCCGCCCCTCTTCCCCTGGGAAGAAACTTGTTGTATACTAATCCTAAGTATGTGGAGGAAAAATATGCTCATACGGGAGGATAAAACAGTGTATAAAGTTTTACTGGTAGATGATGAAATCCTTGTGCGCGAGGCGATTGGCGCAAAGATTGAATGGGGACAGCTGGGGTTTGAGCTGGTCGGCGACTGCGAAAACGGCAAGGATGCGATCGAATTTTTAAAGGAGACGCCGGCCGACGTTGTGCTTACGGATATCTGCATGCCATACATAGACGGCATGGGGCTGAGTAAATATATCCATGAGAATCTGCCTCAGACTACGACCATTATTTTCAGCGGATACAGCGATTTTGAATATGCAAAGCAGGCGATCCAGTATAAAGTGGCCGAATATATTCTGAAGCCGGTTACTGCCAAGGAATTGTCCGAGGTGCTGAACAGAATCAGGGAGAAGCTGGACGGCGAGAGACAGCAGGAGCAGAAGATGGATGAGCTGACGAAGGTATATCAGAGCTATACGAAGAATGAAGCCTTGATCATATCCAGGGCGCTGTCGCGTCTGGTCAGGGGGACGCAGGACGTGGAGACAAGCCTGCGTGAGCTGGAGGAGTTCGGCATCACGATCAAAGGGGGATCTTACCGGGTGGCGGCCGTCGATATTGATGTGTATTCCGATCTGTATGAGATTGACGACGACCTGAAGAAGGAAAGCGCACTGATGTCCTTCGTTGTGGAGAACATCAGCAATGAGATTGTGAACAATCATAATGCAGGGCTGGCATACAGGGATTCCGACAACAGGGTCTGTATTTTGTTTCGGACAAATAAGCCCAAAGAGCATGCAGGGCAGGTGAATGCCATCTGCAGGGAGATTCAGTCTACCATTTATGACGCGATGAAACTGAGTGTTTCCATGGGGATCGGCAGCTATGTCGCCTCTCTGGAGGAGCTTTACAAGTCCTACGATTCTGCCACAGCGATCCTCAAGTTCCGTTATACCAAGGGGACAGGGGTTATTTTTGACTGTGAGGAGGCATTGCCCTCGGGGAATCCCATGGAGCTGGAACAGGATTTTAAAGATATTGCCGCTGCCGTGAAAGGAAAAGAGGGGACGGTACTTTATGAGATCCTGGATCACGTTGAGGACTGGATGCGGTCTGGCTATGTGAGCAGAAATAAGGCTGTGGCTTATCTCCATCAGGTGCTCAGGATCATCTGTCAGACGGTGCAGGAGACAGATGAGGAGTTTTTGCTGAAGGATTCAGATATATCCGGTATAACGGATGCAAGGAACCTGGACAAGGCGATAACGCTGATCCGGGAATATGCGGCCAGGGGGATGGAAGCGGTTAACGCTGCCGGGCAGACGAGTGCGGAGCGCCTGGCGGCTCAGGCGATGGACTATATCAGAGAAAATTACAGTAATCAGGATCTGGGACTAAACGATATCTGTGACTATCTGAACATCAGTACCAGCCGTTTCAGCAGTCTTTTCAAAGAGGCCACAGGCAGAACCTTCACGGAAGTGCTTACCGGAGTCCGTATGGAGCGTGCAAAGCAGCTCCTCCGGCAGACATGCCTCAAGAATTATGAGATCGCAGAAAAAGTGGGCTTCAGTGATCCTCATTATTTCAGCATTGCATTTAAGAAAATGACAGGGAAAACTCCGAAGGAGTATGCCAGGGAGCGTTAGCAAATGAAGAAAGAACAAGAATTCAGGACGATATTCGGCAGATTCAAGAGCATCCAAAGCACGATTATGGTTTCATTTTCCGTGTTAATGGTGATTGCGGTGCTGATTTTCCTTTTCATTGCATTAAACTTTACAAAGAATACGATCTATGAAAATTCAATCAATTATACCTCCCAGATTATCAAACAGGTGAATTATGATATCGATTCTTACATGGATTACATGCTGAATATATCATCGATCATTGCGGCAAACAGTGATGTTTCCTACTATCTGTATAATACGCAGCAGCCGGAAGAGGAATTGCAGGAAGAAAAGGAACGTATTATAAGCCAGTTTAAAACCATTCGCAACAGCCGGAATGATATTTACAATATCGCGGTGGTAGCCGACAATGGGCGCAGTATTTTAAATGAGGGAGAGGATCAGTTTACCGAATATATTGACGTCCGGGAGCAGAGCTGGTACCAGGCGGCATTGTCGACGAAGAATCTGATCGCAATTTCTTCTTCCCATGTGCAGAATGCCATTCAGAGCAGTTATAAATGGGTGATTACTCTGAGCAGACCGCTCGTAAACTACAAGACAGGTGAAAACGGCGGGGTGTTTTTTATAGACCTTAATTATAATGCCATCAGCTCACTGTGCAGTAACAATAATATCGGAGGCAGCGGCTACATCTTTATCCTGGATGAGAATGGAAATATTATTTACCATCCCCAGCAGCAGTTGATGTACGGCGGTCTGAAGACGGAAAATATCGATGAGATCATGTCCAGTACAAAAGACCATTTTCAGTCGGAAGAGGGCGATAAGCTTTATACAATATCCAAATCTGATATGACAGGATGGACCGTTGTAGGGGCAGCCTACACTTCGGAGCTGTTAAAAAATAACAAGCAGGCGCAGATGATGTACCTTCTGGTGGCGGGAGTGCTTCTGCTGGGGGTTATTGCGATATCCAGCATTATATCCAGAGAGATTACTAAGCCGATCCGCCAGCTCAGAGATTCCATGAGCATGGTGGAAGAAGGGCGGTTCGATAAGGCAAATGTACCGGTCACCGCATCAAATGAGGTGGGAAGCCTGAGCAAATCCTTTAATGTGATGACAGAACGCATCCATACGCTGATGGAACAGAATGTGTACGAGCAGAAACAGAAACGGAAAAACGAACTGAAGGCGCTGCAGGCGCAGATCAACCCGCACTTTCTTTATAATACGCTGGATTCTATCATCTGGATGTCTGAAGCGGGAAGAAATGACGAGGTGGTACTGATGACTTCAGCGCTGGCCCGTCTTTTCAGACAGAGTATCAGTAATGACAAGGAGCAGGTTACGGTTGCCGAGGAGATTGAGTATGTGCGCAGCTATCTGACCATTCAGAAGATGCGCTACAAAGATAAGCTGGAATATTCCATTGATGTTTCTCCCGAGATCAATCATGTCATGATTATTAAGTTTGCCCTGCAGCCGATTGTAGAGAACGCGATCTACCATGGGCTGAAGTATAAAGACACAAAGGGAAATCTGAGCATACGGGGATATGTGCGGGGAAAGAAGGCCTATATCACGATTGCGGATGACGGAGTAGGGATGGAGGAAGCTGCCCTGGAGCATATTTTTGATGAAACAAAAAAAGAACATAAATCAAACGGTGTGGGAGTCCCCAATGTTCAGAAGAGGCTGAAGCTCTACTATGGACAGGAATACGGGATTTCTTATATCAGCAGGAAGGGGGTTGGAACAGTGGCAACCGTAACGGTGCCGCTGGAAGAGCAGGAAGATGATGAAGAAACTCACAGGTAAAACGCTTGTAACAGGAATGTTTTTATGTTGTATCCTCACTGCACTTTTTCTGATTATTTTCAACCTGCTGAGTATGCAGAGCCAGGATCAGAAAGTATATAAGATGATCTTAATTCCCAAAACCATCGATGAGAAGAATGGCTTCTGGACATCTCTGATCGCCGGAGCGGAGCTGGGGGCCGAAGAGTTTAAGGCGGACATAGAAATCGTAGGGGGAAAGTCAGAGACCGATGTAGAGGGGCAGATCAAGTGTATCCAAGAGGGGATTGAAAAACAACCGGACGCAATACTTGTCTCTCCCTGCAGCTATTCCGAGATGTCGGAGGCTCTTCAGAAGGTTGTGGATCATGGGATTAAACTGGTGCTGATTGATTCTGTGATAGACAGGGATATTGCACAGGGAATTGTTGCCACGGATAATTATCTGGCAGGCCGGGAACTGGGAGAGTTTACCCGGGGAATGGTGACAGACCAATCACAGATTGGGATAGTGGCCCATGTAAAGGGCTCATCGACCGCTATAGAGCGGGAAAACGGCATGAGAGAAGGCCTGGGTGAATATGAAAATCAGATTATGGACGTCGTGTTTTGCGGTTCTTCCTATGACAGAGCGTATAAGCTGACTGTGGATATGCTGGAAAAGTATCCGAAGATGGAGGTTATAATGGGCACGAATGAATACTCGGCAGTAGGGGCAGCGAGAGCGGTAAAAGATTTGGGACTTAAAGGAAAAGTTAAAGTAGTCGGCTTCGATAACTCTATTGAGGAGATTCAGCTGCTGGAGGAAGGCGTATTCCAGGGGATTATTATACAAAAGCCGTTTAATATGGGGTATTTGGGCGTTGAACAGGCGGTCCATATCCTGGATGGTAAAAAGTACGAGAAAAATGTGGATTCGGGCTGTAAGATGATTACTAAAGAAAATATGTATGAGGAAGAAAACCAGCGCCTGCTCTATCCATTTACCGGCCAGCAGTGAAATCTGCGGCCTGTATAAAGTATCTTGCAGTGGATCAATAATGGATACCCGGGGACGTTTTGCGGCACATGCCCTGAGGTCAGGTCTTCAGTGAAGCCGAAAAATAATGATATAAAAATAAAGAAGAAAAGGTTAAAAATTTACGGTCGGTATTTTACAGACTGTAATTTTTTAACCTTTTTCAGTAAAATTTTCAATTTAATAAAAAGTTCATAAATACTATACTATGAATAAATCTTGATTGTAAATGTTTGTTGACTCAGTTTTCTGTTTCTTTGGTGGATACTTCCGGATTGAGATAAGAATACTGAAGAGCCTGCTGGGTGTCGGTAGTAACAACCATTAAAAGGATATTACCGTTTTCAAGATACCAGACATCGCCGTAGTTGGTGGGATTCTCCGAGTCATAACCGCTTTCGCCGTAGGTATCTTCCACATCCTGATGGATTTTATTATAGGTGTCCTTCAGTGTTTCTTCATCGTCTGTACCGAAGGCCCAGGCAACACACATTAGTTTGTCGTTGTCGTCGAACATGTATTTTACGGTTCCGTCCTGATCAAGATAGTTCTTGGCGAACTCATAAGTGGTTCCGTTATATATGGATTCATAGGTTGTATAGTCATCGCCTTCCTCGGCGATCACATCTTCAACAGAGTTCTCCCAGGTCATCTCCGTAAATGGAGATTTGACAGCCTGCGGCTGTTTCTTACATCCTGTAAGAGCGGTTATGGCAAGAACGATAATCAGTGATACAGAAAAAAATGTACGTAAGTGTTTCATGTGAACCTCCTTTTTGTTGCTCATCCTGAGCGGCAAGATAAACGTATTATAATCATGTTTTTCCGGAATTGCAAGTGTAGCTTTCACGAAATGATATATAAGACGGGGAGAAGCGGGAATATGCAGATACGTACGAGACAGCATTTGAAACAGGATGAGAGAATTGATGCAGCATCTCTGAAAGCAGCAAGATTAAAGAAGTAGGAGGAAGAAAAGTGGAAAAGATTAAACAAAATCCTTTTGTAAAAAAGGTGGGGTTTAACAGGGTTGTGTTATGCTTTGTTTTGATTCTTCTGTACGGATTCTTCTGCGCGATGACGCAGGGAGATTTTGCAGGAATCAGCCGTATTCTGAGTGCCCTTAACTATGCATATTTTCTTGGATTTTTATCATTGGGGGTTACTTTTGTAATTGCAACAGGGGGAATTGATTTCTCCATCGGGCCGGTTATGTTCTGCTGTGCGCTCGTTTCCGGATTCAGCCTCATTACATATGGAGTCCCGATGCCGTTAGTTATGGTGATCAGTATTCTGGTCGGCCTTCTCTTCGGTATCTTCAACGGTTACTTGGTAGCATACTGGTCCGTACCGTCATTCATTACATCCATGGCGAGTATGAATATCGCAAAAGGCCTCGCATCTGTATTTACAAAGACACAGTCTGTAAGCTGGCCGCAGTCTTCCGCAGAGGGCGGATGGTACAGATATCTGGTTAAGATGGGGGACATCCCGACAGGCCTGATTATCTTCCTTATAGTGGCAATTATCTGTGCGATTATTCTGAATAAGACTAAAATGGGACGTTATATCTTATCACTGGGAAGCAATAAAGAAGCAGTAAGGCTTTCCGGCGTTAACGTTAAGAAATGGGAAATGACAGCATACGTAATCTGTGGAATTTTGGTTGGAATCGGAGCACTCTTCTATGTATCTGCTTACACAACAGTTCAGCCGGGATATGGCGATCAGTACAACAACGAAGCAATTGCAGGATGCGTAATGGGAGGAACTTCCATGGCAGGCGGGCTTGCTTCTATCAGCGGAACAGTAATCGGTGTGTTCATCATCGCTCTGCTGCAGGAAGGTATTCTGGCTCTTGGCTTTTCAAAAGATTATCAGCTTATTATTACAGGTATTATTGTTATTGTCGCAGTATTCAGTGATGTTGTCGCAAGACGCAGAAAGAACTAATAATGATACATGGAAATCTGAGAATGAAGAAATAGAAAGGCAAGGGTAAAAGAATGGGCGAAGTTATATTAACGATGAAAGATATTGATAAATCTTTCCCAGGTGTTCATGCGCTGGATCACGTAGACCTGGAAGTCAGAAAAGGTGAAGTCCTTGCGCTGATGGGAGAGAACGGTGCCGGTAAGTCTACACTGATGAAGGTGTTGACAGGTATCTACAAAAAAGATTCCGGTACAATTACATATGAAGGAAAAGAAGTAGAATTTTCAAGTACAAAAGAGGCACAGGATGCAGGGATTGTTATTGTGCATCAGGAATTGAATATGCTGGGCCATCTGACGGTTGCACAGAACATCTTCATCGGGAGGGAGTTCAAAAAGGGCATCCGCATCGATGACAAGAGGATGAATGATGAGGCCAGAAAGCTTTTCCAAAGACTGAATATAGATATTGATCCAAGAGAGACCATGAGCAGGCTGACCGTAGGAAAGCAGCAGATGTGTGAGATTGCAAAGGCAATTTCCCATGATGCGAAGGTGATCGTATTCGATGAGCCATCCGCAGCGCTGACAGAGACTGAGATTCAGGAACTGTTCAAGATTATCCGTGACCTGAGAGAAAAGAACATGGGTATTGTGTATATCTCTCATCGTATGGATGAGATCAAAGTGATCACGGACAGAGTTACCGTCATGAGAGATGGTGCCTATGTAGGAACTCTGATCACAAAGGACAGTACAAAAGACGATATCATCAACATGATGGTCGGCCGTGTTATTTACGAAGATCCAAAGACCCAGAGCATGGTGCCGAAGGATGCACCGGTAGTGCTGAAGGTAGAAAATCTGAATGCCGGAAAGATGGTACAGGATGTGAGCTTCGAACTCCATAAGGGAGAAATCCTTGGATTCTCAGGGCTTATGGGAGCCGGACGTACAGAGACGGCGCGTGCGCTGTTCGGTGCGGACCCGATCGACAGCGGCAACATCTATATTAACGGCAAGAAAGTAACAATCAACACTCCGCAGGATGCGGTTAAAAATGGTATCGGTTATCTGTCAGAGGACAGAAAGAGATACGGAATCGTAGTACAGAAGACTGTTGCCGAGAATACGACAATGGCGACACTGGAAAACTACATGAGCGGTATCTTTATAGATAAGAAGAAAGAGAAAGAGGTTGCGGAAAAGTACGTAGAGTCACTGGCAACCAAGACACCGGATGTAGATCAGCTTGTAGTGAACCTGTCAGGTGGTAATCAGCAGAAAGTCGTTATTGCAAAATGGCTGACAAGAAACTGTGATATCCTGATATTTGATGAGCCTACCAGAGGGATCGACGTTGGTGCCAAGAATGAGATTTATAAGCTGATGAATAAGCTGGCAGCAGATGGAAAAGCCATTATAATGATTTCTTCTGAGATGACGGAAATATTACGAATGAGTGACAGAATCGTCGTAATGTGTGAAGGCAGGAAGACAGGTGAGCTGGATATTTCCGAGGCAACTCAGGAAAACATCATGAATCTGGCTACACGAGAGATAGAGTAGGGAGGATAATAAAATGGCTAATAATACAACAAAAACGGCTGGCAGAAACAGGTCGGTAATTGACAGATTGGGAGGGCAGAAATTCATCGTTCTTCTGGTTGTAATTGCTTTATTCATCTTCTTCTGCGCACTCAGCCCGAATTTTAGAAAGTATACCACTTTTCTTAGTATACTGGATTATTCATATTATATCACTTTGATGGCAATAGGGGTTGCGTTCCCGCTGATGACGGCAGGTGTTGACCTTTCCATTGGTACCGGACTTATCTGTTACTCACTGGTTGGCGGATACCTGATTACATTCCAGGGCTGGCCGACTTGGGCAGGAATCCTTGCAAGTATCGTATTCGGTATGGCAATCGGCGTTCTGAACGGATGCCTCGTAGCATTAATGGATTTACCGCCGTTTCTGGCGACGCTCTGTACCTGTATGATTACAAGGGGACTTGGTTCCATTATCGTTGGAAGAGTCGGAATCTCCTGGCCGGCAGCAGCTGCTGAGGGAGGATGGTTCAGAAGCATCTTCAAGATACAGGTGAACGATATGAACATTCCGATTGGTTTCCTGTGGATTATCATCATCGTAATCATCATGACTTTTGTCCTGAATCATACAAAGATCGGACGCTATACACTGGCAATCGGAAGCAACAAAGAAGCAACCAGATTATCAGGGGTTAATGTTAAATTCTATCATATACTTACCTATGTGATTTCCGGATTCTTCGCAGGACTTGCAGCGATTTCCTATTCCGCTATTTTTGCAACGGTTCAGCCGGGAACAGGCGCCGGATTTGAGCTGGAGGCTATCGGCGGAGCGATCATCGGCGGAGTATCCATGTCTGGCGGTGCAGGAAGCATCACAGGAACGCTGGCTGGTGTATTTGTTATCTGTCTCTTGAAGACAGGTCTTCCGTTCATCGGGCTGACAGCAAACTGGCAGCAGATTATTACAGGTCTTGTTCTGATTGCGGCTGTACTTGTAGATATGCTCAAGAGGAAAAAAGACCAGGCATAACCGAAGGAGCGGAAGTAACAGAAATAAAAAGTTTCAGTAATCAAATTTTCAGTAGTAAACCTATTAGTGATAGATAGCAGCCAGTGCCGGTTCCGGTTGGGGACTGGAGACGGCAGAGGGGCTGTTACTATAAAAAACCATTTTATGTCAGGAGGACAAAAATATGAAAAAGAAAGTTTTAGCAGTATTACTTAGTGGATGCATGGTAGCAGGACTGCTTGCAGGCTGCGGCGGAAAGAAAGAGGAAGCAAGCGACAAAGCAGCTGGCACCGACACAAAGACTGAGGATACAAGCGAAGGTTCCGACAAAGGCGGCGGAGATTACAGCTTCGAAGTTATCGTTAAGAGCTTCCAGTCATCATACTGGCAGGCAGCCGTACAGGGAATCAAACAGGCAGAAGAAGAACTGGGTGTTAAGACGAATACAACAGGACCAAACGCGGAGTCTGATATCGCTGACCAGGTAAACATGCTGACCAGTGCAATCAATAAAAACCCAGATGGTATCGCTCTTGCAGCTTGTGACCAGAATTCAGTTCTGGACGCTCTGCAGACAGCACTTGATAAAAAGATCCCGGTAGTTTGCTTCGATTCAGGTGTGCCGGATGCTCCGGAAGGATCTGTATACGCTACAGTTGTAACAAACAACGGCGCAGCAGGAGCTATTGCAGCTGATAAGATTTATGAAGCAGTAAAAGACAAAATTGCAAATGCTAAAAAACCAGTCAGAGTCGGAGAAGTTAATCAGGATGCAACATCTGCCAACATCACAGAGCGTGGTCTTGGATTCATCAACAGATTCAAAGAACTGGCTGAAAAAGACGGAAAGAAAGTTGCAGTTGTAGGAAATGACTACTTTGTAGGTAAAGTAGAAAACAATGGCGATGAGAAATCAGCAGATGTTATCATTGAAGTTGCAGTACCGGCTCAGACAACAGTTGAACTGTGTGCTACAGAGGCTTCTAACATCATGAACAAAGACGACACAATCGCTATGTTCGGTTCAAACCAGGTATCTGCAGAGGGTGTTCTGACAGCAAACCAGAACCTGAGCGTATTAGGAAGCGATCCTGAGAAAAACATTATCGCAGCTGGATTCGATGCTGGTTCTACGATCAAAGCGGCTGTTAAAGACGGAACATTACTTGGCGCTGTTACACAGTCTCCTCTGATGCAGGGTAAATTATCAATCGAAACACTGTACAAGATCTGCGAAGGCGAAACAGTTGAAGATATCGAGACAGATGGTTACTGGTATGATTCCACAAACATGGAAGAAGCAGACATCGCTCCAAACCTGTATGACTAATTCATAAAGATATAGTTGAATAAACTATAGTGATTCAGGAGGAACCGGGAGTGTCCCGGTTCCTTTTTTCTAAAACGCATCCCGCATAAGGAAAGGTAAGTAGATTGAGATCAGAAAGAAAAAGCGCAGGAGGAAATATATGCTTCAGGGTATAGAAACTGTCTTTGATAATAAGGAAAAGATGCTGGGACATCTGAAAAAGAAGTCCTATGAAAAGAATACGGCTGAATTTCTTGAAAGGAACGGCCATTATTTTCAGGAAATGGCAGAGTATGTCGCTCGGGCTGAGGACAAAGAAGCTGCCGCCAGGGAAATTGGGGAATGCCTGGTGAAGGCAGTGAATGATCACTTTTCTAATAAGAAGGGAAAGATTGACTCCCGTACGCAGGTAGATTTGAATTTCTTTATGATCTACTATGTTTTTCCGTCAGTTCTGGGGCTGGAAGGGGATGACTCAAACCTGATTGCAGAGGGGATCTGCCAGGTATGGGGAAAGAGTTTTAAAGAGAGTAATATTAAGTATACGGATTATGACTCATTATATCAGTCATTCCGGGAAAAGATTTTTGGTATTTTCTAAATATCTATTGGCTTATGGCATTGAGAAGCCTGGTATGCGGCAGAGAAGGTTACTGCGGATCGTAATATATGGAAGAAAGACAGAGTTTGGAACGCGCGTGGATGCAGCGTTCCTTTTCTCTTTGCAGGAAGTTTTAACTGGATGGCGTTTACATACACTGCCTGTAAGCCAGCGGATTCATCTGTACCTGTTTTTTAAAGCAGCGTATAAAGGTACTGGCAGACTGAAAGCCGACCTGTTCCGCAATATCTGCAATTTTCAAATCTGTATTGATCAGCAGGTCCTTTGCCTTATTAATCCGATATGTAAGGAGCGTCTCATGAATGGTCGTCCCGGTATTCGTCTTGTAAAGCCTGGAAAGGTAATTTACATTCAAATGAACATGTTCTGCGATATCATCTAGTGATATCGCACTCTGATAATTCTTAAAAATAAATTGATCCACAGCCTTAAGGGTTTCTTTCGTGGAATCATCAATCCTCTTTTCCGATGCATTACAATTTAACAAGATGTCAGTTAAAAGATCGGTTATAATCTTGTTTTGGATAAAACTGGAGCGTATGCCGGCGATAAAAGAAATATTGATGTTATGCTCTATACAGGTGCGGATATTATCCGTACTTTTAAAATGCAGTACGCGGAATTCAGGTGCGGATATCATCGTATAGTAGGTTTCCGCCGCTTTTCCAGCAAACCTTAGATAATAAAGCTCCCATGTATCATCCTTTGTCCGGTAGGAATGTGGGATATCACAGTCGATCAGCACCACAGAATTGGCATCCAGGGTATAAGTTTTATTATGAATATCTAAAAGACCGCACCCCCTGATTGTATAGATAATCAGATAACCTTCTAACACACGGTTTACAGTGTAATAGTTCTGATTACAGAAAAAATGTCCGGAGCAGTAAGAGAAAAAAGGCATGCTGTCCGTTTTTTCAGAAAAATAAAAAATGGTGCTGTAGGAATCCTCACTGATGTCCAGGTTATATTCTCTGTTTGCTTCTTTTACATTCATGGTACATCCTCCTGTTCTCTTTTTTTGAGTCTAGCACGTTTATGTGCAGAATGCCATAAAAAGCAGAAAAAAAGCTAATCGAACTATGCAATAGGTCAAAAAATGAGTCCTTAAAGTCAAAATATAGCAATGATTTACATGAAGAAGTGTGATAATATCTTGCCATGAAAACGAAAACACACAATCGATTGTAAACGGTTTTCAAAAAAATTACAGGAGGAAATTTTATGAAAAACAGAAAAAAGTGGATTTCAGTCATTTGCAGTATCGTGATGGTGGCCGGGTTGGCTGCTTGTGGGGCAAAAGATCCGGGAACAGAAGATAAGGGAAAAGAGACCGATGGGGAAAAAGAAAAGTTTAAGGTGGCATTTGCCAGTCTGTGCGAGGACAATGACTTTGGAATCTCATCAAAAGAGAGCTTTGTAAAAGAAGCGGAGGCAATGGGGTGGGAGCTTGTAATTCTGAATAACAATTATGACGGAGCTACGGCAATTCAGAATATGGATACGGTACTGACCCAGGAGTGCGATGGTTTTGTCAATTTCCAGGTTGACGCAGGGGTTGCACAGACAATCGCCGATATGGCGACAGAGGCAGAACTTCCAATGATTACCGTGGACTGCCCGCATCCCGGTATCCCGTTTTTCGGAGCGAACAATAAGGAAGCAGGGCTGATCGTCGGAAATGCACTGGGCGAAAAAGCGGTGGATACATGGGAAGGCAAGACCGATCTGATTGTACTATGCGGCGCTCCGGGTTCCGGGGAAGTGGTAGATCTTAGGATGCAGGGAATTGCCACGGGAATCAAGGAAACATTAAAAAACGAAGATATTGAAGTTCTTGAACTGGATGGAAAGAGCGAGATTGAGACATCCCAGAAGGTTATAGCGGATGTGCTGACAGCCAATCCGGATAAGAAACATATCCTGATTGGATGCCTGAATGACCAGAGTGCACTTGGCGCATATAATGCAGTCGAAGCGGCGGGACGGGAATCTGATGTATACATAGGAAGCCATGGGTGTGACGCTCCGGCGATTGAAAACCTGAAAAACAAAGAAGAGAACTGCTGGATTGGAAGTGTTGCATATTTCCCGGAACGTTACGGCGAATATCTTGTACCTCTGATGGATGATCTGCTTCATGGCAAAGAGATTCCAGAAGAGAGTTTTCCGGACCATGTATTTATCGATAAATCCAACATTGACGAGTATTATTAAGCCCGGGGAGGTGGGAATATGGATAAGGAGCAGACCTTATTAGAGATGAAAGGCATTACAAAGGTATTCCCCGGCGTGAAAGCATTGGATAACGTGGATCTGGAAGTAAAAAAAGGTGAGGTACTGGCCCTGCTCGGTGAAAACGGAGCAGGGAAGTCCACCCTCCTGAAGATATTGTCCGGCGCCTACCAAAAAGACGAAGGAGAGATCTACATTGAGGGGCGGAAGTGCACCATAGACAACCCTTCGGATGCGTACAACCTGGGAATCCGGATTATTTATCAGGAATTAAACTATATTCCGGACCTTTCCGTGGCAGAGAACATTTTCCAGGGAAATCTTTATTATAATAAGTTCCATTTAGTGGATTGGAAGAAAACAAATGCAGAGGCCGGGAAACTACTGGAAAAAGTGGGGCTGCATATCGATGTGACCCGCCCCATCGGGGAGCTGTCGGTTATGGAAAAGCAGTTGATCGAAGTGGCAAAGGCACTCAGTACGGAAATGAAAATTCTGATCATGGACGAACCTACTTCTTCTCTGAATGAAAAGGAAGTAACCAGTCTTGTGAAGCTGGTCAGGGAGATTGCGGCAAAAGGGATCGGCGTAATCTTTATATCCCACAGACTGGAAGAACTGTATCTGGTGGCGGACAGGATCACCATTATGAGAGACGGTCAGTACATAGGCACAGAGGATATGAAAAGTGTTTCAAGAGAGCAGCTGATCCGGATGATGGTTGGCCGGGAAATGAAGGATATGTTTGTAAAGGAAGCGGCCAAACCGGGAGAAATTGTCTTTGAGGCGAAGGGAATTACAACAAAAGCAGTCACAGATATTACCCTGCAGGTGAAATCAGGAGAAATCCTTGGAATCTATGGACTGATGGGCGCGGGAAGAGAAGAGATGGCGGAAACATTTTTCGGCCTGCACCATATTACATCAGGGAGCCTGTTTATGAAAGGAAACCAAATTAAAGTGGATCATCCCAGAGAAGCAATTGCGCATGGAATCGCCTATGTGCCGGCAGAAAGAAAGAGCGGCTCTCTGATTCTGATACAGACGGTTCGTGAGAATACGACAATGGCATCACTGGACAAGATTACGAAAAATGGAATCATCAGCCGGTCAGAAGAAAGCCGGATTACAAAGAAATGGATTGAAAAGTTTGGGATCAAGACGCCTACAGGGGAGACCGTCATAGAAAACTTAAGCGGAGGCAACCAGCAGAAGGTGGTCATGGGGCGGTGGATGGAAATTAACCCCCGGCTTCTGATTCTGAATGACCCCACACGGGGCGTAGATGTGGGAGCCAAATCCGAGATTTATAAAATCATTGACGAGCTGTGCAGGGCAGGAACCGCAATCATTATGATCTCTTCGGACATGTCGGAATTACTGTCCATGTCAGACCGGGTGGCGGCTATGTCGGAAGGAAGAATCTGCGGGGAGCTGTCCAGGCAGGAAGTAACACAGGAAAAATTAATGGAATTAGTAGTAGGAGGGAAATAGGGTGTTGAAACAGACGAAAGTTAAAAAGAAATTGACGACAGAGGTAGCCCTCTTAATTGTCCTGGTAATTATGCTTATTGTGTTCAGTATATTGTCCCCCTATTTCTTTTCTCTGTCCAACTTCATGAAGGTAGGTCTTTATACGGCCCAGATGGGAGTTATGGCAGGAGGGATGACGCTGGTTCTGCTCTCAGGCGGGATCGACGTATCCGTAGGGTCGGTGATGGCGCTGGTCGGAATCATAGCGGGCCTCATTATGCAGTCGGGAGGCAATACGTTCCTTGCTGTGGCAGCCGGGATTCTTGCGGGGGGTGTCTGCGGGCTGGCGAACGGGCTGATTATTACAAAAGGCCATGTGAATGCGTTTATAACGACATTGGGCACGATGACAATCATACGCGGTCTGGCACAGATATTTTCGGGAGGAAAGACAATCCTGATCCAGAATACTACATACAATGCAATTGGCAGAAAGTATATATTGGGAATTCTGCCGCTGCCCGTATTGATTATGATTGTGGTATTTATGCTGTTTTGGTTTATTCTGAAATATACAAAGTTCGGCCGTCAGGTCTATTCCATAGGTGGAAATGAAAAATCGGCATATCTGTCCGGAATTAAAGTAGTTCCTACCTACCTGTGGATCTATATTATCATGGGATTTTGTGCAGGTATATCAGGAATAATGCTGTCTGCACAGTCGGGCGCAGGAATTCCCAGCGCGGCGGCAGAGATCAACATGGAGACCATATCAGCCGTCATACTGGGGGGGACCAGCCTGTCGGGAGGAAAAGGCAAACTGATCGGAACCGTGATGGGAGTATTAATACTGGCCATATTATCAAATGGCCTGAACCTGCTCTCCGTGCCATCCTTCTACCAGGAGGTAATCAGAGGTGTTGTACTGATTATGGCAGTGATTTTTGACATGATGAAGGAACGGAAGAAAGACTAATAGAAGAAGGTGAGGAAAACAATATGAATTCAAGAGAAAGAGTAATGCGCGCATGGAAGCTGAAGGAAGGAATGCCGGACAGGATTCCGATACAATTTGATTTATGCAGGAGCCTTCAGGATCATTTTGCACAGGAGCTGGGGGTGGAGTCCAGGTATACGGACAACATATTTGAAGACGTGACCTATCGGATCAGCGGCAATGAAGTGCGGCTGGCCATGGGAAGCGACCTGGTGATTGTCGGAGCGAGTGAGGCCGCAGCGTTCACAAAAGTAATTGAAGCAGACGGAACCTGGTACAATGAATACCACCAAAAGTTGAAGCAGGGCCCTCTTTACGTAGAAACGGTAGAATTTCCCCTTGCGGAAGCCGAGACAAGAGAGGACATCGACGCATTTGAGTGGCCTGATCCACACGACCCAAGCAGATATATTGATGCGGAATACTATGTGAAGAGATATAAAGACGAGTATTTGGTGATCGGGGATATTGAGGTCACAATCCTGTCCCTGGCACAGCAGTTAGTCGGCATGGAGAAGCTTCTTGTGGATATGGCCATGGAAGAGGAATATGTGGAATACCTGTTTGGAAAATGTGCAGAGTTCCAGACCGAAATAGGAAAAGAACTGATACGCCGTGGAGTCGATGCTATCTGGGTGGGAGATGACTTTGGTTCCCAGACCAGTCTTCTGTTTTCCCCGGATATGTTCAGAAAGATGCTGAAACCATATTATGTGCAGATGATAAAAGAATTGAAAAAAGAGAGAGAAGATATCCTCTGCATACTTCACTGTGACGGTGCTGTAAAACTGCTTCTGCATGATATCAAGGAAATTGGATTCGATGTATTTAATCCGGTACAGCCCGGAGTACCGGGACATTCCCCGAAAGAGCTGAAAGATGAATTTGAAGATCTACTCTGCTTCTGGGGGGCAATTGACCAGCAGTATCTATTGCCAAACGGTACAGATGAAGAGGTTGAGGCAGATATCAAAGAAAAGTGTGAGGTGCTGGGACGAAACGGAGGTTATGTCATCTCGCCGGCCCATATTATACAGGTCGATGTCACGCCTGAGCGGGTGAAGTTTTTTATAGAAAAAGCAAAACAATATGGCAGATATGAATAAGGAGGAACAAAGTATGGAACGGCTGCTGATGGTTATAAAGGTGAAACCTGAGATGCGAAATGAATATATTGCAATCCACCAAAATCCATGGCCTGAAATGCTGGAGGCAATCAGGGCTGCAGGATTTATCAATGAACTGATCTGGTATTTTGAGGATCAGTCGATTATCTACTTTGAATGTGAGGACGGAGATTATGAGGCGGCAAATGAGAGGCTGAGGGCTACGGAAGTGTGTAAAAAGTGGGATCTGACGGTAGGGCCGTGGTTTGCAGCTGAGGGGGTAATGCCTGAGAAGATCTTTGAATTAAATCGGGATTTAGCAACGGGCTTTAGTCCCGGCGCGGATGGGGGCGCTCCATAAAGGGATAGCCGAAAACCTCCCGGAGAACATCCATGTCCTTTCAAAAACGCGGCCGCGGACCTAAGAAATT
>OBZW01000241.1_pt1 | contig 46758 bp, 51 predicted proteins | sample 1477021 | NCBI WGS metagenome assembly OBZW01 (sample SAMEA2580262, study PRJEB22360) | human gut metagenome | biome: human gut; feature: human-associated habitat; material: faeces | place: Denmark | collected 2008/2010
TCTCCTATCCGTCACGCTGGGCAGGCGGTGTTAGATTGGAGAGTTTTCGCCGGAAATGGCGAAAAGGTGGCGGCTGATTTTTCAGCCATGATAATAATCATGCTTAATGGATCTCCACAGTAACAAGAATCCTAATGTATCTTCATAAGAAGGACAGCTTAATCACTAATTGTATACTGCCCGTGGTTGTTTAAATATAACCTAGATATTTGATTGTTAATTGCATTTTGTATTTTCACAAAATCATCAACGCCAAGAGGTTTTTGCCTAGAATCAGAATCGACCAATTGTACTAACAGAGATAAAACAATCTGAAGTTCTTCTATGTTTTCGTGCAAATGCTCACTACGACTAGACGAAATATAAAATCGCAATATATGAGAAACAATATTTTCCGAGTCCTCATCAATATTACCCCCATATTCCGAGCCGATTGAAAGCACTATATTAGCGAGACGTTGAAATGCTTCGCTTCTGACTTCAAATTTAATATTTTTTAAATTGCTGTTTGTTAGTGTTTCAGCCGGAGCATCAGTCAGTCCCATTAAATAAGCAGTATTTGTTTCAAAAATATCAGCTAGTTTTTTTAAAACTTCAGCAGAGGGTGTTCTCGTTCCACGTTCATAGTTGCTAAGAGTTGTTATGGGCATACCAGCCTTCTTTGCAAGTTGGCTTAATGTCCAGCCTTTTTCGTAGCGAAATGCCTTGATTCTATTTTTCAAAGTGATCACCTCCTGAATTGATGTTACTCGATTTGAAAAAAATGTCTAGCACCTATTTACAGATATTCATTATGAGTATATAGTCTATTTATACCCGAAACGGGTATAAACTTTTGTTTACTCATAGTGAAGGAGGCTAAACCAATGCAACTACAGATTAGCACTACATCAGAGTTTGAGAACAAGCTTCGGTCGCTCGTACGTCAAACCGTGGCAGAGATGATGCCACAGCAACAGACCAACCAGCCGCAGATTCCAGAATTCTTGAATCTTGGAGAGGCATGCAAGCTTTTGTCTGTCAGCCGCGGCACACTCGACAAGCTCATCAAGCGTGGCGAAATCAAGGTAACGCATGTAAATACTGCCAAGCGCATCAGCAAGAAGCAGTTGATCGAGTTCATGGCATCTAGGGAAGTTTAGACTGCTGGGCAGGCGGCAAATTGTAAGCAACTTATGGCAGGCGCAGGAGCGTCAGGAAGGCACAACATCATGAAGCTATTCAGTAAAGAAGAGATGGCACTAGACCGCGAACTCGGAGATTTGATGGACGACGTTAGCCTCAACATTCTGGCCATTACAGAAGACAGCAGTGTCACGGTTGGTGGTAAGCATGTCCCCAACAGTGAGCTGGCAATCACGGCTGCAAAAGAGCTGCTGCGGGTATCGGAGATCCTAAAGCTGTATGAAAACGAGGATGATGCCGATGATTAGCATTATTACGTGGCTACTAAGCCACCCGCTCACCGTCCCGGCACTCTGCATGGCGTTCCTGATCGGGGCCGTCTGCGGCGCTTATTTTCAATTCTCGGAGGACGATCGTCATGCCAAAAATGGTTAGCACAAAATATGGCTGGCAATGGCGAGACTACGTGCAAGCTGATGCTGATTGTGATCGGTACTGGCAAGCGCAAAAAGCCGAGAAACGCTCACTGATTGAAGCCACAAAAAAATCGCCAAGAGTTGCACCTCAAGGCGAGAAAAAGACAAGCGAAAAGCTATACATCAACTTTTAGCTTGCCTCGAATTGGTTACTTTGTCAAGGAAAACGGAGGCAATTATGATGAAAAATGTTTCAAACAGCACCAAAGCGCCTGATTTAGGTGAGGCGTCTTGGAACCTCAGCACTGCAAAAGGACTTTTAGAAGCCCTTAGTGATGAATTCGACATTATGGAAGGCTCTGTCGTTTCATATCAAAGCAATCGTAATGAAAAAAATGCTGCAATCTTGGCATACGGTACGGATCGCTCATTTTATACATGGATGGCGCTACTGAAAGCAATTCAAGAATACGTTGATAGCAGCTTGGCAACGATTGATGAGGTAAACAAATGATGAAGGAAGATTACTATACAACCGCACAGGCACTTTTGAGCGATACAAGTGCAATGGTGAATATCTTGCGACATCAGATCAATAATGAACAGCAATCAGCACTGGCCGACACAGTCGCTGACATGATTATTGATGCTCGCCGTCTACTTATGGAGGGAGATGCTGTCGATGGTCGACGTGCTTAAAGTAGCGCTTGGATATCAGCAGCATGGCTTTGCAGTCTATCCACTTGCGCCCGCGACCAGAACACCGATTAATGGTTCCCACGGCTATAAGGACGCTACCAAAGACCCAGAACAAGCCAAGAAATGGTGGGGCGAACATCCTAATTACAATATTGGCTTGGGGCTTGATGGTGTGCTGGTATTCGATATTGATATGGGGCATAAAAGCGAGGCTAATGGCAATGAGTCGTTGGCTAAATTGAGCGCTGAGGGTCGTGCTGATCAAATTCCATCTACCTATATAGAAACAACGCCAAACGGTGGACTTCATATTTTCTTCACCTATCCCAAGGAATTGCAGCTAACCAGTCGATCAGATCTGTTCTCTAAGAATGGCGAGAAAACCGGCCTTGATTATATTGCAACTGGTGTGCCGGTTTTTCCTAGCATTCGCGAGAACGGCATGTATCAACCACTCAAAGGGCACAAGATCACCAAGCTAGCCCCAGTGCCTCAGTGGTTACTAGATGAAATCCAACGTGTCAGCCACCCTAACCCACAGTTGGGTGGTTCAACAGTTTATCGAGGTAAACGATGGACAGGCAAGCTACTAGATGAAATAGTGAACGGCACTAGTACCGGCAATCGCAATGATTTTCTGACTATGATTGCTGGCAAAATGTTTTTCACTGGTGCAGAACCGCAGACAGTATATAACCTGCTGTTTACAACTAATGATAACTATCTAGATACACCCCTGTCAGAAGCCGAAGTGAACAAGATTTTCAAGTCAGTATTGAAAGCCGAAGAGAGGAGGCGTGCGGTTGGTTAAAGCAATGCCCGAAGATATTAAGCAAGAAGCCAAGAAAGTGGTCAACGTTGATTTTACAGGCCAAGAGCAATGGCGAAATGACCTTAAACTTGATGGCAATGGTGGGATTAGAAAAGATTCGGTGGTTAATATTCAACTGCTACTTGATAATGATCAAGCCTTCGCCAATGTCGTTGCTTGGGACGACTTTTCAGAGATGCTCATCAAGACAAAAGGCGTTAAAGGATTGCCGATTCGTAAGGGTTTTTGGACTGATGAAGATGATGCTGTCGTCCGCTCATATATGGAGCGTAAGCACAATCTCTTGTTTAGCAAGCAGAATGAGCAAGATGCCATGGTTGTTGTTGGCAAGGAACATTCAATTAATCCGGTTAAAGACTGGATTGAAACGGAAAAATGGGACGGTACCCCTAGAGCAGAACGTTACTTCATCGACTATCTAGGTGCCGAGGACAATGAATATACCCGTGCTGTTACTCGTAAATGGTTAGCTGGCGCTGTAAAACGTGTCTATCAACCCGGTTGCAAGTTTGAACTCGTTCCAATTCTTGAAGGTAAACAAGGACTTGGTAAGAGCACGGCTGCTCGTAACTTATTCCCGACAAAGTTCAGCGATTCATTAAAATCAATGGGCAAAACGGACGAAGATTATAAGAAGCTGCAAGGTAACTGGATCATGGAACTCGGTGAACTTTCTGCAATGAAAAAAACTGAGATTGAGTCGGCTAAGAGTTTCATTAGCGCCCAGTCTGATTCATACCGAGGGAGTTATAGCCATTATGTTTATCCACATTTACGCAAGTGTGTGTTCATTGGCAGCACTAATCAACAGGACTACTTGAAAGACGCTACTGGTGAACGCCGTTTCTTCCCTATCAGATGTGGCGTTACAAAGCCCACAAAGGTGGTGTGGCGCAATGAAGAAAGCGTGCCGAAGATCAACCACGATGTACATCAGGTACTGGCAGAGGTCAAAACATGGGTGGATGCAGGTGAGAGTGTCTTTGCTGATGATAAGCTGATGCAACTGGCTAAACCATATCAACAAGAAGCAGAGACCGTTGATCCTATGAAAGAGGCCATCGAAGACTTCCTCAACATGAAAGTACCATCAAACTGGGAAAAGTTGTCATTGAGCCTAAAGGCCAGCTTTTTTCACACTCATATTGATCATAACAGCGATGTTGCTACTTGGTTACAACAGCACCTGGATGCTGGAGAATTACAACCAATGCAACAAACCACGACTAGAGAGATCATGGAAGTCGTGTTCGACAAGTCAGTCGATCGTTACCTGATGGGGCGCACAAACTCTGATGCAAAACGGATCAAGCTCATTATGGACAACATGCCCGGTTGGCAAGCGCAACGAATCCGTATAGCCGGAGGGCAACCGCGCGGATACGTTCGACAGTAAACTTCATATTTTTAACGTGGCACAAGCGGCACACGTGGCACAATGCAGTAGTATCAACGCTTACAGCGATTTGATACGTGGCACAGACGTGGCACAAGACGGGGCATACGTGGCACATATTAATTCCGTGCCACGCGTGTGCCAGGTATGTGCCACGTAGAATTTCAGAATTGGCACAGATAAACCCCGTTATATCAACGATGTTCCAGGTGTGCCACGTGTGCCACGTATAAAACAAACAAGTTTAAAACTACCCACAAGGAGAAATTGAAATGACAAAAACAGCATATCGCAAAGCAGCACTTGTAGACGTTAAACACGATCGAGACAAATGGGCTGAACTTGGGGCGCTTGTAAAAGAACGCTACTTAGTTCGTAGCATGACACCAAAAGATTGGTTCATCATTGTTAAGCAACGTGAAGGCTATGAAATTGAAGTATATCCAACGTTTGAAATGTCAGATGGTTTTCAATTCTCACATGTTAATCTATTGACACGATCTTCATATGGAAGCATTAGCCACATTGCATACCATGAACTTTGCTCCTCAGCAAGTGACACTATTAGTTCAATTGACCGCATGATTGATCTCGTCAAGGATAAGAGATATTAAGAACCCCCAAGGCCGAGATGAAAGCGAAGTGATGCAAATGAGTGTGCCTTTGCACATTTGCATGCACCCCGGGTGCCGTCGCATGATCCCGTTCAATCAACGCTTTTGCGAGGAGCATAAGCAAGACAAGAGCAAACAAGCGACGAATCAGGAACGCATGCAATACGAAGAGAAGGAATTACGTTTCTACAAGTCAACAACATGGACAAAGCTTTCAAAGTCATTCAGGTTGCGCAATCCAACTTGTGCTAGCTGTTTGAAACGTGGGATTATTCGTCAAGCTGTGCTTGTTGATCATATTGAGCCAATCAAAACAGCTTATGGTTGGCAACACAGGCTTGATGAGAGCAATTTACAAAGCTTGTGCCAGACTTGTCATAACGCCAAGACCGCCCGGGAGGTAGCACAACGCCGGATGAGATCCCCCAAGAGATCGACCCCCGCCCGCAAATTTTAGAGCGAAAGAACGGTCGGCCTCTTTTCTTTTCGATGAATACCGAAAATCACAGAACCTATGTATAATCAATGTGTTATAATTATAATAGGTATAAACGAATACAAATTCAGAAAGGACGTTACACATGGGAGCACCCCTAAAATCAGTGACTAACCTAAGTGCACATTTATCCAAAAAACAGTTAGCTGATCGTGTTGCCTCTGAAAAAGCACTGTTCACTTACAAAGAATTGCAAGTACAGCCCCCTACATGGCTTGATGACTATGCTGTGACCGAGTGGCACCGTATTGTACCATTACTCAAAAAAGACATTCCAGTGAGTGAACTAGATGCCGCCCTGATTGCCAGTCATTGCCAAGCCTATTCTGACATTCAGAAAGCTGCCGAGCTAATTCAAGAACAAGGTATGATGGTTGAAACCACCGATAGTGTGAAAGCTAACCCAGCAGTTAAAATGAAGCTGGATGCCACAAATCAAATGATGCGCATTGACGAAGTATTGGGACTGTCAGTGTATAGCCGGGCGAAACTTGCCTTAAAGAGTGAGACTAAGAAGAAGCCTGACGATCCGTTTGCAGAGCTGGTGTCATCGTGAACTATGCGACTGAATACACCGACAAGGTACTAAGTGGTGAGATTGTTGCCGGTAAAAAAATTAAGCAAGCAGCAAGACGTTATCGCAGAGATTTGAGAGCCAGCAAGCGCAAGAAGAATCCATGGCCGTATTACTTTGATGAGGACTTTGCCAACAAAGCCATTGAGTTTATCGAACTGATGCCGGCACGTGATGGGTCACCACTCAAGTTAGAGCTGTTTCAGAAGTGGTTGATTTCAGAGCTGTTCGGCTGGCGTGATAAGGAAACTGGCAATCGCCGGTATGATCGAGCCTACATCAGCATGGCACGCAAGAATGGTAAGAGCTTCCTGATGGCTGATCTAGGTGCGTTGTATCTCCTCAGGGAGAACAAGCCAGCCATGAACCGAGAGATCGTCTATACAGCCAACAGCAACGCTCAAGCACATTTGGCTTTTGACATGCTGTCTAGTGGTTTGCGTCAGGTCTCTAAGATGTCTAAATCGGTGCGTGATCGTTTGAAGATCAACCGTAACGAAATCATCGACTTGCCGAGCAACAGCCGAGCTGTTCCGCTTGCGTCTGATCTGCATAGCCTAGATGGTTATCAAAGTGACTTGGCTATTATTGATGAGTTTGCCTTAGCTCGTAGCGATGAGATTCTACGAACACTCAAAACTGGCCAGATAAACAGCGACAACAGTTTGTTGGCCGTCATCTCGACCACGGGGCCAGACCTGAATGGTCCTATGTATAAAGAATATAAATTTGTCTCCAAAGTCTTAACCGGTCGCGAACAAGCAGATCGGTATTTTATTGCCATTTTTGAGCAAGACAGCAAGGATGATGCCTTTGCACCAGAGACTTGGGAGAAGTCAAATCCACTACTGGCTAATGCTGAAAGAGCGAAGACAATGCGGCCTAGCTTGCAAGCTGATGTTGATCTAGCAGCCAAGCAAGGAACCCTGCGGCCAATTCTCGTCAAGAACTTCAACATGTGGCAATCAGCCAGAGCAGACAGTTACATCAGTCTTGACGACTGGGAGAAAGCCACTATCGAGCCACCAGACACCAGAGACAAGGACGTGTATATCGGACTTGACCTTTCCAAGTCTAGCGACCTGACCAGTATTTCGTGGTTAGTTCCAGAAGATGGCTACCTGTATGCTGACAGCCATTCATTCGTAGGAACGAAGTACGGACTGGAAGAGAAAATCAAGCGTGACGGATTCGACTACATCAGTGGTGCTAGTCGTGGCGAATGTAGCATTACCAAACTCGACAGCGGCATGATCGACTATGACGAAGTTTTGCGCTTCATTCTCGACCTGATCGAACGGAACCAGTGGAACGTGCGTGCCATCTGTTACGATCCCTTCGCGATGGGCTACCTGATTCCAGAATTTGAAAAACGCGATTTGCCACTGCTTGAGGTGCGACAAGGTGTTAGAACACTTTCAATTCCGACAACTCGTTTTCGTGATGATCTCTTCAATGGCCAGTTAAAGCACCCTGATAATCAGTTACTGGCCTATGCGGTGAACAACGCTATTCTGAAATATGACGCTAATAACAATCCAATTATCGATAAGGCTCGCAACGCTACGAAGATTGACCCCGTAGCCGCACTGATGAATGCTTACACAATTGCAATGGATCAAAGCAAGGAAAGCGAGGTGGCAGACAATGACTTTTATTCGAGCGATGACTTTAGTTTTTAATGTGCAGACCGTGCTATTACTACTGGGGCTGATCTGTATGGTTGTCGGTATCTGGTGGCTGTTCGGGTTTGGTGTTGGCATGATAGCAGTCGGCACGGCTCTTATCTCTGTCGCAGTCATCATCAACTTCAACAAAGGGAGGTGAAACAATGAGCTTTTTCACGAATGACACAACACAACCACGCGATGACAACAGCGACCCGTTCTTAGATGCGCTTGTCAGCATGACCAGCAACGACAGTGGCCTATATGTGGGGATTGGTGCTTTACGTAATTCGGATGTGTTTACGGCGGTGCGCGTGATTGCCAGTGATCTTGCAACCAATCCGATTGAATACAGTGACAATCGTATCAGCGTGCTTCTTAACAAGGCACCCAATGGCCACATGACCGCATGGGCGTTCAAGTTTGCCATAGCTGCTAACATGTTGCTGAATGGTAACAGCTTTGCACGGGTTACTAAGAATCCCAGCGGACAAGTTACTGGCTTTGAGTTAGTCCCCAACAGCCAAATGGTGGTTAAACAAGACGATACGACCGGCATTATCAGCTACGAATACACGCCTGACAACGGCCGCTCACAGCGTTTAAATGCCAGTGAGGTATTACACTTCAAGTGCTTCACACAAGACGGCTACAAAGGAATATCGCCGCTTTATAGCCTCCACGATGAGGTCGGGGTGCAAAAGTCTGGGCATGCGTTGCTGAAAGGTTTCTTCAACTCTGGTGTCCAAGGGACAGGCATTCTTAAAGTCAACAAGACCCAACTAGACACCAAGGCCAAAGAAAACATCCGGAATAAATTTGAAGCTGCCAACAGTGGTGATAATGCCCTCAAGACCATCATTCTAGACAATGATATGGACTATAAGCAACTCGAAGTTAATACTGACGTGCTGAATCTAGTCAATTCTAGCGATTGGACAACGAAGCAGATTTCCAAAGCGTTCGGGTTACCACTGGATCGGCTGGGTATCGAAAGCGAGCACTCAAATGCCGTACAGTCTAACGTGATGTACTTGCAAAACACGCTGATTCAGTATTTTACCTGCTTCACAAGTGAGATGGATGCCAAACTGTCCACAGGTGACAACCGGTTCAGCTTCAACACTGACAAGCTATTTTCAGCGGACCCAGCCACGATGCAAGAACTAGCAGTTAAGGGGCTGCAAGGCGGTGTTCTGACCACTAATGAAGCACGAGCCAAGTTAAATCTGCCACCAATTACTGGAGGCGATGACATCATGGCCAGCCTCAACTACACACCACTAAACAACCTGACAAACTATCAAAACACAAGACAAAGGAGTGATCCAGAAAATGAATCAAGATGACGTAGAAAAACGCCTGAATCCTGACGCTGATCTGGCTGCCGCCGATGCGACTAAAACAGACGACGATCAAGATAAGGCTAAAACCGGTTCAAAGAAACTAAGTGGTTATGCAGTAGTTTTCAATAGCCCAAGCAAGGATCTTGGAGGCTTTAAAGAAGTCGTTGATCCGCACGCATTCGACAATGTGGACTTATCAGACGTCTATATGGTTTCGAACCATGATTTTAGCCAAGTCTTAGCCAGTACCAAGGCCGGCACGTTGACCTTAAACGTGGATGATAAAGGCTTGCAGTTTGAAGCAACCTTACCCGATACGACCACAGCCAACGATGCCTATAACAACGTCCAAGCTGGTAATCTGTCAGCCATGAGTTTTACTTTCAATGCTGCGCCAGACGGTGACACGTTCACTAAGGACGACAGTGGGCAAGTGATCCGTACCATCAAGCAAGTAAAGAGCTTGTTTGACGTCTCACTGGTAGCTATTCCAGCGTATGACGATACCAACGTCCAAGTGGACAAACGCAGCTACACTGAATGGTTGAAAGACCATGTAGAAGATCCAGAACAGCAACTACCACCAACCGAAAAACGAAAGGGAGTCAATCACATGACCGAAAAAACTATTATTGATAAAGAAGAACATACCGAGTCCCGCGCTTACGAAGACTATATTCGTAGCATGGGTGAGCAACGCGATGGCTTAACGACAACCACTGCTGGTGCAGTCGTTCCTAAAGAAGTCATCAATGATGTTTGGGACTTAAAGCAATCAGATTATGACCTGGCTAAATACGTCACTGTGAAGCAAGTAGGTACCCCTGTAGGCACCTATCCGATCGCCCTTACCAACAATGGCGTTTTAGCCACCAAGGCAGAACTTGCAGACGTGGCCGATGTTGACGCCAATATGTTTAAAGGTGTTGACTACAAGGTTGCTACCCGTGCTGGCAAGATTTATCTGTCTAATGAACTGGTAGAAGACAGTGAAGTTGATATTGTTGCCGAGGTTAAGAATCAACTCAAGAAGCTAGTACAAAACACGGACAATAGCAACATTATCAGCGTTCTGACTGGCAAGACGGGCACCAACGATAACTTCAAGCACATCACTGGCACTGGTCTCGATGACCTCAAGCAAACTTTCAATGTTGAGTTAGATCCAGCACTGTCCTTGTCTGTTATCGTCAATCAGGACGCTTTTAACTACCTTGATACCCTGAAAGACAGCGAAGGCCGTTACTTGTTACAACCTTCAATCACGGCACCATCAGGCAAGCAACTATTTGGGGCGCCGGTGATCGTGATTGCTAACGAAGTATTGCCGACTGATAAGGCGGGCACCTATCGGATCATCATCGGGGACTTTGCTCAAGCAATTTTCTTAGCCCAAAAGAACGAAGTCAACACCCAGTGGGAACGGTTCGACAGTTATAGCCAAGGCTTGGCCGTCGTGATCCGCAACGACTATGAAGTGGTTGATCCAGACGCTGCTCGAATCGTTGACATTACACCGGTAGCAGCCACGCCAGCAGCATAATTTAGTGGGGGCGTGCCTTAGGGTACGCCCCTATTTTTATATAGGAGATGAGCATATGAGTGTTACCACAGAAGATCTAAAGAAAGCACTGCGCATTAGCCACAGCGAAGATGATGCTATGTTGTCAGCCTACTTGTTGACGGCAAAGCAGTTCGTGATTAGCGCGGTTGACCAGACCCTTACGGATGAAAACTTTGGAGATGATCCTCGTTTTGACTTTGCTGTCTCGTTGTTAGCACAACACTGGTATATTAACCGTGGTGTCGATGGGGCAACGTATGTACCAGATAGCGTTGTGAGCATGATTCAGCAGTTGCGAGGTGTTGACTATGCCACTGGTAAATAGCATCAGCCAACTGAATGAACTCATTACTTTAGTGAGCTACACGATGGGTAATGTAAATGGGGTTCCTGTGAGCAACGTCAGGAAAGAGCACTTCACGACATGGGCACTTGTGTTAAGCCAATATTTAAGCGAAGTGAGGGCGTCAGTTGGGACGAAGCTCGAAGATACAGTGACCTTTGTTGTTCGGTATGATCAGCCAGAAACTATCCTTAACTCATGGCGCATTGAATGGCAGGGAAAGCAGTACGACATTGTGAAACTAACACCGGACACAGCCAAAAAACAATGGACAACAATCATAGGAAAACCAGTTGCCAATAAATAAGCTTTAACTTATAATTAGGATAGTCCTAGGCGATAAGCGGGCAGAACCGTTTTAACCGACGCACGGCATAGCTAACCGGTGGCGCATTTTATAGACCAAGTCAGATTGATTTCTCGTAGCAAGTGAAGGACATTCCTCAACCCTCGCTGATACGGTAGTCATAGTTTTCCTTGACTTGTTTCATTGCTTCTCATCTAAAGTAGCAATATCATTGGGCGAAGCGGGCAGAGATGCCCGTTTTTTTGTGTGCTGAGAGACGCATTCTGGTGCACGCTGAACAAGTTTAACTTGAGGTATGGTCGTTCTGGACAATAAAAATCGGTTAGGCAATCCGGAATTTCGGGATTGGCTCAACAAAGTCCGAAATTCTGACGTTCAAGAACGAACCAGCAAATTGTGGGTTCGTTGGGAAAAGGCAAGTCAAAAATATTGACCTGCTTATGAGAACCAAGTGACAAATATTCACCTAGTCAATGGATACAAAAATAGCCACCTCATAGCGAAGTGGCTATTTTGTGTTAGTCATGTAGCTTTTCTTGTAGTTTATCTCCAGCATTATCAATGCCCTTAGCTGCGAAGACTGTACCTGCAACTAAAACACCGCCAACGATGAGAGTACTAGCAACCATAAACTTAAATGCAGCTTTTAAAGCGTCCATAAAGATGTCCCCCTATCAGTCTTTTGATCTGCCAACAAAGAAGGAGACCACGGCAACAACAATAATTGCGCCGATAATTGAAGGAATCAAAGCCATTCCTGCCAGTTGTGGCCCCCAATGGCCTAAAAGTCCCTCACCAATTGCAGAACCCACTAATCCTGCAATGATGTTAGCAAACCAGCCCATCGATTTTCCCTTGCTAGTGATAGCACCAGCAATTGCACCAATAATAGCACCAACAATTAAAGCCCAAAGAAAATGCATGATAATTCCTCCTTTTTGGTTATATTGTCTCTATAGACGAACACAGTATAACATACAGTAGTAACAATAGATAATAAAATAGCCGCCCGTAATGGACGGCCACCGCCTGCCAAGCAGATTAAAATGTTACCTAAATGTTACCTGATGTTACCAACTAATGATAATCAGTGACTATCTGCCAAACATAAAATGCTGCTACACCGGCATTTTGAACACCGATGAAAGCTAATGATAATGATAAGTGGAGGTGAGGAGAATCGAACTCCTGTCCATCACCCCTGCTACATGCAGCTCTACACCTATAGCTGACTTATTTAAAATTCGCCGCGATGTCGCGCCAGCCAGCAAGGCTAACACAAGGCGGCTAACCTACTAGTCTCTTGTTAATGCCTCAGGTGGCAACATTAACCGTAGCTCAATCATTTGAGACCCAGACCCGACCCTTGAGCGAAGTCGGAAGGATCACGCTAGCTGGTTATTAAGCAGCTAAAGCGTAAGAATTTTCGTTCTTTGCAGTTATATTAACTGTTCCGTTGATGACGGAGCCGAGCCTCCGAGGTGCACTGCATGTGCGAAAAGCAATGTCGAGACCATTACACCCCCGATTAAGGTGCAAACGTTATGATACCACGGTATAATTAAGCTTGTCAAAATGTTTGGTTTTAGACTGGCATCAATTTCGGATTTAAGCTATTTTTATGGAGGCATGTCTATGATTCTACTTATTGCCGGATGCATGCAATTACTGATGGGCATCCTTCTTGCTGTTTTTCGACCACGTCATCAATCTGGTTTTTGGGGCTACACGTCCTATCTTGCCGGGGTGAATGCCGAAAGTTTTCGCTTGGCACAACGTTGGTTTTGCCAAGCATTGATCATCACAGGCGCACTTGAAGCCGGTGCGGGCTGGTTGATCCATTTTCTGGCATGGGACAATTTCTTTATTGTTTGGCTATTTTTGGCCGTCATGTTGTTTCTGCCAGGATTTGTCTATACCGAGACGCGGTTAAAGCATTATTTGCAAGCCCATGATGCACTGCCTTATGACTATGTGTCACCAGACGATGCACCGAAACCGCAACGCAAAAAAGGCTTTAAAGATCTGTGAAATGAGGGGTACATCATGAAATTATTAATGATCGAAGATAACACGAGTGTCGCCGAAATGATGGCGATGTTCTTTCAAAAAGAGAAATGGGAAGTCGTCAACGCCTATGATGGTGAAGAAGGTCTTGCTAAGTTTAAGGAAGCACCGGACAGCTTTGATATTATTACGCTTGACCTCAATCTGCCAAAAATGGACGGCATGCAGGTCGCAAAAGAAATTCGTAAAATCAGTCAAACTGTGCCGTTGATTATGCTCACAGCGCGCGATACTGAAAGTGATCAGGTGTTGGGACTGGAACTCGGTGCCGACGACTATGTTACCAAGCCATTTTCACCGATTACGTTGATTGCACGTATCAAGGCCCTACATCGTCGGGCTGAGGTAGGCGCCGAAGTGGGTGCTGAGCAGACAACAAGCGAGCCGCCTGACGGTTTTGATGTTGAAACTGATCACTTCAAGCTCAGTACCAAAACACGTGAAGCTTATTTGGATGGTAAGCAAATTGAAGGCTTAACACCAAAGGAATTTGATTTACTGCATACCTTGTCGAAAAGTCCGAAGCAGGTTTTCTCACGTGAACAATTATTGCAATTGGTTTGGGATTATGAGTATTACGGTGACGAACGAACTGTAGATGCCCATATTAAAAAACTACGCCAAAAAGTCGAAAAAGTCGGTCCGCAAATTATTCAAACTGTTTGGGGCGTCGGCTACAAGTTTGATGATTCGGGGCTTGATCGATGAAAATGCTCTACCAGCAGCTGATTGGCTTTTTCTCAGTCATTATGGTGACCTTAGTGATTGTCTCGATTCTGTTTATTCGGTCTACCACGAACACGGTTTGGGAAAATGGCTTTAAACAGTTAGAGCAATACACGGATGTTTTAAAAAATAATGCGGTTGATGAAAATACCTACGTCATCAATGCCAGATTTATTCAAAATGCTGAAGAGATTTTAAGCGATCAACACGTGCATTTTGTTATTTATGATGCCAATAACGTTGCTAAATATCCTGTGTCCCAAAAAGGTCAGATGCCGGCGATCAAGGCAAGCTATTGGAAAAAGCTAAAGCAAGGGGCGGCTGTTGCCGTCCCGGAGATGATGACGAATCCAATCAGCGGCCATGCACAAAGCATGACGATCTATTATCAACCGGTTTTTCTGAGTGAAAAATTACTCTTTGTGATTGCCGCCTTTGCGCCAGTTGAGCAAATTCAAAGTTCAATTAGCAAAACTGAGCATAATTTGCTTATCGCGTTCGTACTGTCAACGCTTGCGGCGTTCATCATCAGTTATTTCATTGCGTCCTATCAGGTGCGGCGGATTAATCAATTACGGCGCGCAACGCATCAAGTGGCAGAAGGCAATTATGATGTTGAAGTAAAAATTAAAAGCCGCAGTCATGATGAAGTTGCGGAACTGGCCGATGATTTTCGCGACATGGTGACCTCACTGAAAGCTAGTCAGCAAGAAATTCAACGGCAGGAAGATCGGCGCCGGCAATTTATGGCTGATGCGGCTCATGAAATGCGGACCCCGCTGACAACAATCAATGGCTTACTTGAAGGCTTGGCCTATGATGCCATCCCTGAAGAAAGTAAGGGAAAGAGTATCGAATTAATGCGGAACGAAACGAACCGCTTGATTCGGCTTGTCAACGAGAACCTTGATTATGAAAAAATTCGGACAAATCAAATTTTGCTCAGCAAACAGACGTTTAACGCGCGCACGGACCTTGATAACATCGCGGAACAGCTGGCGCAGAAATCCGAAGAGGCTGGTGATAAGATCACAATTGATGCCCCAGCAGATCTGCCGACATATGCAGATCATGATCGGTTCGTTCAGATTCTTTTCAACATTGTTCAAAATGCGGTCCAATTCACTAAAAATGGCCAAATCACCGTAAAAGCAAAAGTGGGGTATCACCAGACTGAATTTGCCATTAGCGATACTGGTATTGGTATGTCCAAGGATCAGATGAAGAATATTTGGGAGCGGTATTACAAGGCCGATCCATCACGTAAAAACACCAAATATGGTGAGTCCGGTTTGGGCATGGCGATTGTGCATCAGTTAATGGGACAACACGGTGGCACCATTCATGTTGATTCGACCCTAGGCAAAGGTACAACCTTTACGTTGACCTTCCCAGATGAAGCGACAGCGCCTAAGCAAAAGCAGCCAGGAGCCGATCAGCAGACCTCATCATGAAGAAGAGACAAGTTCAAGCAGCGTCAAGATACACCAAAAAAAGGCCATTAGGACCGTTCGAAATGATCATCACGCTCACGTGAATTGCCTGATTTTGTTAAGCAAAAGTTTTGCCGCATGTGATGGCTGGCAGGGCTTTTACAATGCAGTAGCTGCTTAGCCAAAATTATATAACAATTTTGGCTACTGGGTTGCGTCCAAATCCTCACAACGACGGCTTTGCATGGAAACGTGTATAATAGAATTAACAAACTAAAAGGAGACGCATATGACCATTCGACGAATACAACAAAATGATTTTGCTGATGTAGATGCCTTGTTACATGCAGCATTCAATGCCAGCAATCGCGGTTATAACGGTGAGGCAGAGCTAGTTGCCGGACTGCGGCGTGATCCTAATTATGATTCAGCCCTTGAAGTTGTGGCGATGATGGACGGTCATTTGGTCGGCTACGGGCTAATGACCGCGGCCAGCATTACGCCAGATGCCCATATGCAAGGGGTGGCGCTGGCACCGTTAGCAGTTGCCCCTGAATATCAAGGCGGTGGCATTGGGGTCGCGATTGTGACTGAACTCGACATGCGAGCAACTGATTTGCGGCGTGATTTTGTCAGTGTTGTCGGCGATCGACAATTCTTTGGCCGACTTGGCTTTCAAAAAGCAGCCAAGTACAAACTCGATCCGCCTTTCCCAGTCGTCACTGAAGACCATTTGATTAAGGAACTTGTGCCTGGTGTTTTGGCAAGTGTTCGCGGCAAGGTCAATTATCCAGCACCTTTTTTGACCCAGATAGCGAATTAATCATTGAGACCACCACATTAAAAAATGAGCCGCGTTGTTCAAAACGCGACTCATTTTTTAATTATTTTTGTTTTTCTTGATCCTTGTCGTGATGATGAGCCATGCGGATTGACCCAATACACAGACCGCCAGTGACTAAAGCACTTCCCATGAGTGTATTGTCGCTAACATGCGGCCAGCATTCAATGAAGACGACAAAGCCAATGATGACCGCGACTACCACAAAATGCCATGAGAAATGATGTGGATGATATGTATGCTGTACCTTCATGTGAAGGCCCCCTTATAAATGCGTTCGCAGGCGCAGAAACCTATCCATAAACATTTGAAACCCAACTGGTCAAAGACCCATTCATTTAAGCTTCAAGTCACGGATGTTCAGGTTTCTAAACGTGTCCGCGCACGCTTTGTATGAATTAACTAATACTCCCCGCAATGACAGTCTTAGCCTACCGCAAAAACGATCAAGATTAAAGGCACTTCACTTAAACGCTTTCAGGCTCATCAAAATGTCATCATCCATCTGGTCAAAAACGCTGCTATTTTTTTAAAAGACCGTAAAAACGGTCTTTTTGCTTGACTTTTTTTATTGCAAACCTTTTACAAGTTGACAGTGGGTTTGCAGAAATGACAATCACTGTTACAATATGAACATATCTGAACGAATGTCTATTATTCAAGGACATTTAGTTTTAGTCAATCGTTTTGGAGGTTTTAGCGTGAAGCAGTTTTATATTGTTGACAGTTCGATGCTTCCGGAAGTCGTCGGTAAAGTCATAGCGGCGCGCGCACTTCTCCAAAATGGCGAGGTTAAGCAGGTGAGCGAGGCCGTCAAACAGGTCGGCATTTCCCGTGGAACCTATTATAAGTACAAAGATTATGTTTTTTTACCCGACCCAGAAATGGCATCGCGTAAAGCGGTCATCTCGTTGATGTTGCATCACGATCGCGGCATTTTATCAGAAGTTCTGACAACCATGTCGCAAGCGCAAGCTAGTATCGTGACCATCAACCAAAATATTCCGATCCATAATTGGGCTAGTGTTGTGATGTCATTTGATATTTCGGCATTGCAGGGAACGTTAGATGATCTTGTAACCAAACTTGGCGACATTCGCGGTGTCAGTGATGTGCATCTGGTTTCTGTTGAATGAGCGCCATGATTATCTGGAGGCTGTATGAAAATAGCATTTAAACTATTACTCTGGGTCTTAGTGACCGGTGTGATTTTATTTCCCGCGCTACTGTTGATTTTGTTTGTCATTGGGTTGAGCGTGGTCGTTTCTGGTGCCATGGCAATTAGCGCTGTTGGGCTGGTACTCGGTATCATTTTTGTGGCCTTGGTGGGTCTCAGTATCATGATTCCATGCTTATTGCTGGTGATTCGCTTTATGACTTTCCGAACAGTGAATGTTCGTTTTCAACATCATGGTGAACGGGTGGTATTGCCGGTGACGGTCAAGTTGACGGGACGGACGATTTACCACGCGATTTATGAAAATTTCCGTGCGGGTCGACGGCGCGGGCGGCATCTTTTATCAGCCTGGGGGTTTGGGTTTGAGACTTACTTCCACGAAGACCTGCAGGCGTATCTTGCTGATCAGATTCTTGCTCAGCACGGCCCTGAAATGGCGGAGTCCTTTGTGGTTGATGAGAGGCATTCCTACTCAATTGCGTATTAACAAAATGAATTTAAAATACCATCCGCAAGAGTGCTGTGCCAGCGCTCTTTTTTCTTGGCTACTTTTTGAAATTGACGCGTTTATTCATCACGCCGCGGCCGCCATTGAATCACCCGATTTGATTCAGGCCAGCGCATCTCTTCAAAGCCGACATATTCAATCGTGAGTTGCGTGTGCTGACGAAGCAGGCCAATGAAGGTTTCTAAGTCTGCCAGGTCATAGTTGATCAGGCTGTGTAAGGGAATGGAACGTTGGCGCTGATCCTTAGGTTGAACGTTCATGAAAAAATTGTATGCCGGTGTATAGGTTTGATTGACCAGTGATAGCCAGTAACGTGTTTGACGGCGTCGTTTGAAAAGGGGGGTTAATCGCGCCATCATTAGCTTCAAATCTTTAGTCATAGCTATTGCCGCCATTATGTCCTCCTACTAGTGATGCCCGTTGAATCGCCGTTCCGCCATGCATCGCACTTTTAGCGTAGATCAAGCCCTTAAAGCCAAAACGATCGCGAATAGTATCTAGCGTGCGTTCTAAATTAGTTGCTTTAATTTGTTGATCAACCGGCTCAAAGAAATTGAGTTGTTCGCCGGTATCTGGGGCTAAGCGGCCGGTATAAACGGCAACGTTACGAATGACCTCACCATGCCAGTTTTGCCGAAAAATCAGTTGCAGTGTGGCAACAAGATCGCCGTCCCGATTCGTCGGTAAAATTCGCTTAGTTTGGTGAAACCCGCCGCGTCCGTCTTTTTCACTTTCAGCATAGGAAAAGCCGATACCTAGGGAAATTTCACCAGCTCGTTTGTGATGATGCCGCAACCGTGCGGCAACCTGTTCGCCGATTTCTTTAATAACGATTTCGATTTCAACTTGATTGCTATAATCGCGCGGCAGAACCTGTGAGTTGCCAATGCTTGGTTCGCGGGTGATGACGCGTTCGCTGATTTTTGTGCGGTCAATGCCCCATGCTAGCGCAAATAACTGCGTGCCAATGATGCCTAGTTCTTGCTTTAAGGCATACGGATTTGCGTGAGCAAGTTGTTTCATTGTCGTAATGCCCATACGTGCGAGATGCGCTGCTGTTCGTTGACCGATACTCCAAACGTCTGTCATATTGGTGATCTGCCAAATGGTATCTGGTACAGTTTGATAGGAGATTTGACCAATTAAATTAGGATCATGTTTTGCATAAACATCCAGCGCAATTTTGGCTTGAAGCGGATTGTCACCGATCCCGACTGTTGTGTAGAGACCAAGTCGATGCCGAATAGTATGTTGAATTAATTGCGCAACTGCACGTGGTGTTTTGCCAAAGAGTCGCCATGTGTGCGTTAAATCGAGAATGGATTCATCAATGGAATAAGGCCACAAGTCTTCATTGGCAACAAACTCACGAAAAATATCATTGATGGCTAGATTCTTTTTGATGTAAAGATTCATGCGTGGCGGTACCACGATCAGATGCTTATCCACAGGTAAGTCCCGTTGACGGCTAACGTTACTTTTAAGGCCATATATTTTTTTGGCCATTGGCGAAGTTGCCAAGATGAGGCCGCCATTTGTATTCTCTTGTTCGGACATGACCACGAGAAGGGTTCTTAAAGGGTTCAGCCCGCGTTCAATGCTTTCAACTGAAGCGTAAAAGGATTTATTGTCAATCAGGAAAACCGTTCGATGCGGTTCGTGGGAATAATCGTAGGCCATCAAAATCACCTCTGCAATTATTATACGAACATACGTTTGTATAAGCAAGCATAACGTGATTTCAGCCCAGAAAAAAACCGCTGCGTCAAAAAACGCAACGGTTTGATTGAATCGACGTTAAGCAATTGTTTCGGTTAGCGCATGCAACCGCCGATATGACTGCCCCATGAAGAGACGTTGGACATCATATTGCTGTGGAAGAAGCCCATTCCCATGCCACTGAAGGCCTCTAGGACAAAGAAGGCTGCAAAAATTGCCGCGATCACGATCAAGGTGACCATCAATGGCCGCCATTTTTCAGAATGTAACATAGCAACGACCCCCTAACAATTAAAAACACATGACAGCATGTAGTATAACACCATTAGATGACGGAATTGGGAGAAAATAAGGCGGCACGCACCAGTCTTATTTCTGAACAAAGGGGTGTTCACCTCAGTCAAGCATTAGTCTCGATCCCACTTAATCTTCAGATTAGTTTCAATCAAATCACCATCGTCCAATGCGAAAGGTTCGACGACACTGCTGCCATCATCTTTGGTGAACTTGATATTCAAGATGTTGCCATCGCGATAAACAACTTCCCACTTACCATTTGTTGGCGTGCCATTGCTGGTCGCCGTATAAGTACCGTCACTGTTGAAGTTGAAAGTGGCAGTGTCGCCTGATTCCCAGCGACCGACGACGCCATCCGTTGAATGATTATCATTGCGCTTTGAAGCATCAGAAGGATACTGGCGGTTCGTTTTGGTCACACCATTGTCATCATAATCATCATCGTCGTCATCATCATGAGATTCAGATGTTGAAGAACCGCTTGTGGCGTCATGCGTTGGTGTAACCGTCTTGGTAGCGGTTGCGGCATCCAATGTCAGTGCTTCCGGTTGCCCTTTAAGCGGGACGATGACTTCACGATTGAAGTCTTTCGTACTTCCTTCGTGCGTACCGCTCAGCTTGAGGGCGTACAGACCAGGTAATTGACTGGCAATGGTATAACTGCCAGAACGATTTTCAGGTTGAATTTGATTGCCATCCATGGTGAAAGCAGCGGCGTCAAGGTTGGTTTTGACTGTGACGTTCGCGGTACCAAGCTTAACCTTGTATTTCGGGAAAAGTAGCAGGTAACTGCCTTGTTTGACGACCTGAACCATGCCATTGGTTTGCTTGTCCATGATCATGGTTCGCAAGGTGCTGCGATAAAGCCGATTCTTAGTCAAACGGGCGAGAGGCTTAAGGTCACTTTCAGTCAATGGTGTGCCATCGTTTGCAATGGCAACTTCAGCCATGTCATCGGCATCTCCACTAGTCATTTCATCAGCCAACTCAGCGACTTGTCGATTTTGACCATAGTACATTGATCCGCCGAGATAGGCCGCACCTAAAAGAACGACAACCGCACCAACAACGATCCATGGCCAGCGCCGGCGTTTATGTACTTGTTGCTGCGCTGGCTGGGTTGAAGCAGCAACTGTCGCAGACTGAGTTGCTTTTGGTGCCTCGGCAGGGGACGTTGATGCTGGTTCTTGGGTTGATTGGGCTTCAAGTCGGGCTTTCCGCAAATCAAACCCGCAGTTAGGACAAAAGTCGTCAGTTGGTTTAATTGGTTGACCGCAGTTGGGACAAAATTTTAAAACATCATGCATAAGTTATTCCTCCAAAGTTTTCTTGAGCAAGGCAGCAATCTGATCATGACCGCGCTGGTTGGGGTGAAAAGTATCGCGCGGACCGTTACCAGCGAAGTCGGTGATGGCTGTACCGGCAGGGCCTGTGACGTCATCATGGTTTTGCCAGATGGTCGCCAGATCGGCAACTGGAACGTGATAAGTTTGACCGATTTGTTTGACCACAGCATCAAATTGCAAATCGGCGGCGGCATAAGGACCATGGTTTGGCGACCAGGTCGTCATAAGGATCAACTCAGCTGTTGTTTGCTTCTGCAAGGTTGCCACGATGGTTGTCAACGCCTGGCGGTAATCAGCCAGCGCCGTTGGTGTGGCGCCGCCAACCGCATCGTTCGTCCCAAACTCGATGGTAATCAAATCAGGATGCTGGGCAATCAACGCTGGCAGAGCAGGGACACCAAGATTAGTCGCGGTTTTTCCCACCTCTGCAATCCCTTCCTCTGTCACCGTCTTGTCAGTCAAACGGTGTAATTGGTCAGCAAAAAGGGTGGTAAACCGGCTTGTTTTACTATCCGCAAACAAACCAACAGAGAGGCTGTCGCCAAACGGTGCATACACGAGCGTCGTTTGTGATTTTGCCTTCAGCCGGGCGAGCATGCTTGTCTGCTTAATCGCAGCTGAGGATCGCGAACTAGGCGACTTGCGGCTGCGAAGCGAAGCCGCTGAACTGCTCGATTTAGCCACTTTATGTTGTACCCCGCAGCCAGCTGCTAAAATGAGCAATAAAAGACCAAAACCCAACCAAAACTTTTTCATAACATGCCTTCTCCAATGCAATCACGATGCGTCAGCTAACAAACCGCGTGTTCTTAGCTTTCCAGTCTTCTAATTTAATAAAAACCCAGAAGCCATAGATCCCCAACGTGATAATTGTCAGCAACAACCATTTAATCCAATTGCCGAACAAGCTCACGGCCGACCCAAAAAAGTGCATCCGATGACCCTCAATCACGGTATGATTGATTTTCCAACCATATAGCATGGTTAAAGCCCATGGATAACAAATGCCTAGTGTAAAAATCGTGATCAAAGTGCCAAGAATCGTCCAGCCGACGTAAGCCAACAAGCCACCATCAAAAAAAGAGTGCCGCCCATATTTCGTCTCCATAATCGTTGCTGCCTCCAACTTGTTTTCTCTAGTGTAGCAGAACTGGTAGGCAGGGTGGAGGAGGATGCTTGAATTGTAGCCTTTGATTTATTGCCTACAGCCACAACAGAGACCGGTGGCAATGCGTTTTACTGCCATTTGAATAGAAAGAGAGAGCTGGCGGAGCGGCGATGGGCTCAGTGGTGACATTGTTCTTAAACGGGTGGGCTTCCCGTTTTAGAACAAGGCCAGACTTTGAAACCGCGCACTTTGCGGGTTCAAAGCTGTGCCCACCACGTTCCAGCCCAATCGCCGCGGAGCCAGCTCGGACCACAGGTGAAGACTCACGTCAGATAGGACGAGAAACCTTGTACATCTGATTTTAAAGAGGTCATGATTGACCACTCGCTCACGCTCCCTCCCAAAATTTGGTACAATAGGTCAAGGAATTTTTCACTTGGTTTTTCTGAAAGGACGATTCGTTAAATGGTAATGGATGCCGCATTAAAGGGTATGAATGATAAGCAATCTGAGGCGGTGTTGGCGACTGAAGGGCCAGTGCTGATTATGGCTGGTGCCGGTTCAGGCAAGACACGGGTATTGACTCATCGGATTGCTTATTTAGTTGAAGAAAAGCACGTCAATCCATGGAACATCCTTGCCATCACGTTTACAAATAAGGCCGCCCGTGAGATGCGCGAGCGGGTCGGCAAGTTGGTTGATGCTGAGATTGCGCGCGATATTTGGGTCTCAACGTTCCATGCGCTCTGTGTCCGAATTTTACGACGCGACATTGACAAACTGGGCTATAACCGTGCCTTTACGATTGCTGATCCTGCTGAGCAACTGACGCTAGTGAAGCATATTTTGGCTGATTTCAATCTTGATCCAAAGCGCTACGATCCTAAATCCATTTTAGGTGCTATTTCGAGCGCTAAAAATGAACTCGTGGAGCCACAAACTTATGCCAATGAACAGGCTAACAGTCCTTTCACCAAAGTTGTGGCGCAGGTTTATGCGGAATATCAAAAGCGTCTGCGCAGTGATCAGGCATTGGACTTTGATGATCTCATCATGCAGACCATCGTGCTTTTTGAAAAAGACAAAGAAACACTGGCATTCTACCAGCGTAAGTTCCGCTACATTCATGTTGACGAATATCAGGACACTAACGAAGCGCAATACCAGCTCGTGCATATGTTGGCAGAAGGCTACCATAATTTATGTGTGGTTGGTGATGCCGACCAGAGCATTTATGGCTGGCGTGGTGCCAATATGCAGAATATTTTGGATTTCAAAAAAGACTATCCAAAGGCGCAAGTCATTTTGCTTGAGCAGAATTATCGGTCAACTAAAACTATTTTGAGTGCGGCCAATGATGTGATTCAGAATAATCAGAATCGCCAAGCCAAAACGTTATGGACGGAAAATCGCGAAGGCGACAAGATTACCTATTACCGCGCTCAAAGCGAAACTGATGAAGCTATTTTTGTCATTCGCCGAATTGAAGCAGAGATCGCTGATAATCATCGCAAATATGGTGATTTTGCGATTCTGTACCGAACCAATGCGCAGTCGCGGGCGATTGAAGAAGCGTTTGTGAAGTCCAACATTCCATATAAAATGGTTGGCGGGCATAAGTTCTATGATCGCAAGGAAATTCGCGATGCGCTAGCGTATTTCCGGTTAGTGGTCAATCCGGAAGACGATATGAGTTTTAATCGAATTGTCAATGAACCAAAACGCGGTATTGGCAACACAAGCGTTGAGAAGTTAGAGGCCTTTGCCAATGAGCATGACTGGTCCTTGCTGGAAGCAGCGGCGAATGCTGAACTCAGTCCGATTGCTGGTAAAGCTCGCGGACAGTTAGCTAAGTTCGGTAAAATGATCCAGGAGCTGGGTACACGGCGAAAAGATCTAAACGTGACCGAGATGATGCAGGCAATTCTTGAGGATAGTGGCTATTTATCAACACTGCGAGCGGCCCACAATCTGGAAGCCGATACCCGCATCGAAAACTTAGAAGAATTGCTTTCGGTGACCCAAGGATTCGATTCCCGGTATCAGCCGGAAAATGAAGACAGCGACATTTTCGTTGATTTTCTGGCTGAATTGGCGCTGTTATCGGATCAGGATGACGTTGAAGAAGATGCACAAGAAGTTACCTTGATGACCTTGCACGCTGCTAAAGGACTGGAATTTCCGGTTGTCTTTTTAGTGGGGATGGAAGAAGGACTCTTTCCATTGAGTCGGGCTTCCATGGATGAAAGCGAGCTCGAAGAGGAACGGCGCTTAGCTTATGTCGGCATTACCCGCGCCAAACAGAAGCTGTATCTGTCCAATGCCTATGGCCGGATGCTGTATGGTCAACGGCAAAACAATCCTGCTAGCCGTTTCATTGAAGAAATTAATCCTGACTTGTTGGAAGTCATTGGCACTACCCAGCCAAAAAGTGACATTCCATTTATTAATCGTACTGACCGCGCATTCAGCTCGCCGTATAGCCGGCACGCTGCTCAAAAAACAGCAACACCCGTTACTGTGCAAGCCGCGCCAACAACAGGTGCAGGCAAAACCAGTTGGGAAGCTGGCGACAAGGTGAAGCATCGCAAGTGGGGGACTGGTACCGTGGTGAAAGTCACGGGTACCGGCGATGATCAAGAACTCGATATTGCTTTTAAAGACAACGGCATCAAACGACTGCTAGCTGCCTTTGCTCCGATTGTCAAAGTGGCATCATAAGCGTTCGCAGTTTGACTCAGAAATGTCGGGATGCATATTTTTAGAGGAGGCTCGCTGTGTTAGCAAAACCAGCTGCACAATTCACACTTGAAGAAGCTCAGGCGGAAGTCGAAAAGCTTCGGAAGCAACTGAATCAATGGCGTCTTGAGTATTACACCAAGGATGCGCCAACTGTGACCGATAACGTCTATGACGATCATTATCGCGATTTACAGGCACTCGAGGAGGCTTATCCCAAGCTAGTCACGCCTGATTCGCCAACTCAAGAAGTCGGCGATGTCATTAATTCGGACTTTGCCAAGGTGCAACACCCAATTCCGATGTTGTCGATGGGCGATGTTTTTTCGTTCGAAGAGCTGAGTGAATGGGATGCTCGCATGCAAAGCAATGTCGGCCATCCGGTGGATTACAATGTTGAGTTGAAAATCGACGGGTTGGCTTTATCTCTGATTTATGAAAACGGCAAACTCGTTCAAGGCTCAACACGTGGTGATGGTAATGTCGGTGAAGATGTGACCAGAAATGTGTTGACCATTGCGTCAGTTCCCAAGCAGTTAAAGCAGCCACTTTCACTCGAGGTACGGGGTGAATGTTATATGCCTAAGGCGGCGTTTGCCAAGCTGAATGCGCGGCAGGAAACTGAGGGCGGCACGCCTTTTGCCAATCCACGTAACGCGGCAGCTGGATCACTCCGACAGTTAGACGCCAAAGTCACCGCTGCTCGAGAGCTGGATACCTTCATTTATACGTTAATTGAACCAGAGCAGTTTAACGTGACCACGCAGCATGAGGCGATTGCGTTTATGCAGGCACTTGGATTTACAACAAATCCAAGTTCAGAAGTGGCTGGTGACATGCAGGCGATTGACACCTATATTAAGAAGTACACCACCGACCGTGATGCGTTGCCTTACGGAATTGATGGGATCGTTTTGAAAGTGAACGATTTGGCGCTGCAAGCGCAACTAGGCAACACCGTTAAAGTGCCACGCTGGGAAATTGCCTACAAATTCCCACCTGAAGAAGCAGAGACCGTCATTCATGACATTGTCTGGACAGTTGGTCGAACCGGTGTGGTCACGCCGACTGCCGTGATGGACCCCGTTCAGCTTGCTGGAACCACAGTGGCACGGGCCACGTTGCACAACGCGGATATGATTCGTGATAAAGATATTCGCATCGGCGACACCGTCATGTTGCACAAAGCAGGCGACATTATTCCTGAAGTTTCGCGGGTACTGGTTGCTAAACGTCCAGTGGATACGCCACCGGCGCCGATTCCAGAGGTCTGCCCGTCATGTGGCCAAAAACTGGTCCATCTCGACGATGAAGTAGCTTTGCGTTGCATCAACCCGATGTGTCCGGCACAGGTCCAAGAGCAGCTCACCCATTTTGCGTCTCGCAACGCGATGAATATCGATGGCTTAGGCCCGAAGATTGTGGCACAGTTGCAGGCCAAGCATCTGGTAAAAGATGTCGCTGATTTGTATCACCTCACAGCTGCGGATCTGGCGAAATTAGATAAGTTTAAAGAAAAATCAATTAATAATTTGTTAAGTGCGATCAACAACAGTCGGCAAAACTCGGTAGAACGCCTAATCTTTGGGTTGGGCATTCGGCACGTTGGCGGTAAAGCCGCCCGAATTCTGGCCGAGCATTTCGGCGATTTGGATCATCTGATGACCGCCAGTCAAGAGGCGATCGCAGATGTGCCAAACATCGGGCCGACCATTGCGGAAGCGATCGTGACGTATTTTAAAGCCGCAACGGTTCAAAAGTTGATCACTCAGTTGCGCGAAGCTGATGTTAACCTGCGTTACACCGGACCGACCAAACCAGTGGTCAAAGATAGTTTTGTTGCAGGTAAAACCGTTGTGATTACCGGTAAGTTTGCCGAGTTTTCGCGGCCAGCACTCACGAAGCAGCTAGAAGGATTAGGAGCCAAGGTCACAGGTTCAGTTTCAAAGAAAACGGACCTCCTGATCGCTGGCGACGCGGCTGGCAGTAAGTTGGCAAAGGCACAAAGCTTGAATGTCCCAATCATGAATGAGACGGAATTGCTGGCGAATTTGAAGGATTGAGGAACATCAATGAAGAAATTTTTAACGTTAACTTTGCTGGCTGGGGCTGCGGTGTTGTTAGCAGCCTGTGGCAAGTTGAATTTTGACAGTGGCAGCAGCAGTACTAGTGGCACAAAAACCGGTAGTTACCAAACCACCGGCACGGTTGATAATAGTATGTATCAAGGTGTTATCAAAAACGGACGTTATCAGACGAGCAGCGCCCGTGGTTTGACGCTGCAGCAGAATGATCAAGGCGAGAACAACTTCAATATTAAAAGTATGGAAAGTGGTCTCGAAAACCTAGCCAAAGCACAGTTTCCAACTGACAAATATAGTTTTGAAGAAGGTCAGTTGTTAAGTACGGCAACCGCTAAAAGTTGGCTGAAACGTGAAGCCAAGGACAACAAAGACGGCCTTAATCCGGTTGATAATGGCAAAACTGATCCTGATACTCGCAATCCGATTTATTTGCAGCAGATTTTAGAGCAGGATTTCATGGTGCAAGACGGTAACAGTATGAAGCTGGGCGGAATCGCAATTGCGCTTGGGATGAATAAGGTTGATTACTATACAAAGACGGAATACGGTGCCCAGTATCAAACCGAAATTTCCGATGAGGCGATCAAGAAACAAGGTGAAGCAATCGCTGCCAAGGTCGTCGCTCGTTTACGCGCCATGAGTAAAGTGCCGAATAATATTCCGATCATTGTCGGTATCTACAAGAATGCTGAACAAGATAGTCTCGTTGGCGGTGTTTATACCGAGCAGACAACCAGTAAAACCGGCACCAATTTAGGCGATTGGAAGAAGCTTGACCAACAGAATGAAGTGTTGCCAGTGGTGAGCGATCATAAGGCGATTAACAGTACCGTGGCCAATGACTTTTCGAATTTTACGAACCAAGTGAAGGGCTTCTTCCCGACTTTAGCTGGGATTACGGCACAGGCGCATTATGAAGGTGGTAATCTAGCCGGCATGAACATTACGGTTAACACACAGTTTTATGGGTTGACCGAGATTCAGAGCTTTACGCAATATATTTCAACGGCCGCAAGCAAGTATTTACCTTCTGGCGTGCCGATTGAGATCACGATTCAGAGCACGCAAGGCATGCAGGCCTTTGTATCGCGAAGTTCTGGCGACAAAGGCTTTTATACCCATGTATTCGGGAGTTATTAGCCGAATCTATGGTAAACTACGAATGATAATGAAACTGAAAGCGGGGATAGCATGATTTCTAAAGACAGTGTTGCGCATGTGGCAGGATTGGCCAAGTTGCAATTTTCTGAAACGGAACTGGAGAAATACACCAGCCAGCTCTCCGAGATTCTCGATATGGTTGAACAACTAGAAAGTGTTCCGACGCAAGATGTGCCGGTAACTACCCAGAGTATTCATCTGGAAAATGTGATGCGAGCGGATGTCGCTAAGCCAGGCGAGCCGGTAGCGGACTTGTTGAAAAATGTGCCGACCAAGAAGGGCACGTTGATCCAAGTTCCAGCGATCATCGATAAAGAGGAGGACTAGCGCGTGGATTACTTTAAAACCAGTATCGATCAATTGCATGAGCAGTTGCGCTCCGGCAAGGTGACCAGCAGTCAATTGGTTGACGAGACATTGGCCGGCATCAACCAGTTGGATGCTGAAGTAGATGCCTTCTTAGCACTGAATGCTGATGGCGCCAAGGAAAAGGCTGCTGCAGTCGATGCAGCCGGTATTGCTGACGATCAACCACTAGCCGGTGTGCCAATTGCTATCAAAGACAACATTGTCACCAAAGGCGTTGTCACGACGGCAGCGTCCAAGATGCTTGCCAACTTCAATCCGATTTATGATGCGACCGTTATGCAAAAGCTTGATGCAGCCGGTGCGATCAATGTTGGTAAAACCAACATGGACGAATTCGCGATGGGCTCGTCAACAGAAAACTCCGCTTTTAAAACGACTAAAAACGCTTGGGATCACACGCGCGTTCCCGGTGGGTCGTCAGGCGGCTCCGCGGCAGCTGTCGCAGCTGGTGAAGTGATTGCCGCACTGGGCAGTGATACAGGCGGTTCCATTCGTCAGCCTGCTGCTTTTAACGGCATCGTCGGGGTCAAACCGACATACGGCCGCGTTTCTCGCTGGGGTTTGATTGCCTTTAGTTCCAGCCTTGATCAGATCGGAACGCTGACTCGACATGTTAAAGACGCTGCGCAGTTGCTGAATGTGATTGCTGGTCATGACGAACGTGATAGCACCACAGCGGACACACCCGTACCGGACTTTACCGCCAAAATCGGTCAGGATATCAAGGGAATGAAGATCGCTTTGCCAAAGGAATACTTAGGCAAAGGGGTTGACCCAGCGATTGCGGATAAGATTAAAGCAGCTGCCAAGCAGTTCGAAGACATGGGCGCGACGGTGACAGAAGTGTCACTGCCACATACCCAATATGCGGTGCCATCTTACTACATCATCGCCAGCTCCGAAGCCAGCTCCAATCTGCAGCGCTTTGATGGCATTCGTTATGGTTTCCGCGCCAAGGATGTCAAAAATATTGAGGATGTTTATGTTCGTTCTCGATCCGAAGGTTTTGGCCCAGAAGTCAAGCGACGTATCATGCTGGGCACCTTCAGTTTGTCAGCCGGCTTTTATGATGCATACTTCAAAAAGGCAGGGCAGGTTCGAACTTTGATTACCCGTGACTTTGAAGATGTCTTCAAAGATTATGATCTGATTATTGGACCGACAACCCCAACCGTTGCGTTCAAAATTGGCGAAAAAGTCACCGATCCAGTTACCATGTACATGAACGACATTTTGACAATTCCGGTCAATCTTGCCGGCTTACCGGCGGCATCCGTGCCAGCTGGTTTCGTTGATGGCATGCCAGTCGGCTTACAGCTGATCGGCAAACATTTTGACGAAAGCACGATCTTCCAAGTTGCTGCGGCTTTTGAAGCACAAAACGACTACTTAGCACAGATCCCGGGGGGCAAGTAAGATGAACTTTGAAACAACAATCGGGCTTGAAGTCCACGTTGAGTTGAAAACCAAATCGAAAATGTTCTCACCATCACCTGTCACTTATGGTCAGGAACCCAACACCCAGACAAACGTGATTGACTGGGGATTCCCAGGCGTTTTGCCGAGCATCAATCGCGGGGCCTATCAACTTGGCATCATGGTGGGGCTGGCATTGCATGCTGACATCACGCGTTTGACTCATTTTGATCGGAAAAACTATTTCTATCCTGACAATCCTAAGGCTTATCAAATCACTCAAAGTGAGAAGCCTTTGGGCACCAATGGCTGGGTGGAAATTGAAGTTGACGGTAAGAAGAAAAAGATTGGTATCGCAGAACTGCACGTTGAAGAAGATGCCGGGAAGAACCAGCACGAAGACGATGGTTATTCCTATGTTGATTTGAACCGTCAAGGCACACCGCTGGTCGAAATTGTTTCCAAACCGGATATCACCAGTCCAGAAGAAGCTTATGCTTATCTGGAAACCTTGCGCCAAATCGTTCAGTTCACAGGGGCTTCGGACGTTAAGATGGAAGAAGGCTCTATGCGGGTTGATACCAATTTGTCAGTGCGGCCAATTGGACAGGAACATTTTGGTACCAAGACCGAAATCAAGAACCTGAACTCCTTCGTGCATGTTCGCGATGGCCTCGCATTTGAAGAAAAACGGCAGCAGGCTGTGCTTTTGAGCGGCGGTGAAGTGCGTCAGGAAACCCGGCGCTGGGATCCAGATGCTAAAGAAACGCTTCTGATGCGGGTTAAGGAAGGCGCCGATGATTATCGTTACTTCCCTGAACCAGACCTGCCACCAGTGGCTGTTTCCCAGAAATGGATTGACGACATTCAGGCCTCGTTACCGCAACCGCCAGCAGAGCGCCGGCAGCGTTACATCGAAGACTGGGGAATCCCAGCTTATGATGCCGGTGTCTTGACGCAGACGAAGGAAATGTCAGATTTCTTCGAAGCAACTGTGGCGCAAGGCGCCGATGCCAAGCAAGCGTCTAACTGGCTGATGGGTGAGGTTTCCGGTTTCTTGAATGCCCAACACGTTGAACTGGGGCAAGTTGCCTTGACGCCAGCGCATTTGGCAGGCATGATCAAGCTTATTGGTGATGGCACGATTTCCAGTAAAATGGCCAAAAAGGTCTTTAAGGAAATCATTCAACATGATACTGATCCGGATAAGTGGGTCCATGAAAAAGGTCTGATCCAACTTTCCGATCCGGCTAAATTGACCCCGATTATTGACGAAATTCTCGATAATAACCAGCAAAGTATCGATGACTTCAAAGCTGGTAAGGACCGGGCAATTGGCTTCCTAGTTGGTCAGATCATGAAACAAACACATGGTCAGGCAAACCCTAAAGTGGTCAACCAGATTTTGATGGCTGAGATTAAGCAACGATAAGAGATACTGACTATCTAGCAATTCAGTTCGGATAATAGCCTCGACATGTAGACAATGTTCTTTGTTGTTTACATGCCGAGGTTATTGCGCAAATTGCTAGTCTTGCTATTGTGGCAGCAGATGGGAAGTACCAAGAAAAATAGGCTCAAAAGTTGCTCATGATTGAAGCTTTTGAGCAAGACATTGACGATTCACGATTATGACAAAGACTGTTTCCGCCAGCAACGGGCCAGCAGTCCAGTATTGTTAAAACGTTTAAGGAGCATTGACCGATGAGAAAACGGGCGCGTTTGATATACAACCCTACATCCGGCAACGAAGGTTTAAAGCGCTTCGTCCCCGACATTTTGGATATCATGGAACAGGCAGGATATGAAAGTTCAACCTTTCAAACAACCCCGAAGCCTTTTTCTGCACGTGAAGAAGCAAAGCGTGCCACTGAAGCGGGTTTCGACTTAATTGTCGCTGCTGGTGGCGATGGTACGATTAATGAAGTGGTTAATGGGATCGCACCAGCTAAAAAACGCCCAAAAATGGCGATTATTCCAGCAGGGACGACCAATGACTACGCGCGTGCTTTGCGGATTTCGCGGGATGATCCGGTTGAGGCGGCCCAAGTGATTCTCAAAGGCCAAACCCTTGCGATGGATATTGGCCAAGCCAATCATCATTATTTTATGAACATCGCGGCTGGTGGCTTGTTGAGCGAACTCACTTATTCTGTGCCATCTGAAGTTAAATCTATTTTTGGCTATTTTGCCTATGTGATTAAAGGCGCCGAGATGTTACCAGCGGTGCGGACGGTGCCGATGAAACTGGAATATGATGGCGGGGTTTATGATGGACCCGCCAGCATGTTTTTCCTCGGCCTTACCAATTCTGTGGGCGGTTTTGAGCAGATCGTGCCGGATGCTGCACTTGGTGATGGCAAGTTCTCCTTAATTATTGTTAAAACAGCGAACATGGCGAATTTGCTGAAGCTAATGGCGCTTGTCTTCAATGGTGGTCGCCACGTGGATGATCCCAATATTATCTATACAAAGACTAAAAAGTTGCGGGTGAAGGCCGGCGGAGACGATCCGTTGAAAATTAACCTTGATGGTGAATACGGCGGCGATGCGCCGATGACGTTTATTAATTTGAAGCAACATATTGCCATGTATGCTAATCTAGACGAGATCCCGACCAAGAATCTTGGTACGGACGCGCAGAAGCAGAAGGACTACATGGCCGAAGTCGAATCCATTTCTCATCAAGATATTGATGGTGATGGACAGATCGGCTCACAAGACGAAAAGGATGACTAATTTGGCCCAACCAGCTGTAACCAAGAACCAAGATCTGGAAGTTACCATTCAAGATCTCACTTATGAAGGGATGGGCGTTGCCAAAGTTGACGGCTTTCCGCTTTTCATTGAAGATGCCCTGCCTGGCGAAAAAATGCAGGTGCATGTCCTCAAAACGCAGAAACAATATGGCTTTGCCAAAGTTGTCAAACGATTGAGCGACTCACCGGATCGTGTTCCCGGTGCAGATAGCACTTATATCCGTACGGGGATTGCGCCACTGTCGATCTTGGCATATCCGGCACAATTGCAATTTAAGCAGAAACAAATTCAAGAACTTTATAAAAAAGCGCATCTTGATATTGCGGTGCTGCCGACCATCGGGATGACGAATCCTTTAGGCTATCGCAACAAGGCGCAAGTACCGGTTCGTACCGTGAATGGCGAACTGCAAACTGGCTTTTATAAAAAACACAGCCACGACCTCGTACCAATTGAAGACTTTCTGATTCAAGATCCGAAAATTGACCAAGCCATTGTGGTGGTGCGTGATCTTTTACGAAAATACCATGTGCCAGCTTATGATGAGCGCGCTAATAAAGGCGTTATTCGTAACATCATGGTGCGCCGGGGCCATTATACGAAGCAGATGATGATTGTCTTGGTGTCACAAACTTGGCAAGTGCCGCATCTCAAAGATATTGTCGAAGAGATCACCTTAGCATTACCAGAAGTAACGAGTGTGGTTGTGAACTTGAATGACAAACGAACCAACGTCATTCTAGGCCGCAAGTCACGAACCATTTACGGCGAGGACTATTTGCTGGATAAGTTGCTAGGCAGTGAATTCCAGATCTCGCCAGTCAGTTTTTATCAGGTTAATCCGGTTCAGACTGAGGTGCTTTACAAAAAGGCCATTGAGGCTGCTGGTCTGACTGGTAAGAAAAATGTGATCGATGCTTATTCAGGTATCGGGACGATTTCCTTGACGATGGCACGTCATGCCAAACATGTTTACGGCGTCGAAGTGGTTGAACCTGCTGTGCGCGATGCCCGGGCAAATGCGGTGCGCAATCACATCGATAATGTCACCTTTGAAGTCGGCAAGGCGGAGGAGGTCATCCAACGCTGGAAAGACAACGAACTGCCAGTGGATGTGCTCATGGTCGATCCGCCGCGCAAAGGACTGGATAAAAGTTTCATCGACGCTGTCGGTTATATGAAGCCGCCAAAGATCGTCTATGTGTCCTGCAACCCCGCGACTTTGGCAAGAGATTTGCAGCTGCTAGCCGCCTTTGGCTACACAGCAAAGGAAACCCAGCCAGTGGACATGTTCCCGCAGACGCAGCATATTGAGAGTATTACGGCTTTGGCGTTGGCGAAGTAAGACTGCACAACTATCATGGCGCAACTCAAAGAGGCACCCGCACATCAATTGATTGCTGCGGGTGCCTCTTTTTGACTGTAGCAGGCATGAATATCTGTTGATTCAGTATCAGTTCTATTTCAGTTGAGATTTCGCCTTAGTCCGAGCTGGCTCCGCGGCGATTGGGCTGGAACGTGGTGGGCACGACTTCAAGCCCGCAAAGCCCGCGGTCTTGAAGCTCGGCCTTGGTCTAAGCGGAGAAAACCACTCCACTAAGACCAATCTCACCACTGAGCCCATCGCCGCTCCGCCAGCTCTCATGATTCTATTTTAGAACACGATCAGCATGTCGATCTTATTGTTGATTGAGGCTCGTATTTGGCAAAAGCACTGACTGAACGACAAGATCTTGATTCTTTGTGAGTTTGCAGTTGTGTCCACCACTCAAGCTTCGCAGTCGGCACCCCTGAATTGCCGCGGAACCAGCTCGAACTTTTACACTAGGCTTTTATTTTGGGCAAATCATGATAACACCCTAAATATTTGCTCATTCAAGTTGCTATAATAGGGCCATTTCCCTTATGATCAGTAGCAGTGACAAGAAATGGGGGAGTATGGTGCAGCAAAAGACTTTAGCAATGAAATGGTTATTTCTGGGTTCGTTGATTACGAATACCGGGATCAGCCTGATCTGGCCGTTAACAACGATTTATATGCATGAATATTTAGGTGAACCACTAACGGTTGCAGGGATTGTTCTTTTTGCTAATTCCATGTTTATGGTGATCGGTAACAGTTTCGGTGGGTGGTTATTTGATCATTGGCAGCCATATGGGACAGTTCTTGCTGGTATTGGCCTGAATCTCTTTGCGACCGGTATGCTGATTTTCTTCCATGGATGGCCGGCTTATCCACTGCTGTTAGTTGTGTCCGGTCTTGGCAGCGGTATCACAACGACGGCGATTAATTCCTATGCGACTCGGATTCAGAATAAACGACCGAGTGTCGTGTTCAATATTCTCTACTTTACATCGAATCTAGGGTTGGTTATCGGCACTTTAATTGTCGGATTTGTGCTGCCTTATGGTATTGGCGTTGTTTTCGCTTTGGCAACTGGCTTATTTGCCTTATTTTTAGTGGTTGCTTTGTTGCATTATCGAATTGATAAAGTGGCGATTGCGACTGCGACCACGCAAACTGTTAACAGCGAGCGCAACCCAGCCAAGCCGCGGTTAGTCATGTTGATGGTGACCTTATTTGTGACCTGGCTAATGTATGAGCAATGGCAGAGTAATATTTCTGCTTTCATGTTAGGCGAAGGTTTGACGATTAAGGATTATAGTTTCTTGTGGACGATTAATGCCTTACTAATTGTGCTATTCCAGCCAATTTTGACGGCTTTTGATCGCTGGTTATTACAACACATTCGCTTGCGTTTGATTGGCGGTTTTGTCTTGTTTGCCGGATCATTTTTGCTTTTGTTGAACGGTTCAGGACAGTATATAACGTTCATCGTGGCGATGATTGTTTTAACCATGGGTGAAGTCTTGGCCTTACCAGCAGTCTCGACTTATGTCACCTTGTTTACGCCATTGGCACAGCAAGGGCGTTATCAGGGATTGATTCAAGGCTTTGCTTCAGCTGGTCGCGCATTGGGTCCGTTGTTAGGAGCAATGGTGATTGAGGGCACCGGCAGCTATCAGTTGTTGTTTGTTGGTGCCACAGGCTTAATTTTGTTGGCGGCTTTGGGTTTTGCCTTCAGTGTTCGCCAGAGTATTCCGGCCCTGAACGATCCATTGCACCCGGTTACCCACCAGCAGTCGTGAAGTCTGAAAAGAATCGTTCGAGGGGATTATGAAAAAGAGAGGGGCTTTTGATTTGCGTTATCGACTGATTTTAAGTGACATTGACGGGACGCTGCTGAATTCAAACCACCAGTTGACCGATGAAGTTAAAACGGCCATCAAAGATTACGCGGCTGCTGGCGGAACCTTTGTGCTGGCTTCTGCGCGGCCGCCTTTGGCCATGACCGCTTTGGCACATCAGATGGGTCTCGACGTGCCACTTGCCAGTCTCAACGGTGCCGTCATTTGCCAACCGCAACATGGCGATTTAAAAATCCTGTCCGCAACGCCTTGGCCCGCTGGCATTGGTAGCCAAGCATACGAAGCGTTAGCTAAACTGGCACTCAGTCTGAATATTTTCAGTGGCGCGCATTGGTATGTGAACGTGGTGGATGCGTGGGTCCAACAAGAAGCCGCAATCACAGGCTTTGGCGCAGAAACTGCGCCTATGGAACAAATGCTGGCGGAAGGATTGCCAGTGCATAAAATGCTGTGCATGGGTGAGCCTGCTGTGGTTGATCGCGCGGAAGCCATCATTCTTGCCCATCCAGAGTGGCAATTGGTCGCTAGCCGTTCGAAACGAACCTATCTAGAAATTGTGCGGCAAGGCGTGTCAAAAGAAGCCGCTCTTCGCCAACTCAGTGACTTGTTTGCCATCCCCATGACTGAGACGATGGCGTTGGGCGATGGTGAAAATGATTTGCCAATGTTAAAAACTGCTGCACTTGGGGTGACCTTGGCCAATGGGTTGCCTGTGGTATTAGATGCAATTAAAACTGTTGTCCCTGACAACGATCATGATGGTGCAGCGGTCGCCATCAGGAAATATGCGATGGCCAAAGCATAATCAAAAAGGCGCCTTGACAGGATTCAATTTTGTCGGGGCGTCTTTTTATTCTGTATAAAATAGTTTTAAACGAATCTATTTAGTCTTTCAAAGCCTCAACAGCATGTTCAAGCTGCTGCTTTTGAGCATCGGAAATCTCCGGATATTTTAGCGGCAAAGCGGTGACTTCTTGATTGATAATCTGCGAAACAATCAGCCGTGAATACCATTTATCGTCAGATGGAATGATGAACCAAGGATTGGCCTTGGTTGCCGTGTTCTGAATAGCCTCTTGATAGGCTTTTTGATAATCATCCCAGTAGCGGCGTTCCTTAATATCAGCCAGTGAAAACTTCCAATTCTTTTCCGGAACCTCGATACGCTTAAGGAATCGATTCTTTTGTTCCGCCTTGGAAAGGTGCAGGAAAAATTTCAAAATTAGAATCCCGTTGCGCCGTGCGTAAGCTTCCAAAGCTTTAATATCATTGAACCGTTCAGCCCAAAGACTATCGGAAACGTCCTGAACACTGTCAATACCAGGCAGGTTTTCCTTGAGTAACAATTCGGGATGGACGCGGTCAACGAGGACTTCTTCATATTGCGAGCGGTTGAAAACTGTTAATTCGCCGCCAGCGGGAAAGGCCTTGTGAATTCGCCACAAAAAATCATGATCTAGCTCCAGCTCAGTCGGCACTTTGAACGAGACAACTGAGGTGCCTTGTGGATTAACCCCAGACATCACATGCTCGATCATACTGTCTTTTCCTGCAGCATCCATGCCTTGGAAAATGATCAAAACACTGTATTGTTTTTGCGCGGCTAAATGTTGCTGTACTTTTGATAATGTTTTGATGTTATTCTCAATATCTGCTTTAATTTGATCTTTTTTATTTTTAAAACTATCTGGCGGTGTGGTCGTGAAGGCTTTCATATCAAACTTGCCTTTACCGTCAAACCGATATTGTTCTAATGCCATCTCATCACCCTCTCTGTCTTATTGCTTTTAAGATAGAAGTTTCAAGGACATTGTGCAAGCAATTGACGCGCTTGCTTAGTCAAACTATGCTTGCATTATCGCATTTAAAAACCGCAGGAGGAGCATCGGATTTTGGTTCGACGAATGCGCTTAAAAGGAGGAATTTTGATGTCATTACCACGTATTCAAGATGATTTATATATGGCAGTCAACGGGACTTGGCAGCAGACCACGGTGATCCCGCCTGACAAAAGCGTCGTGAGTGCTGACAGTGATCTAACTGATAGCATTCGAATCAAGTTGGTAGCCGATTTGAAGAAAATAAACGCGGCACCACAAGCCGCCGATTCACCACTGCAAAATGCCGCACGACTATTTGCTAAGGCTAATGATAAAGTTCGACGCAACCAACTCGGCATGACACCGGTTCGTGCACGGCTGGATAAAATTGCTGGGCTTAAAACGCTGGCCCAGTTTCGTGCAGCACTGCCAAAACTACTGGCGGAGCAATATGTGTTGCCAGTAAGCCCGTACGTTGATGCTGATATGCACGATGCGGCTCACAATATTTTGAATCTTGGTGGTCCGGCCACGATTTTACCTGACGCTGCCATGTATCAAACCGATGATGCAGAGAATGCGGCAGATTTAGCTGCATGGTCGAAAATGGTCGCAACGCTTTTGGGTGAGGCCGGTTTTGACCAGACAGCACAAGCGCACTATGTGGAGGCGGCTAAAAGCTTTGATCGCCGATTGGCTGCGTTCATTCCGGCAAATGTCGATTTTGCCGTTGATAGCACCTTTGACAATCCGCTAACCTGGACTGAATTTGTAGAAGATGCTGGTTTCTTAGGCATTCCCGAAGCTTTGGCTGCTAAAATGCCGCAGACACCGACGAAGGTCAACGCCGTGGTGCCTGCTTATCTGCCGCATCTGTCGACATTAATCACCGAAGCAAACTATCCAGAATGGCAAGCATGGATGCTGATTAGCGAACTATTGGCTTGTGCTGATTATTTAAGCGATGATAGCCGCCAACTTGCTGGTCAATATGACCGTTTTTTGGCTGGACAGCCTGAGCCCGAAGCTTGGGAAAAGCATGCTTTTGGAGTTGCCAACGACTATTTTGATGATGCCATTGGTCAGTACTATGGCCAGACTTATTTTGGCGCGGATGCGAAAGCGGATATTACCGCGATGGTCAAGGAAATTTTGCAACAATATCAAGTTCAACTTGAACACAATACTTGGTTAAGCCCAGCGACCAAGCAGAAGGCTATCCGCAAATTAGCGACTATGAAAATTAAAATGGGTTATCCAGATCAACTTTTCCCGCTTTACGCGACCCTGCATGTCGAGCCAGAGGCTGATTTACTGCCGACCATTTTGCAATTGAGCCAGCAGACGCAAGACTTTTGGCTTCAGCAGGTGGGTCAGCCAGTGGATCGCAATGTTTGGGGGATGCCGGGGCACCTTGTGAATGCCTGCTACGATCCGATGAAAAATGACATCACCTTCCCAGCCGGAATTTTACAGCCGCCATACTACTCACTGAACTGGACCCGAGCGCAAAATCTTGGCGGTACCGGTGCTACCATCGGTCACGAGATTTCACATTCGTTCGATAATAATGGCGCCTTGTATGATGAATATGGCACGTTAAATAATTGGTGGACGGTTGAGGACAAACAAGCCTTCGACAAGTTAGTGACAGCTATTGCGGATCAATTTGACGGTTTATTGTATGAAGGCGTCAAAGTGAATGGCCGACTGACGGTTAGCGAAAACATCGCCGATAATGCCGGCATGGCGGTGGCGTTGGACTTGTTAGGGGATTCGGCTGACCCGAAAGTGCTGCAAGACTTCTTTATTGCCTATGCTCGTTCTTGGGCGACCAAAATGCGGCCAGAGCGCGCTAAAACGGTGTTGCGGCAAGATGTCCATGCCCCGGCGACCTTGCGGGTTAATGTCCCTGTGCAAAACTTTGAGGCGTGGTATCAAGCTTTCGATGTACAGCCGACCGATGGTATGTATCGATTGCCCGCAAAGCGCGTCACGATTTGGCGTCGGTAGCATTTAAACACATTTGTTTTAAATAAAACCGATATTAGTAGGCCTATCTTGTCCCTGAAATCGCCTCATAACGCTGTGTGTCAGTTATTAGTTGTCTTTAAATCTAAAATGAAACTGAGATGATCACCATGAGCGCCAGCCGTCGTTGGTTGATTTTGATTGCAACTTCAATTGTTTCCTTTATGGCTACATTGGATGCCAGCATCGTCAATATTGCTTTGCCCTACATTGCCCGGGAGCTGAAGGTGCCGATGAGCACCGTCGAACTTGTCACATCAGTTTATATGATCGCGATTTGTGTCCTGCTTATTTTCTGGGGGAAGTTGTCTGACAGCGTGGGTCGGATCTGGTTGTTTCAGTTGGGGACCATTTTGTTTGCACTAGGCTCGCTTTTTTGCGGACTATCCATGACCTTACCATGGTTATTAACGGCCCGACTGATTCAAGCCACTGGTGCCGCGATGACGATGGCGACTAATTTTGGCATTATCACCGCCATTTTTCCGATGAATCAGCATGGTCGCGCGCTCGGGGTCAACAGTGCCTTGTTGCAACTGGGCAATATCGCTGGTCCCGGTATTGGCGGCGGGGTGTTGGCTGTTTTAAGCTGGCATTGGATCTTTTTGATTAATGTGCCGGTTGCGCTGGTGGCGTTTTTAATTGGCGTGCTGGTTTTTCCAAGGCAGCGGCCGTCCTTGGCGGGGGCCCACATGGATTGGCCGGGATATGGCAGTTATTCGGTCATCATTTTGGGCTTTTTCATCACGGTGTTCTGGGCACAAACAGCCGGACTGTCGTGGGTGACGCTGTTACCAGGGATGCTTGCGTTCGTCGCTCTTGTGGCTTTTGTTCATATTGAGCGATATGCATCTGACCCGCTGATTCCGTTTGCCATTTTCAAAAATCCGGGTTTCACGATTGGTATTCTGACTGCGATGATCGTCTATATGCTCGGCTATTTTAATAGCGTGATCATGCCGTTTTATCTGGAAGAAACATTAGGCTTGAGTGCGTTAACGGTGGGCTTTTGTATGATGGCAATTCCGGCGGCCAATGTTATCAGTGCACCAATTGGCGGGAATCTGGGCGATCATTTCGGAGCAGAACGGGTGTCTTTCTTCGCGCTGTTTCTCTGGTGTGTGCCGATGGGGTTGTTTGCCGCGGCAACCCCGAACTGGCCGTTGGGTTGGATCGTGTTTGGCCTCGCGTGGTCAGGATTGGCCAATGGCGCTTTTCAAAACAATCCGATGATGATGGACAATGTCGCGCCGAAGTTTCAAGGACTGGCGGGGTCAATGGCTGCGCTTGGCCGTAATTTGGGGATGACAATTGGTGTTGCCTTGGTGACAAGCTTGTTGTACCTGAATATGAGTACGCAGGCTGGTCGGTACATTCATGATTATCCGCATGGCCATCCCCAGTGGTTTATCTATGGCATGCACCGCAGCTATGATTTTGCTCTGCTACTCTTATTGCTAGCTGTGCTGCTGTTAGGCTGGTTGAACCTGCATCGGCTGCACGAGCGTAAACAGTCGTTAAGTTGAGAATTAAAAAAAGAGACAAGTTCTGCGACCGATTATCAGGCGAAAACGCATGGTAAACAGCCGAAAACTTGTCTCTTTTTTCAGATTAATCTTTGCCAGCACGATCATAATGAATCCAGCCAGTTTCGCGGACGCCAAGCTGATCATACAGATGCTGGGCGCCATGATTGCTGATCCGTGTTTGCCAACTGCAGCCTGCATAACCGCGCTCATCAGCCAGTTGAAAGGCAGCCTGCATCAATTGTCGGGCCAAACCGTGGCGGCGAAACTTAGGGGCGACATAAACATCATTGATGATCAACAACGGCTTGAGCGTGCGGGTGTCAAAACTACGATAAAGAATCGCAAAGCCGACCAGTTGCTGGTCCAACTCAGCCACAAGCAAAGCCCCTAATGTGGCATCAGTCCGTAGCTGATTCAGATGAGCAGCCATGGCACTTTCATCAATCGTAAGTGGGACAGGGCTGTCATGATAATAACCTTGAACGAGTGATAATAAAGGCGAGACGTCGTTGGTGATGGCAGGGCGAATGGACATTGGAAAAACCTCCTTGGCCATAATCTGGTCCTATTTTACCTTGAAGTACGCCTAATTAGCACCTTTTCATGCTTGATTGACTGGCTTTTGGACATTCTGAATAGCTACCAGACAGACTAAAAAAAGACTAATTTGCCATATATAGGCAAATCAGTCTTCGCTCTCATAAATAGTCTGTTGGAATTTAAAGATTGCAGCATTTGGCATGGCAAGGAAGTTTTAGCGTAGCACTTCCTATGATTATTTGGGCTCTGACAAATTGTAGGTTTCAGAAGTTATCGTTCAGCCTGAGAGATAGTCATTGCCGATCGTCAGTAGCCATCGAGAAGACCGCGACACAACCGAAGCCGGTGTGGCTGGCGATGGTGGGGCCGATGTTGCCGACTTGCAGCGGTGTTTCAGGTGAGGCGGCATGCAATCGGTCTTTCACGAAGTTGGCGGCGTCATAATCGCCTGATGTTGAAATGATGACCCGGTGCGTCGGATTGGCTTTAACAGCCTTCAGCGTTTCATCAGTTAAGTCGATCAGTGACCGTTTTCGGGCGCGGACTTTGCGCACAACGCGAAGTTTCCCAGCAGTATCGACGTCCATAACCGGCTTAATATTCAGCATCGTTCCAAGGGCTGCTGATGTCCGCGAAACGCGGCCGCCATGATACAGAAAATCTAGCTTATCAACGGTGAACCACATCCGATAATGCAACCGATGATCTGTCAGCCATTGCGCTAACTCAGCAATCGGCATGCCAGCATCGCGTTTATCAATCGCGTCCAACACAAATTGGCCTTCCCCCGCGCAAGCGGCTAATGTGTCGATTAAATAAATTTGGGCATCAGGATGCTTTTCTAACAACATCGCTTTAGCCTGTGTTGCAGAATCAAACGTACCGCTTAAACCACTGGAGAAACCAATGTATAGAATCGGTGTTTTGGCTTCAACATAAGGTGTGAAGAAATCCACAAATTGGCCAACGTTGACCTGTGTCGTTGTTGGCATCACATTTTGCTTGAGCTGCTGGTAAAAGGCATTGATATCGTATTTATCTTCGCCAAGATCGTCTTCGTATTCCTGACCATCGATTGTAAAATGCATTGAGACAAAATCCACATGATGATCGTGTAATGTTTGATAGGGTAAGTCGCAGCAAGAATCGGTTAAAAGCTGGTACATTAGGTTCACCTCTCGTTGCCCGTGGTTAGCCACGGGGTATTTCCATCAATGTTACGCTGTTTTATCTATTTCTGAAAGTGCCGCACGGCTTTTCAAACATAGCGAGTGTTTTTTAACGCCTAAAAACAAGAGCTAGTTGCAAATCATTGGCCAACAATGGCCTGTTAAGACGGCATTTTGTCTAGCAGAAGGGAAAAGCTGACTTTTTGCCCAAAAAAGCCGAATAGCAGTCATCGTGCTATTCGGCTGTGACCGGATCAGTTATTGTCGGTAGTCTTCTTTTGGTTAAATAAGGTACCGACTGCTGGGATGCTACCGAGAGAATCAATGGCAGTGCTTGGCAGTACAACTGTGTTAGCGGTGCCCTTTGCCAGCGCTTCAAGTGCTTCGACATTCTTGTATTGCAAGTACAGATTGCCGTTATCAATCAGGCCGGCATTAATCGAATTGATCTGATCTTTGACGGCATCGGCAATGAGTCGCTGACTTTCAGCATGACCTTGCGCCTGCAAAATCTGAGTTTGTTTGTTGGCTTCGGCTTCAAGAATAGCCGATTGTTTTTCGCCTTCAGCTTTGGCAATGGCAGCCTGTTTGTGGCCTTCAGCTTCCATGATGTTGGCTTCCTTTTCACGAGAAGCACGCAACAGTTTGTTCATGGAATCCTGAATCGTGGCGTCAACTTGGATGGAATCGATGTTCACCCGATCAACATTCAGGCCGTAACCAGCAGTCGTTTCAGCAATTTGCTGGAACAGCGTTTGGTTAATCGTTTCGGTTCCGTTCAAGACATCGTTTAAATCCATATTGCCGATAATACCACGCAAGTTAGCGCGGGTATCTTGCACCATAGAAAGAACGGAATCCTTGTTTTGGTAAACATAAGCATTAACGTTGGTAATATGATATTTCAATGTTTCGGAAATGCGGACGACAACATTATCTTTGGTAATGACTTCCTGTTCGTCAACCTTCAACGGAATTTGCTTCATGTTGACAATTTCGGTAATCCGATAAATTAGCGGTGGCACCATGTGAAAACCAGGCTCTAAGGTTGCCACATATTTACCCAACCGTTCCACAATGCCGACTTCACCAGTATGGATGATGGCAACGCTGGAGAAAAGAATGGCAACGACAATGACTAGGACAACAACAATTAACGAGATCAAAATAATGCTATTCATAAAAATCACTCCTTCAAAACATCTAACCAGATGTCTATGAATTTCTACTGATACGGGTGACATGTATTAGGAACTTGGCGTGGCTTAATAATGCAAAGCATGTTCCGGTTTTACCACGCTGAGATACAACGGCGAAATAGCGTTGACAACGACCTTGTCGCCAGCGGCTGCATCATCTTGGACTCGATAATGATAATGAATGCCATAAAGGGTGATTTCGCCACTCGCGGCCGAAGTTGGCAACGTAAAAATCGTTCCTAAGAGCCGTTCATCAAGCATTTATCCGTCTCCTTCCCAGTTCCGCGATTGCGTTTGGTGGAAGCCTCATCAGCTTTGCAAAGCAATCGCTATCACACGCTAATTCTAAAGCACGGGTGAGGGAAAGACAACGATGACGACTTCAAAAAGCAAGTTATTTGCTTATGTTGGATAAAATTACTATTGTTTTTGCTCGCTTCTATTCTTATTGGCCTTTACTTAACAGACTGTGACGTTGATAAAACCAAATTTCGCGAAAATGATCGACTTTGCTACAATGGTAAAAAAAGAGCGTGAGCTGACCCGATTAGAAACCGGCGTGTAAGCGGCGTCAAGCGCAATGGCCGCACTTGGGCCATTGCGCTTGAGGTCCTTACACAAAGGTTTCTGGGTCCGCGATCGCGTTTAAAAAGAGCGTGAGCTGGCGCGGGTAGCAGCCGGAGCATAAGCGGCTTGGTCGTTGCGGCCAAGGTTCTTATGTGAAGGATGATGCGCCAGTGAAGGCGTTTATACGAGGAGGGGACACTGTGCGCAGTCGGGTCATTTATGCTGATACCTATCGCAAACGTCATCAAAGACGCTTATTTTTGCTGGCCGTTTTAATCATCGCTTTGGGCGCACTGTTTGTTTGGTGGCATCAGCGCAATCCCCGCCCTGATCCGCAGACCTATCCCGTGTTGGGTGTGCGTCTTGACCAAACCGATGGGGTGCAGGATTTTGACAGTTTGCGCAGCAGCAAAGTCAGTTTTGTCTATCTCAAAGCGACTGAAGGCAGCAGCTATTTTGATGATAATTTTAATACGAATTTTAATCAGGCAGCTGGCAGTCGACTGAGCATCGGCATTTACCATGTGTTCAGCTTTGAAACGACACCCCAAGCCCAAGCTGACCAATTCACGCGCCAAGTCGGCCAAAATATCGGTGATTTACCGATTGGCATTTACTTAAGCTATTACACTGAAAAGAAGCCAAGCACACAATGGCTGACAACTCAGTTACAAACTTTTGTCACATTGGTGCAGCAACATTATCATCGCCAAGTGTTGCTGATGGGTAGCCCAAGTATTTTAAAAGCTGTCCAAAAAGTCGACCCCCAAGCACCACGCTGGGTTGTAAGCGACAAGAAGCCGACAACGAGCAGTGGTTTCTGGCAATATACGTCTGGCGCCCGGTTGCCGAATGGACCGCACGCAGATTACCGCGCTGCCGTATTTATGGGGGATCGGGCGGCCTTTTTAAAACTGTCTCAGCAGATAGTCAATTAACGCCAAACACGGGAATTGTCAGCTAATCATAATTTTTGTGGCTGTATATGACAAAAGTGTTCGTTGATTGTTCGCGAAAAGCCATGTCAACCTTGACACCAATGCGGCATAATAGTTGCGAGGTGAAACTGGATGAAGAAAGTTTTGATCGGCCTTGTTGTGCTGATTGTGCTGGTATTTGGCGGCTTGAAAATTTTTGAAATCACAAATTATGGTGGCACGACTTATTACACGAAGATCACAAACGCTGGTCAACAGGCCACTGACCATGATCAAGATGGTAATAAATACACCATCTACGCCTACGACTTGCCCGGCTATGATGAAAAAGGCAGTTTGCAGCAGCTGAAGTTCAATGCTAATCAAGACCGACCACTTAAAATGAATGCTTATTTGAAAGTGATATACAATGATAAAAAAGGCGTCACTGATTGGCAGCGTGTCCCGCGAGCAGAGGTGCCAAAAGCGGCGCTGGCAAAGTTGGACTAGTCAATAAGATGCCAAAACGTTTCATAGACGTGAAGGTTAATTCAACCAAATAAAAACGGCTGATTTTCCGTATTGGAAAATGGGTACACTCCCTTTTGGGTGGACAGACCAAATATTTAAGGTCTGTTCTCCTGGA
>OBZW01000242.1_pt1 | contig 46745 bp, 39 predicted proteins | sample 1477021 | NCBI WGS metagenome assembly OBZW01 (sample SAMEA2580262, study PRJEB22360) | human gut metagenome | biome: human gut; feature: human-associated habitat; material: faeces | place: Denmark | collected 2008/2010
TCGGCTATCCCTTTATGGAGCGTCCCCATCCGCGCCGAGACTAAAGCTCGTCGCTAAATCCCGATTTGCTTTATAAACCTCATCATCATTGTCGCGCAAGCCGCCCGATCTGCAGATGCCGTCGGAGCCAGTGTTCCATCTCCATTACCAGTCATAATACCTTCTGCGTTGGCCCACTGCATTGCTTCTTCCGCAAAGGGGCTTACAGAATAGGCGTCTGGGAAATGAGAAAGACTGTTTTTGTTGGACGTATCAGCGCCGAGGTATTGTACATAACGGTAAAGCAGGACGGCCATTTGTTCACGGGTAATGAAATCTCCGGGGCCGAATGTTCCGTTTTCGTATCCTGTGATAATTCCACGGTCTGCAGCCCATGTTACTGATTCTGAGTAAAACTGGCCGTCTTTCACATCCGGAAATCTGGCTGCAAACGGTGTTTTATTTTCTCCTGATGCCCGATACAAAATTGTAGCAAACTGTGCCCTGCTTACTTTCTCGGACGCACCGAAGACTGTAGGCTCAAGGCCTGTCATTATTTTATTTTTGTACATATAGACGGCTGCATCGTAAAACCAGTCGTTTTTCTTTATATCGTTGTAAGGGAGCGTAACTTCCTCTTCACCCCCATAAAATGATGCTGCCCTTTCCACTGCCTTCTGCGCATTTACAATGCCAGCCCCTGTATAAATATCATAGCCTGGCGTTCCTATATCTGTGGCTGTATCTTGTAGTATTGTTCTTACTTCTTCTACCGAAAGCTCCGGATTTAGAGAACACATCATAGCGGCAACTCCCGCCACTTCCGGCGCTGCCATGGATGTTCCGTTCATATTTCCATAACTGCCGCCCTTAAGTGTGCTCCAGATATTTACTCCAGGCGCTGATATGTCTTTCAGGGAACCATAGCAGGAACTACTTGCTTTTTGCATATTGTTGTCAACAGCAATTACGCTGATTGTGCTGTCATAATCCGAAGGAATTACGTTGATACTCCCGTTATCTCCAGTACCATAATTACCTGCGGCACATATGATGATGATTCCTTCATCCGCAAGACTGCGGCACATCCTGCTAAGCAGATCATCATACAAACCGATTTCTGACTTTCTCATACCCAGGCTCAGATTTATCACCTTGGCCCCTGCATTTCTGGCATATTCCAATCCCTTTAGAACATATGACACACTCGTTTTCTGATCCTGAGAAAATACATCTACTACCATCAGATCCACAACGGAATTGTCAAGAGCACTTCCGACACCGGCTATTCCCTCGCCGTTGTTGGCCTGTGCCGCAATAATCCCACTGACATGAGTCCCATGCCCTCCTCCGGAAGAATAGACACCATTCTGATATCCATCTCCCTGAAGAGGTCCCATGGATCCGTTTGAATTCAATATCTCTCTGCTGTTGTCAAGATCCAGCACGCTTTTTAAGTCCGGATGAACAATATCAGCTCCCGTATCCAGGACTGCGACCTTTACTTTGCTGTGTTCTTTTTGATTAACGATCTCCCAGGCCTGAGGCACTCTGATCTGCTGCAGATAAGCCTGCCGCCCGAAATAACTGTCGTTTACCGGCGTGTCGTTGAAAAGCTCCAGTTCATAATTTGGCGATACCGCAACAACACGGTCATCGGCAGCATATACCTCCATGGCCTCTTCCACAGATGAATCTTCTGCAACAGAAACTACCCCAATGTTTCCCTCTGCAGTCTCGGATATTAACTCAATCCCTTCATCCCCTTGTTCCTCAGCCATAACCTCGGCCTGATCCTCTGAGACATCCTCCCTATACAAGACGAGCACTTCACCCGGCACATAGGAAGCGCTACCGGTTCTACTGCCTTCTGTATCTGTCCCGTAAACGGTAATTACACTGCTCAGGATCAGAATGGTTGTCATAAATACTAGACTTAAATCTCTTATTGCCTTCCTACATTTTGACATAGACTTCCCACTGCTTTCTCAATTCTATTCATTATTTACAATCCGGAATATCTCTGAATAATGGTTGCGCATACGGCCCTGCTGACCTGTCCCTGCGGATTCAGCTGGCCGTTCGTCCCTTCACCCTGAATAATTCCTTCGCTCACAATCCACTGCATGGCTTCCGCTGCAAATCCACTTACATTTTTTCCGTCGCTGAATCTTCCCATATCTGCCCTTCCGTCTGTATCCTTCCCCTTATATTGTGCGTAACGATATATCAGTGTTGCGAGCTGTTCTCTGGTAATATTATCGCCTGTACCAAATAAATTATCGTGTCCATAACCTGTAATAATTCCAATACTGTTTGCCCAGCTGACCGGGATTGAGAAAAAATGATGATCCGGTACATCGATAAATTTATTGACATATCCCTGCTGAGGGCTGCCCTCCATGCGATAGAGGATGGTCGCGAACTGTCCTCTTCCAAGATTTTCTCCTGCACCAAAATTAGTTTCATTTAATCCAGTCATCCATCCGGCATCGTTAATTGCTTTTACTGCATCTAGATACCAGCTGTCATAAGATACGTCCCTGTACCCCATTCCGTGCATATCAAACCCTTTTACAATATCCTTCCAGCTCTGTATTCCAATTGTATTCAAACACTGGTTTGTTGCCCCGCCATAAATATTCGTATCCATATACTTAAAGACCTGATATGCCTTTCTTCCCAGAATGCCCAGCTGAAGGCCCATTTCATCTGGATTGTCCTCCCAGCTTCTGAAAATAACTGCATCGACCATGTCATTAAATTGTCCGGCATAAAAAGTATATGCCAGACTGGCCGCCTGATAGTCTTCTCCGCCCTTAGCATCAAACCCCTGCTCAGACAAGATAATCCTATGCTGTGCACCGTAAGTATTCTTCACGTAATCCGTCAGTACATTTAGATTAGCCGCGGTAACAAATTGTGCGTTCAGATTATTCGGTGTGTATTTATTATTTCCCCATAACAGTTTCTCAGACTCTGTAAACTTATTACTTGTCGGATCCATCACAACCGCATAGGGATGAAATGCAACACACCAGTTCACATCTGGCTGCAATACGTTCAATTCTGCAGCAAATCTGTCAAGAAAATCTTTTGCCCCTATACCTGTATAATTTCCATTATTATTCCAGCTTCTGTCCAGCGAAATGTATGCCTTCGCATCTGCCACACCTTGACGCTGTACATTCTGTTCCTGCAGTGCGTTATAAAGCAAAATAAAAGACTGCGCATATACCTTTGCATTGGTAGACGGGCTTAGAGTACCGGTCCAATTATAAGCGGAAGGCATATTTACTTCATTTCCCAATATCCAGTTTTCAATAAAACAGCCGGGCTGTCCGAACTTTTCGGCCAGAAAACCAAAAAGCGCACTCCATGTGTCCCTCGCTTCCTCGGTCTTTGTACTCAATGCATAAAAATTGTGGCCCCGCTCCGAGTTATAGACCAAGTCTTCCCATTCTTTCAGACCTCTGTCATCCTGTACCAGAAGTACAGTCGTTACAGTAACCCCTTTTGCATTCAGGGCGCGTACTGTCTTCTCAAATCCTTTCGAATAATTAGAATTAAACATGTAAGTTTTTCCATTGTATGTATACTCCGTATCACCATTCGAGAGAAACTGAGTGATGCCCAGGTTCAGCAGCACATGTTTAACACCAACCATCCCTTTTGCTCCGGCTGACATCCATTCTGACCCATGAATCCCTTTTTTAGACCCCTCCATCTGAATAACCGCACTGCTCCCACTGTAAGCCTCCATATCGGGTATATCAGGCACTTCTGCCTCACTATCAATAACCGTAGAAGGATCCAATCCCAGATAGGGCTTCTCAATCATCGGCTCTTCTGCTCCCGCCTCTGATACGCCCATCCCCATCAACAGCACGAGTGCCAGAAATCCCGCGACTATTCTTTTTGCTTTCTTCATTTAAGCCTCCCCTTATTTATGCCCTGCAAAAATGAGGCGCAATGCCGCCTTCCAGCGTATCGCTGCCTCATCTTAAATCATGTCTGTTTCATATTCTGATACTTAAATGTCTTTCTACTGCTCTAATGCGAAAGCCTCTGCCTGGCTGTCAAATGTACCAATTGCGCTCATCATAAATCTGCTGATGATTGCGGAACACTCTGCTCTTCCAGCAGTTCCCTGGGGATTCAGAGTTCCATCACCATTTCCGCTGATCAGTCCGCTTCCTACCGCCCACTTCATAGCATCAACAGCAAATCCGCTCACGTCTTTTCCATCCGGAAATACACTTAAATCCCCCACACCTGAAACGTCCAGTTTAGCAAATTGGGCATATCTATACATCATAACTGCAATCTGCTCCCTGGTAATCTCATCGCCTGCTCCAAATTTTCCGTCCGCATATCCTGTAATAATGTTAACATCTTTATCGCTTGCCCACATCACGGGTTTTGTAAAGAATTCTCCATCCGGAACATCAGGAAATCTATTTGCATCATATACAGCTTCCGGCATGTCTTCCATTCTCCAGAGTATGGTAGCGAACTGCGCACGGCTCACCTTTTCCCCTCCCCCGAAGGTCGTTTCATTCATACCGGTCATGATATCCATTTTATACAGCATTGTTGCATAATTTACAAACCAGTCCTGACGTGTCACGTCCGTATATGGCAGGTCACCATATAATGCCATCTCTATCAACTCATAGCTGCCGTCCTCCCTGAGGCTGATTGCCATAACAGCCATGCAGCTTTCCTTATCCCACGTAGATGGAAGGGTTCCGGAGAACTTCAGCTTAAGTTCACCTTTAGGTGCCATTTTTTCAGCGTTTGCGGCAACCGATGCGTCGTTAGGATTAACGATGATTGCATTGTCTGCAGTCCACTGAAAGCTGCTCACGTCATCCTTTGGGTCAAGTGAAAAGATACCCAGTGCGAGATGCCCTGTTTCATAAGTAATATCAGAAGTTCCATTTTCAACTTTTAAGTCAAATGTGACCTGCTTGTCAGCCGCCACTTCACCTTCCGTTGAGATTGACATGCCCACTCTTCCGGCAGCCTTGGAATTGAATCCCGCAATCAGGGTTCCAAACATCACCAGGGCAAATGTCAGAAGGACATTTTTCATCGTTTTTTTCATAGTTACTTTCATACATTTCCTCCTTGTTCCTTGTGTCTTACAGTCCATACTTCTGCATGAACCGCGTAATAATAGTTGCACAATGTGCACGGCTGGCATTTCCCTGTGGATTTAAGGTCCCCTGATCTCCCTGGATCAGTCCCGCGCCCACAGCCCACCTCATGGCTTCCTGGGAGAATCCGCTGACTTTGCCTGCATCCGGAAAACTGTTAAGATCAGCGCTGTCCTTTGTATCTAGTCCACAGTATTTTGCGTACCGGTACATCAGCACCGCCATTTGCTCTCTTGTAATGAGATCTCCGGGGCCGAATGTTCCATTCTCATAACCGGTTATGACCTGATTGCCGTAGGCCCACAACACCGGAGATGTAAAGAAATAACCGTCCTGCACATCCGGGAATACATTGCTGTATGATACAGAAGGAGAACCGGCCATACGGTAGAGAATTGTTGCAAACTGCGCGCGGCTTAAATCTTCTCCCGGTCCAAACCTGAACATATCCATACCGGTCATGATGCCACGGTCGTATACAAACTTCACATACTCATAAAACCATGCACTTCCATCCACATCCATAAACCTGTCAACACCTGCCAGGTTTGTCCCCTTATTAACAATAACGATACTATCAGCTGCAACGTAACCATACATGCTGCTGAAATCGAATTTGCCTGAAGAAGCGTCTAGTCCCGTTCGGGAACTGTTCAGCACACCATCGCTTATCACTTTGTAAAAACCGTTTTGTGATGTATTATCTAAAATCAGCAGTGATGTGTTGGACTGAGTACCTGTTGAGTAAAGAACCGTAGAACCTGCATTGCTCTCGGCTCTTACCTGTACATTCTGATGGCTGTTCGCCATGGTATCTTTGATTGCAATTGTATATACATTCTGATCCTGATTTCCACCCGCTTCATCCAGGAACCAGGCCGCGGCTGCAGCCTTTTCTCCCCAGTACGGGTCAGAAGCATACTTCACATTAATTCCGCTGGCCTTATTCCCTAAAAAGCCGCCGAAATAACGCCAGTCCTTGGGATTTAAATACCCTTTTGACATATAAGTTTCAGAAAATGCTTTGATACAAACATCTATACTTGCGTAAGAAAATGCATCATCCGGATTAGAATCCACTGCATTTATTCCAAAAATATTATTCTTTGTAAGTGCCAGATTACTGTTTCCCCATGCACTTTCATTTGCCGCAATTCCTGCCGTCAGCAGGCCGTTCACTCCATATGTATTCTGATGGCTTACCAAGGAAGATCCTATTCCACGCATCTTAGACTCGGTTCTGGTCTCACTTGCAATTAGGGAATCCATAGACGCCGAAGAATAAGAACTGGAGCTTCTCATAGGCAGATATTGAAAGTAGTTATAATATGGGCTGCCCGGATTAATGGAACTGCTCCTGCTGTTGTTTTTATAATCATTCAGCATTACCGCAAATTTATCTGAAGCATAAAAATAATGGCCATCATAACTATAATATGTACTGCCCTCCGCCAGGAAAGACGGGGCGCGTCCACAGCGAATACTGCCTGCATAATTACTGCTATTCAAATTTGTTGTAATTCTATGTACAAGCCATCCGCCTGATACAGTGTAGTAACTCAACGACTTTGCCGATGATTTATTCAACACTTGTACTTCGCTTTTGTTTACTTCTCCTATCACGCCTGAAAGCATAAACTTTACTTTCCCGCCCGATTCTCCCAGGTATGCGGCATCTGCGCCCGAAGCTCCATTGGTATAACCTGCATCGCCTGTACCAACTTCGGTATATTCTGTCACCGCATTCCCTTTGGTATTGAAATTCACAATCTTCTCACTGCTGTTGGCAAATGTTGTGATTTCCTCCTCCACCAGCCCTACCTCAGGCTCTATCTCATAGATGTTTCCCTCTTCATCCATGCCTGTTATGGGTCGGCCTTCGTACTCCTCTGCCTGTACGTCAAATGAGCCCCACATACCTGCAAATAAGCAGATACACAGGCTCAGAATACACAGCAGTGTCTTCCTCTGCTTTCTCATTTACGTATACTCCTCTCTGTCTTTTGTCACACTGCAGCTACAGGTTAAAACCTGTCCCCCCTACAGTCCATGCCATCAGTATAACGTATCTTCACCTCATACGCAAGACCAAAATGCATACATGAATCCCCCATAATTTACCATATATTCAGATTATTCATCACATTTACTGATTAATCACGACTCCATCCAGGCAATTATCTGCTGACTGTTCCGGCGCCGTTTCCTGGGGCACCGGATCCTCAGCAGGTGCCTGCGGTGTCTCTTCTGCATAAGAATAGTCTGTATAATCGTCTGTATTCTCCTGTGCACCGCTCTGCACATCAGCTGCCTGAGCCGCTGCCTGTGCATCGGCTGCTGCTTTTGCTTCCGCTTCTGCCGCTGCCTGGGCCTGGACTTCCTTCTGTGCTTTCACGCCAAGTTCCTGTTCTTTTGTACTCACTTCATCTCCGGATGCCTTGCTTGCATATTTTGCAAATACAACATCATCTTCAAAGCAGATTTCTACATCCTTCAAAATATCGTCAAAGCCAAGCGAACTCAACTCCAGCTTACTGTCATCCGCCATAGTCAGCTGTACATTGTAAACCACATTAATGGCTTTGTCCGTGGCTGCCGCATTTGCATCCGCCGTCTTCTCGGGCGTGTAATAAAGCTGTGCCGTCTCACCATTTTTCAAAACTTGATCTGATTTCATCATATTTGCCGGATATTCTGTTTTATCCGATGTCTTAATGGAAATCCCTGTCACATCTTTCCCGGTACTGTTTTTCATAAGCACTTCATAGGACGTATCTGTCTTCGTGCCGATCACCTTATATTCTTCCTTCTCCTCTTTGTCGTCTGTTTTTGTTTCTGTGCTCTGCTTTTTATCCTCTTTCTCTGTAACCTCATTTTTTTTGCTGCATCCGGCAGCTGCTGCACACAGACAAACTGCCATCATCAGACAGATCACTGCTTTCTTCATCTTGTTTCCTCCTAATGTCCTTTTTCTTAGTTCCATTGTATATCTTTGCCGGCCACAATAAAAGACTGGCCTTTATTTGTAACAATTGTATTAATATGGAGTTGCCCGGCATGTACAGAGCTTCCCTTTATGTATAGCTGATACCCGTTTCCGTCTCCCTCTTCTGTCTTTGTATAAAATGTTTTATAGGTTCTGGATTCCATTGTCTGATTATTTCTTACAGATACTGTAATTTCTGTGTCCCCGGATATATACTTTTCATCTATGCTACCCTTTATCAGCAGATACGAACCTTCTTTTGAAGTCTCTATTGTGGAGTCCGTCACAGCTTCCGGGGCAAATATTGCTTCTACCTGGGACGTTTCCATAATTGGAACATCCTCGATAAAGTCTTTGATATTACGTTCAACCTTTTCAATCACGACATAATCCGGATGCAGATCTTCTATCTGTGTCAGATTATAGGGAACCAGTCTTGAAAAATACCCCTTTCCCATCTCATCTGCTACAAAAGGAAGAAGACTCTCTCCAAAGGAATCCCGAAACATAAGTATGCTTCCCTGTTTATCAGGGTTCACCGTTTCTATCCATTCGTCCATATTATCGGTCACGTCATTCACATAACTGAAACTTTGCTGTTTGTCATAGAAATATTCTTCTTCCGGTTCGGCAGCCAGCGGATACAGCATTTCATCGATATCCCCCGTATGCACCTTTTGGATCTCATAAGGGACGTTCAGATAGGTCTCGTGTTCCCGCCCTATAGAATCCATCAGCGTGTTATATGCCAGTACCGCGCCCCGGTTGTTCCAGTGGGAGTCTCTTTCAAAATACAATACCTCGTCCCGGGATCTAAAAGCATCAAATAAATTTGTATATTGAATTCCTGCAGCCAGAAGCCTGGAGCTGAGCATGGCAATATTATTCGCCCCCCCTTTCCGATAATAATAAGGCATGTTTCCACTGTAGAGGCTGTTTTTATTGGGCGCTATGGTCAAGCGGAATGTACTGCCCTGTCCCTCCACATATTCCTGGATCAGTGACAGATTGTGGACAATATTAAACAATTCCCTATCCGACAGCAGATTTCTGCCTTGATAGTCGTCCAGTGTGCCACTGTAATACAGCCATCCATCCGTCCCAAGAACCACCTGCTCCGTCGCCTGGCTCTTAACCGTTCTGCTTCGTATTACTGCATTTGCAGTAACAAAATACTGCCTGAAAGCAAAGTGATCCTCAAAATATTCGCCCATTTCAGATAAATAGTCCTTATTCCATCCATCTTCATTTTTTATCGCCGGCCATTCTGCCAGAACCGTATTCTCAGAGGTAGTATTTGTCGGCCAAAATGTCATCCCGGCAAAGGGAACTATAAGGACAATCCAGACCAGTATGATAAATATCAGATATCTCTTATTTTTCATCTTCTGTATTCTCCTAAAATCTAAAATAAATAAAAGGATTATATGTGCCGCTGGAAAGGCTCAGCATACAAAGCAGCAGCAAGATAAAACTTCCCGCATAGCTTGCGGCAGTTGCTGCCCTGCCCTTGCCGCCTGCTTTTTCCGACAGCATCCTGAACTTATCCAAAAGCGGTATACTTCCAACCACTCCCAGAACAACTGTCAAGTCAAACAGCGGATTCATCTGGCTGACCGCCACGTTTATCATCCCGGCACTAAAGTCCCAGCCCGTAAACATTTTCCCGATCATTTGAATTCCCTGGGTAATGGTATCCGCCCGGAACATGACAAATCCCATACAGACAACTAAAAGAGTGTACAGATGGCAGAATACTTTCGGTAGTTTTTTAATAGGAAGAATCTCTTCCAGAAGAAGAAATGCCCCATGCCAAAGCCCCCATAGCACGAAGGTCCAGTTCGCACCATGCCACAGGCCCGTGGCAAAAAAAACAATAATCTTATTAAGGCAGGTCCGCAGTTTTCCTTTCCGATTCCCTCCCAAAGGAAAATACAGATATTCTTTGAACCAGGTAGACAGAGATATATGCCATCTCCGCCAAAACTCCTGTACGCTCCCAGACACATACGGATGCCGGAAATTCTCCAGGAAATGAAATCCAAACATATGCCCAAGCCCGATTGCCATATCGCTGTAGCCGCTGAAATCATAATAAATCTGGAGCATATAGGCAATAGCGGCAATCCAGGCGGAGAAAATATTAATTTCCCCTATCGGAGTCCCAAACAGGGCGTCTGCAGCCACTGCCACAGTATTTGAGATCAGAACCTTTTTGGCTAATCCTATGATAAAGCGGCGCATCCCTTCTGCAATCTCTTTCAGATCGGCATGCCTGTCCGTAATCTGCTTTTCTATATCATGGTATTTAACGATAGGCCCAGCGATAAGCTGTGGAAAAAATGAGATGTATAAAATCATATTCCACAGATTTTTCTGTACCTTAACATCCTGCCGGTAAGCGTCAATTACATACGACATTGCCTGGAAGGTAAAAAATGAAATACCGATAGGCAGCGCCAGGCGGACTTCCGGTATCGCCATACCACACTGCCGGTTGACCGTACCTATCATCATATCCGCATATTTAAAAACCACCAGAAATCCCAGATTTACACAGATCGATAATGCCAGCATCCCTTTTTTTAAACTTCTGTTTGCTGCTGCCATCGTCCTGCCAAACAGATAATTGATGATAATACTGAAAATCATCAGCAGTACATAGACCGGTTCCCCGTAAGCATAGAACAGCAGACTGGCAATGATTAACAAAAAATTCTTTAAACGCAGAGTTGGCAGCAAATAGTACAGCACTAGAACTACCGGCAGAAATACACACATAAAAACCATTGAGCTGAACACCATAGATGTTTAATTCCTTTCTACCACCGATACTGCAATACCGGGCTGTTGATTGGCTGCATATAGAAATTATATATGCCAATCTCTGCCTGAGCTTCCGGATCGCATATGTAAGATGCGCCATCTATATTGATCACGACCCAGCCATGAGGCCCATAACCTCCGGATGCCATACCGACCTGCCCCTCTACGAATTCAGCGTCATAACCCAGCCCTTTAGCCAGGAAATAAAAGGCGGCTGCATAACAGTAGCAATTTCCTCGGTGTTGTTCAAAAGCCCAGATAGAGTACCATTGGGCCCTTGTAAAACCCTCCGGCGGATCCAGCGGAATCGGCAGCGTATAATAACTTACATTATTCACGACCCACCAGTAGCAGGCATTCAGATCCTTTCCGACCTCGCTGTAAACATTCTCTACATGTCTGTCCACGCGCATCTTAGCCGCTGAGCCTTCGATTTTAGCGCTCTGTTCCCCTGCCTTCAGACGGATTCCCATCTCCAGCTCGACATATACAAGTAATTTATAGGTACCAACATGATAGCCATGGTTCTTTACATCCCCTGTAAAAGCATAAGTTCCGTTTGACTGCCGTGTTGCAGTATACCAGTATAAATCACTCTGGTCATCGGAACACCATGCCGGAACCTGCACTCTGCGGATGGCCTGAGATGCTGTCACATCCGATACTGTAACCTTAAATGTCCCGTCCTTTTTACTAGAATTGCTGACAGTTACTTTCCCGACGCCTGCACTGATTTCAATGTCCGGAAGCTGCCCCGGCAGAAACGTCTCGCAGAATCTCTGGATAATCGTTGCACAAACCGCCCTGCTCGTGTTTCCCTGCGGATTAAGGCTGCCCTGGTCTCCCTTGATTATACCGCTGCCCACAGCCCACTGCATGCTCTCTTTTGCAAAACTGCTGACCTTAGCCACATCCGGGAAGGAATTCAGGGATTTTCCTTTTTCCAGCTGACAGCCCTTATACTGTGCATAGCGGTACATCATCGTAACCAGCTGCTCTCTTGTGATCATATCAGAAGAACCAAATCTTCCATCCTCATAGCCACTGATGACTGCCACCTCATCCCTGCTTGCCCATAAAACTGCTTTCGTGAAAAAAGTTCCATCCGGTACATCCGGAAAACGACCGGAATAGGAAACATCCTCCCTTCCATCAATCCGATACAGTACAGTCGCAAACTGTGCTCTGCTCAGTTCAGAGGACGGCGAGAACATATTATCTCCCATTCCGGTCATAATACCTTTATTCAATACATAGGACACATAAGAATAGAACCAGTCACTTTTTCTGACATCACTGAACACTTCTGCCCCAATGCTGTATGTACTGATATATGGTTCTGCCTCTGCCTGGGCCTCAGTGTCCTCTTCCTCCCCATCCTGGAGATCTGCTTCTTCAGTCCCCTCTTCCTCCTGAAGATCTGCTTCTTCAGTGTCCTCTTTTATCTCATCAGTTTCGGAAATGCCTGTTATGGCATCCTCCTCTTTTCCGGGCTGTCCTTCTGCTGTCTGGCTGTCTTTATCAGACAGTTCATCAGTTTCACCTGTGGGCTGGCCCGGTTCAATTTTCTCTGCTGCTTCGTTGCCCCGGACATCATCAGGCTCCTGGGTGCCTTCCGTCACCACAGCCTGGCCAACTGCATATTCATGGCCCGTTATATCATCCTGAGCCAGCGCAGTTCCCCCGAACAGAGAGGTTGTCATAACCAGTGTAAGCAACAAAGCAGTAGTTTTTTTAGTAAGCTTCATTCCATCTCCTCCTATTCCTTATATATCTTACACATTTTCCAATAAACGGTCAAGCCTGGCACACAATTTCCCTCCTACTAATTATTACATTATTTATGCAAAATTTTCCCTGCTGCGCGCAGAGGAGCAGTTACCTTCCAGCTTGTTGATTCCGCATAGTCTTTGATCTCTTTTCTCTGCCGCTTGATCTCAGCCCGCAGTCTGTCATTTTCTGCCTGAATCCGGGAACACTCTTCTGATTTACGGTGCATTCTCTCATTCCACATTCTATCACAGAAAAGATGACCGCCCGTCATTTGATAAAAATCTTTGACCGTAAACTGATATTTTTCTTCAAGCAGCCGCACTGCATCCTGATTCCGTAATAATTCATGGAAACGTCTTATTCCTGCTGCCGGAACAGCCTGTTCTGAAAGTATAGGACGACAGAGCAGAAAAGCCTTTTCACACTCCAGTTCCAGATCTGTCTCTGAATCCGGGCAAACAAAGTCATTGCGGAATGTATCGCAAAACAGCCCATCGTCCATCCCATCAAAGAAATGGGCACGGATATCCATATATTCGTTAAAAAATCTTGTATTGCTGATGTCCGATTGATTACTGTTATTTATATTCTCCTTTCCTTCACCCATAAACCTGCGCATGGCAAGGAGCCTCTCGGGCATCACATAAAGCGGATGCTTTTTAGCAATACGAACCCAATAATCAAAATCATGAGACTGCATATATCCCAGGTCGAAATCTCCTGTTTCCCTCATAATCCCAGTCCGCATAAGCACAGAAGGATGTGACAGGCAGTTTCCCAGAAAATAAAAGGTGTGGAGACAGTCGCTCTGCCCCCTGAAACTTGTTTCAAACAATTCCACCATTTCCCTGTACTCTTCATTAATATTTCGTCCCGTTTCATCAATTAAATCAATCCATGAAAAACAGATGTCCCTGTCCGGATTGGAGCGAAGAAAATCCATCTGCCGTTCCAGCTTATCCGGATACCAGATATCATCGCTGTCTATCCTCGCAAGAAATTCTCCCTTTACTTTTTGAAACCCATAGTTCGTAGCGTAACAGATATGCCGGTTTTTCTCCAGCTTGTATAACTCAATCCGCTCATCCTTGTAGCTCTTAATCACTTTGCAGGAACTGTCTGTGGAACCGTCATCCACAATAATGAACTGCATGTTCTGATAGTCCTGTCTCAAAACACTCTCAATTGTTTCCCCTATCGTATCCTCATGGTTATAGTTAACCATCAGTACACTAACTAACTCATTTCCCATTCCGTTCTCTCCATATAACTTTTGTATATTTACTTCCTGTTTCATCCCCTTAAAATGTGGTCCAGTGCCCCAAACTGTCCGGCTGCCTCTGCAATTAGATTCTCCTTCTCAGGAGGTTTCAGCTTGTCCACTTTCCCTATCAGCTCCTCTACATCCGAATTCAGGTTGTCTAGCTGCAGATAAAACGGGTAGTCATTATCCTCCAGAGTATACTTTGTTTTCAGATCATAAATAATTGGAAGAACCTTTTTTCCCATAAGCCATCCCAGTATAATACTGTGAAATCTCGTCCCAATTACAATTTCGGATTCCGAAAAACACCCTATGCATTCCTGGAGATTCTGATCATAACAGCATTCCGTAACCCGGTCTTTATCAGGATTTCCCATTAACTCCCGAATTTCCTTTATGGCCTCTTCATCTCCCTGAAATCTGCAGAATGATATGAACTTAACTTCATACCCTCTTTCTAAGTATCCGTCTGCAAGTCTGGCAATAAATCTTTTATAAGCCATATCGTACTGGCTGATCCCCCATTTTCCATGCCGGTTCTTCATATCAATAACAGAAAAAAGAACCTGATGCTTCTGCTTTTGCACAGCTGCAGCATGATAGTTAAAAACAACATCAGGCGCATATCTAACCTGCGGAAGTTCAGGAAACAGGCCGGCGGAATATCTGTCCCTGAAGCTGATTCCTTTATACTTTATAAACAGTTCTCTGTAACTTTCCAGATACCGCTCATCTTCATAAGGGCCAAAATTTGCTCCAACTACAAAGATTCTTTTGCTCCTGGCACAAAGCTCTGCATCCAGACGGTATGCGTCTGCAAAATCATCCTGATGCTGTACAAAAACAGATCCCCCGATATGGACCGTCGCATAAGATGTTTTCAGCATCCACTTCCAAAATCCCCTGTCAGTATGCTTGACTCCGCCGGCAATGCGGTCCATTACACGAACATACCGGTCTTCTGGTGAGTATACCGACAAATTGCAGATATCTTTAAAACGCTCTTTGTAAGTGTGATCCGCAAATATTCTAAATTGAACTCTCGGATAACGCTCACACAATATCCGGATCAAGAGATCGTCTCCCAGGTTCCCCGCCGCATAGGCATGGATAAATACTTTTTTCATAAATGTTTGTCTCCATTTTCAAGTCTTATCATATTCCGTAAACCCGGCCTACTGATTTTTAATTATAACATTTACTATTCTTTCAGGCAATCTCTCCTCGACAAAATTACCAGGCGTGTTGCATTTTTTTTACTGCTCCTTTATAATCTTCCCATAATGATAAAAGTAATAGAAGGAGTTTTAAAAAATGACTACTGTGCCTAAAAACAAACGAACAACATTTTTTATCATGAGCCTCATCATGCTTGCCGGAATTTGTGCCACAGTCTTTGCAGTTTCATTAAAAAAGGGCATGCATGTAGATGAGTATTACAGCTATGGGCTCAGTAATTATTCCGGAGATGACATCTTTATGCATATAGATTTAGGGAAGACCTACGATGACCCTGCAAAGCCATTTCTGGACTATATGGCTGTACAGCCGGGCAATGGTTTTTCATACGGGAATGTATGGGAAAAACAGAGCGCCGATGTACACCCCCCACTTTATTACGTAATCCTTCATACTGTATGCAGCTTTTTTCCGGCAAAATTCAGCATATGGTTTGCGGGTGTCATCAATATTGCTTTTTTCAGCGGCATTATATTCCTGACTTACCTTACGATGAGACGCCTGGCCATGCAGCGCACTTCGGCTATGACTGCCGCATTATTCTGTGCATTGGCAGGCGGCCTACTGCAAATCAATACTTTTCTGCGTATGTATACGATGCTAATGTTTTATACTACGCTTTTGACCTGGCTTCATGTGAAGTATTATGAAGATCAGCCATTACGTTTTTTTATTTATTATCCCCTGGCCATACTCTCCGGCATGCTGACACATTATTACTTTTTTATCTTCCTTTTTTTGCAGGGAATGTATTTTGGCATTTCGCTTCTCGTTCGAAGACACTGGAAATCCGCATTGCTTTATCTTGCGGAGACTCTGACTGCTACGGCTGGCGCAGTTTTCATCTTCCCGGCTATGATCACACATATCTTCACCGGTTACCGGGGGAAAGAATCACTGGATAATCTGGCGTCTTCCTTCGGTTATATTGACAGCCTCAGAGACTTCTTACAAATTATAAACAACAATCTGACCGGGAATATACTCTATATTATCCTCTTTCTTTTTGCTGCCGCGCTCGTCTGCCGGTTACATATAAATAAGAGGGCAGCTATCACAAACAGATGCCTTTGGGGTATGCTTTTGTTTCCTGCGGTCTGTTATTTTCTACTGGTTTCAAAGATTGCCGTTTACCATTATGATAGATATATCTCTCCAATATATCCTGTCTTAATACTATTAATAAGCGGATTGATTGATTTTACAGTCCGTACATTCTTCAGAGATAAGAACCTCCGCTTTACCATTTCGGTTCTTTTGACCATGGGGTGTATATTCCTCAGCTATTGGGGATGCGACTGGACTTATTTTGAAAAACAAACAGAGCTGTCTGTTGAGACTGCAAAAAAATATGCCGGGCTGGATTGTATTATTGTCAATGACGGGGTGAATTTCTGGAACCATACCCTTTATTATGAAGCTATAAACTATAATTCGCTAACATTTTTATCTTCTGAAAACTTAGATGTTTATACGGATACGACGGTTTATCAGGATAAACCCGTGATTGTTTACATCATGGATATTCTGGAAAACCAAGAGGAACTGCTCCAGAAACTGCTGAAACAAAATCCATCTTATTCCGGTTATACCCATATCACAGACAGTCATTATGCGAATGGGTATCTGCTGGAATAACCATTTCCCCGGTGTTTGTATTTCGGGGGACCCCTTGTGTATAATTTTACAAGGCATCCCGTATCACCCTAAGCGCATTCCCGGACATGATTTTATCCAGCTGACGCTCAGTAATGCCTCTCTTTTTCATGGCATCCCACACCAGGCCCATCTCGCACACATGCCCGATCCACCCGTCACGTGCCTTATTTTCAAAACCGTCAAAATCCGTTCCTATAGCAGCCACGTCTTCACCGCCGCAGCGTATCATATACACTGCATGGCGGGCAATATCATCTAATACGGCCTCATCTCTTCCGGTCAAAAACGCCGGATAAAAGTTCAGCCCTGCCACACCGCCGTTTTCCGCAAGCGCGCGGATCATATGATCCGAAAGATTCCTGGGATGGCCGCAGAGAGCTCTGGCATTGGAATGGGAGGCACAGACCGGTGTTTTGCTGATTCTTATACAGTCCCAGAATCCACCGTCTGATAGATGAGACACATCTACAAGCATTCCAAGTTCGTTCATCCGTTCCACAGTAAGGCGTCCAAACTCTGTAAGCCCCTTCTCCATTATACTTTTGTCACGGGAATTCGGATACCCGAGGCAGTTCGGATGGTTCCACGTCAGCGTAATCAGCCGGACACCCTTATTGTAAAGCTCATCAATCCTCGATAGACTGCCTTTAATAACTCCGCCTTCTTCGACCGTTTTTACGGCAGATATCACTCCATTCACGGAATTTGTTGTTATTTCCTCCGCAGAATGTGCAACCCGTATTTTCTCATTCTGCTCCTGCTCTAACCTGTCTGCCATGGCCAGTACCGCCAAATATGCGCGCTCCCATGCTTCCGATGAAATCGGCTCCGTCCCTCTTGTATGTACATTCTTATTTTCAAAGGATACTGCATTTACAAAGCATGCAAAAAACTGGGCTAGTGTCCCCGCACTTTCCATCCCTCCCACGTCAATACTAAATTGATTCACAGCCAGGCACTCTCCTTTGGGGGCATCCATCAGCCTGCTGATCGTATCACAATGCATATCTATTAATCCCATCATTCACCATTCCCTTCACACTTAAAATATTTTCACATACTCACGACAAGGTATACCCAAGGGCACACCGTAACTCATGCCCTGCGGGCGGACGTGCAGTAAAACTGCAAGACAAGGTATATTTTACCACTTTTTTACATACTCTATAACCACTACTTTTGGCGGGCGTAATCCTGTCTGAATTATCCTATGTTGAAAAAGGAGTGCTTATGAAACCGAAAATCGGAATCGTTGTCTGCGGCCTCATGGACGACAGGCAGTTCGTGACTAATACTTATATCCAGTCTGTCAGATACTCCGGCGGGCTGCCCTTTATCCTGCCTCTGATCAGGTCTGACCACGCAATCCAGGAATATATTGCCTTCTGCGATGGATTTCTCTTTTGCGGGGGAAATGATATTACGCCTCTTTTATTTGGAGAAGAGCCCAAAAATGGGATCGGAAAAACCGATATTACGCTGGATCTATTTCAGATCCGGCTCATGAAGGCTGTTCTGACCACAAAGAAACCTGTCTTTTCTATCTGCCGGGGGATGCAGGTATACAATGTTGCCTGCGGCGGTACGATCTATCAGGATATCTCCCTGCAGCCCGGCCGGCCGCTCAACCATATGCAGCAGTCCTACTCTCGCGCAGAAGTCAGCCACAAAATCCAGGTTGAAAAAGGGACACAGCTCAGGAAATACATCGGCTCCCGCCTGGATGTCAACAGTTTCCACCATCAGACAGTTGGCATGCTGGGCAAAAATTTGACCGCATGTGCACATGCATCGGACAAAACCATTGAAGCCATCGAAATGCCTACGCATCCATTTGCAATTGGCGTGCAATGGCATCCGGAGTGTATGTACCGCACGTCTCCTGAAATGCGCGAACTGTTTTCAGAATTTATTCTGCATGCAAGGCTCAGGCCTCCGGCACCGATAGAACAGCAGTCCCTGGAAAAATAATACCATTTATGTCATATTTTAGTCTATCTCTAAAAAGACTTTGTTTTTTTAATGCTGTTTATTGGAAATTTTTTTACAGCAGCTTTATTGTCAATATATACCGTAATAACCGGCCAAGTATAATTTTTCATGCCGCGGACATAATAATCTTCGAAAATATTATTTCTCAAAGGAGGTCAGATTATGTCCGAAATTTCTGTATTAGATCTGCAAAACTTACGTCACCTGATTGGCGGCTATGACACAACACACTGCAAAATGACTGATTATGCATCACAGGCTGAAGACCCTGAGGTTAAAAAACTTTTCCAGGATGCAGCTGATTCTGCAATGAAAAACAAACAGGAACTGATGAAATTCTTATAAGAGGTGACGAATATGAATGAAAAAACAATGGTATCCGATGCCTTAGTCGGAGTAAACGGAGAACTGAAAATGTTTGGCGACATGATTCCACAGACTGAAAACAAGGAATTAAAACAATGCCTGAAACAGATCCGCAACGAATGTGAGATGTCTCAGGAGAAACTCTATCAGGTAGCAAGAGAAAAAAGTTACTATGTACCGGCTCAGAAAGCATCACAGCAGGAAGTAGAACACGTAAAATCAATCTTAACACAGCCTAAGACTTTTTAAGCGGCGGGACGTGGGCGCTGAGTGAGAGATAGGCAGGGGAACATTTGGGTAATATTCACGGGGCCGTGCACCTTGCTGCACTGCATCCGGGCCAGCAAAGCGATGGGGGCGGGCATCTGGCTCCTCGCCACAGGCGACTTTAAATGAGCCAGATACCGTTACTATGTACGGCCCATAGACCGTGCATAGTAACACATTTGGGACTGTCTATGCTTTTTCAACTCCTGTCCGTTTGCGGAGAATCCGTTAAAGAAAAAAAGGGAGCATGAAGGAATTGCCTTCATGCTCCCTTTTTTTCTTTAACGGATTCTAACAGCGCTCTCGATGGAGTTCGAAAAGGTATAGACAGTCCCAAATATTCCCCTGCCTGTCTCCCACTCAGCTGAGTGCATCCGGTTGGGAGTAGCCCCTGTACGGGGCTTTTTAGCATACGGGGAAGGCGGATTGGGACTGGCTATGCAGGATTTTTTTTGCTGTGGGTTGTTGCTGCTACGATAGCTCCTAAAATAAAAGGCAGTATATACGTTGCGAAGCGGTAGATCAGCATTGCGGATGCGGATTGTGATTTTCCTATTAGCGGGGTGAACAGGAGGACGAAGAGGAATTCTGCGGCTCCTACTCCTCCGGGGGCGGGGATGACTCCTGACAGGGCGGTCATCATTGCGGCCGTGGCCATGTATAGTGAGAGTTCTGAGGAATTGAGCAGATGGAAGATGGTGACGGGGATGAGATACCATGCGCTTAGTTTTAGGAAATTCAGGATGAACAGGTCTAATAATAGCTTCTTGTTTTTTAGGAGGCTGCGGGCCTCTGTACGCACGATGATTGCTTTTTTCTGCCATTTGGACAGATCTTCTTTTTGTTTTTCTTTGCGGATGACCTTTTCTGCAAGTTGGAATATTAGGCGGTGCAGCGGGGCACAGACGCAGGCTGTAATCAGGGCGGCAGCAGCTAATACGGCAAGTACCACACCTGTCGCCATATAGGTTTTATATTCACCGAAATATTGATTCATTGCTCCATAGTTACTTAGAAAACTAAAAAGAAAGTATAGACAAATGGAGATGCGCTGGATCGTGTAGTTTATGGTGAAGATTCCCAGGCTTCTGGAGGCCGGTATGCCTCTTCTGCTGACATAGTACATGCCCGCAGGGGCCGTTCCGCTCCCGAACGTAACCACTCTGAAAAAACTGTAATAGAAGGAACAGCCGATCCCCACGCTCCAGGGAGTATTCTCGTCACAGGTGCGCAGCAGTTTTGTCAATGCACAGCCATCGCAGCAATTGTACAAAATGCTGAGAAAAAACACGCCTGTGACCACCTTAAAAGATGTTGTTTTCAACTCGTTCCATATACTCCCCCAGGAATCCTTCAGGGCCAGGAATGCGGTCAGGAAAACTGCCGCCAGGAAAAGCAGCTTTCCGATGCGTTTCCATGAAGAACGTGTCTGCTCTTTCTTTTTATTTTCCTGCTTCAATAATATCCACCTTATTTCTCCCACAGCTCATCCGCTTTTTCTTTCCACTCCTTCGCGTACATCTCACATTTTCTGCAGAGATGCTCTACCGTCTCCGGGGACTGCATGTCAGTGGATCTGGCACCGGTTTTATTCACCATTTCCAACAGTTTCTCCGGGTTTTCAAGCATCGGGCATGGGCGGAGATGGTTTTCGTTGAATGGCTGCCCCTCTCTGTATGCCATGAAAAGCGGCTGTTGAAGCGCTTCTAAGAGGCTCACCTCTTTGATATTTGCGCTGGAATAATGGATAAATACGCATGGCTCCACATCTCCGTTTGGATTAATATGGCAGTAATTCCGACCTCCTGCGATGCATCCCCCTACGTATTCGCCGTCATTTTGGAAGTCGAATGCAAAGATCGGCTTTCCTCCCTCTACGGCCCTGATTTCACGGATTCTGTGATATATGTACTCCCGCTGTTCCTTTGTCGGCAAAAGCTCCACCGCCGCATCATTACCAACCGGCATATAATGGAAATACCATGCGTACCGGCACCCCTTTTCAATAATCATGTCCAGAAATTCATCGGATGTTACGGTCTCAATGTTTGCCCTTGTATAACAGATCGAGGTTCCAAATATCTGGCCGTGCGCCTTTAGTTTATCCATTGCTTCCATAACCTGGTTAAATACGCCGCTGCCTCTGCGGCCATCATTTACCTCCTCATAGCCTTCCAGGCTGATTGACAGGGACAGATTCCCGACCCGGTCCATCTCTTCGCAAAACGCCTCGTCCACCAGTGTGCCATTTGTAAATGCATGAAATGCACAGTCATTATGTTTTTCGCAGAGCCTGATGATATCTGCCTTCCTCACAAGAGGTTCCCCGCCGGTATACATATAAAAATAGATTCCGAGTTCTTTTCCCTGGGTAATGATACTGTCCAAATCCTCGTAAGTCAAGGACAGCGTATGCCCATATTCTGCTGCCCAGCAGCCTGTACATTTCAGATTGCATGCACTGGTTGGATCCAGCAGGATCAGCCATGGAATGTTGCACTGATATTTTTCCCTGCTTTCATGCATGATTTTCGTTCCGCTCAGCATGGCTTCGAATCCCAGGTTCATGGCCGTTGTTCGGATCACATTCGGGCTCACTTCATCTAAAATCCGGTTCACATAAGTCATCCATTTTCCATCCTTGTCCCGGATGATCCTCCTTGCCGCATCATAACTTTCCGGTAGGAACCGGTCTTTTGCAAAGCTTTCCGTCAGATCAACCATTTTCAGAAAACTTTTCTCTCTGTCTTTATTGATGTGCTTCATTGCGGAATCAATCACCTTGCCAAATGCCGCCCGCTCTGCCTGATGTCTCAATTTTCCCATTTCCCATTTCCTCCTTTTTTTCTCGTTTGTCACTTATCATTTCTTCATTTTATTCCCCTTATCAGCAATTCAATTCCACCAATTAACAGAATGCATCCGCCCAGGGCCACTATTTTGTTTTTCGACTGGCACCCCATCCAATATCCTGCATAAATACCGAGAATCACACTGGCGGCTGTCACAATTCCGATGATGAAGACTGTATCCGTCAGGTTTGTTCTGAAAAGCCCAAATCCTATTCCTGCCAGAAATGCATCAACGCTCGTTATACATGCCCACACCGAAACCTGTTTCAGCTCTACGCCTTCCTCCTTGTGTTCTATGATCGTCTGATGTCTTTTGCCCTTAAGGATCATATACATGCCAAGGCACGCAAAGATAAGAACTGAAATGTATTTCCAGTGGGCTGCGGCCTTCTCTGCCGATGCTTTCAGAAGTGGAATATTCGTGATCATATTTCCAAGCAGAAGGCTCGCCATCTGCCATACGGTAAAAACACAGCTTATTTTAACTAATGCAGATTTACGAATCTCAGGCATCATCGCGCCTTTGTAAAGTGCATATGCAAATACATCCAGGGATAATCCGATTGAAATCATCAGGATTTCAAAAAGTACCAATATCCTCCTCTCCTTCCCTTTCGTCTGCTTACCTTTATTTTATCAATGGTTCTGAAATTTCATAAGATGCAGACTTCACTTAATGTATTTTTATTAGAACAATTTTTCGGAAATGTTCCTTATAAGCTACATATTTTCTAATTTGTAGCCCGCCGCTTCATTTTCTAACGGTGAATATGTTATAATATCAGTAAAGGAGTGGAGTTTTATGGAAGATAAAAAGGAATTAACAAAGGATTTACTGACCTCATCATTCAAAGAACTCATCATGCAGGTGCCTTTTGAAAAGATCACAATTAAAATGATAACAGACGGCGCGGGGGTCATCCGCCCGACATTTTATAAACATTTTCAGGATAAATACGAACTGCTTGAGTGGATTTTTGAAAAGAATATAAAAGAAAATATACAGGTGCTGATCGAGAATAATATGGAAGAAGATATGTTCCGGCTTCTATGCAGCTGCCTCGAAAAGGAAAGGGCCTTTTATAAAAAGCTGTACGCTATACAAGGCCCCAATTCCTTTGAGGAACTGATGTATCAATACGTATTTACTATATTTCTGGACTTACTGAACAGATATCCGCTGAAATCTCCCGACAAGCTGGCCGCTCTTTCTAAAGATGCCGTTGCGAGATTCTATGCTTTTGGCCTGACTGATTCCTTGAGGTACTGGATCCTGCATGATACCGAGTACACTTCTGAACAGCTCAATGAGGCCTACCATTACATTATCCGCTGTTCCATCCTGGATCTGCTCGAATATCCGGTACCATAACCCCCTGTCCCAATCAAAACCGGGCATGGTTCTTGATTCTAACGGACAGTTCCCGGGCGCAGTACCGGAACCTGCCTGCGTATAATTCTTTCATAACAGCCTTTTCCAACAGATCCAGCAGATATGAGACCTGTCTCTCTATAGTCTCCGCCGGCATATCCTGAAAGTAACCCTCCGTTTCACTCTGCCCCTCCCTGTCCAGTTCCAGGTCAAAAAGAGGCCTTTCTGTGATCATGCAGGCCAGCGCACGAAACAGTACGGGAAGGCATATATTATCCAAGTACAGCTCTTCGTAATCCGGGCAGGTGGATTCCAACAGATTTACGATGCCTGGCCTGTGAAAACTTCGGAGAAAACGCTGCTCGTACTCAATCTGACTTAGATAAGCCAGGATTAAATCCACCCCCTTTTTCCCGCACTCCATTTGAAAAACCGGATAGTCCAATGTCAGAATATGGTCCTGGGGTTGAAATACCGGGTCATACCAGGTGAAAAACGCGGGCATACCGCTTACAATCGTCTCTCTGTAATTTTTGCATCCATAGTCGTCAAAGCCTTCAATAATATGGTGATATATCTCCTTGGCGCGGCCTGTCTTCTCCAGTACAATCCGGTACCCTGCCTCATAGGTGGACGCAGCCCCTGCCCGCTGCCCCTGAAGCATATATTCTGCAGGCTCTCCCGCCACTTCATTGATACAATAAACGACTGCTTCCATAAGCTGTTCCGCCGTTTTATAGGAAACAGAAGAACTTTCCTTTGATGTATAGCGTTCGGCCAGTTTTGCCACAACGGGCAGTAATTCTTCAATCTCATTGTGCATCCGTGAACCTCCTTCCACTGCTTTCCCCTTTACTCCCAGCACAGTTCCCTAAGCGCCTGCAGATACAATTCTTTGTCCCAGCGGGTCACCTCATCGAACTGTTCATACTCTCCGTTTCCGCCGCTAGCCGTATATCCACGGTAGCCTGCACGGACTGCCGCAGTAAAGACTTCTAGGCATGTTTCCTCCAGATAGTCCAGATCTCCTGCACAGACTGTCTCAAACTGTTCTCTCATAAAAGTCAGAACCTCATCATCTGTCATCTGATCCAGCGCAGCATTTTTGAATTCATAAAAAACATCCTGCAGCCGTTCCAGGCTGGACAGATAATTATGCTGGCTGATATACTGTGAATCACAGAAAACATAAATCAGTTGATCCAATATTCCCCTCCCGAATTCCACCCTGCCATACTTTTTCAGGCTCTGATTCCTGCATTCTGCCAGCTCTTTGATATCCGCCTCCCTGAGCACGAGTCCGAAGCGCTCCGTCTTCTGATTCATTGCGGACAATAATGCCAGTTCCTCTTTCCTCTTTGTCAGTTCCAGAAGTTCTAAAATATTCGTTTCCATGACACCGCCCCTTTCCCAATTGATTTTTCATTATAAGGCCGCGCCGCAGACTTTACAAGACTTGAAAAAATACGCGTTTTGTGGTAATATAAGGGTAGAAAATGAGGCGGAAATCAAATTTCCGCCTCATTTTTATTGTATTTTCCTTTGTTCCACATATGTCGTTTAAATGGCAGATTGTTCACTCTTCATCTGCCCCTTCAATGATATTCCAGATCAGTTCTCTGGCCGCTTCCACCTCGCTCTCATCTGCAAAAATATCCTCGCCGAAGATGGAGTTTCCCGTATAGATATCCATGAGGCCTCCGCTGGCAATTCCCTGCCTGTACGCCTGGATATTATGCTGGCCCAAGATGTCCAGGATCATTTCTGCCTCTACCTTATCTCGTGCTGTACATACTTTTGTAACCTTCATTCCTTCCATACTGTTATCCTCCTTAATTACACTGCAGATTCAGCTGCCATCTGCCGGTACGTGCTTTGAATTATTTTCCCGGCTTTTTCCTAAGCTTCAGAGATATCTCCCTCCGGTCAGCCATGTTCTTAAACAGTTGTACTGCAATCGCCGCATTTTCCTTTAACGTGTTATCTTCATTCACGGCTCCCGATATCTGTTCCAGTACTGCTTTAATATCATCCAGTTCCAGAAGATTGACTGCCGTACAGAAAAAGCTCTTCCTCCGTCCGTCATTGTAATTTTTTAATAAAAACCGTAAAATTTCTATTTTTTCATCAAGCACAGATCTATAATAGTCTATTCCCCGCTCTTTAGCACATGCAAAATCTTCTCTGCTGCGTTTTGGCACAAAAGAATCAAATTCCTCCTCCAGATATCTGTCACAGGGATATGCACTGCACTGGCTGCAGTATTCTACATTCTCATGTTCCATGCTGCAGCGGATGATCTCACACGTGGGCCTGCCTTCTCCACCGCATCCAGTGCAGTGTGATTCCTCACTAATATGATACATGGGGCACAGCCCGCAGTTTAATCCGCAAAGAGAAAACTGGGGGTAAGGTCTTCTGTATTTCTGCATCTAAACCTCCCTGCTATGACCGGATCAGTACATTAAGACACATAATTATCAAAATATCCCTGCACAAGGATAACCGGAGTTCCCTTATCACCAGAACCGCTCGTCAGGTCACAAAGTGAGCCAATCAGATCTGTAAGCCTTCTTGGGGTTGTTCCCTGTGCCGCCATATCTCCCACCAGATCGTCTTTTTTCTCTTTGATGCGCTGAGAGATGGCCTCTTTTAATTCCTGTCCGGATAAATCTCTGAAATCATTATCCGCCAGGTATTTTAACTTCACCTCATTCGGCGTACCTTCCAGCCCCGGGGTATTCGCAACGGACACGCATGGGTCTGCAAGTTCCCAGATCTTTCCGACAGGATCTTTGAATGCTCCGTCGCCGTATACCATCACTTCCACATGTTTCCCTGTCTTATCAAAAATACACTTTTGGATTTCCAGAATCAGCTCACCGCATTCCTTTGTCCGCGGGAATAACTTGACAGATTCCTCGGTGGATTTATTAGATCCGAGAAGTCCGTATTTTTCATTGCAGCCGCTTCCGTTCACCGGAGAGTTCAGCAGATCGTCCATGCCGCAGACAATCTCCGCACCGTTTTCTTTGAGCAGCCTTTTTGTTCTCTCACGGCTATGTATATCACAGTTAATTACCTTTTTGGTATACTTAAGAATCTCCTGCGGATGGTTGGCGAAGATGACCTCCACTTCTGCGCCTTCATTTCTGATTAAATCGCTGTAATACTGCACGTAATCCACGCCCGTGAAACGGTGTTTGTTCTCACCGAACAGCTCCCTGTAGCGCTCCAGATCCAGGACATCACTGTAAGGATTCACGCCGGCCGCATCCAGCTTATCCTGGGATACCAACTCGTTCCCCACTTCGTCTGACGGGTAACTCAGCATCAGCACAACTTTTTTGGCGCCCCTTGCCATTCCCTTCAGGCAGATAGAGAAACGATTCCTTGACAGAATAGGCAGAATAATTCCGATAGTCTCCCCGCCAAGCTTATTTTTTACATCCTTTGCTATGTTATCAACGGATGCATAATTTCCCTGTGCTCTGGCCACTATGGATTCGGTGGCTGCTATAACATCTCTGTCACGGATCTCGAACCCTTCACTCTCGGCAGCTAAAAGTACGCTGTCTACGATAATATCTGCCAGGTTATCTCCCTCGCGTATAATGGGACAGCGAATTCCTCTTGAAACAGTTCCAACTCTTCTTTCCATAATATAGTCACTCCTTATAATTTTCTTTTAACTTTTATTATTTTATCATATTTTCATCAATTATACCATAAATAACAACATCTTTATTGTAGTTGGCAGGCTTCCATTTCGCGCTCCAGCATTCACTCCCCCCTCCCATAAATGCAAACTCACGTATTTTTTACCTTTTCTCCCTAAAAAACTACTCTCTTCCGTCTCTTCCAAGTGTTAAACTTAACATAGATCATGTGGAAAAGAGGGATTTTTATGATAGGAATTGGAATTGATACCGGAGGCACTTATACGGATGCGGTTGTATATAATCTGGAAACGAATCAAATACTGGCATCTGCTAAGTCTCTGACAACGAAAGAAGATTTAAAAACAGGGATCCACAATGTACTGGAAAAACTTCCCGGTGACATGCTCTCCTCCTGTGGGGCGCTTTCTCTGTCTACAACACTCGCAACCAATGCATGCGTGGAAAACAGGGGCGGAAAAGGAAAGCTTGTCTTGATCGGGCTGGCCCGCCAGACGCTGGAATCTTCTTATCAGGATTACGGGATCGAATCGCTGGAGGACGTATATCTGCTCGAATGTGAACTGACTCCCAAGCCCTCTAAAAGCGTTCAGCCCGACTGGACTCAGTTTGCCAAAGACCTGCAAGACTTTGCCGGGGACTGTGACTGTATCAGTATTGTACAGCTCTTCGCAAAAGAGCATCACGGTAGTTATGAAAAAAGAGCGGCGGAAATAGTAAAATCGGTTCTTGATATTCCTGTGATTCTGGGACACGATCTGTTCCCCGACAGAAATATGTTACGAAGGGGCGCCGGGGCGTTGCTTAACGCGCGTCTGATCCCAGTCATCCATGAATTCATGACCGCGGTAAAAGCAGTCTTTTTGAACCATGGTCTTTCTCTCCCGGTAGTGATTATGCGCAGCGACGGCAACCTGATGTCCGATGAGTACCCCTGCCGGCACCCGGTGGAGACGCTTCTGTGCGGACCCGCGGCCAGCATTACGGGGGTTCAGCATCTCGTCTCGGAAGAAAACGCAGTCATCGTAGATATGGGAGGTACGACTACCGATATCGCCATCATTCAAGGCGGGGAACCACTGAGTGCTAACGACGGGATCCAGATCGGAGACTGGAAGACCTTTGTAAAGGGCCTTTATGTAGATACCTTTGCTCTGGGCGGCGATACCGCCGTACATTATAATTACGACGGCGGCCTTTTCCTTGAGAATTACCGGATCATGCCTCTGTGCATGCTCGCCTCCAACTATCCCGGCATCAAGGAACAACTGGCCGGACTGGATGCATATCCCGAGGGACATACTTTCCCGCTGTATGAATTCTTCGTGCTTATGAAAGATGTCTCTGTGCATGCGCAGTACACGGAGGACGAGCTGGCTCTCTGTGAAGCCTTGAAAAACGGGCCTCTGATGTACCCAAATGCGGCAAAGGCGATCGGAAAAGATATCTACGGACTAAAAACTGCCCGTCTTGAGGAGGACGGCATTCTATTAAGATCCGGTCTGACACCAACTGACGTGATGCATATATGTGGGGATTTTGCAGCCTTTGACAAAGATGCCTCCCTGGCCGGCGCGGAATTTATTGCAAAATACGCCCATATCTCCAAGGAAGAACTTTGCCGGAAAATTTATGATATGGTGGAGGAAAAGCTCTACTGTAATCTGATCCGTATTCTGATGGACACGGAATTAGAGGGATTAAAACATACGATGTCCGATTCACAGATAGAAACGCTGATCCATATCAGCTACGCACAATTGAAATCAGGAAACGGCGCTTTCTTTTCAGCCCGCTTTTCTACAAAGGCTGTTCTGGTCGGCGTCGGAGCTCCTACACACATTTTTCTGCCCGCTGTGGCAAGGCTGCTCGGCACGAAAGCCGTGATCCCGCCCCACGCCTCCGTGGCAAATGCGATCGGTGCGATTGTTGGCAATATATCAGCCACCGCCACCGCCGAAGTAAAGCCCGCCTACGAGGAGGAAGAAATGAACGGGTTCCATGTCACAACTGCTTCCGAATCTGTCTTTTTTGAAGAGTATGAGGATGCGCTAAAGTATGCTAAGGAAGCCTCCAAGGCAATGGCAATGGAGATTGCCAGAACCCAGGGCGCCATCGGGCCACTGACCACTTCCCGCCGCATAGAACGAAAAGAAGCCGCAATCAGCGCCAATCCGCTCCTGCTCTATGAACTCGTACGCACAACTGCAACAGGAAAGGCCATTTAGGCTTTTCCTGTTTTGTTGTAACAGTGCAGTTAAGCCCGGATCGAAGCGGAGCGGATACCTGTATGCCTGCAACCACTATGCTTTCGTACGGTCTGCGCAGTAAATGCGCAGACCTGTCTGAAATATTACTTCTTTTTACTTTTTTTGATATTTTTCTTGCAATTTCTAACCATATTCTTAGAAAAGTGTGTTACACTTATGATACTAAAAATTAGTGAAACGGAGGCTTACGAATGGCACCTTTATTATATTCCATCGTTTCGGAAGATACACTGCACTCCATGGTAGACACATTTTATGCCTGTATGAGGCTTCCTATCCAGGTTATCGACGAACATGGGGAGTTTTTGGCTGTAAGCGGACAGATGTCCAGCTTCTGCCGCTGTTTCCAGGACTATCTTCCCCCCAACGACAGCTTCGAAAAAATGCATATATCAGCCAGTAAAAAAGCGATCACGCTTGGCGAGCCTTACATATTCTCCTGTCATGCTGAATTGAATCACATCGTGTTCCCTCTGATCAGCAAAAAGACATTCCTCGGCTCTATCCTGGTAGGGCCGTTTTTGATGGATTCCCCGGACTCCATCCTGATCTCGGACATTGCCAGGAAGTACAATATTCCAACCGATGAGGCCCTGGAGTTATACGATGAAACGGGCAATATTCCCGTTGTCTCACCCTCCATGGTCAATCATATCAGCCACCTCTTATATTATCTGTTTGCCAACCTGATCGACGACAGTAAAGAAGAGCTCAAACAAAATAACCAAAAACTGCTCCAGCAGTCCAGGATCAATGAATCCATACAGCGTTACAAGGCCGAAAATATCAGTACTGCTTCCTATCCTTATGAAAAGGAAAAGGATCTGATCGCAAAGGTAAAGGTAGGCAATGTGCACGAGGCCAATGCGATACTCAACGACCTGCTCGGCTATGTGCTGTTCTCGGAGGGAAACAGCATCGAGATTGTGAAGTCAAGGGCTATTGAGCTGTGTTCTCTGCTTTCCAGGGCGGCAATTGAGAGTGGTGCTCCTACTGATAACATTTTAAAATTGAATAACCATTTTTTGAAAAACCTGCAGCAGATTACCACCATGGATACGCTTTGTTTTAAACTGCAGGAGATTGTAGAGGCCTTTTCTGAAAGTATGTTTAACTACATTCCTTCCAAAAACAGTGAACTCGTTAAAAAATCCATGCTTTATATATCGGAACATTTTAACGAACCTATTACCTTGGAAGATGTTGCCTCCCACGTTCATCTCCATCCGTCTTATTTTTCTACCATGTTCAAGCAGTCCACCGGCTCTTCCTTCAAAGAGTATCTGAACATGGTGCGTATAGAGGAAAGCAAACGCCTGCTTTCCAATACGGATTTTTCAATCATTGATATCGCCGTGGCTGTAGGTTTTGAGGACCAGAGTTACTTTTCCAAAGTGTTTAAGAAGTATACCGGACTGACGCCTAAGCAGTATCGGTAGCAATTTCATTTTCCAATATTGATATTTTTTTATAAATAAACTTAAAAAAAGCCAAAAAACAGAATATTTTTCATAAAAACCTCCCCGCAGTTCTTCTATACTTGAGTCATCAAATACAAATAAAAATGAAGAGAGCCTGGAGGTAATATTTTATGAAATTGAATATGAAACAGTGGATCGCAGATACAATCAATACACCGGTTAAAAAGGCAATGCCGGTATTATCATTCCCTGCCATCCAGTTAATGGACATAACGGTAAAGGATCTGATCTCCAGCAGTGATCTGCAGGCACGGGGTATGCAGCTGGTTGCAGAAAACACAGACGCCGCCGCTTCTGTCAGCCTGATGGACCTGTCTGTTGAGGCAGAGTGCTTTGGTTCAACAATCCGTGTCTCAGATGAAGAAGTGCCTACCGTAATAGGAAGTGTGGTCAGCTCAGAGGAAGAAGCAGACGCTCTGGAAATTCCCGAGATCGGAAGCGGGCGTACCGGACTCTATATAGAAGCAATTGAAAAGGCCTCAAAGTTAATAACAGACAGACCTGTGCTGGCAGGCGCTATCGGACCGTTTTCACTCGCCGGAAGACTGATGGATGTGTCCGAGGCAATGATTTACTGCTATGAGGAACCGGATATGGTACATACCGTTCTGGAAAAAGTCACGAGATTCATCATTAACTACTGTACAGAATACAAACGTGCAGGCGCTAACGGTATTGTTCTGGCTGAGCCTCTTGCCGGACTGCTCTCCCCAGCGCTTGCCGAAGAATTTTCAGCAGATTATGTAAAACAAATTGTTGATGCCGTTCAGGATGACGAATTCATCATTGTATACCATAACTGCGGAAACTGCACGATACAGCAGATCGACTCAATTATCGCAACCGGATGCCCGCTGCTTCATTTTGGCAATGCGATCAGCATGGCAGAAATGATGCCGCATATCCCTGCTCATATCGCTGCTGCCGGCAACGTAGATCCTGCTTCTCAGTTCAGAAACGGAACGGTGGAGTCCATCAAAAAAGAGACGAAAGCCGTTATGGAAGCATGCTGTAAGTATCCAAACTTTGTAATATCTTCAGGATGCGACATCCCTCCGCTTTCAAAATGGGAGAATATACATGCATTCTTCGAAGCTGTCAATGAATTTTATGTAAACTAAAGCGAAAGGAAGAAAACGGCTTAACCGGCCGCTTTCTTCCTTTTTGTTTCCCCCTTTTGCTTTTTCATTCCGGAATCAAAATCTTATCATTGTATTTTCTCTGACCACCGCATAAGTGATCCCGTTCAGCTTAATCTTCGGCTGTATCATGACGCCTTCGGGCGCATATTTTCTGGCAGCCCGCTCACAGACATTATCCACTCCGGTGATCTTTTCTACGAACTCAGAATGAGAACTGACGGCTTCGATTTCCTGCAGTTCGTCAGCTGAATACGTTGCGAAGGGAACCCGGCACTCTTGTGCAAGCTCCAGCAGTCCTGCCTCGTCCCTTTTCAGGTCAATGCTTGCAAGGGCCTGGATCTGGCAGAGGGATACGCCCAGCTCTTTTAGGAGGACTTCCAGCTTTTCCTTCAGCCTGGCCCCGGGGGTTCCTCTTCTGCATCCGACCCCTGCCACAAGATTCCTGGGCGGAAGAAACAGGATGTTTTTCCCCTCTTTTATCTCTGTCCCTGCATCTGCCACCGCAATCCCCAGCGGCAGCCTGCCCAGCTCTTCCAGGCAACGGCAGACACACAGTTCCTCCGGCATCCTGCCCTCCACCGGATAAGCACTGTAAAACCCGATCTTCTTTCCCTCCAGTACAGCTGCGGAAATCTCCTTTGCAAGCCTGCGGCTCCCGATGTGCAGATGGTTTTCTTTTGCAAATACATCCACCGCAAACTTATTCTGTACATCGGTTGCCGTTGTAACTACCGGTACTGCCCCCGTCTGCTCTGCGACCAGCATTGCCAGTCTGACAGCTCCGCCTACGTGGCCCGAAAGAAGCGGAATCACAAATCCGCCTTTTTCATCCATAGAGAGCACGGCCGAATCCCGGTACTTATCCGCCACCCATGGAGCAATATAGCGGATTGCAATTCCTGCCGCCCCGATGAACAGAAAGGAGCAGCTCCCCCATCGCACCCCAATCCATTGTTTTAGATCTTGATCCATCGGATTCATACCGAATCCTGCGGCAAAACGTTCCGTTGTATAACTTACGCACTCGTAACCTGCCTTTGCCAGCAGCGCATTCAATTTTCTGTTCAGCCTGCACCCTTCCTCCGTAAAACTGAATATGACAATCGGTTTCTCTTCTTTTCCTTTATTCTCCATATATATCTCCCCCGGGAACTACAAAAAACTGATCTGGTACCCGCTGTCCTTAAGTACGCCAAGCGCCTTTTGTAAATTCCTATTCTTAGTCAGTATATAGTCTGTATTGTACGTTGATACCGCAAATATTCCGATCTTATGCCCTGCCAGCAGGCCTGCGATCTTAGAAAGTATCCCGGTCAGGGAAAAGTCCAGGGTTCCCTGGATGCGGAAAGCACGCCAGCCATTGTCGCAGGCAGCCGCATTGGACGGGACATACTGTGAACTGCAGACCAGGGAATTCTCCTCATCCGTTTTTCCAATAAAACAAAATTCATCCTTCATATTCACCTCTGACAGATCTGTTACCCTGCACACAGAAAACTCCTGCCTCAGCACCTCTATTATCATATGGCATTCCCTCCTGCCTCTTCTTTGATAAAATGGCGCAGGTAATGCCTGCATTACCCGCGCCGAATCTTCCCAATTACTTCTGCACAATATTTATAATCCTTCCGGGCACGTAGATTTCTTTTACAATCGTCCCCGTCAGTTTATCCGCAACCGCTTCTTTCCCGGCTGCTATGGCCGTATCTTTGTCTGCATCCGCCGCAATTGTTACAACGGCTCTTGTCTTTCCGTTGATCTGAACGGCAACTTCGATCTCATCGTCCTTCATCTTGGACTCATCGTATGACGGCCATCCTGCTTTGAATACCGTATCCGTATGCCCCAGCTGTTCCCACATCTCCTCCGCAAAATGCGGTGCAAACGGCGCGAGAAGTACTGCAATGTTTTCCAGTGTCTCCTGATCAATTCCGCCCTCTTTCTTAGCGATCTCGATCAACTTGTTATTATGCTCCATAAAGCCGGAGATTACCGTATTCAGGCTGAATGACTCCAGACGGGTCGTGATGTCATAGACCAGCCTGTTGCGCTGCTTGATCATTTCCTTCGTTGCTTTGATATCCTTGCCGCAGCTGTCCATGAGCAGATTCCAGAGGCGCTTCAGGAAACGGTTGACGCCGTCGATTCCGCGGTCATCCCACTCCGCGTCCAGTTCCGGAGGGCCTACGAAGAGCTCATACATTCTCAGAGAATCACATCCATAATCTCTTACCAGGTCATCCGGTGAGACTACATTTCCCTTGGACTTGCTCATCTTAACACCGTTCTTTCCGGTGATCATACCCTGGTTGAATAGTTTCTGGAACGGCTCATCAAAATCAATGGCCCCTATATCGCACAGGAACTTTGTATAGAAGCGGGAATACAGCAAATGCAGTACCGCATGCTCAACGCCGCCGATATACATGTCTACGGGGAGCATCTCATCCGCTTTTTCTCTGGATACCAGTTCGTTCTGATTATGGCTGTCTACATAGCGCAGGAAATACCAGGAGGATCCTGCCCACTGCGGCATCGTATTGGTTTCACGCTTTGCAGGCTTTCCGCAGACCGGACAGGTACAGTTTACCCAGTCTTCGATTCCGGCAAGCGGTGACTCGCCTGTCCCTGTCGGCTCATAGGATTCTACATCCGGCAGGCGAAGCGGAAGCTCTTCTTCCGGAACCGGAACGGCTCCGCAGTCCGGACAGTGGATAATCGGAATTGGCTCTCCCCAGTAACGCTGGCGGGAGAATACCCAGTCGCGCAGCTTGTAGTTTACCGTTGCATGGCCGATTCCCCTTTTTTCAATCATATGCGGCGCCTCTTTTTTAAGCACAGCAGATTCCATGCCGTTCCACTCGCCAGAATTGATCATAGTGCCGGCAGCATCCGTGTAGGCCTCTGTCATGTGTTCAATCTCTACGCCGTCTTTTGCAATAACCTGCACGATCGGAAGATCAAATTTCTTTGCAAACTCAAAGTCACGGTCATCATGCGCCGGTACACACATAATGGCTCCTGTTCCATAATCTGCAAGTACATAGTCAGACAGCCAGATCGGTGTCTTTTCTCCGTTCAGAGGATTGATGGCATAACTCCCTGTAAATACCCCCGTCTTTTCCTTATCCTGCAGACGATCTACATTGGACTTCATAGACGCATCGTAAATATACTTTTCTACCGACTCTTTTGTCTCCGGTACGGCCAGCGATGCCGCCAGTTCATGCTCCGGAGCCAGCACCATGAAGGTGGCTCCATATAAAGTATCTGGTCTAGTCGTGTAGACCGTGATCTTCTCTTCTCTTCCGTCAACTGGAAAATCCACTTCCGCCCCGTAGGATTTACCGATCCAGTCGGACTGCATCTTCTTCACCTTCTCCGGCCAGTCCAGCTTGTCCAGGTCGTTCAGGAGGCGTTCCGCATAAGCAGTAATTTTCAGCATCCACTGGCGCAGATTTTTCTTGGTCACATCCGTACCGCAGCGCTCGCATTTTCCATTCACAACTTCCTCATTTGCCAGGCCGGTCTTACAGGAGGGACACCAGTTAATCGGGAATTCCTTCTCATATGCAAGACCTTCTTTAAACATCTTTACAAAGATCCACTGGGTCCATTTATAGAACTCCGGATCTGTTGTATTCACTTCCATATCCCAGTCATAGAGCGCAGCGATCTCATCGATCTGGCGTTTGATGTTAGCCACATTCTCAGCTGTGGATTTTGCCGGATGAACGCCCATCTTGATGGCATAGTTTTCCGCCGGAAGGCCGAAGGCATCCCATCCCATCGGATGCACAATATAATGGCCCTGCAGCAGTTTATAGCGGCTCCAGACATCGGAGATCACATAACCTCTCCAATGGCCTACATGAAGACCGTTTCCCGAAGGGTACGGGAACATATCCAGGCAGTAATACTTCTGCTTCTTATTTCCGTCATCGTCTACCTTGGGATTCACCGGGTTCTCCGCCCACTTCTCCCTCCACTTCTTCTCAATTGCTTTGTGATTGTACACAATCTTAGACATTACAATATCCTCCTACATTCAACACTTTATAAAAAGCCTTTTCATCTCATTAAGAGACGAAAAGGCTTTGACTTCCGTGGTACCACTCTCATTCACCCGGCAGCTCCCGGATGCACTCATTTCTTCTGTAACGGGAAGTCCCGCTTTTATCTACTGCTGTTTCAATAAAAGAACTCCGAGGCGAGTTGGGAGTTTACGCTTCTGCCTCACACCTTCCGGCAGCTCTCTGAAAACGATAGGCTCTTAGTACTCCTCATCCCAGTTTCTGCAATATTCTTATTTATTATAGGAAGAATGTTAAAATAAGTCAAGTAGTTTTCTCCCTGATTTCATAATTTGTTGCACCTGCGAATACTTTTCACGCCCGTTCACCATCTAAAACGGAGATGGCGTCTGCCTTTTCCGGTTATAGCGGTCGGCCGCGCCCCCCGCCCATAGGGAAACAAAAACCTGAGGTACCAGTGTCGCGATCGTTGCAGCCGTAATCCATGCCCCGGAAGACGTTTTCAGTGTTGATGTAGGTATTAAAATCTATTTCATCCCCATTTGTTTCAGCCTGGCAAAGTAATCCCTGCTCTCCGCGGCAACTACTCCGCTCAGTGAAATCAGAGCTACGAGGTTCGGAAGCGCCATCAATGCGTTAAAAATATCTGCAATATTCCAGACAGCCTCTACCGTCATATAAGGTCCGATAAAGATCGCAAGGATATACAGCCACCTGTAAGTTTTCACCGCCTTCATATTTCTGTTGGACAAATATTCCAGGCAGCGTTCTCCATAATAGTTCCACCCCAGTATCGTAGTGAAAGCAAAAAACACAAGGCACAGCATCAGGGCAAAGGATGCCACAGCCGGCGGAAACGGCAGTCCCTGCTGGAAAGCAGCTGTCGTAATCTCCACCCCTTCCAGGCCCGTATTCCACGTCCCCGCAATCACAATAGATAATCCGGTCATGGTACAGATTACGATCGTATCAATAAAAGTACCTGTCATAGACACCAAGCCCTGGCGCGCAGGCTCTTTTGTCTGAGCAGCTGCGGCAGCGATCGGGGCGCTTCCCAGACCAGCCTCATTCGAAAAGATCCCCCTTGCAATCCCTTTCTGCATGGCAATCACCATTGTTCCCATCACACCGCCGGCAAGCGCGCTGCCGGAAAATGCGGATTTGACAATCAGTGCAATCGCGCCCGGGATGGCCGGTATATGAGTCAGCAGGATGATCAGCGCCAACAGTACATAGAGAACCGCCATGAACGGCACAACAATCTCCGATACCTTTGCAATACGTTTAATTCCTCCAATCACAACCAGCCCCACACAGAAGGTCAGGATAATTCCCGTAATCACGGTTGCCCATGAGTATGTACCGCCGAACAAATTAACCGTGTTGGCGAGATCCGGATCAAAGAAATTCTTCACGGCAGAGGCGATCCCGTTAACCTGCGTAAATGTACCAATTCCGAACAGGCCGACACCTGCTCCAAAAAAGGCGAAAATCTTTGCAAGCCACCGCCAGTTCTTCCCCATTCCATTTTCTATGTAATAGAAAGGACCGCCCAACACATGTCCTTCTTCATCAATTGTACGGTACTTAATAGAGAGAAGCCCCTCTGCATATTTCGTCGCCATACCAAAAAAAGCAGCAACAATCATCCAGAATAAAGCCCCCGGCCCGCCAGCGGCAATCGCCGTAGCTACACCGACAATATTCCCTGTCCCGATTGTAGCAGAAAGCGCAGTACAAAGCGCTCCAAAACTCGTTACTTCCCCACGTCCATCTTCTTCATTTTTCACCATGAATTTCAGCGCCTTGCCCAGATGCCTGATCTGAAGGCCCTTCAAACGAACTGATAAATAGATTCCTGTCACCAGGATAAGAATGATCAATGGAAGCCCCCACACGGCATCATCGACCCACTTGATAAAACTGTTGATCTGACTAAACATAATATTACTCCTCCATCCTTTTGCCTGAGAGATTTACAGCACACGCTGCGTACACCTTCGGCGCTCTTAAAATAAGAGACTCTCCTGAGTTGTCGTGTCTTAACACGCAATTTAAAGCATATCACCAAATCCTCACCATTTCAAGTACTTTTTGGGGAATCAGCGTGCATCATCTGTCACTCGATCCACCTACTCCGTCTGGCCCCCCATCCGGGATAGGGACGCCTTCAGCTTTGATGTTCCAGCTCTTGAGAACCGGGGTGTCCGGAGGTCTTTTTGCTCAGGCTTATGCTGATTCTGGAAACCTTTAATGCCGATTAATTCTAACTGCGAAAAAGCCGCATCTTATGGGGAAAAACTGATCTCCGAATCAGTTTTCCAGAGCGTATTCCCTTAGAAAGCATCGGCTTTCTAAGGGAATACGCTCGGTACCATAAGATGCGGCTTTTTCGCAGTTAGCAATTAACGGCTAAGCGGCCGGTTTCCAGAATCAGCATAAGCCTGCTCAAAAAGACCTCCGGACACTCCGGTTCCAAAGAGCGTCCCCATACCAGCCACCACAATCTCCCTACCCCAAAGCCACATCTAATATCATCATAAGGGTAAATCCGATTGCCACCCCCACTGTGCTGATGTTTGTATGCGGTTCTGCCTGTGCTTCCGGTATCAGTTCTTCTACGACAACATAAATCATCGCTCCCGCCGCGAATGCGAGCAGATACGGGAGAATTGGCACGACAAGACCTGTCAGAAGGATTGTTATGACCGCCGCAATCGGTTCCACTACACCCGACAAAGTGCCGTAAAGGAAGGAACGGCCTTTTGATACTCCTTCACTCCGCAGCGGCATGGATATAATGGCGCCCTCCGGGAAGTTCTGGATTGCGATACCGACTGACAGGGCAAATGCACCGGCAAGCGATATGGTTGTATTCCCGGATACTGCACCGGCAAACGTTACTCCTACGGCCATTCCCTCCGGTATGTTGTGCAGCGTTACCGCAAGAACGAGCATGGTTGACTTTTTCAGGCTGGATTTCACTCCCTCCGGCTCGTCTCCATTGAGATGCATATGCGGCGTCACGGTATCCAGAAGGAGCAAAAATCCCATCCCAAGCAAAAAGCCTGCCGCAGCAGGCAGCCAGGGCCGTGAGCCGTTCTCCTCCGCCATCTCTATGGCCGGGATCAACAGGGACCACACAGAAGCGGCTATCATAACACCCGAGGCAAAGCCTAGCAGCGCCTTCTGTAGTTTTTCATTCATTTCCTTACGCATAAAGAATACCATGGCTGAGCCAAGGGTGGTTCCTGCAAAAGGAATCAGTATTCCAAGCAGCATGTTCTGATTCATGTTCTTTCCCCCATTCATCTTATAGTTTCATACGTATGAAACTATCTTATGCATGGAGTGGACGATTTGTCAATGAAATCTATGTAAGTTCTGCAAGTTCTCTTCCTGCTTTCTCGCAAGCTTCTATTGCTTCTCCATCCGGTGCCTCATTGGCAATGATGCCTTCCGCACGCACCAGCTCAGCTCCGGCTGCCTTCATTCTTTCTGCCCAGTTCCGCATCCATTCGCCGTCGCCCCATCCATAGGAGCCAAATAATAAAATATGCTTACCGGATACAAGTGTTTCCAGTGACTCCACAAACGGCTCCATCTCGTTCTCCTCCAATTCTTCTGCCCCCATCGACGGGCAGCCCAGCGCAAATGCATGCTCAGACGCTATTTCAACCGCATCTGCCGCACTTGCCTCGATCAGCCTTGCGTTCTTTCCCGCCGCTTCTATTCCTCTGGCAACCGCCTCTGCCATTGCCTGTGTATTGCCGGTTCCGCTCCAGTAGACAACTGATACATTCATGGTTTTAATCCTCCTTATTACACGCGATATCTTTTATGCTCTTTCCTGTTAAAAATTCGTTGACCGCACATACTTTTGCCTGGTCATATTCCTTGAAAATCATTTTCGCGGCCATCGGATTGCTGTAAACCTTCCAATAGCCCAGGAACAGATATTCTCTTCCTGCATTGCGGATAAACCCCTGTACGTCCTCCACGGGATATCCAAAAAAGATTCCGATCTCATGCGGATATCCGATCTCCTCCCTTGAAAATAAAGCCGTGCGGCAGGACAGCCTTTCCAACATCTCGTCCAGCCCCATTTCAAGGTAACCGAATTCCCGGATAAAGCTTCTGATCCCGACCCGGTTCAGATACTCGGATAACTCTTTTTCACGGTAAAATAAAACCAGGCATCTCCCCTCTGCTGCCGACAGCCTGCGGTAAGATATTCCTGACCCGCCCAAGATATTATACAGCTCATTATACATAGAGTCCTCCATTGTAATTCCGCAGGACACCTTTTTCCCCTTTAGAAACGGTGCACACTGAAGTACAATCTGAAACCGCAGCTTTAAACGTATATCCTCATGTTTTAGAAAATAAGACAGCACTTCTGCAGGCATAGCACCCTCCCTTCAAATGATTATGATTCTCAATTAAATGAATTTTACCACACTTCCGTCAGCTATTCAATCCCACTATATGATAACTATTCTCATTTACCCCAAAGCAATTCTGTATTTTTTCCTTCCCCTATTTTATATGGTGAACCCTTTCGATAAAGTTGGATTTTATCCTTTTTTTAGTTGTTACCACCCGTACTTTAGTGTATAATGAATTAAAGACATTTGAGCATTGAGAGGTCTCAAAAAAACATACATAAAGGAGAGATTCGCCATGGTAAATTTAATAACAGGCCCGAAAGGCAGCGGCAAAACTAAGCAGATGATCGAACTTGCAAACGAGAAGGTGAAAACTTCCAATGGAAACGTAGTATTAATTAAAAAGAGCCATCGTGATACATACATCGTGGACTTTCAGGTTCGCGCAATCTGTATGGCAGATTACAGAGATATTCAAACGCTGGATGAATTTATCGGATTTATATACGGCATGGTAGCCGGTAACCACGACATTGAAACCATTTTCATTGACGGAGTATTAAAACAGGCAGATATTTCCATTGACAACCTGTCAAAATTCCTCGAAAAACTGAACAAAATTTCAAAAGAAAACAATATTGAATTTATTATCAGTGTCAGCGCTGAGAGAAAAGATATACCAAACATTGATTCACCGGATTATGCCGTTCTGAATTAATGAGACCAAAAAGGGTGTATCTGCGGATCTCGACCTGCCTGGTACACCCTTTTATTTTAACCTGTTTTCTCATTTCCATCCTAAGAAAATTATGCCCTGTTTTCCTCACATCCGGGCAGTCACATTTTTTCAAGAATCCCAATCGATCGAATCGAATATTTGATAACTGAATTCTGTGCATAGATCTTTATTTTAACGGGCTGATTCGGTAAAACGCGCTGTTTAAAAAAACAGCGGATATGACTACGTCCATCATATCCGCTGCTTACTCTTAGTGAAGCGCTTTTATTCCTGTGCTGTGCCTTCCTCAGCCTGCGCTGTATCGTCCTGCTGCCCGTTGTCTGCATTTTCCCCGTCGGAAGACGGTGCTGTCTTCTGCAGTTCTTCTCCGTTGAAAGAAAGAACTGTATTGGTCGTATCACCCTCTTTATACTCCACAGTTACTTCCTGCCCTACTTCATATTTTATAATATCTATGAAGTCCACTACTGACACATCAAAGATCTCATCTGAGCCTTCCAGCATTACGTAGTAGTGAGAATTACCGTCAATAACTCCCTGCGCTATTTTTGTAATCTTCGCAGTAATTGTCTCAATCTCACGGGTATCTTTTTCAACCTCTTTGATTCCGTTTTCATACATCAGGTTCGTATAAGCAGCCTCGCACGAGCTTACCGTATCTCCGATTGCCACAATCTGATATTTCTGTACGTTCACCATCGCATATTTTTTAACCAGCCCCGCATCATCTTTAAGGGCGATAAAATAAGTCGGTTCTCCGGAAATATTCAAAAGCAGCGGGAAGGTTGCCTTATACTTCAGGTTCTGTACCTGTCCTTCCGCCGAGGACATTGCAGAGTCTTCTGTTGCTCCCTCAATGCCATAAAACTTTGTCTCCATTGTCCGCTGGTTCATCAGAACAAATCCTACATTGGACTGGTCACCGCTGACAGAAGTCACGCCGGTGTATACCCACACGTCATCGTCGATTGCAAGGTAATTGTAACCGGTTGTTGTCTTCAGACAGTCCTTTTGTCCCAGGATGCTGTTAAAATAGCCATGCTTTAATGATCCGTAATAGTCATACAGTTCCACAAGCAGATCAGCCGAGTAAGCCCTGTCTATCCATTCCGGCGCATCTTCTATCTTATAGTCCTTTGTCTCTCCCGTAATGGCATTGCACAACACTACGCGGCCTATGGTGGTTCCACCGAAAAGGCCGATGTTAAACTTCTTCACCGGGCAGATCCAGTATGGAACTCCGTCATCGTCAATTTCAAAACTGAGGTCATTAAAAATATACGTTGGATACTTAAATCTAAGATGGCGGTAAATATTTCTGTTAAAGTGGTCGCTTGTCGTATACTTCATGCCCTCTTTCAGCTTCACAAGTTCCGTATTCTGCGTTGCCATATCAATTTTTATATATGCCGGTATCCCTTCCTTCTGGTTTGTAAGCCATTTGATCACGCTCGCATAACGCAGCGGTGAAACTCTGACCGGCTGATCCTGGTAATTAATCTGGCTGTACAGATCATCCACCTCGAACTGAGATACCATGTCCACCATGCTGCCCATTTTACGGTTACCGAGGATTGCAGCAGAATCCCTGTCCAGAAGCGGAATCTGGTCAAAAGACAATTCCTCGATATCTTTCGTGAACTCACCGTCTTTTACATCCAGAAGTTTCTGATACTTCTTCGCATTTACAATTGGTGAAGATAGCAATGTGCCAATCAAATAAGCTGCTACCACTACCACCAGGATTCCCAAAATAACTTTTACGCCTTTCGAGTTTTTCAGTTCATACCGGTTAAGCTTCTTCCTTCTGATGTAAATCAAGGCAGCAATAATAATAATCACTATAAAAAACATCCAGAAATCTGAGGAGTGGATATTGATTGCCGGCAGCGTTACATAATAATAAATCGCAGCAAGCAATATGATTCCTATCACAGCCAACAGTTTTACTTTCCCTTTTTTCATACATTACCCTTTCTGTCTTTCTTCCTTAAGTCTTTAAGTACTCTCCGGCATGTTGCCAAAGTTCTGTCAGTTTCCGAGATTTATTAGAACCTCCTTCTCCACAGATCCGGAGAAAGAAGCAGAAGATACGGGAATATCTCCAATCTTCCTATCAGCATATCCAGGCAGAACACAATTTTGGACAGAGGTGAAAAGCCAGAAAAGTTTTCAATCGGCCCCACCTGAGCCAGCCCAGGCCCCACATTATTCAGTGTTGTCAATACAGAACTGAATGTTGTCGTAAAATCGTAGTTATTGATGGAAACCAGCAATACAGATAACATCATTATCAGGATATAACAAATAAAGTAAATATATACACCGTGCATGGTATCTCTTCCCACTTTTTTTCCGTTTATCTGCACAATCGTAACGGACTTGGGATGCAGCATTCTTCTGATCTCCTGCTTTACGCTCTTCATTAATATCAGAAAACGAGATACCTTTATCCCCCCTCCTGTAGAACCTGCACAGGCTCCGATCACCATCAGTCCCAGCAGGATTACCTTCGACAATTCGGGCCACTGGTCAAAATTGGCCGTACAGAATCCCGTCGTCGTAATGATCGCCCCTACCTGGAAGGAGGCATATCGAAATGCATGCAAAATATTGCCGTACATCCCCATGATATTCAGCGTAATAACCGCCATGGAGGCAAGAATTATGCCCAGATATCCACGGAGTTCTTCATTTTTCAGCGCGGCCTTCCAATTTTTCAGACGCAGCAGGAAATAGATATTGAAGTTCACTCCAAACAGAATCATAAATACCGTGATCACTCCGTCAATATATGCACTGTCGTAATAGGCAATACTTGCATTTCTATTTGAAAATCCGCCCGTTCCAGCCGTACTGAATGAATGGATCAGCGCATCATAAAAGCTCATGCCGCCAAAAAGCAGAAAAACTACTTCCGCTGCGGTCAGCACAAAGTACATGGAGTACAAAATCTTAGCCGTGCTTCTCGCCTTTGGCACAAGCTTGTCAGCCTCCGGCCCCGGCACTTCCGCACGCATCAGATGCATAGAACTCTCATCATCCAGAGAAGTCAGCATCATAACGAAAACCAGCACTCCCATTCCGCCAATCCAGTGCGTCAGGCTCCGCCAAAAAGCCATTCCCATCGGCAGGGCCTCAATATTTGTCAATATGGTTGACCCTGTTGTAGTAAAACCGGACACGGTTTCAAAAAATGCGTCCAGATAATTCGGTATGCACCCTGATATGAAAAACGGCAACGCGCCGAATAATGACCATAATATCCAGGCGGAACCCACGATAACAAGTCCTTCTTTGCCGTAAATCAGCTTGTTGCCCGGTTTTTTCCGTCCAAATATCAGGAATATGATGAGAAGTACTGCACTTACCATCAAAAATGATAATCCGCTTTTTTCTCCATATAAAAAAGCAACCGCTGCCGGAAGCAGGAGAAGCGCACCTTCCACCCCCAGCATCTTACCTATTATGAAAGTTGTCATTCTATAATTCATCGATCTGCACCTACAGCAAAATATCCTGGATATCCTGGATATGTTTTTCCATTGTAATGATAATAACGCTGTCTCCTACCTGAATGCAGTCATCACCGTTAGGTATAATAATTTTGCGCTTTCTCGCAATGCATGCAATCAGATTGTTCACCTTCAGTGACAGATCCTTTAATGGAATGCCCGTATAGTTTGTCTGAGATTTCACTATAAATTCGAGAGCCTCCACTTTTCCGTCGACCAATTGGTACATCGTTTCCACATTCGCGCTTCCCTGAGAGTTCCTGCGGGCACGCACGTAACTGAGAATTGCATCCGCCGTAGCAGCCTTGGCTGACACGATACTGTCGATGCCAAATTCCTGTATCATTCTGGCTCTTCTGTCTTCATTTACCTTGACAATAATCTTGGAAACTCCCTGGCTCTTTGCAAAGAGCGACATAATGATATTTTCTTCATCCATCCCCGTCAGGGCGATCAGTGCATCCGCATCCTGTATCCCCTCTTCGATCAGAAGATCATGGTCGGTAGCGTCCCCGTTTATGACCGTCGCCTTGGGAAGAAGTTCACACAGGTTTTCACATTTCTTTTCGTCTATTTCAATGATCTTAACCTGCATCCCAATCTTGCAGAGCTGTGTGGAAAGGTAGTAGCTGACGCGCCCACCGCCACAGATAATTACCTTTTTAATCTTTTCTTTTCTCTGACCCAGCAGTTTGAAGAACAGCTCAATCTCCATGTGAGAAGCAGCTATATGCAGCCTGTCCCCGGCTCGCAGCACATAATCACCATCCGGAATAAAGACTTCCTCCCCCCGCTCTACCGCGCAGACAAGAAGCTTAATCTGAAATCTATTATACATATCCGCCAGTGACAGCCCAATCAGGCAGCTCTTTTCCAACAGAGGAAGTTCAATCAGTTCTACTCTTCCCTTGACAAATGTATCAACCTTACTTGCATCCGGGAATAATAAGAGCCGGACAATCTCCCCTGCCACAGCCAGCTCCGGGTTTACCGCCATACTCAGATGTAAGTCTTCTTTTAATATATCAATCTGCTGATAATATATTGGATTACGCACCCTCGCTATTGTGTGCCTTGCCCCCAATCGTCTTGCAATCAGACAGCTCAGCATATTACATTCATCTGTGGAAGTACACGCAATCACAAGATCTGCATGCGGAACATCTGCTTCCTTCTGAACTGCCACACTTCCACCGTCTCCGGTAACGCAAAAAATATCCAGCCTGTCAATCGCGGCACGCAGCTTTTTCTCATTGCTGTCAATCATAATAACGTCATAATTTTCCGCGGAGAGTTGTTTTGCCAGCTTATAGCCAACTTTTCCATCCCCAATAATGACTATCTTCATTCGTCTGCCCTCAACTTCATTACTTATTATATTTTGGTCATTTTTCTATAATGGCAGAGCAATTATAGCACTTTTAACTGCAAACTACAATCGTTTTCCAGATTTCTTAACAAATTTCAAATTACCGGGTGCACAAGGGGGGATTTAGGCGGGTATGGGGACGCTTTGGGGAATTGGAATATGCCTCTCTCGGGTGCGGTATCAGGGCATAAATGCCGCTAATCAAAACCGGGGGAGGCGGATTATGCTGAACTGGTGGGACTGCAATTGTTTGGGAAGGAAAAGTACGTATGCTGATTTCGGAAGCCTTAAGAGTGCCTTAGAAGTTCTTGTAGCGGAAAAGCCGCATCTTATGGAGGAAAATTGATTCCGAATCAATTTTCCAGAGCGTATTCACTTAGAAAGCATCGG
>OBZW01000243.1_pt1 | contig 46578 bp, 39 predicted proteins | sample 1477021 | NCBI WGS metagenome assembly OBZW01 (sample SAMEA2580262, study PRJEB22360) | human gut metagenome | biome: human gut; feature: human-associated habitat; material: faeces | place: Denmark | collected 2008/2010
TCAGCCATACCCCACTTTCCCGGCTGCCGGCTTCCTAGAATTTCTTAGGTTGGCGTCCGCATTTTGAGGCGGCATATGTGCACTTGGGCGGCTTGCGGCTATCCCTTTCTTTCACGGACACCATTCCCCCACTCCTACGTATCCAAAACCTTACCCCTGAAAACCCGCACCGATACCAAATAAACCAGTGTAAATATAACCAGTATAGAAACCGCGCTGTAAATATTCACACGGAACAAATCTTCTTTCATTACATTTCCCAGTGCACGGATTGCAAACCAGGAGGATACTGCCATGAGAACAAACGGACAATAGTAAGTAAAACGTATCTCATTTTTCATGGACTTATACAGCGTGTCACCGGCGATTCCTAGTTTTCGCAGGATCCGGTACCTGTCACGGTCCTCATAGGCATCATTGTTCAGCTTGATGAAGATAATACTGCCTCCTGCCAGGATCAGCGTCACAAACATAAAGATACATAGGGAATACAAAACCCGTATCCATGTTTCTTTATCACTATCGGCTCCCGAAAAGTTAACTCCCACCTGCATCTGCCCGTTTTCATCCGTTTTGGAAAGGCTCCTCAAATAAGTCCTGGATGCGTCTGCATTGGACGGATCCTCAATTTTGAAGTTATACATGTGCAGCAGGATTCCCTTAGGCTCCAGTTCTTTATAAACCTCATCGTTGAGTACATAAATGCTCATCTGCTCCTGCATGGCGCCCAAATATGGGGTATCGTCTTCCTTAATAATACGATAAGAATTGTCTCCGATCTGGACGTCCTCTTGCTCCTGCCCAGCAAAGCTCATGAGAATGATGTGCGAAAGTTTAATTGTCTCGTCCTGATTCAATTCCGTGTAATCAAAAGGCATGCCCGCCTCTTCCGCAATAGTTTTCATTTGAGAGAAAGGGATGATTGCATAGGTAGAATTCACATATTTCGTATGGAACATACTCGGGTCAAGAAGCAGATAGGATGCCTCCGCCTTATATTCCACTTTATTCTCCTTCGATATTCCCTCTGCAATCTCTTCCATATCCATCTCATGTGAGCTTACGACCTGATATGTGAAGGTCTCTTGAAAATGCACCATCTTATCATAGCGCTGCTTTAGGGCGATCGCTGTACCCAGCACCGTTACGGAACAGATCATCAGAATCGTAACCATGGCATAAGTGCGGTAATTTCTCCGGATTCTGAAGGACAGATTATTCACCCAAAGGCTGCGCTGCTTTTGATACAGAAATTTCTTGTTTTTGGTCAGCTTTCTGATCAAGTATGGAATTGCACCGCCAAACAACAGATATATTCCTGCAATTACCAGTATTACAGCAAGCAGTGCATACGACAGAGTATCCAGATTCCCGGTTTTTATTGCACACATATAACCTGCGCCCAATACCACCACTCCCGCTGCGGATTTCAGGGCGGCCATCCATCCTTTTTCCGGCTTCATTTCTTCTTGCTTTGCACCGGAAAGCATACTCAGTACGCTGCTCCTCGATATCGATACATATCCTTTCAGTATCATCATGCTAAATATGATAAAGAATACGGCTGAAGTGATAAGAACCGGTTTTATAGTGAATGAAAAACGGACATCCACGCTGATCTCCGACAGCTTCATCAACAGCATCTGAAATAATTTTGAAAATGCAGTCCCGGCCAGCAGACCGGCCAGCAGGGAAAATATACCGATAAAAAATGCCTCAAGCGCGTACATTTTACCAATGCGCACATTATCCAACCCCATAAACGTATAGATTCCGATCTCTTTTTTCCTCTGGTTGAGAAATACATTTGTGGCATACCAGATGAAAAAGAACAAAAACACCCCAAATACTACGGATGCCGCATGTACGACCAAGTCAATGTAGTCTTTGTTCATACTGTTCAGGACATCCATAGAGTCCGAATAGATAACATTTTGAAAGTTAAAAAATATAAAAACAGAAAATGCAAGGGACATAATCAGTGCCGCATATTCCCTTACACTTCTCTTAAAGTTGGAAAATGCAAGTCTGCACAAACTCATCTACCGTTCACCTCCCATGGAAGCAAGCAGTTCCATAATCTCTTCATAAAAGACTTTTCTGTCCCCCATGCTGTTCAACCGGCACTGTACCTGTCCGTCAGAAAGCATATAGACCTGCTTTGCGTAGCTTGCCGTATAGGCGTCATGTGTCACCAACAGGATCGTTGCCCGCCCGGAGTCATTGGCTGCTTTCAGGCTCTGCAGCAGATCCCGGCTGGATCTGGAGTCCAACGCTCCGGTCGGCTCATCGGCAAAGATAATCTTTGGCTCCGTGATCAGGGCCCGGGCACTTGCCCCTCTCTGTTTCTGCCCTCCTGAGAGCTGGTAAGGGTATTTTGACAGATGCTCCTCCAGCTGGAAGAGCTTTGCCATATTCATCACCCTTTTCTGCACCTCTCGGCTCTTTACTCCATTCAGGGACAACGGCAGAGCGATATTATCTTCCAGCGTCATATTGTCCAGCAGATTATATTCCTGGAAAATGAAACCGATCTTATCCCTGCGTATAATGGACAGCCGTTTATTGTCCGCTTTTGTAACATCCTCCCCATCCAGAAATATCTGCCCCCTGGTCGGTTTGTCCAGCGTAGAGAGCATATTCAGAAGAGTCGATTTTCCTGCGCCGCTCGGCCCCATGATGGCAACAAAGTCCTGCTCCTGAATGTCCAGATTGATTCCCTTCAGAACCTGGGATTCATAATCCTTTCTTCCGAAACTTTTTACTAGATTTCTAATTTCCATTATTTTTTTCATATCATGAATACCTCCTTTTATCACTAAAATTGTAACAAAAAGAGGGTTGAAAATCCTTTCATCCGAATAACAGTCCCCTCCTGTATCTAACATTTCTGCAAGATTGCCGGATTATTGCAATACCATCTGCCAAAGCTGCGTTCATTCTTCTGCCTCTCTCTCTGCATCTATGTTCAAATTAAAAAATGCTGTATTATTTGAAAAACGAAGCGTAAACCGGGTGCCCTCCCCCGGTCTGGAATATACCTGCAGCCGGATCCCGAGATGTCCGGCTGTCTCTTTCACGAAGTAAAGCCCCATACCTGTAGAGCGATAATCACCGTTTCTCAGATTGCTTCCAATATAACCTCTGTCGAAAATGTAAGGAATCTCACCTTCTGCAATTCCGATCCCGTTGTCCTTCACTGTAAGCACTACTTCGTCAGCTGAAATACACCTTGCCTCAAAGTTGAGCGCCGGCTGTTTTGTTCTGTATTTTACCGCATTTCCGATGAGCTGATCCAGCATATAGACAAGCCACCTCCGGTCACTGTAAACCACAGCGCCCTCGATTTTCTTTTCAATCTGAAAATGCTCCCGGATCAGGAAATAAGACTGATTCTTCAGAGCCTCATTAACCGCTTCTTCCAGATAAACCCTCTCATAGCGTACATCATTTTCCATATTTTTCAGTTTGCTGCTCATCATCATTGTGTTTAAAAGCTGCTGCATCCGCTCCAGACATCCCTGCATCTCCTCCTGCAGTTCACTGTCGGGGTTCCTCTCATTCATCAGTCCCAACGCGGAGAGCGGCAGCTTAACTTCGTGTGCCCACCTTGTAATGTAGTCGGTCAGTCCCTCACGCTCCTCCTGCAGTGCGCTGATATCTTCCGCATTTTCTTTTTCCATCCTGCACAGCACTTCTGTAACCCTGCCGCCGAGCAGACGGCTGGCTTCTTCCCTGTTCTTATGTATTTCATCGTCCAGAATGCGGGATATCTGCTTCCATTTTCTGTAATCGAGTGCAAAGTAAAAAAGCCCTGCGGCCAGAAGGATCCCATCCAGATACAGCAAATCCCCGAAATTTACGCTGTGGGCGCACAGCACCCCAAAATACAGATTGATGGCGGCCAGGACTGCCGCCCCTGCCAGAATGCCCCGTCTCTTCTCTTTGAAATAATTTTTCATTCTATATAATACCCCATACCTTTTTTCGTTACAATAATTTCGCTTCCCCCCGTAACTTCATTCAGCTTTGCACGGAGCCGAGAAACTAGAACACTCAGCGAAGCATCCGTCACAAACTCGTCCGTATTCCACAGCTGCTGCATCAGCTTCTCCCTGCTGACCACACTCCCTTTTTTGGAGAGCAGCGCCGCCATGATCTTACTCTCCGACTTTGTCAGATCCACAGTCATTCCGTTGCATACAAACTGCCCGCTCTCATAATACATCCCGCCGTTCAGATAGGTTCTCTCATTTGTAGTGTACTCATAAGCCCGGCGCAGCATAGCCCGGATCTTCAGCAGGAGCAGCTCCGGGTCGAATGGCTTTTCCACATAATCGTCTCCGCCGGCTGCCATGGCCATCACCTTATCCGCATTCTGGTCTCTGCTTGAAAGATACAGAAGCGGTACATTAGAAATCTGGCGTATCTTTTCACACCAGTAGAACCCGTCGAAGCTTGGAAGGTTAATATCCATCAGAATCAGATCTGGCTGTCTGCTGATGTATTCATTCGTAATATCATCGAACTGTTTCGCGTAAACAGCGTCAAATCCCCACCGTTCACACAACAGCACCAGTTCCTTTGCCAGCGTCATATCATCTTCAACAATCAGAATTTTCATTTTCACCACTCCCGAATACATTATCAGACAGCATAAGTCTGCTGGTATTATTTTATCATAACCGCAGGCGGTCACGATGCCTCCGGCGGATACGCAGCAGCTTTCTGCGGTTCCGCAGAAACTGCCGAATGCGCAATGATACAATGTACGCTCTGCGTACATTGTATCATACTTTTTCTCCTCAGCAGTCCTCTATAACAAAAATGTTAGAAATATACCACTTCTAATTTTATGAAAACTCCTGTTCATAAGAAGCCTGCTCAGAGATGAGATGAAAGATCTGCTTTTTCCCTTTCCACAATTGATATTCCATACTACAGGCCGGACTCTCTTTTATAATCCGGTCCATACTCCCCTCATAAGGAGCCCTGAGTCCATGAGATTTTTCCCCGAGTTTCCTAATTTTCAACAGGAGCTTTCCCTGCCTCAGAGTCACTGCCCCCTCACGGTATTCTGTAAGCCGCGCCCCATAATAAGTTCCCATTCGGTATTCCCTGCCCTGGTAATGAACCGCAGCAATACATCCTCTAAAGTGCATTCCCAGGAAAGGAATATCCGCAACAGAAGCCATAATACTGTTCATTTCTTTCTGAAAACATTCCTTTGTCTTCTTTTCGAGTGCATACTGGCGCTTCCCGTTTCTAAGGCATTTCTTCTTTTTTGTTTCCTGTATTTTCCCGAATCCGCACTGGGTCCAGAGATATGTTTCAGGAAAAGATTTTCCCCTGTCCGTTTCTATATAACCTCTTCCCCCGGTAAAGTCCATCCGTTTCCCGTTGACCCTCAGGGAACCTTTCAGATTATGCGCCATACTTAACACTCCGTGGCTGCACTGCATAAATGGGCAAAACCGGAACGGCCCCATGATATCTCCCCTGATCTTATGGAAACCCGAGTAGGCTATTTTTCCCTCCACAGTGAGCTCTTCCGTGTGTATACTGATTAAGACCCCTTTTTCAGTAAATAAATTTTCTCCGATTCGCACCTGAAATTTATCGTCGTGAATCTGGCACATTTCGATCGGATACGTAAAGTTCCATGCGCCATGATCCATGGCCACCTGAATGGAAGCCGTCCAGTTTCCTTCTTTATCTGCGTGTACAGCCGGAATAAATGCAATGGTTTTCCCTTTATTCTGATGCTTCAGATACCATCCCTCAAAATAGGGCCCTTTTTTCCCTATCCCATGAAAATACTTTACCTTCATCTAGTTCCCCTTTCTGATATGGCATTCCAAATCATTCTGTGCCGGACCGTCCAGCCGTTTCCCCCGATAATCAAACCGTGATCCATGGCAAGGGCAGTCCCAGCTTTTTTCATCGGGATTCCATGCGAGCTGGCAGCCCAGATGGGGACACCTTGTTGAAATTGCAAAGAGTTTTCCCGTTTCTTCTCTGTACACTCCGTATTTATTTCCGTCATGCTCTACGATCCCGCCATGCCCAGGACGCAGATCCTGAAGCTTCTCCTTTGGTATTGCAGCCAGCTGTTTCATAAGGCCGGAAACAGCATAGCCGCCTTCTTTGATTAAGGTACCCACGGAAGACTGCAGGTGAAAGCGTCTGGGGGTGAATACATCCGCGTATTGGTTTTGCCGCCCGCAGATCAGGTCAGACAGGATCATGGCAGATACCATGGAGCTGGTCATCCCCCATTTGCCAAAGCCTGTAGCCACATACCAGTCCGGCTGGCTCTTACTGTACTTTCCAATATAGGGAATCCCATCCAGTGTCATGCAGTCCTGTGCAGACCAGCGCGCTGTTTCTTTACATCCCGGCCATAATGCCTCCGCCCTGCTGCTTAGATATTCATAGGATTTCCCGGCTGTATTTTTGCCGGTGCGGTGCCCCCCGCCCCCAATCAGCAGGTTTTCTCCTGCGCTTCTGAAGGATAATCCGTCCTCATCTATACCGTAATACATTCCCTCCAATGAAGCGGCCTTTTTCACCGCCAGCACATAACTTCGTTCCTGATGCATACGCATAAAATAATATCCCGGGCTGTTCAGAAAAGGATAGTGGCAGGCAAACACGACCCGCTGCGCATGTACGGTTCCATGCGCTGTCAAGACCGTATGATCCTCTACATGAGTTACTTTTGTATGCTCAAATATGGTCAGTTCCTCCGCCAGCATATACAAAAACCGCAATGGATGAAACTGGCCCTGCCCCTCTAGTTTCAGGGCCAGTTTCACCTGAAACGGAAGTTCCGTCTTCTCTGTCAGCTGCATCCCCAGCCCGATCCGTTTTGCCGCCTCATGTTCCCGCCGCAGCGCGCCCGTATCCTGCATGGTATACAAATAAGCAGGACACTGGTTCCATCCAATGTCCCCCTGATACTTTTCCGCCAGAATCCGGTACCGTTCAACCGCTTCCTGATTCGCAGCGGCATACAGCCCTGCCTTTTCAGTCCCCTCGTTCTGCAGCAGTCTGTCGTAGATCATCCCGTGCTGGGAAGTCACCTTCGCCGTGGTATTCTTTGTCTGCCCGCTCCCGATTCTGTCTGCCTCCAGAACCACGCACTTCATACCCGCCTGCTCCAAAAAATGAGCCGTCAGAACCCCGGCCATCCCTCCGCCTATAATCACCGTATCCGTCTCAATATCGCCCTGCAGCGGGGAACGCTTGGCAGACGATGCAGAAATACTCCAAATTGACTTTTCAACCATACTATTCACCTCAATACATTCTTCTGAATAGGATGCGTCTTAGATGCGGGAATTATACAAAAACTGGGAAAGAATTGGTGGGGGAGGCCGCGAAGTGAATTGCGGGCGAAATGGGCATCCTCCCCAACATCTCCCTATCATATACCCGTCAATAAGTTTAGCTTGTCTTTATTGCGGTAATGTGGTAAATTATAAAAGAAATTATTTTTTTGCTCTATCCAATCAGTAATAACTTTACTTGAAATCAGGTTAACACCAGGCTCACTTACATATGCCTGCCATTGTATGAGGAGTAAATCATGAAAATCTCAACTTTTACTAAGACACCATCGTCCGGACGCTTTTTATGCAATCCTACCTGGTATATTGATGCCTGCGGGAAAAAGCTGCTGTTTGTTTCCTCAGGCTCAGGATCTTTCCGCAGAGACATATCTCAGGCGGATACGATTCTTAATGATATTGATATTATCATTCTTCCTGCCGGCTGCATTGAGCCGGTCAGAGAAATTCAGTATTTTCTGTTTGCAAGCCCTCATGCACAGTTCTATCTTCCCAAAGCTACATCGCAAAAATATTTTCTGGATATATTCCATAAATTAAATGGGTACTGCAAAACCGAGTACCAATATGGAATGCTTTCACGCATTCATTTTGTGAACGACCTCTGCAGTATTAATCAGAACCTTATGCTGTTTGGATCTGATCCTTATCCCGCTGATTCTATTGAACACAGGCAGAGCCTTCTGATCCAGGAAGACAGTTGTGCCGTGCTGTTTGCGAATACTGGCACGGGGACGCCTGCCCTGGAGGCCACCTTTTCCCGTGCCCGAGACCTGACCTGCTTGAAAATCAAACGTGTTATCATGGCAGCCGGAGAATACGATACGCAAGATAGGGAAGATCACAGTGAAAAAAAAGCCTAAAGCGCAGACACGCTCTAAACGTACCTTGAAATTCCAGTCTGGCTCTGTAGCTACTTCAGTTGCTCAATGCGGCCTGCTTTAATTGCAGCGATATTTTCTGCGATCTTCTCTTTTGACCAGTTCCACCACTGTATTCTGAGCAAATAGGCGATTGTGGCTTCAGAAAATCTCTTTTTAATCGCTTTTGCGGGCACTCCGCCGACAATCGTATATGGCGGGACGTCTCTTGTTACAACGGCCCTGGCGCCGATTATGGCGCCATCCCCTATTGTTACCCCGGACAGTATAACAGCCTCATATCCAATCCAGACATCATTACCGATTATGATATCGCCTTTATTGTCCCAGGCATCTGCCACATCATTTCTGTCAAGTCCCCATTCCTCAAAGAACAGTGGAAACGGATAGGTTGAGAGTGATTCCATTGAATGGTTTGCGCTATTAAAAAGAAACTTTGCTCCACAAGCAATGGAACAAAACTTTCCGATGTTCAGTCGGTCTCTATTGACCGGATAGTGATACAAAACGTTATTTTTTTCAAACTCCCGGGGATCTTTAACAAAATCATGATACATCGTATAATCGCCAACCTTAATATTCGGATTGGTAATTGCATTTTTCAGATAGATCGTCTGGTTATCTCCTGTCCGCGGGTATATTTTTTCTGGTGCTGCCATTTGAATTCCTCCTGTCCTCTAGTACATCGCTAATTCTGATCTGCAGACGCCGTTTTATCATATCCTCTGTTAACGACGACTGCTTATTATTATATTAACTTTCCGAACCAGCATTCTCAATATACCAGATACTACAGCAGTGTTTAGTATACATTGGCTTTCCTACCCGAAGACAATTTGTTAATTTAAGAATATTCTGAAAATGGTGGGCAAAAGGGTCTGACCCCTTTATAATACCGGCACCCAGTATTCGATCGGGCTTTTTCCGTCCTTATCTGCTTTTTCTCCGTATTTTGCAAAATCATACCGTGCATGGTCATTCAGCTGGCTGGTCGATTGGGGAAACCATTCTTTATAGACGTAATCAGCAACCGGCTGCAGGCTGTCTTCGCATTTAGCCCTGAAACTGAAGACAATATACTTGCATGCCGGCAGCTCTTTTACCTCCATACCTGCAGGGATATTCTCAATATGGTCAACTTCTGCTGCAGCCAGATAATCAAACGCCGGCTGTTTTTCATTTTCTAAATCCCATTTTGTATAGTCATTAAGCCCAATCAGAAAATCCATATCATTCCTGTGTGAAATCAATTGCTTTTTCGCATGTAACTTACGCCAGCATTTTCCAATATTAAAAAAACCAAAACGAACATTTTTCTTGAAACCCACTAACACTATTCTGCCGCATTCTACGGTTCTGATATCCATCATCTTGTCTCCCCTCAGCCTTGCCTGTCCGTCAGCCGTAAACTTTAACTGGTACGGATAAAATTCCCGCTTCTTACGAAACGCCTGCGGGCTGCATCTGAACAGAGCTTTGAAGCCGGCCGTAAAGGACTGCTGTGTCTCATATCCGGCACACAAAGCAATCTCCATGATCGTTTTGTCTGTAAAGATCAGTGATCTTGCCGCTTCGGTTAAACGCCTTCTCTGGATATAATGATGCAGTGTAAAGCCTACAATACTTACAAACATTCTGCTCAAATGATATTTCGAATAATGCATCTTCCCGGAAATACTATCCAGGTTCAACGCTTCTTCCAGGTGCCCCTCAATGTAATCTACCACTTCTTGAATTGTATCAATGTTATTTGTTTTCATTCTGACCTCCTGAACATATTATACTGCTTTTTAGATCATCTATTTTCACATTTCTTGCTGTCATCCCCCATTTTAAGATGAGTTAAACGGTACAGCCCTTTCACCGCTTCCTGCCTGACATTAGCTTCTTGATATGAAGGAATTATACGCTTATAATAATTACCATAGCACGAATAGCTTCTAAACAGAAAGGCAGCGGCGTGAAGATTGCAGATCAGATAACAAAAAATAAACTATGAAAAGAACAGAAATAACAGCAAGTAAAATCAAGCAGTAATTCCTTTATTTCTTTATAATAAGTATAGGGCGATTGAGATGAGGTGAACAATAATGTACGAATGGCAGAAACAAATTCAAATCATCGTTGATGAAATTGACAACTGTATTAAAAATTATAATGATGACGCTTTGACTCTAAGCTGCCTTTCCCGCAGGCTGGGCTATTCCGAGTTTTATACAACCAGAAAGTTTAAAGAAACAGCGGGCATGCAGTTTCGGGATTATCTGCGGCATAGAAAATTAGCCTTTGCATTAAAAGAGGTGCGTGACAGTGAAAAAAGCTTTTTGGAAATTGCTTTTGATTATGGCTTTTCATCACATGAGGCCTTTACCAGGGCTTTCAAAAAAACATATGGCGTAACTCCAAGTGAGTACAGGAAGAATCCAAGGCCTGTCGTTCTCCGTACAAAAATAAACCCTTTCGACCGTTACTTTTTTGGATATGGAGAGATAGGTATGATAAAAACTACAGATGACATTAAAATTTATTTTGTAACCATCCCGGCACACAAGTTTTTGCACATTAAGAATTATGAAAGTAACGGGTATTGGGATTTTTGGGAAAAGCAAAGCCATATCCCAGGCCAAGACTGCGAAACAATCTGCGGCTTGCTCGATAGTATCAAGGGAAAATTGGATGACGACGGAGGGAGCGAAACCAACAGCGGCAGCGGCCAGCTTATGGCATATATGAATGACCCGGACGGCAGGCTCTGCGATTGGGGAATCCCGCGTACAGAATGTTACGGCGCGCGTCTTCCCGTCGATTACAAAGGAGAAGTCCCGCCGCAAATGCTTCTGGTTGATGTTCCTGAAGCCGAGTATCTTGTTTTTGAGCACGGTCCCTTTAATTATGAGCAGGAAAACCGCAGTATAGAGGAAAAGGTCGAAAAGGCAATGGCATCTTTTGATTTCACAGGCACTGGTTACTGCTATGACACTACCCCTGGCAGAATCATTTACTTTTACTTTAATCCGGAGCGGTTCTGGAAGTATATCAGACCGGTGCGGAGTATCTCAAACAAGAAGGTATATTGAAACAACATGTATTATACCACCTGATAACAGTGCAACAACAGCACCTATAATAATTCCTATCCCGGCACCTATAATATGGTGCCGCGGATTTCTATATTCTTTATCCATATCTTCTGTTCCGGGTATTCTTGTTTTTTTGCTGTGGCAGAAAAGTCCAATATCTAAAACCAGCAAATCGTAAATATTTACAACAAAAAATAGTATGAACACATGTATATATGCAGATGTGAATGTTTTTGCACCGGAAAAATACGCAAGTACCGCAAGTACAATGGCAATCAAAAATATAAAAATTATTTTTATTGATAAATGTCTTTTTTCTATTTTATCTATAACCCCCTTATATTGCGGCAGACTTTCTACCCGCATTCTGATTTCTTTTGGATAGGACATAATTTGGTTGACAGGGTTTTTGTAAAGTGGGGGAAGTATCATAAATGAAAAGACCCCACATGCGAAAATACATTCAATTGTTAATAACATAGCAATCCTCCTTTTGTATGTTTCACATAGATAAAGCAACATGACACACTTGTGCATTGGTCTGTAGTCTAGTATAATACGGTCAGATGATCCGGACAAGATATCCGGTAGAAGTGATACATATTTTTAAATATGTGCCATGGGTGGAACAGGAGAAGAAACATATGTACTTTAAAGAAAATAACCAAACGAAAAAACGGATTATAGAAGCTTTATATGAGTTGTTAGACAAAAAAGACTACCATGATATCACAATATCCAGGATTGTCGATAAAGCAGCGTTAGGAAGGAGAACCTTTTACAGATACTTTAAATCTAAGGATGAAGTGATAGAATACTCAACGAATTTGCTGATGAAGGAATTTGCTGATATTATTGTACTGAATCATGCTGAAACACAGGACAGTATCATAGAATCCTATACTGTTAAACCAACAAAAAACCGCACCTGTGGTTCACAATTTCGTTCTATTGTGAGCTGCAGGCTGCGGTTTCAATCATTTCTGATAGATTATCTTTCTTATAGCATATACCGAGAGCGAAAAACACGCGGCAAGTTCTTCTATAGACATGCCGCCGCGATATTGCTCAACAATAACCGCATTGCGTTTTGCAAGCTCTTTCCGATACCCGGACAACTCTCCCCACTTCTTATGCTGATCGTCTTTTGCAGGAATATAAATATATCCTGCCTGCACATACTTCTGCAGTTCCTCGACTAAAGCATCCGGGAGAATTGTATTTGCATTCTTATATTTCATACAGGCTCCCTCCTTGATCATGAAGTCAAGCAGCAAAGCCAGCTGTATTAACTTAGCGACGCGAAACTACTCCATGCAAATGTCGCTCCTGATTCTGGCTTTGCACAGAGTCCTGCATCATTTTTCCTATTCTTATTCTTACACACAATCATCACCACCTAAAGATAACACTATGCTGTCAGTATACCATGACTGTATTTGTTGTTCAATCCCCCTTAACTCTCTTAGCCAATCCAATCAGAACTTCAATCTATGGAGTAACCGTGTTTTCAGGGTGTATTGGCCTCTATTCTACATAGGAATGGAGGTGATATCTATGGAACATTTCGATTTTAAAGACCTTATGGCTTTTGGAATGTTTATTTTGGCGTTACTGACATTCTTTTATTTAATTTTTAATGTAATGTGACACATTGTTTTTATAATGAATAAATACCGGATAACAATTTTTCAATTCCTCATTCAGAAACACTTTCCACCGGGCCTCGCCCATGCACATGCAAAAGCCTCTCCGCATTCTCTATGCGCTCCTTCGAGGGCACTTCTACCCCCTCCAGAGGATATGTAAGCCCCAGTTCTTTCCATTTAAATACCCCCAGCGTATGGTAGGGAAGCACCTCCACCTTCTCCACATTCTCCAGTGTCCCGATAAATGCGTCCAGCCTACGAAGATACTCATCATTATCACTTTTCCCCGGTACAAGCACATGCCTGATCCAGACCGGTTTCCCCATCTCCGAAAGACAGGCCGCAAGATCCAGAATATTCCGGTTCGTGCATCCGGTCAGAATCTCATGCTGCTGTTCATCCATGTGTTTGATATCCAGCAATACCAGATCCGTATACTTCATCAGTTCCTGGAATCTGCCGAAGAAAGGTTCTTCTCTGGTAAATGGATTGCCACTTGTATCCAGAGTCGTATGGATCCCGGCTACTTTTGCCTTCTGAAACAGTTCTGTCAGAAACTCGATCTGGAGAAGCGGCTCTCCACCGCTTACGGTAATACCGCCCTTACTCCCCCAGTAGGAGCGGTATTTTAAAGCCTGCCCAAGCAGTTCGTCAGCGGTATACTGTGTCCCTGACTGCATGTTCCACGTATCCGGATTGTGGCAGAACTGGCAGCGCATGGCGCAGCCGCTCATAAAAATAATATATCTAACGCCGGGTCCGTCTACGGAACCAAAGCTTTCAAGAGAATGGATATATCCTTTCAGATTGTTCTGCTCTGTCATCGTATTCACCTCAAAATAAAACTTTCTATATAATTTATAACTGAATTAATCCGTAAACAAACCGGCTCGTGAAACGGTCTGCCGTCAAAAAGGTGCTGCCTGTTTACATATTTGCGTGGCATGTTCTGGAGATTACGTCCATCTGCTGCTCACGTGTCAGGTCGATAAACTTAACTGCATATCCGGACACGCGGATTGTGAAGTTTGCATATTCCTCTTTTTCCGGATGTTCCATCGCATCGATCAGCTTTTCTCTGCCAAACACATTGACGTTCAGGTGGTGCGCCCCCTGTTCAAAATATCCGTCCAGCACCCGGGTAAGATTCTCAATGCGCTCCGCCTCGTCATTCCCCAGTGCACCAGGATTGATCGTCTGAGTATTAGAGATTCCGTCCAGCGCCTCTTCATAAGGAAGCTTTGCAACGGAGTTCAGGGATGCCAGCAGACCGTTTTTCTCCGCGCCATAGGAAGGATTTGCGCCCGGTGCAAGCGGTTCCCCCGCCTTTCTTCCGTCAGGCATGGAGCCCGTCGCCTTTCCGTAAACCACATTGGATGTGATTGTGAGGATAGAGGTTGTCGGCTCTGAGTTTCTGTATGTATGGCATTTTTTCAGCTTGCCCATGAAGGTCTTAAGCAGCCAGATTGCAATATCATCCGCCCGGTCGTCGTCATTTCCGTATCTTGGGAAATCACCCTCTGTCTCGTAATCCACAGCCATTCCCGTCTCGTCACGGATGACTTTGACCTTGGCATATTTTATTGCACTTAAAGAGTCTACTACATGTGAGAATCCTGCAATTCCTGTTGCAAATGTTCTTCTTACATCTGTATCAATCAGCGCCATCTCCGCCGCCTCATAATAATACTTATCGTGCATGTAATGGATCATATTCAGGGTGTCCACGTATAGTTTTGACAGCCAGTCCATCATCTTGTCATACTTATCCATGACATCCTCATACTCCAGATATTCTGTAGTAACCGGCTTATATGCAGGAGCTACCTGTTCTCTGGTCTTTACATCCACACCACCGTTGATTGCATACAGCAGGCATTTGGCAAGATTCGCACGGGCGCCGAAGAACTGGATTTCTTTTCCCGTCTGGGTTGCAGATACACAGCAGCATATGGAATAATCATCTCCCCATACCGGTCGCATCACATCGTCGTTCTCATACTGGATGGAGCTTGTCTCGATAGAAATGTAAGATACATAGTTCTTAAACGCCTCCGGAAGGCGGGAAGAATACAACACCGTCAGATTCGGCTCCGGCGACGGTCCCATGTTCTCCAGGGTGTGCAGAAAACGATAATCATTCCTGGTCACCATAGATCTGCCGTCCTGCCCCAGCCCTGCCACTTCCAGCGTTGCCCATACCGGGTCACCGGAGAACAGTTCGTTATAGGAAGGAACCCTGGCAAACTTGACCATCCTGAACTTCATCACCATATGGTCGATCAGTTCTTGTGCCTGTGCCTCTGTCAGAATTCCCTTTTCCATATCCCTTTGGATATAGATGTCCAGGAAAGTAGAGATTCTTCCAACGCTCATCGCGGCACCGTTCTGCGTCTTGATTGCCGCAAGATAGCCGAAGTACAGCCATTGCACTGCTTCCTTCGCATCCTTTGCCGGCTTGGATATATCAAACCCATAGACAGCCGCCATCTCCTTCATGTCTTTGAGCGCCTTTAACTGATCCGCAACTTCTTCTCTCAGACGAAAATCGGTTCCCTTCATTCCGTGTCTTTCGGTTTCGTTAAAGTCCACCATTTTTTGTTCAATCAGGTGGTCAATTCCGTAAAGAGCTACACGGCGGTAATCGCCCACTATACGCCCTCTGCCATATGTATCCGGAAGTCCTGTGATGATCTTATTATGGCGCGCCTTTTTCATCTCCGGGGTATAGATATCAAAAATCCCCTGGTTATGTGTTTTGTGGTATTTGGTGAAAATCTCATGCAGCTTCTCACTCGGCTGATACCCGTAAGTCGTACATGCCTGCTCCGCCATCTTGATACCGCCAAAAGGCATAAATGCTCTCTTAAGCGGCTTATCTGTCTGGAGACCGACTACCGTCTCCAGTTCCTTCATCTCTTCATCAATGTATCCCGGCCCATAAGCCGTCAGGCCGGAAACAACCTCTGTCTCCATATCCAGGACGCCGCCCTTCGCCCGTTCTTCCCGCTGCAGCTCCTGCAGCCTGCCCCAGAGTTTATTTGTAGCTTCTGTAGGTCCTTCCAGAAAGCTCTCATCGCCCTCATAAGGAGTATAATTGTTTTGAATAAAATCCCGGACATTGATGTCATCTCTCCATAGCCTTCCCTTAAATCCTTCCCACTGATCATAATGAGTCATATTATAAAATCCTCCTTTGATATAACAGGTTATCTTTTAGTTCCCGCCCAGTATATCATTTCGTTAAATAAAAGACAAGAGGATAAGTGATAATAGTTTTCATTATTGGCCTTGTATCTAATTTTATACAATATATAGTGTTTTCTGCTACGCTTATGTGCATCAGTAGTGCATGACAACAGGAGTCCCGTTTGATATCATGCTGTATAATGTCGCTGCGCCGTCCAACGGCATATTAATACATCCGTGGGAACCAATGCTCCAGTACAGGTCTCCCCCGAATGCGGGCTGCCATGTGGCATCATGGAATCCAACGCCGCCATAAGTCACCTGCATCCAGTAGTCCACCCATGTCCGGTATTCCGGCTCTCCTGTCTCCGGCACAATATTTCCCACAAGGGTAGTGCCTGGAATCATCATAAGAATATCATATACCCCTGCCGGTGTGGAGTGTTCATAAGGCTTGCCGGTTACCACGGCCGTCTCAAAGGCAACATTCCCATCAACAATATACCACATATATTGCGCACTCAGATCCACCTCAATAAATGTTTTGCCCCAGTCCTGCTGCTCATGGCTAGCCGCCCGCTGCTCGTATACCGGCTCCTTGGTTGTCTGCTCACCAGCTTTAATACTGGCGATCAGTGCATCCGCCTCAGCCGCCTCATTGATCGCCCAGCCGTAGGTACCGCCGCTTACTTCTGTCGCTTTTCCCCAGGGCGTGGTCAGCGGACGGGTCCCGTAAAGTGTTTCATATTTTGCGGCAAATTGATTCATATATTCTCTGACCTTGTCTTCATGGAAAGTAACATTCATGTTCTCATCCCAGGACAGCCATGTAGAAATCAACGCCTTGTCCACCACCTCTTTATGCGGCGCCATATCGTAAGTGATGCTTGTCCCGCAGTACTTGTTCAAGGTATCGCAGGCAGCCGCCACCTCTTTTGAATCCGCAGTATACTTCGGCTTCAGATAACAGTCTTCTTTCTCCAGGCTGAATTTCTCTTCCAGCCCCTGCACTGCCTGTATTAGCTTTTCCTTCATTGGCTCCTGATCGACTTTTGTCCCCAGCACCTCCGGCTTTACAACAAACTTATCTCCATCAAACTCCGGCTTTGCACTCTCCGGATCACTCTTCTCTTCATTCTGGAAACATTGCAGCGCCTGAATCTTTTCCTCCAGCTGTTTGTGGTCATATTCAAAACCCAGAGACAGCTTTACCTTATGGTCTTTCCAAAGCATCGAAGGCCAAAGAAACGCCCCCTGCTCCTTCAGCGCTTTATCCAGCTCTTTACTCTTCTTATACTTCATGGATATCGATGATCCGCTGATCTCCTCACTGCCGCCTTCTTTCGGAGTAACTTTCAGCGCATATCCATCGATCTGCCCTGCAAAATACCGCTCGGCCTCATCTGCCGTCTTCATGGAAAAGTCTACGCCATTAATCATGGTATTATGAAAGAAATGACTCATGAAATAAATAGATATGCCACAGTAAATACAGATCAAAATGCCAGCTGTTATCCCCCCTGCCAGTAATACCTTCTTCTTGCCGCTCATCTTATGTACCCTCCTCTATAGTAATACAGTATTATCATTACATTAAATAGACGGATTTTCAAGGCAAAAGGCTGCAAATTTTCAGTATTTTTTCTAATTGCTTAAATATGTGAATCGTTTTAAAATAAAATATGTGTGTAATTCATTTTAAACATCGTAAAACCATTGCTTAAACCGCACATATATTGCATAGTATGCGATATATTATTCACTGAATAAACAACATTTGAAAGGTAGTATTTAAACATGAAAATTAGAAAAGCAAAGCTGGCAGATCTGGAAATTCTGCTGAAAATGTATGAAAGTGCAAGAATGTTTATGACAAGCCACGGAAATCCCACACAATGGGGCAGCACCTATCCACCCAAAGCACTGCTGGCTCAGGATATTGAGGATGGAAACAGCTATGTCTGCGAAGAACACGGCAATATCATAGCTACATTCTATTATAAAGAGGGCCGTGACGATACTTATACCAAAATATATAACGGTCAGTGGCTGGATGAATCCCCCTATGGGGTTGTACACAGGATCACATCCGACGGCACCATCCGCGGGGCTGCATCCTTCTGCCTGAACTGGGCACTGGAGCAGTGCAGGAATCTCCGTATCGATACACACAGAGATAACGTGGTCATGCAGCATATGCTCGATAAAAATGGGTTTCAGTACTGCGGGATCATCTATCTGGAGGATGGGAGTGAGCGGATGGGGTATCAGAAACGAATGTAGGGCCACTTGGTATGGGGACGCCGCTCCGTCCCACGGCCGGTTGGTTCATCCAAACGGTAGGGAGGTCCTCGCTCTCGGATGGTAATGTAAATGGTAACAGTTCAGGCTTGTCTGAATTATTACCGTAAACGGAATCTGGGTGTGAGAAAGTTTTGGTACGGGATTGACTTTATTGGGGAATCAGTGCATAATAAGATCGTTAATAAAATAACATACTGATTGATTTAGGAGGAATTACAAATGGCAAATATTTTGATTAGTCCGGGCAAGTACGTGCAGGGTGCCAATGAGATGGCAAGACTCTGTGATTATGCGAAGGTGTATGGGAAAAAGGCTTTGATTCTTATTACGGAATCTGGTTATAAGCGGATCGGCAATATTGTTGATGGGAGCTTTGCTAGTCAGGATTTTGAGATCGTATATGATTATTTTAACGGTGAATGCAGCAAGAATGAAATTCATCGTCTTACTGAGATTTTGAAGAAGGAAAACTGTGATCTTGTTATTGGGATCGGGGGCGGAAAGATTCTGGATACGGCTAAAGCAGTGGCATATTATGGACATACACCGGTTCTGGTGTGCCCGACCATCGCATCTACGGACGCTCCCTGCAGCGCTCTTTCTGTGATCTACACGGATGAAGGCGTATTTGAGGAATATTTATTCCTTCCGGCTAATCCGAATATGGTCTTGATGGATACGGACATTATTTCAAAATCACCGGTACGTTTAACCGTATCCGGCATGGGGGATGCCCTTGCCACATATTTTGAGGCAAGAGCGGTACAGACAAAAGGCGCCGCTACCTGTGCAGGAGGAAAAGTGACCTCAGCAGCTATGGCCCTGGCAAAATTATGCTTTGATACATTAATGGAAGAAGGCGTAAAAGCAAAACTTGCGCTGGAAGCAGGAGCATGCACTGCAGCCGTAGAAAAAGTAATAGAAGCCAACACCCTGCTGAGCGGAATCGGCTTTGAAAGCGGCGGACTCGCAGGAGCACATGCCATCCACAACGGCCTGACAGTGCTGGAAGACTGCCACCAGATGTACCACGGCGAAAAAGTAGCATTCGGGACAATTACCCAGCTGGTACTCGAAAACATTCCCGCAGAAGAACTCCAGGAAATCATCGACTTCTGCATCGAACTGGGCCTGCCCGTAACATTAAAAGAACTGGGAATCAAAGAAGTAACCGAAGAAAAACTCATGGCCGTTGCCACCGCAGCATGCGCAGAAAATGACACCCTGCATAACATGCCGTTCGAAGTCACCCCAGAAACCGTATGCGCAGCAATCAAAGCCGCCGATGCATACGGAAGGTACTTCCTGGGAGAAGATTAAGAAAAATTTTGGATTCAATAAGTATATCGCAAAATAAGTAACAACCTCTAAGCTGGGGTAAATTTTCGTGAGTGCAGCTCACACAATCCGCCTCTCCCGCTCGGATCCACACCCAAGATAGCCTTTCCTTCCGCCCGGATGCGTCCAGCCTGTCCTGAGAGGTCCACCTGCCGCGGTGCGGATAAAATGGGGATGCCCCTTTTTGAAAGCATAAAACGCGTAATTAGAACGGCTTAATGGAAACCCTGTTGGATTTTGAGACTGAAATCGGCTCACAAAGCCGATTTCAAAGAGACATTCACTGCACAATCATCAAGATTGTGCAGTGAATGTCTCTGGTGTCTCAAAATCCGACAGGGTTTCCATTTAGCCGTTCTTTACAAGTGATCTGCTTTCAGAAAGGGGCATCCCCATTTTATCCGCACCGCGGCAGGTGAACCTCTCAGGACAGGCGTCCCCCTCCAGCAAGACTATCTCACAGCATCCCCTTATAGATTTTTTCCGATGTAATAGGCATTTCCCGCACTATCACTCCCACTGCATTCTGAACTGCATTTGCGATTGCCGGGGGCGGCGTATTGATAACGATCTCTCCTATGGATTTTGCACCGAACGGACCTGTCGGCTCGTAACTGCTCTCAAACTCCACCCGGATCTCTCCTACATCCATCCGGCTTGGGATCTTATACTGCATAAAAGAATTGCTGTAATTTTTCCCCTTTTCGCTGTATACGATATCCTCGTAAAGGGCCATACCGATCCCTTGGGCTATTCCGCCCTCCGCCTGGATTCTGGCCAGATTCGGATTGACTACGGTTCCACAGTCTACGACTGCAGCATAATCAACCAGCTCCAGCTCCCCTGTCTCTTTATCGATCTCTACCTCTGCCATGCCCACCATAAACGGCGGCGGTGATACCGGTGAGGTAAATGCCTCACTGGCATAAAGTGCTTCTTCATTGTTGCACATAACCCGATTGCCGATATCAGCCCTTGATATGCTCCTTCCTGTTTTCAGATCCAGAACCCGTTCCCCATCGAATTCCACCTCTTCCGCAGAACATCCAAGATATGACGCCCCTCTGATACAGATTTTCTCCCTAAGTGTCTCACAGGTCTTTACAACAGCCATGCCTGTCACATAGGTGGTGCTGGACGCATAGGAACCGCAGTCATAAGGGGATACATCGGTATCTACCCCATGCACGATGATTTCTTCTATCTCACACTCCAGGCATTCGGCTGCCATCTGGGCCAGTATGGTGTCGCATCCGGTTCCCATATCTGTAGCCCCGATCATAAGGCTGTAAAAGCCATCGTCATTCACCTTGATTCCCACTGATGCAGTGTCTACAGCTGAGATACCGGAGCCCTGCATTGCCATTGCAACTCCAACGCCGCGGACTTTTCCATTTCCCATATCGCGGCATGGATATTTGTGATCCCAGTCTATCATCTCTTTCGCCCGTTTCAGGCAGCGGTCCAGTGCACAGCTATTTGCCGTTTCACCATAATAAGCAGGCATTATCTGTCCCTCTTTTACCATATTAAGTTCACGGATTTTAACCGGATCCATGCCCAGCTCAGCCGCAAGTTCATTGACAGCGGATTCTACTGCAAAAATCCCCTGGGTAGCGCCATATCCCCGGTAAGCCCCTGCGGACATGACATTCGTATAGACCACGTCATACACAAAGCGAAAGGCTTCTGCCTTTCCATACAGAGGGATAGACTTATGTCCGGAAAGCCCCACCGTAGTCGGACCATGCTCTCCAAAGGCACCCGTATTCGAGAGAGTGTAGACATCAATCCCTTTGATAATTCCATTCTTATCCGCCCCGACACGGACATGGACTTCCATCTCATGCCTTGGTGAGGATGCGATGAAGGACTCTTCTCTCGTATAAATAAGCTTAGCCGGTTTTCCGGTTTTCCAGGTCACCAGCGCCGGATAGACCTCGGTCACCACCGTTTGTTTTGCTCCGAAACCTCCGCCGATCCTCGGCTTAATAACACGTATTTTTGACTTCGGCACGTCCAGGGCCGTGGCCAGAATTCTCCGCACATGAAATGGAATCTGGGTTGAAGAAAGAACATTGAGCCTCCCATAGGTATCCAGATACGTGCAGGTTCTGAAAGTCTCCATCATTGCCTGCTGGTTTGCCTTCGTATGATAGGTTCTGTCAATTACGTATTCACAGTCTGCCAGAACCCTCTCAATATCTCCCTGGAAGTCCTCCTCATGGGCGCACAGGTTTCTCTGATTGTCCGCCCCTACGGGGCAGAGACTCTTCCAGTTCTCCTCCGGATGTACAAGGATAGGATTGTCCTTTGCTTTTCTGAAATCCAATACAGGTTCCAGCACTTCGTATTTCACCTTGATCATTTTCATAGCCTTGCTGACTGCTTCTTTGGTTTTGCCTGCTATAATGGCAACCGCATCGCCCACGAACCGGACGCGTTGATCCAGAATCAGCCTGTCATAAGGACTTGGCTCCGGATAAGTCTGCCCCGCCATTGTAAAACGCTTATCCGGGCAGTCTTTGTAAGTTAGTATACACTCAATCCCCGGTACTGCAGCTGCTCTAGTCAGATTGATGTCCTTGATCAGTGCATGTGCATGAGGGCTTCTCAGCACCTTTACAATTAAGCAGTCCACAGGCGCCAGATCGTCTGTGTAGACGCCTTTTCCGGTCACGAGTGCCTGCGAATCAACTTTTGGTACGGACTGGTTTACAACTCTCATGAGCGCACCTCCTCTTTTTTCCACTGTAAATACTTCTTTATCGCACGCAGCTGTCCCATATAACCGGTGCATCGGCACAGATTTCCTGACAGGTATTCTTTGATTTCATCCGTACCCGGATCTTCCAGTTCACGTACCATAGCAAGCACGTTCATGATAAACCCAGGAGAACAGAATCCGCACTGTTCGGCGCCTTCATTTGCCAAAAATGTTCCAAACTCCTCGGCTTCTTCTTTTACCCCTTCCAGTGTTGTCACTTCCTGCCCTTCAATGCTTGCCGCCAGAATGGAGCACGACAGGCGGGATTTTCCGTCGATCCACACCGTACAGAGACCGCAGTTTGTTGTCTCGCAGCCACATTTGACACTGTGGCATCCAAGTTCTCTCAGCACATCCAGAAGAATGGTATCGCCTGCTGCTTCCACACAGGCCTGTTTTCCGTTTAATATGAATTTTACTTCCATCTATCTGCCCTCCTGTGTTCGGTCTGCCAGAATGGAACGCATGGCCCTCAGGATCAGCACTTCTGCCAGATGATGCCGGTATTCGGCGCTCCCGCGCATATTGGTTCCGTAAACAAAGCCCGCAGCCGCCTCTTTCGCGCACTCGGCCAGTTTCTCTTCTGTAATATCATCCGGGATTTCCCACTCTTTCTCCAGCACTGCCGCCTTCATAGGCCTGGCCCCCACTGAAAAGTACCAGGTTTCCTTCCCATGCACCGGTCCGGTAACTACCGCACAGGAGAGCACGGGAAAATCTGTTTTCGTCCTGCGGACGGAGGAATAACGGAGCTTCCGGTCGCTCTTCCTTATGATAATAGAGACAAGGATATCCTTATCCCGCTTTTTATTTACAAATTCGGACAGGCGGATCGTTCCCCCGTCATACAGCTCTACGAATGTATCCAGAGCCAGCAGGCAGGTCAGCACATCTGAAAAGCCGAATCTCCCATTAATGCTTCCACCCACGGTTGCCTGATTCCGGAACTGTACTCCTACTATGTGGCGTACGGACTCAGCAACCGCATCTCCGTACATTTCCCTTAACCCCTCGTGAAGCTCCAGCTGCCGCAGGGTACACATGGCTCCAATACGGAATACATGGTCTGTCTCCTCAATCTGATCCAGCCCCAGGCCCGATATATCTATAATTGTCTGTACCTTTGCATTTCCCAGACGCATCCACATCATGCCGCCCATGATGCGCGCATTTCTGGCCTGGTTCAGCTCATAGGCCTCTTCCAGTGTTTTTGCTTTTACATAATGATTAATCGTAAGCAAAACCGTTCTCCTTTCAATCCCCATTCTCTGCTCTGCGCGAAAAAAAGGTGCAAATGCTTACTGTCATTTACACCTCGTACTTAAATATATTATCATATTACGCCGATTTTGTCAAAATATCTGTGTTAGATTCAACGGGCTTTAGGATCGTTGACGTATGGAGACGCTTAATAACCAGAAGGCTGGGGTTGGCATGGGGCTGTATGTGCAGGTGCGGGAATGCACCCGTACTGCAAAATTCTTCTAAGACAGCCTGTCCCGGCTCCGGTTAAGCGTCCCTCCTTTCTACAGCTCCCCCCCATTACTCTCAATAACCCTTTTATACCACTGGAATGATTTTTTCTTTTTTCTTTCCAGTGTTCCGTTCCCCTTATTATCCTTATCCACATAGATAAATCCATACCGTTTTTTCATTTCCCCGGTTGTGAAGGATACACAGTCTATACATCCCCATGGTGTGTAACCGATTAATTCCACGCCATCGAGGAGCACGGCTTTCTTCATTTCATTGATATGTTCTCTCAGATAGGATATTCTATAATCATCATCTATCGTACCATCCGGTTTTACCTCATCTACAGCACCAAAACCATTTTCTACTATGAATAATGGCTTCTGATATCTCTCGTAAAGCAGATTCAGAGCATACCGCAGGCCTACGGGATCAATCTGCCAGCCCCAGTCACTCTTTTTTACGAAGGGGTTGCTGACGCTTCCCGGAAAGCCGTCCAGCCCGTTTCCTTCTCTGACCACATCTGCTTTAACCGCATTGGTCATATAGTAGCTAAAGCCTACATAGTCAACCGTGCCTTCCTTTAGTATGGCTGCATCTTCCGGATCCATTTTAATCGTAAAACCTTTTCTCTCCCATTCTCTGTAGATATAGGAGGGATATTCCCCGCGCACATGGACGTCTCCGAACAGATAACGGTCATGCATGGCCTCCACAGAGTACATCATATCGTCCGGGTGACAGGAATATGGGTAAATCGGTACACAGGCTACCATACATCCGATCTGGAAATCGGGGTTGATTTCATGCCCTTTCTTAACTGCAAGTGCACTGGCCACCAGTTCGTGGTGCACAACCTGGTACATGCATTCTTCGGGATTCTCCTCCTTTGTGAATATCACGCCGGAGCATGTGTAACCGAAGAGAGGATACTTATAATTCTTCTGGTTATTGATCTCATTAAAAGTCATCCAGTATTTCACCTTATCTTTATATCTCTCCATAACAGTAACTGCATACTTCACAAAAAAATCAATGAGTTTTCGATTTTTCCATCCCCCGTATTTTTTTACGAGATGGTAAGGCATTTCAAAATGTGATAATGTCACGACTGGCTCTATTTTGTATTTCAGCAATTCATTAAATAGGTCGTCATAGAATTGCAGTCCTGCCTCATTCGGAGTTTCTTCATCACCCAAAGGGAAAATCCTGGTCCAGGCTATGGATGTGCGGAAGCACTTGAATCCCATTTCGGCAAACAGTTTGATGTCTTCTTTATAGCGATGATAAAAATCCACTGCCTCATGGTTGGGATAGTAGCAGTCACGCTGGATATCGTCTGTGATTCTTCGGTCCACACCGTGCGCTCCTCCGGTCAAAACATCTACAATGCTGACTCCTTTACCGCCTTCGTTCCATCCGCCCTCTACCTGGTGGGCAGCTACCGCGCCGCCCCAGAGAAAATCATCCGGTAATCTATCCATTTGCATGCTCCTTTCCTTCCACGTACATAACCGTTTCCATTGCCTGTACATTCTGATTTGTCCGAACATCCAGCTTCGCCACCTGTTCCATGTCTGTTAAGATATAGATTACAGTTGGATCGTAACCCTCTTTTTGAATCAGCTCCGGATCGAATTCGATCAGAAGATCCCCCTTTTTCACTCTGTCCCCCTGCTCCACATGGGCATAAAAACCTTTGCCCTCCAGCTGAACAGTATCGATTCCGATGTGGATCAGGATTTCTCTGCCCTCCTCTGTAACAAGCCCCACCGCATGACCGGTCGGGAACACGGCTTCGGCGGTTCCGTCAAGAGGGGCATATATTTTTCCTTCCGAAGGTATGATACCAAGACCGTCGCCCATTGCACCGGAAGCAAATGCTTCATCATTTACCTGTGAAAGCGGGATTGTTTTTCCCTTTACGGGACTTCCCATCTCAACCCCGAAGCCCTGGATTCTGCTTTCTGTTGTTTTGGGAGCGCCGTCTTTATCTTTCTGTTCCCTATTTGGGGAAACAGACGATTTTGTATCATTTGTTTCAATTGCATTATCATTTTCCGGAACATCCTCATCGAAGCCAACGATGTAAGTCAGTACAATGGCCAGAACAAATGATACAACAATGGAAATAAGAAGGCCTGTAAACTGTGACATGTGACCCGCTTTGAAATAGGCTGGAAGTGTTGCGATACCAGGCATGTTGTATCCCCATGATACGGCATTGAAAGCCCCGGCGATACCGCCGCCGACTGCACCCGCCACGCATCCGCAGATCATTGGTTTCTTAAGCCGAAGGTTAACGCCGTAAATAGCAGGCTCTGTGATACCGAAAAGACCAGTAACTGCTGCTGAAAGTGATACCCCTTTCATGTCTTTGTCTTTTGTCTTCAAGAATACACCCAGTGCGGCTCCTGCCTGGGAGAATACGGCTGAGGCCTGAAGCCCGGTAAAGGTATCATATCCCAGGTTTGCATAGTTTCCGACGGTAACCGGCGTGATGCCCCAGTGTACACCAAAGATAACCAGCACTTCCCACAGGCCGCCCACGATTACCCCCGCCACAATCGGGCTCAAACCATAGAGGTAATTGTAAGCCCCTCCAATCGCGCCGCCGATCGTATTTCCGATAGGCCCGAATGCAAGCAGTGTCAGAGGTACCATAATCACGATCGTTAACATCGGAGAAAACAGATTTCTCACTACGATCGGCAGGTATCTGTCAAAAAACTTCTGTACATAGGAGGCAATCCAAATAGAAAGAATGATCGGGATAACAGAGGATGTGTAGCTTAAAAGCTGCACCTTAATACCCAGGAAGTAAACATCCTGTCCCGCATTTACCATATTCATGTAGTCCGGGCTTACAAGTGCACAGGCTATTACAACCGCCACGAACGTGTTTACCCCGAATTTTTTGGATGCGGTAACTGCAATCAGGACCGGCAGGAAGGTAAATGCTGTCCAGGAAATAAAATTCAGTATCTGGTAGGTTCCCCCCGTTGTGTCAATGGCATTTAGCGCCACAAGTATTCCCAGTATCCCCTGCAGGATACCGCAAGCTGCAAGGGTGTATAAAAACGGTGCGAAGATACTGGATATGATGTCAATAATCCTGCTAAAAACTCCGCCCTTTTTCCCCGTATCTTTTGCCTGTTTCTCATCGATAGATACCAGTTTCAGTACCTCTTCGTATGCATCTTTTACGTGGTTACCGATGACCACCTGAAACTGGCCGCCCGCCCGCACCGTGGTTATGACCCCCGGAATCTTAGATACTTTTGCTGCATCCACAATTGTTTCATCTTTTAATATAAAACGGAGTCTTGTCGCACAGTGTGCTACATTTGTTATATTTCCGTCACCGCCAAGTTCCTGTACCAGTTCCCTGGCTGTTTTCCCATAATCAATAGCCATTTCAGCTACCCCTTTCTTCTCAATTTCGCACCGGCTGCTCTGTAGTTCTTATTATACATAACTGCTTTCAAATTCATAGTATTTCACGTTCTTTAGAAATTTATATGCCTGGAAGAAATTTGTTTCAGAGAAAAAACAAGGTGTTTCCTGCCAACGCCTATTAAAGATGCCAGAGCGCCTTGCTCACTCAATATAATATAAAAAGGCAGCTATGAAAGCCGCCTTCCTATTGTTTCTATCAAATACAGCACCGGAACCTGTGTAGTGATATTATATTCTTCTTTAATCTTGCGCTCGGACACATAATATGCCAGGGGACAATCCGCCATTTTAGCCAGTGTGCACCCCGAGCCATTTGTGATACTCACAAGCCTGCAGTGATGTTCCTTGAATCTGCCTGCCAGCTTCACAATCTCCTGGGTCTCCCCCGATTCGGACAATGCAATCACCACGGTGTCCTTTAAGTCCTCCCGTACAGGATAATAGGGATCTTCGATATACTGGCTGTACTTTCCCAGATTTGAAAAATACCGGGCACCGTATTTTCCCAATATACCTGATGTCCCGATCCCGATAAAAACCAGCTGCCCTGCATCCTGAATCACCTGAACCGCCTTGGAAATACGTTCCTCATATTCCGTAGATGTAACCGTATGGAAAAAATTAATCACTTCATCTATATTATCATCATAAGTCAGCTTTCTTTTGTTCTCTTTTTCTTCTTTAAGGAACATTTTAAACTGCACACGGAATTCCGAATAACCATCACATCCAGCTTTCTTACAAAACCGTATCACCGTGGATGTCGAAACATGCACAGCCTGTGACAGTTCCCGGATCGTCATATATTGTACCTCTTCCTTGTGCTCCATGATGTAGCTGTAAACAAGCATTTCCAAATCATTCAACGATTGCAGAACTTCGTAACTAAACATGCTTCACCTCACTGATGTATCATGAATTTATTATATCAATGCAGTACCTGTGCGTCAATAACTTCAGCGCGGCTCAAAGGGGTCAGACCCCTGTGCAGAGGGGTCTGACCCCTTTGAACTACTCGTCACAATTTAGTGTCTTTTGTACGTATTTTCTTTCCATATCATGTCTTGTCTTCCGTGTTTCAACACTGTCAAATATGATAGAAAAATCGTAATCTTCCGGATATAACTGGTCTGCAGGAACGTGCAGCCGTATTCTCTTATGGTTGATCCATATTTTTTTATCCGGCATCTGTACACGGAGTACCCCCTTTTCATTCGCAGTCTGGCAGACGATTCCTATTTTTTTATCCGGCATGACCATCACGCTGTCACCCAGCTGGTATTTTACTGCATTCTCCTGCATGACTACTTTTTTCTTTTTCTGTATCTTTGAATGAGAATTTCTTTTTAGTTCCTGGTTGTCCGTCTCTGTCTGAAAGTCCAGCTCTGCCTCCTCTCCGTAGGCAGCTTGTGCTGCGGTTCGGAGCATATTGCCCGGCATCCCCAGTTTACCTGCAATATAGAAGGCGCAGCTCTCTCCTGCTTTTCCGATGACTAACTGATATAACGGACGCAGGCTTTCTTTGTCAAAGGTCATTCTTGCATTCACGATTCCCTCTTCCCGTTTGGCATACTCTTTCACTTCCGGATAATGTGTGGTGACCAGAAACAGTGCCCCGCTCTTTTTCAGTTCCTCCAGAATGGCGATGGCGATTCCCATCCCCTCTGCCGGATCTGTGCCGGAACCCAGTTCGTCCATGATAACCAGGCTTTCGCGGCTGACTGTTTTTAGTATGCCCAATACATTTGTAATATGTGCGGAAAATGTGGACAGGTTTTCAGACAAATTCTGTCCGTCCCCGATATCACATAATACCGCATTATTCATGCATATTTCTGCATGATCACATGCCACATGCATTCCGCACTGTGCCATCATGCAATTGAGCGCTACAGTCTTGATTGCCACTGTCTTTCCTCCGGTATTGGGGCCGGTAATGACCACACCGTTAATACCGTTCCCTATTTCAAAGTTCAAAGGCACATTGATTTTTCTGTCCATCAGCGGATGCCTTCCGTTCTTCAGCTTGATATAGCGTTCCGTATTGATTTCCGGCTGCGTCCCTCCGTATTCCAGGCTCAGCTTTGCTTTGGCGAAAATAAAATCCAGCTTTTCAACTGTCCTGTTGTTTTTCTTTATAATCTCTTCCTTATCGGACAGCAGCCCCGACAATGTGTACAGAATCCTGATCACCTCATTTTCCTCATCAATTCTGAGTTCCTGCAGTTCATCGTAGAGCGCGGCAACTGCAGCTGGTTCCACAAATAAGGTGCTTCCTGTAGCGGATTTGTCAATCACTGCGCCGGCAATCTTAAATCGGTATTCTTTCTTGACCGGTATACACAGATGTCCATTTTTTACTGTGCTGAAACTATCAGACATATAGGATTTGTTTGCCCGCAGTGCTGCATCTGCCTTCTGGTGCATTTTATCGTCTGTCCGGTCAATTGCCTCCCTGAGCGACTTTAAGGTCTTAGAGGCATAGTCGTCTACTTCTCCATTTCGTATCTTTTGATTCAATTCTTCACAGACCTCATCCAATGAGTCCAGATTTTCTTCATAATAGGCCAGGCTCAGTTCATACTGCTTTCCTCTCTCAAGATAGGACTTCAGCCTTCTTACAGATGTAAGAGTCCTGGAAATACATTCCAGCTGTTCGGCAGTAAGGCATCCTCCTTTGCCCGCAAACTCGATCCATTCCCTAATTCCCTGAAGCGCCGTCATCGGCGGCATCCCGCATTTTTCAATCATATACCTGGCTTCTGTAGTCTCCTTTTGCCTGGCTCTGACATCAATTTCGGACAGATATGGTTTCAGTTCCCTTGCCTGCCCTTTTGCCCCCTCCGTGCATGCCAAATCTGCCAGCTGTTCTTTTATTTTATCAAATTCTAGTATTTTTTCTGTGTCTAACATATTGACCTCCTGAAAAATAACCGACCGGTTATTTTGTCCTAAATTTTAACCTTATTCACCCGTTTACATCGGATTCGCCCGGAGGACCGCATAATACGGTACCCTGCGGGTATACTCATTTCAACAAAAAAACGCCACGAAAAGTATCTGCCCATATACAGGCATACTACTTCCGTGGCTTGTAAAATATACTATAACAGAAAAAACAGCATGACCATACAGCCATGCTCTTCAAATCTCATCTATCACAGATATCTATCCGAAGCGTATGTTCGCATTTTGTAAGGCAGATAAAAGGATACAGCTGTCCCCTAAAAACGACAATGCTGCTTCCCCACAACTATTTAATTAGCTGTATTCTCCATTACTACCACACGTAACATACATTTACCTCTCCTGAAAAATTTTCTTTATTATATCCCGGACCTGTGCAGATTGTCAATAGGAATTTTTTACTTATACAATCTTTATTAATGGCAGCCGTAAAGTTTTGTATTTTATTTTATCTCCTGGCATTTCATTTTGTTCATCTTTCTAAAGAGAACCCACACCGAATTGGAAAAGGCATTCTGCCTTCCAAAGCGATGTGGTTTTTATAAGTATTACCCAATATATCTGCCTAAAAACAGCTTAATAATCTCTTCGTTTTTTTCCTAGCCGCACATTCTCCATTTCATTGACCAATTCCTCTGACATGTGGTCGAATAAATAATTTCTTGCATTTTCCGGTTTGTTCAGGTACTCACTTCGGATCTCATTCTGCATAAGCTCTATTTCCTCTTTCAATCCGTCAGCAGACATCCGCTGCGCTCCCTGCCCGAGGATAATCACCTGCTCCAGGGCATCGGATGTAGCAACCGTAACATCATACCCCCGTCCGATGCGGCGTACCGTCTTTTCTATATACTGGTCCGCAGTCTCCGCCTCCTTGGTATAAACGACGTAAATGTTGTGGTGTTTCAGAACCTCCCCCGGATTTCCCTCCACCTTGTAGGCGTCAAATACCAGAATCAGCGTACACTGCTTATATCCCTGGTAATTGCACAGAATATCCATCAGCTTGTCCCTTGCACTCTCTATATTTACCTCAGCCAGAGCGCTTAAATCTTCCCATGCAAATATAATATTGTAGCCGTCAACAAGCAGATAGGTCTCTCTGCTTTTCTTATTTTTCTGCCGCTCCTCCCATTTTCCGTCGGTTAGCTTCTTTTCCGGTGCCTTAACGGTAACCGGCGCACTCTGTGTCCTTCTTTTCACCGGATCCGGAGTCCTCCTGTAGATCGCATCCAGTTCCGCCTGTGTCAGCTCTATCCTGGAAGAAGAGCCGGAAGCCGGCGGTATATATACAAATAAATCCTGTTCGGGAGCGTCTGTCTTCAGAGTGCTTTCCATATGCATATACTCCTCCACCTGATCCCATTTCACAACAAATCCAGCACCATGGGCACAGAAAACCGATCCTGTCGGATTCTCCATATCGGCCTCAGAATCATAACCAGCTGCGGCTATAACCGCCTCCTGATCATGGCACGGCTCATATCCCCTCAGGCTGCAGAACATCCGGCCCTGCCCGCCCGTGTAGGAAATAAATTCCCGCTGATATCCCCGCATCGTCGCTACCGGAACGATTCCGGTAAGCACCGCGGTCCCCCCGTCCATCCCGGGGTGATCGAAGCGGCCGTACATCTTTTGTATATCAGACATCGCGCGTCCGATATGGTCCGAAGGCATTTCCAAGCGGAATTCATAATACGGTTCCAGCAAAATGCTTTTCGCTTTTTTGAGACCCTGGCGCACCGCACGGTACGTGGCCTGTCTGAAATCTCCGCCTTCCGTATGCTTCAGATGTGCCCGCCCTGCTGTAAGCGTAAGCTTCATATCCGTGACAGCCGCGCCGGTCAAAACTCCCTTATGCTCTTTTTCCTCCAAATGAGTTAAGATCAGCCGCTGCCAGTTTCTGTCCAGAACATCCTCACTGCAGGCAGACGTAAACTGAAGGCCTGATCCCCGTTCTCCCGGCTCCAAAAGCAGGTGTACTTCCGCATAATGCCGAAGCGGTTCAAAATGCCCGACCCCCTCCACCGGCTCTTCAATCGTTTCTTTATAAACAATATTCCCTTCGCCAAATTCTACACGGACCTTAAAGCGCTCCCATATCAAACTTTTCAGCACCTCTGTCTGCACCTCTCCCATCAGCTGGGCATGGATCTCTCCAATCTGCTCCTCCCACACGATATGAAGCTGAGGCTCCTCTTCCTCCAACTGCTTAAGATTCAGCAGCATCTGATGCACATCGCAGTCCACAGGAAGCTGAATCTGGTAGGTTAGAACCGGTTCTAGTATAAACATGTCCAGCTCCTTCTCCGCGCCGATTCCCTGCCCCGGATACGTACTGACGGGACCTGTCACAGCACATACACGGCCCACTGCAGCCGACTGGACAGCCTCATACTTTGCACCCGAATAAATACGGATCTGATTTATCTTCTCTTCCGTGCCAGGCAGTATATCCTTCACATGCAGAGTCCCTCCTGTCACCTTCAGATAGGTCAGCCGGTTTCCTTGTTCATCCCTCGCTATCTTGTAAACCTTTGCCCCGAATTCACGGGGATAATCCGGGCTGGCCATGTACGTCCTGAGCCCCTCCAGCAATTCTTCCACGCCTTCCAGTCTGAGTGCGGATCCAAAGTAACAAGGGAATACCTTTCTTTCACGGACCGCGCGTACCACTGAATCCAGCCCAATCTTCCCGGTCTCCAGGTATTCCTCCAGCATGCCTTCCTCACACACTGCCAGATTCTCCAGACAGCTGTCCTCCGCATTTTCCAGGTTAGATAATTCATAAAAGCCCACACACCCGTCACTCAGGCGTTTCTTTAGTTCTTTTAAAATTAACTCCTGATCCGTTCCCTCCTGATCCATCTTGTTTATAAATAAAAATACCGGAATTTGATACTGTTTCAGAAGACGCCAGAGGGTAACTGTATGCCCCTGTACGCCGTCCGCCCCGCTGATCACAAGCACGGCATAATCCATCACTTGCAGAGCACGCTCCATTTCCGCCGAGAAATCCACATGGCCCGGTGTATCCAAAAGCGTGATCTCCATATCTTTCCACACAAATTCCGCCTGTTTTGAGAAGATGGTAATCCCTCTCGAACGCTCCAGGTCAAATGTGTCTAAAAAAGCGTCCTGATGATCCACCCGCCCCAGCTTTCGGATACTGCCTGCCGTATAGAGCATGCTTTCCGACAGCGTTGTTTTTCCTGCATCGACATGAGCAAGGATGCCTAGGCAGATATGTTTATGGGGGTTATTCGCTGATGTATTGCTCATCAAAAATACCTCTTTCTGTTCTATAATAATCAAACATTATCATAACACAGGAAGAGGTATAAGTCGATGCTCGTTTCTTTCTACTTCTTTAATTAATGATTATATACCTTTTCCATTTTTTTCCTAATATACCCCAACGATTCTGCCGCGTTCTCTTCTATATCAGCATCATTCAGCCATTCAAATGAAAGATATCCGTCGTACCCAATTTCCTGCAAGGCGCTCAGAACGCCTTCCCAATCAATAATCCCTGACCCAACCGGCAGATTATAGCAGGCCAGTCCATCCCCGTCGCACGCCCGGAAGTGAGTCATTTTCCTCCCATACTTATGCACCGCCCATGGCAGGATCTCTCTCTGCAGAAATGCCTGTGCACTGTGAAAGCTTACACTTAACACATCACTTTCAACCCGTTTCAATAAGCGCAATATAGAGTCTGTGTGTGGAGCCATTGTATTATAAGTGTTCTCAATCCGGCAAGACACGCCTTCCGATGCCGCTATTTCAGAAACTTTTTTCATATTCTCAACAAAATTTTCCCAGTACTTTTCCCACTTGAAATCCGCCGGAAAATAAAGTCTAAATTTTGCATCAAAACGCCAGCCATCAACACACCTTGTCTCGCCGCCTGGCAATACCATATCCGGAGTGTTTAAATAAAAATATTCCGGCAAAGTTGCCGTCGTTTTTGCCTGAATATCGTTTTCCGGATACGGAACCGGGAAGTTGACTGCAGGAGCCCCCAGCTTTTTCGCCAGCCTGCATACTTTTCTGAAATTATAAAGGGCTTTTTCGCTGTCTGCTTTCTCCAGGCTTGCGAATCCTCCTGCCAGATTTTGAAAAATACAGATCTGTATCAAATCCAGTTTCAACTGCTTTAGCAGAAGTTTGATTTCCTCTGTCTTCGCCTCTGTCCAGTAAGCTTCCAGCTCCTTTTCATCATCAACCATCAGCTCGATTCCTTCAAATCCAACATCAGCCGCCTTGCGAATTGCCTCTTCATATGGAGCATGATAACCGGGCTGCATGAATGTCCATACTGTGCATCCTATCTTAATAGCCATATATTCCTCCTCTTATAACAGTTCAGACAGACCTGAACCGTTACCTTTTCTTACTTTCCCCAGAACATTAAACTGCTGCGATTAATGTACGCAAATAATTTAAAGATTCTAAACAATGCTTATGTTTTTCTGAGTCATGCGCCCATTCGAGTGAAAGGTATCCTTCATAACCGATCTCCTTTAATGCCTTAATTACCATTTCCCAGTCTGTGTTTCCATAACCTACCGGAAGGTTATAGGCTGCCAGCCCGTCACCGTCCCGCATATGGACATGGAATAGTTTATTATCATACTTATAAATTGCCCACGGAAGGTTTTCTCTCTGTAAGTAAGCCCATACAGTATCCAGATTTGCGCCTAAGTTTTCTTCTCCTACTTCCTCACATAATCTTAAAATGGAATCTGTATGGGGCGTCATTGTATTCGCGTGATTTTCAATTGCAAGCTTAAACCCATAACTGCCTGCAATTTTTGTTACTGTCCTGACCGCATCCACATGGCTTTCCCAATACCTCTCCCATTCAAATGGTTTCGGAAAACGGTACTTTAACTTTGTCTGAAATACCTGCAATGCACGGATCCTCGGATCCACGCCCGGAACATTGATATAATAATATTCCGGCAGATAAGAATTGGGAGCAGTAATTGTATCCGGCCAGGGAGATACAAAATTAACAATATCACACCCTAAAGCAGCGCTGATTTCACACCCTGCCTTAAATGCATCAATCGATTTTTGTTTTCTGTCATTTTCCAGGCTGGCTAACCCATCCATTACATTTTGAAACATTGCAAACTGAGAGACTTCCAAACCGTAATAGTCCAGCATACTTTTAATTTCTTTTCTCTTTTTTACGGTCCAATAGCATTCTACATCCTCAAAATCACGGAGTATTAATTCCACCCCGTCAAATCCCAGTTCCCCAATTGCCTTAATTGCGCCTTCATACGGCGGATTATGGGCTGGTTCCGTCCACGTCCATGCTGCACATCCTACCTTCATAGCCATAGTCTACATCCTCTCTTTTATTATTCTTTTACCGAGCCCGCCAGATTGTCCACAAAGTAATTTTGAACCGCTGTAAACAATATCACTGCAGGGATCGCTATCATTGTACATGTTGCCATCATACCGCCCCAGTCCGTACTCCGCATTCCTACGAAACTCTGCAGCCCTACCGGCAAAGTGTATTTTTCCGGAGCCGTTATCAGGTTTACAGCAAACATAAATTCCTGCCATGCCTGCACAAAAACATAGATAGCCGTACACACCAGGCCAGGAGCCCCCAGCGGCAGCAATATTTTATAAAACGCCTTAAAAGAGCCCGCTCCGTCTATACTGGCTGATTCAAACAATTCCATCGGTATTGCCTTAAAATACCCGGTAATTAAAATCAGTGCAATAGGAACCCCTGTTATAGCCGCAGTATACGTAAGGATTAATGATGTATAAGTATTCTGTATTCCCATAATCCGGTAGAGCGTCATCAAGGGAACCATCATAGTAATTGTCGGCAGTACCTGGAGCAAATACAGCAGATTATTTAATATTTTGGCTGGTGCAAACTTGAAAAAGCACATTGCATATGCGGCAAGCGCGGCGATAATAACAGTAAGAATCACGGTAACCCCCGTAACAATCAGGCTGTTTTTTAAATACATTAATACATCATATTCCCGGAACGCTGTCACATAATTTTCTAGCGTAAACTGGCTTGGAAACAGTTTCGGAGGATAAGACAGTATATCTTCTTTTATCTTAAACGAACTGATAATAATCCAATATATCGGGAAAATAATGATCAATAATGCCGACAGCAATGCTGCATATTGCAGTACCATCGCTATTCTCTTCTTTTTCTTCATAGCCGTATCTCCCCCTTTCTTTTGATCCATTGAGCCGAAGCATTTATCATTTTCGCCAGACACGCACAGATCAATATGATCAACAGTGAAATCGTACTAAGTGCCGCCGCTCTGGAAAAATTAAAGTTCACGAATCCAGCCTGGCGTATCAGATAAGGCAGCGTCGTGGTGGCTCCTGCCGGGCCTCCATTCGTGAGAATATAGATAATGGAGAAGGAATTGAATGACCATACGAAAAGAAGCATCGCACATCTTTTTAGAATCGGCATCATCCAGGGGATTTTTATATATTGAAATACCTGAGCAGAACTGGCCCCGTCTATTTGGGCTGCCTCCACATGCCCATCTGGAACTGCACTCAGCTTTGCATACGTCATAATCGCCACAAAAGGAGCCGTCCGCCAGACATTTGCCAGAATAATCATCACCATGGCAAGTTTACCGTCAAAGAAAAATGAAGTGTCTTTTGTAATCAATCCTACTTTCTCTAAAATATAAAAAATCAATCCGGAATCGGCTGAAAACAACCATTTCCATACATAAGCAGTCACAGATTCCGGAATAATCCATGGCATTAAAATCAAAGCTTTTATCAGGGTTATCCCCTTAATCTTAAACGTCATGATAATAGCATAAAACATACCCAACAACATCGTCAGTCCTACACACCCAATAATAAAAACTACCGTAAGTTCAATCGCTTTCCAAGTGGTTTTATCTGTTAAAATGTCTAAATAATTTTTCAGGCCCACAAAATTCCACTCAGCGCGCATTAAACCGTAATTGGTAAAACTCATACCAATATTTAAAATAAACGGACATAATGCAAATGCAAATAACAAAATAAGAAATGGTGTACTATAAAGATAAGGCAATAGTTTTTTTGTCGTGTTTTTCATTTCTAATCTCTCCCCGGAAAACAACCGGCGGCATCTGCCGGCCGGCTAAACAACCAACCAGCCGATGCCCGGCCCTTTCATACTGTTCCGGCAGACTGCCACATCACGTCTCTATGTGCCAGCACACCAGGATATTATTGATTCTCATCTATTGTTTTCTGTATTGCATCGTTCATCATTTTCGCAGCATCTGCCGGCGCAGCATCATCACTGAATGTCACTTCCTGGAAAACCGGAAGAATGGCTGTCGTCATTTCACTTCTCAATGTAAACTCTGCTGAAGTAATGCCCATACCATACTGCATCAGCTCCTGGAATTCCGGATAATATGCTTTCTGCTCTTCTGTAAAATGCTCCTCGGCATCCTTCCTTCCGCTGAGTCCAGCTGTCATCTTTCCTGCATTTTCCGCATCGGCTTTATATTCCAAAAACTTAAATGCGAGATCTTTATGCTCTGAGTTTGCAAAAATCCCTAAATTCCAGCCGCTCATCAAAGCCACCTGGTCTCCTGAGCCTTTCGGGAACGGAGCAGTTACCATCTTATCCCTCATATCGTCATTTAAAGCATCATACATCCAGGCGCCGCCGATTGTACATCCTGCCTTACCGGTATTCAGCGCATCATACATTGCTGTATCATCCATTGTAACAAGTGTATCCCCGTTAATTGTGCTAAAAATCTTTCTTACATTTTCTACCCACTTTGCGCCGGTTTCATTATCCAGAGCCGCTTTCCATGTGTCGCCGTCCTTTTCTACAAATGCACCGTTATCTGTAAACAGGAACAGCCCCATCAACTGACACGGAAGCGCCGTGGAATTAAATCTGACTGCCATCGGCAAATAATCCGCTTCTTTCGCCTTTACGCAGTAATCGATAAACTCATCAATCGTTGCAGGCGGATTTGCGAATCCCAGATCCGCAAGAATCTCCTTATTGTAAATAGTTGTCTGGACATCTGCAACCTGTGGAATTGCATATACAGTACCTTCCAAAGTATTTCTTTCAACTGTGGAGTCCACAAAATCATCCCACTTTAACGACTCTGATTTTTCTACATATTCATTGAGAGGCTCTAAAATCCCCGCTTTCCCCATCTGGGCAACGAAGTCTGACTCTACAAATACAACATCAAAATCACTGCCGCCGCTTGCCCCCACGTTCATTAGCTTCTGGTGGATCTCGGCATATGGTGTTTCTACGAATTTAACGTCAACATCATACTCCTTGGCAAATTCCAACGCGCCTTGTTTGATCAGGTATCCGTCTGTCCCTTCAGTCGTGCCGTCAATCAAGATTGTAAGCTCTTCTTTGGCATCCGCTTCTTTTTTGGGCTGTTCTTCCCCCTTTCCTGCACAACCAATAAGTGACAAAGCTAACATACCAGCCAGTCCCATACTAATCACTTTGTTTCTTTTCATATTTTTCTCCTCCTTTTATTTCCACCCAGCGGTTAAGCCGGCTGCTTTCTATACATGCTTCTACAATTTTGGAAATATAATATCCATCCTCGAAATTTGCGTATCGAATGTTGCTTTTTCTATCCCTGATCTGCGAATAAAAGTTTCCTATTCCATTCGTCAATGCGTCCGTCCAGCCGGCCGGATGCCCATTTGGCAGCACTACGAATGCTTTTGCATAGTCGGTCAGGTATTTTCCATCTGCATATAAAACTTCATTTCCGCCATCCCGGTGCCCGATCCACAGCTTATCCGGATTCTCCTGCTCCCACTGGACAGCTTCTCTTTCGCCGCTGATCAGAACTTTTAAGCCATTCTTTTTTCCCGCGCATACCTGACTTACCGCAATATTTCCTATTATCCCGCCTTCCAGCCTGAACAAAATATGTGCGGCATCTTCATTCTCTACTTCAGCCACTTCATAAGTATCTCCTTTTTGTCCGCCGGAAAATGTCTCTCTCTTTTCCTTACAATACTTTCGCTTTCGGTATTGCTGATGAAAAACTGCATAGACTGCGGTAATCCTCTCTCCCGTAATAAACTGAAGCGTATCAAAACAATGAGATCCTATATCCGCTGTTGCCCTGGACTCACCGCCTGTCTCCCTGCTGATCCGCCAATCAAAATCCGTATCATATAGCAGCCAATCCTGTAAGTACTCCAATTGAATATGGCTGAAGCCTCCCAGCCTTCCTTCCTGTACTCTTCCCTTCATTTCCTGTACCATCGCGTTATTTCTGTAATTAAAGTTAACTGCCGCAAGCCTGTCCTTCTCTTTTGCAAGCCTGCAAAGCTCCAGCGCCTCCGACGAACGCAGCGTCAAAGGCTTTTCACTATAGACATGACGGCCGCTTTCCAATACCGCCTTATTCACCTCATAATGCATATGATTCGGCGTGCAGTCATGTACAGCATCCAGCTTTACTTTCTTAAGCATATCCTGATAATTTACATAGAAATTTTCGATTCCGTTTGCCTGACACCAATTCCGCATGGAAGCATCCGCATCGGACGCAGCAGCCACCTCAATTTCAGGAACTCTTCTAAGCGCTTCTATATGCTGTTTTCCAATAAAGCCAAGCCCGATCACTCCCACTGCAATTTTCTGCAAATTTATCCCTCCTCTCCTTTCTTACCGTCTATTTATGGATTATGCAAATCTCAGCTCCGAACTTTTGGGCTGTCTGGCAGTTCCGGATAATTAATAAACTGTTTTAAATATTGTCTGCTGATCTTCAGTGCATTTTCTATATTCTCTTTCCTGTTCTCGAAAGATTTATCTTCTACTTCTATACATGCCGCCCCCTGATATCCAATTTCGAGTAATGCAGATATATAGAAAATTGCAGCCCCCCCAGCCCACATCTCCGTGCCCCGGAATCCTGGGAATCATATAAGACAGCGGAGCCGCCAGTATACCAACCTCACTTCTCGCCTCTTTATTCAGCTTAATGTCTTTATAGTGGACATGAAATATTTTATCTTTAAATTCATAGATCGGTTTGATATAGTCCATTTCCTGCCATATAAAATGTGACGGATCATAATTCAGGCCTAAATTGGGGCTTGGCAGCCTATGAAACAATTCCCTCCAGATAACGGGCGATGTTGCAATGTTCTTTCCTCCGGGCCATTCGTCCTCTGTAAATAGCATCGGACAGTTTTCAATCGCTATTTTAACCCCCAGCTCCTCTGCAAATTGTAAGAGAGGCCCCCAGACTTCCTCTGCGATCTCTAAATTTTTCATAACATTCAAATCGGGAACTCTTCCTATAAATGTTGTCACCATATATACTTTCAATCTGTTGGCGGCTTCTATGACTTTTTTTAAATGCTCAATACAATAAGCTCTTTTTTCCAAATCAGGATCCAATACATTCGGGTAATAGGCTAATGCAGATATTTCTATTCTTCTTTCCCGGCAATAGGTTAAAATATACTCTGCGCTTTCATGATCTAGTTTATCCACATCAATGTGTGTTACACCTGCGTAACGTCTTTCCGCTTTTTCTTTTGGCCAACATGCCGCTTCTATGCATTCGAACCCATTGGAAGCTGCAAAATCAATCACTTCTTCTATTGAATACTGATCCATAACAGCAGTCACAAATCCCTGCTTCATATTCGCACCTCCTTTCTGATTTTTTCACTTTTTTTACTTTAGTATGTAATTTTTACACTTTTATTATATTATCGATTGACATTCTTTTCAATACCTTATATAATTTTCATTAATAACAGCAGTTTAAGGATCTATTTTTAAATATTTTAACTAATTTGTATGTAAATTTTACATATTTTTTACACCCAGGAGGTCAGCATGGCTATTTCAAAAACAGTAACCATCTCACAAATTGCAAAACAGGCAAATGTATCCATTGCTACTGTATCCCGCATTATTAATAAAAGTGGATATGTAAAGCCTGAAACCACACAAAAAGTATTACAGGCAATCACCCACTTTGGCCTAACCCCGAAAGACTTTCACATAGCTGAAACAGCAACGAACACCTGCTCTATTCTCGTTTGTTTTCCGGATTTTAGAAACCCTTTTTATACGGAGGTAATCGATGGAATCCAGGCAGCGGCTGCTTCCAGGGGATTCCGCACTTTTTTTTATGAAGCGTCAGACTATAAAAATGCATTAAACGAGTATGAAGTTATTATGGATCAGAATCATTTTTCAGGTCTGCTTCTCGTCCATAATATCTTTGACAAAGAGAAATTAAGCAGACTGCGGCTAAAGTACCCCATCGTAATGTGTTCGGAGCATTGCTATCTGCCCAATGTTTCCTTTGTATCCATTGACGATATTTATTCCTCTCAGATTGCAATCAATTATTTAATTTCTACCGGGAGAACGAAGATCGCCCTTATCAACAGCATGCTGACAAATGCATACGCAAAATACCGTGAAAAGGGCTATTTAGAAGCCATGGCAAAAGCCGGGCTGGTTCCCAGAAATGAATGGATCATGCATGTTTCAAGTATTGATTTTGATATGGCTGTTTCTATCATATCGGCCTTATTAAAGAAACCTGACCATCCCGACGCCTTTTATTGTGTATCCGACGTCTATGGCGCAGCCGCAATAAAAGCAATACAAAACTGCAATCTGCAGGTGCCCAAAGATATCGCGGTCATCGGGTTTGACAATATTGATTTATCTAAGATGGTTGTTCCTTCCTTAACGACCATCAGCCAGCCGAAACGGCAAATCGGGCATCAGTCATGTGAATTGTTACTAGATTTGATAGAAAATCCATCTTCGCCGACACAACATATATTGTTGAATACAGAATTGATTGTAAGAGATTCTACTTGATTTGTACTTCGTCTCAGAAAATATAAGGACAAAGAAAGAATTTTTGGAAAATGAAAAATATACTATATATTGTTATTTAAACACATAGTTATAAGCAATATACAGTATATAGATTTCATTTTCCACCAGACCCTTTCTTTGTCCTGGAATAAAAAATATTCTTTTTCATAGTCTTCCTTTGTTCCGTGAATAGTAACCGCCACTCATTTCCCTGCAAATCACATTTGCCCATTGTTCCATTAATGCATACCTGTTATAATATAATCGGTGTTGCCCTACACGGTAGGCGGTTAGTTCTCTACGGGGGACTGTGACCTCCGATTACATAGAAATTCCATTCGGTAAATTTTACTTAGAAGGAACTTGCTTATGCTCACCATCAGTGACTTGATTGCACTGATTAGTCTCTGCTTAACCAGTTTTGGTCTTGGCTCCTCGATCGGTAAGAGTAACGAGATACTTCATTTTTCAGAATTTCAAGTTTTTTTACCGCCAATCCTTAAAATGCCGCTCCAATATCCCCTTTATATGCTGGTATCTTCTGGCATAAGTATTCTCCACCCGTATCAGCTGCATCTGATGCGACTCGCAGATCTTCTGCTTTTTTTCATCCCGTTTCCTGACAATAGGATCCCATACCCTTCTCATGTGTTTTCACCTTTTGAGCATGTTTGCAAACGCATTGCGGCAATGAAGTTTCAGTCATTGGCACAACAGCTGTAACAATTCAGGCAAGCCTGAACTGTTGCCAACAGCTTACAACAGGCGGTTTTTAAACACGCCCGAGTGATTCAAAAAAATTTTCCACAAAACTCATCGCAATTCCTACAGCAGACACCTCCTTTTGGAAGCTGCATGTTTTCAGATAAGTTGTGTCATTCTCAAAGCCATTATATTTTATCACTCTTTTACTCAATTCCTCCATATATTTTTCCAAGTATCCCCCCACATACCCGCCAAGAATGATATCGCAGTCGTATGCCATCCTCAGATTGGTAACTGTTACCGCCAGATACTCCAGATACTCATCCCATACCTGCTGCAAATCTTCATCGCCTCTATCCAGCCTTTCAAAAACTGCTCCAGATTATCGTCCGCTTTCGCTGCCAAAACCTGTGCGGAACAGTAAGCGTCCACGCATCCCTTCTTCCCGCAGTAACACTGTCTGCCTCCCGGCACAATGATCATATGCTCGAATTCGGAGCTCCGGTAATCATCCCCCTCGTATATTCCGTTATGAATATAAAAAGACCCGCCCACCGAATTGCTCAGGGACAAATATACCGCATTCTTCTCCAGCCGGTACATTTCCACCATCGCCGCGCTGTTGGCATCATTCTCATAGCAGACTTCATATTCAAACAAACGGCTTAGATTTTTCAGGCTTACATTCTTAAGCCTTAAGATATGGGAAATGATCAGGGTCTCATGCTCCTTGTCGATAATCCCCGGAAGCGAAATCCCCACGCCCAAAATCCTTTTAGCCTCGATCCCTGCTCTTTGCACAAATTCCAGAAAGCCCTGATGCACCTTTTCATTATACTCCACTGAGTTTTCAAACACGGCCCGGATCCGTTCTTTTTCTATCAGTTCTCCCGTCAGGTCAATCACGACATAGCTGATATGATTCGCCGTAATATCAATCCCGGCCGCATACTTCAAACCCGCATTTACTGACAGTGCCTTTGCCTTACGCCCGCCGGTCGACTCATATTCCCCGCTCTCAACGATAATTCCGCGCTCCAGCAGCTCCTTCACGTTTTATAAAACCGTTGGCATACTCAGGCCAAGCATAGCCGCAATCTCCGGCTTTGATGTGCTGCGGCGGTGCAGGATGAACTTTGCCACCTTCGCTAAATTTGCTTTCCTTTTATCGATTCCGATCCCTGTGCCCATATGCTGCCTCCTGTTAAAAACCCGCTCTTAAACGGGGGTGGATTTTTCTTTCATAAATCGTTTTATAAAAGAATCTTACCTCTTCCCTTTCAATATTTCAAGTACTTATTGAATGCGGGGGAGAACGAAGAAGTGACGCCTGTCCGAAATAAAATTTATTATGAATAAGAAAAACTAAATTTTTGAACTGATAAACTTATATTTTCCACTTAACGTACCAAATACAGATTGTTTTTGACATATATTTTAAGCTATGATAAATTAATATATTACTCAGAACTTTATACCAGCATCCCTAAAATTCTGCAAATCAACGAATAAGGAGGGCAAAATGAAAATAGACGAATCAATATCTTTTTTGGAAGGTACTACAAAAACTTTCATTATAGAAAAGATACAGTACCTAATCAGCCGAATACCTGATTTGGAATATATTATACTGTTTGGCAGCTATGCACGTACAGAACAGACCATAAAAAGCGAGATTGATTTAATGGCAATTACATCAAGCATTCCCGACCGCTTACTCCGAGGTGATTTATGCAGTGAATTTGATGAAGAGAATATAGATTTAGTTTTTTATGATATTGAAACATTTCGAAACTCAAGATGCCTTTTAGTATCTCAGGTCAAAAAGAAGAGAATCGTATTATGGAAAAATCCCCCCCTTTTGGAGAAGAAACATATCAAAATGCAGCAAAAAAGAGACAAATCCAAGAGCTGGACTCTTTTGATCTGTAATTATAGGTACAAAACATCACAGCCAAGGCATACATATCCCTGGCTGTGTTCCTGCTTTTGAGGTACTCTGCCTGAATCTGCATAAGCGGTACTCTCCCTCTTTCTCAGCGTCTCTTCTGTGAAACAATACCCGCTTTCATATCTCAGCGTCCTCCCAACTCTCTCCCATACCGCACAGTCCTGTACACGGTCAGTCCAACCTCTATGGCGGATGCAATTACGATAATCCCCAGGATGATATCAGATACCAGTCCTGCATTCCACCTGTTAATCAATTCATTCTTCCAGTGAAATGATTCGCTTAAGTTTAACTCTAATTCAAATACAAAATTGGGATTCCAGATGGGAAGTACTTTTAATACGAGTACCGCCAATATTACCTGAATTCCATTCGCTATGATACTGCTCAGCATCACAGTCCGGCAGTAGCACCCGGCTACAAGCCGGATAATTTCATCTACAAATGCGGCCATCAGGGCAACCAGAAATATGGGCAGTATCATCCCCCATCTGTCCATATTAAAGATGGAAATGCGTGTAACTTCGTTTCCATCTGTAAAGCATGCTCCAATAAACTGCGGTACAAATATGAGAATAAAGGCAAAAATCATGATAAATACCAGGGATGCAACACAATCCCCCCGGCTGATCCTGGCCTTCTTATCCGGTATCGGGTTCAGCATATCGGAGGTCCAGACCTTATCCTTTTTTAGTTCTACCTTTATCTTCTGCCGTTCCATAAATGCAAAGACCAGCGTCACCGCTCCAAATGCACCAACAGACCCCGTCATTAGCCCGCTTATAAAACGCGCTATCTCGTAGAATACATTTCTATAGTCAATCACACACTGAACCACCATGGAAATAAACATCCCTGCCCATACACAGATCAGCACGATCTTCATCACCCAGATATAATTGTCATAATACTCAGGACTGATGACATAATTCTTATCTTCCCTGTACTTACGGGCAAACACAGCCGGATCTCCAAGTTTTGCAAATACCTGATCGAGCGTCAGCTCTTCCAGCATATCCCCGATCAGTTCCCTCATCTCCAGCTCAATCTCGTCCCGCTGCTCCCTTGGAACGCGCCTTGTAACTTCGTAAACATATCGGTTAATCAGTTCTCTCTCCCTGTCTGTCATAACGCTCCCTCCCTTAAAATCCGCTCCATATTAAACGAAAGCTGCTCCCACTGTGCCTTCAGTTCCCTGTAAATATCATCTCCCATGGGAGTCCTCCTGTAATATTTTCTCGGTTTAGACTCTCCCACATCCCATTCGCTGCTCAAAAGTCCCTGCTTCTCCAGACGCCGGAGCAGAGGATACAGCGTGTTCGGGTCAATCTCTACCCCCTTCACCTCAAGGCTCTGGACAAGAGCATATCCATACTTGGCTTCCCCCAGCTGGCTCAGCACACTAAGAATCAGCGTACCCCTGCGCAGCTCTGACGTCAGGTTTGCCATCAAATCCTTCTCTTCCGGCATAGTAAATCCTCCTTTAAACAAATTATACTGTATGTCACACACTATTGTCAAGATCATAATAGTGGGCGGGGGGTTATTGCAGGGGGGACGCCTGCCG
>OBZW01000244.1_pt1 | contig 46500 bp, 46 predicted proteins | sample 1477021 | NCBI WGS metagenome assembly OBZW01 (sample SAMEA2580262, study PRJEB22360) | human gut metagenome | biome: human gut; feature: human-associated habitat; material: faeces | place: Denmark | collected 2008/2010
GCGACCCTGTAAAATTAACATTTAAAGCAGATGATCATATTTCAATCCACGCTCCTGCGAAGGAGCGACTGATCGTTTGTGATGAAAAACAAAAGCTAACAATATTTCAATCCACGCTCCTGCGAAGGAGCGACGGTGACGCCTTTGAAACAACTCATAAAAAGTTGATTTCAATCCACGCTCCTGCGAAGGAGCGACCCCAGACAAAAGTCATCTAAGTTTTAACCTGATAATTTCAATCCACGCTCCTGCGAAGGAGCGACGTTTACAACTATTGCACCAGAGATTACCAAGGTATTTCAATCCACGCTCCTGCGAAGGAGCGACATAGAGAGTATAATGATTTCCAGTACTTACGCAGATTTCAATCCACGCTCCTGCGAAGGAGCGACTATTGAGCAGTTATACACAGGGGCAAACTATGATATTTCAATCCACGCTCCTGCGAAGGAGCGACAGCAAAATTGCACAAATATCCCCTTTGTCCTCTCATTCCTATTAGACAATTATACCCACTCTATTCTCTTTAAGCAAGCTTTTCCTTTCGCATTCACTTCAAACCATTCAGATTTTCACGTTTTTTTGGTGCGAATCTCCTAAGGGATTTATGTTTACTTGACATTCGCACTTAAAATCTCTACTATGCCCTTTAATCACACAGCTCTGGAACCGTCGCTTTTTCCCATGTTGCGATTTGTTTTAGTCGATTCAATGATATATTTCATTTCTAAGAAATACCGCTCATGCATTAATTATTCCCTTAATAAACTGCCTTGCATTCTCCATATCCTTCCTATCAGGATGCTTCTTCGCTATTCCCCCAAACTTCCCAAACACCCCAAATGTATCAAATCCACGGCATTGAAAGTTTCCAAGATAGTCCGCTCCTTTTATCTTTATCTTTTTAGCCGCACCACTTGCATAGTTACGGTATCCGACACCACAGGTCGTAACCGTAAACACTTTTTTGTTTCCGGAAAAATCGCTTTTCTCAATAAGCTCTTTTATCCCATCATGCATGGAATGATGAAATACCCCGGATGCCAGTCCTATCACATCATAACCCGACAGATCCACGTCCTTTTCCTTTGTGATGTCCACAACATCCGCACCTATCTCCGGTGCCATAACGTCCACGATTTTCTTTGTATTTCCATGATGTACAGACGCATATACAATTACAGCTCTCATATATGAATACCTTCCTTTCTTAAATGTATGGTCAACCATTCAGTCGCTCCAAACTCAAATGCAGCACCCAGTCACCACTTATAGGCTGCATTGTACCGCTGATCCCTCATCAAAGAAATGAGCTTATAACCTATTATTCAGCATGACCGTAGGTTTTCCCTTCTTTATTTATATGAATAACAACATATTCACACTTTCCTTGTGTACGAACAGGAAATCCCCATCCGGCAGCACCGGAGGACACCACAATGCTGCATTCATCCTCCTGATATTTTCCGTAATTAGGGCTAAGGAACCACTCTGTAAAATAACCTGTAGGAAATATCTGTCCGGCATGGGTATGACCGGATAGTACCAAATCCACTTTCTGTGCAGCATTTTCTTCCGCTTCAACTGGCTGGTGATCCGCTACGATGATAAACCGTTTCCTGTCTACATTCTCTAATAACGCTTTCACAGATGCACGTCCGGATGTGTATGATGCATCTTCCCTTCCTGCCAGGATTAATTCATCCCCTACTGGAACCCAATCGTCACACAGAATCGTAATACCATTTGTTTCTATGGCCTGTACCAGCTCCTGTTCCGTATATTTCCGGGAATGAGAAGTTACGTCTGCATATAGCTGGCGGTCATGATTTCCATAGACATAGTAAGTACCATAGATACTTTTAAGCCCTCCAAGCACCCGGAATACCTCCTGCATAGATGCCTTTGATGTTCCTTCCTCCACAATATCACCGCCAAGAACAATGATATCCGGATTCAATGCATTGATCTCTTCTATTTTATTTTTCAGAATATCCGGGCTTTGAATCGTATCATAATGGATATCGGTAATCAAGGCCACTTTATAGTCATTGTGCAGTTTATCCGTGACAATATTATATTCGGTTCTGACAATATGCCCCATGTTGTAATATCCATATCCCAGCAACAGGCAAGTGATAACTACCGGGATAAGACCACTGCGGTAAATACTGCCGAGAACCCGATACCACGTTTCTTCCTTATGGCGCTTCCCGCCCCGGCGAATTACAATGGCTGCAATCTCAACCAAAACAAACAACGCCAGCAGATGGCCCACAATCACCCCGGCCATACTCCAGGCCCGGCATAGAAAAATCACAAGCAGCACAATCCCCAACCGCAGCAGACGGATATTCCATTTTCTGACGCAAATTCCATAGAGGGACAGCCATCTGCCGGTCAGCCAATATATACTGGCCGCGAGGCAGAATACCATTCCTCCTAAAATCACTAAGTACATTCGACTTTTCACCACCTTTAACAAATTTTCATTTGGTTTTCCCCTTAAACCTCACCAAATCCTGATAACTTCTTCTGATACTGCTCCATATACTCTCCCGTCTGAAGTAAAAACTTTCGTATGACCGCAATATCCTGATCACTGTAATCCGATACAATCCCGCTGATGCCTTCGTACATAATTGTCCGGAGTTGCTGCTGCTCTTTATCAATACGATGTCCCTCCTCTGTCAGTTCCAGGTAAATATCCCTCGCATTATCCTTTGACTTTGTCTTTTTAATCAGTCCTTTTTCCTCCAATTTCACCGCCATCTGGGAGACAGCTCCCTTAGTAAGCCCAAGTATTGCACCTATTTCATACATCTTTACCCCCTTGTTTTTGCCTACCACATCCAGAAAAAACAAGCCTGCCGAGTTAACAGTGATGTTCCCTTTGAACTTAACTGGTGTATTTCTAATCTGATTCATCTTATTGGAGATACTATAAAAATCATCCATAAATGATTTTAAACTATCCTGATTCATATATTCGCCCTCCATCTGTTTACCGCTAAACATCCATTAGGATTTATAGGAGAACAAATATTCTCTCCCTAATATTTAGTTTAGTGCTAAACAATATATTTGTCAACTTTTCAATTTACAAAAATGCAGGCCTGACTGCTATTGACGTTAAGAAGTTCCATTTTCTTGCCAGGTATAGATTTATTTCATCTACAAATAATATTTCAAATGATTACAGGAGGTATAATAATGAAAGCTATTGTATTTGATGGGTTACAGAAAGTTGAATGCAGAAACGTGGATAATCCGCGGATAGAAAAAGATGATGATATTATTGTAAAAGTTACTTCCACGGCTATTTGTGGATCGGATTTACATTTAGTGCACGGTTTAGTAAAAGGAATGTATGACGGATATGTTTTAGGACATGAAACAATGGGAATTGTCGAAGAAGTAGGAAAAAAAGTCAAAAATCTGAAGAAAGGTGACAGAGTTGTAATCCCCTTTCCCGTCGCATGCGGGCATTGTGAATTTTGTAATAAGGGTGAATTCAGTCAGTGCGATAATTCAAATGATTATGCTGAATCCGGAGGATTATTCGGTTATAGTAAGTATCATGGGAATTACGCCGGAGGACAAGCCGAATATATCAGGGTACCATATGCCAATGTAGGGCCTAAAAAAGTGCCGGAAGGATTGACCGATGAGCAGGTTTTATTTGTAACAGATGTCCTGCCCACTTCCTATTGGGGTACTGAGATTGCAAATGTAAAACCCGGGGAAACCGTAGTTGTATTAGGCTGTGGCCCTATAGGATTGATGACAATTAAATGGTGTATACAAAAAGGGGCCGGCAGGATTATTGCAGTCGATAATGTGGGGTATCGCCTGGAGCATGCAAGAGGTTATGGTGTAGAGACCTTAAATTTTGAAGAATATGAGCAAGTAGGAGAGCATATCAAAGAAATTACACATGGAGGAGCACATTCCGTAATCGATTGTGTGGGACTGGATGGAAAAACTTCGGTTATGGAAAAAATTGAAACTGCGCTCAAATTGCAAGGAGGATCAAAATCAGCTATAGAAACAGCCTCCCAATGTATCAGAAAGACCGGTACAGTAGCGTTAATCGGAGTATATGGCAATAAATATAATAACTTTCCCCTGGGAAATTTTTTCTCCAAAAATGTCTCTTTAAAAATGGGACAGTGTCCTGCTACCCGATACGTTGATTTGATGTTGGAGAAAATACAAAAAGGGGAGTTTGATGCGACAGATATCATAACCCATACGCTATCCTTAGATGAAGGAAGCCACGCTTATAGCATATTTGATAAAAAAGAGGACAACTGTATAAAAGTAATTTTAAAGCCCTGATTCTCAGATACAATCCGTCGTAATACATTATTATATGGTTAGCAGAAGTGGAACCTGCTTCAAAATGTACACAAAGGACACCCTGTGACTCATGCCCTGCAGATCCGCCTGCAGGGCATGAGTTACGGGGTGCCCTTTGGGTATACCCATGGGACATCCCGTAATTCATGTCCTGCGGGCTGATCACAATACTGCGGAATAAGGTAAGTGGTTATCCTAAAATAGTGGTTTTACCCGTTTAAAATTTAAAACTATGCAAACACTCCTGCATAATTTATATAGGGACCATTAATCGGTTGCTCTTCCCCAGAGGGGGTATTTCAATGTTTTACAAGGAACACTCTAAAAATGTCCCAGATAAATATGAAACAAATTGCAGCTGTAATCCTTTCATTCAACAATTTTACTTCTAAAAACGCTCCGTCCATTTTTGTTCCTGCGAAGCAGCAAACCTCCTGGTTAATTCCTCCCTTAAAATCTTAAAATGACATTTCCTTGTTACTAAATTAAGTAAGACGCCTTTTCATATTCATCGGTTCAATCCATCTGACGAAGCCATATTTTCAAGCGCACATGGCGTTACCGCGCCTTCACTATCTGGGATACTCATTTTTTGTTTGGTACTTTTATATTGATCTGGAATCGTATTAACCGTTAAACTGCGTACCTTGCTTTCCGTACCGTCTTTCATAGCTTCCTCGTAATACCAGCATTTAAATTCCAGATAATTAAGTGTTTCCTGCAAATCTGCTATTTGCTTTTTGACAGAGTCTCTCCGTGTGCGGAACAATGTAAGCCGTTCTTGCAGCGAATCATCTCCACGATTTATCATTTCAGTAAAAGCCTTAATGTCCTTAATGGACAACCCGGATTTTTTCAGGCATTCAACCACCTTCAGCCATTCATAATCCTTATCCGTAAACATACGGATGCCCCCGTTTGATCGCTCCACGCAGGGAAGAATTCCCTCGTTATCGTAATAACGCAGTGTTGAAGCAGGAACACCCATCACTTTTGCCATTTCACCAACGGTATAAAGCATAAATATCACCTCATAAATTTATAAATATTTTATAATTTTTTCCAAAACGCCCATTGACTTAAAGTTAACTTCAAGTTGTATATTAAACTTGTAGCTATTATATTGGACAAAACCATAAAAGTCAATTTAATCACGAGGAGGAGCATTATGAGTAAATCATTAGTAGCGTACTTCAGCGCAAGCGGAGTAACAAAAAGAGTAGCAGAAAAACTGGCGAAGGAAACAGGAGCAGATGTATTTGAAATTCAGGCAGAGACGCCGTACACAAACGCGGATCTTAACTGGCAAAATAATATGAGCAGAAGTTCCGTAGAAATGAATGACCGCAGCTGCCGCCCGGCAATCTGCAGCAAAGTTGAAGATATGGAACAGTATGATGTAATATTTGTCGGGTTTCCAATTTGGTGGTACAGAGAGCCGTCCATAATCGATACCTTTATGGAAGCCTACGATTTCAGCGGTAAGACCTTGGTTCCTTTTGCAACATCCGGCGGAAGTGGTCTGGGCGATTCCGGCAAAAACATGGAGGCACTTGCACCGAAAGCCACTGTAGCTGACGGCAGACGCTTTGCAGAAAATGTATCCGGCAAAGAGCTAGCAGACTGGTCCGCTAAATGGCTGTAAATATTAGGGAATACTCGGAGGAAATCATATGAAGGCGCGGGCAAAAAGTATCGTTATAGCCATGGCGTTATGTTTTATTATGGCTTTAACTGCCTGCGGAAAAAATGAAACCATCTCAAATGAAAGTACAGAAAATGCGCCAGACGATTCGGTTCAATCCAAAGAAACAAGTGAGCAGGCTGGCAGTGGAAATTGGCTGGCTGGGCAGAGATTCAGCGGAAGTGTATCAGATGAGGAACTGCAGTCCTGGATTGACGGACAAGAGCCATCACCGCTGCTACCGCCGCGTAAAACAAGATAGACGCCTGCTGGCGGTCATATAAAAAGACACCCGTCATTTCTGGCAGGTGCCCTCTGCCGGCCCCCTCATGATACCTGAACCTTTTACCTCAGATCATCACAGCTGCTTATCCCCGTTAGTCAATCAAAAGAAGGCTAAACTCAAATTGTTATGATATATGCTATTTGTTACTTCCGGGCTAGAAGATCACAGATTCTTTTCAGGCCTTCTTCCAGAACATCCCTGGGGCAGGCGAGATTCAAACGGATATAAGTGTCTGAATTCTGTACAAACATATTTCCGCCCTCAAGAAGGACTCCTGCCTGAGTGGCAAAGAGCAGAGGGATATTCTCATCCTTTGATATATAGGCGCCAATATCCACCCATCCCAGATAGGTCGCTTCGGGAATCCTAAAAACCGCCTTTGGCAGAAATTTCTTCAGATACTGTTCCGTAAAAATAAAATTCTGATCCAGATATAGCTTTAATTCCTGCAGCCAGTCATATCCTTTTTTATAAGCCGCTGTCGCCGCCGCCAGTGACAGCGGATTCACATCCATATTATGGCGGGCACGCCAGAATTCCCGGACTTTTTCATTCGGAATAATGACACTGGAGAATTGCAGGCCGGCCATATTAAAGGTCTTGCTTGGAGCCATGCAGGTAATGATCTGGTCCGAATCCGGATAGAGCTTTGCCATCGGTGTATAGGAAAGACCGGTGCGGACCAAATCGCAGTGGATCTCATCGGTAATGATCATGACATGATTAGTAAAACAGATTTCTGCGGCGCGGGAAAGCTCTTCCTCTGTCCAGATTCGTCCGGAAGGATTATGAGGATTACAGAAAATGCAGAGATTCACGGCTGGATCCTGCGCTTTTCTTTCAAAATCCGCAAAATCAATTTCATAGTATCCATTATGCTCCCGGTCTACAAGATCTGAGCATACATAATCAATTCCATTGTACTGTGCCGCATTCCTGAAATATGCATAAGATGGCGTGAGCATCAGCACCTTATTGCCGGGGCTGCAAATATATCCCGTCAGTTCATACAAAGCCGGTATGATGCCGTGGGATGTGAACAGATCCTCCTGTTTTGGAACCCAGCCATAACATTTTTTCGTCCATCCTGAAAAAGCATTATAGTATGTCGAATCATATAGACGCGTATAGCCAAAAATTCTCCTGCTCAGGCGTTCCCGAATGCCATCGAGGATGCATTCCGGCGTTGCAAATTCCATATCTGCGACCCACATCCGAATAAATTCCTCATCGGCATACGGAAATTTCATGGAAGAATCCCCATTAAAAATATACTGACGGAAACCATCGGTATTCAAGGCATTTGTATTCCACCGGTCGATATGTTCATCGAAATTATACTTCATAATTTTCCTCTTTTCCAATTTCTGTATCAATCCCGATATGCAATTGCTTCTATTTCAACCAGCGCATCTTTCGGTAAGCGTGCAACTTCAACTGCACTTCTGGACGGAAAGCAGCCTTCCTGAAAAAAGGTGCCATACACTCCGTTCATCGCGCCAAAATTGTTCATATCACTTAAAAGCACTGTTGTTTTTACAACATCATTCATCGAATATCCCTGCGCTTCCAGAATATTTTTTATGTTCATCAACGACATTCTGGTCTGCTCCTCAATCGTTTCCGGAAAGGTTCCCGTGGCCATATCAACAGGAAGCTGACCTGATGTGATAATCGTATTCCCAAATTTCCATCCTTGCGCATACGGCCCGATTGCTGCAGGTGCTTTTTCTGTACTTATAATCTGTCTCATATTAAACTCCTTCTCTTTTTCCTTCTATTTTTTTAATTTCATTGCCTGTTTATACAAGCAGATAAAGTCTTCCTTCGTCGTCATCCTGGGATTATTCGGACGATCGCCTCCCTTCATGGCATCATCTGCCAGACAATCCAAGCTGTCTTCAGTTACACCATAAGCCTCCAGCGGCTTCACAGGCATATCTTCCAAAAGCTCATACACAAAATCCACCGCGCAGCGGCCTGCTTCCATATAAGTCATGCCGGTAGTATCAATCCCTGCATATCGGGCAATATCAGCATATCTCTCCGGCCATGCTCCAAGGTTAAATTCCATGACAACAGGCAGGCACAGAGCGTTTGCCACGCCGTGCGGCACCTGATACTGCGCTCCTAATGGGTGCGCCATACAATGGGAAATTCCAAGGCTGCCGCTTGTAAATGCATAGCCGGCCAGCATGGCTCCCATCATCATGTCATAACGGGCGTTCTTGTCAATGTCGCCGCGGTATACCGCAGGCCTGAGCGCCTGTGAAATCAATTTGACCGCCTGAATTGCCAGCGCATCAGAAATCGGTTCGGAACAGCGGGAGGTATAGGCCTCGACCGCATGTGTCAGGGCGTCCATTCCCGTAGCCGCTGTAACGGCGGGTGGAAGGGTATATGTCAGCTCAGGATCACAAATGGCAAGCGCAGGCATGATGCCTGTGCCGCCAATCGGCATCTTCCATCCCCGCTGCCGATCCGCGATTACTGCAAAAGGCGTGCATTCGCTGCCGGTACCGGCCGCAGTAGGAATCGCTATGATCGGAAGCGGAGCCCTGGTAAACCTGTCACACCCCTGATAATCACGGATATCGCCGCCATTTGTGGCTACAATTGCAGCTGCCTTGGCAGGATCCAGGGAACTGCCGCCTCCGAGGCCGATCACAACATCAGCTCCCTCCAGCAGTTCCACGATATTATTCACAGTTTCTATAGAGGAATCCTGTTCGCATTCATCATAAACCTTCAGTTCAATTCCTGCCTCCCTTACAGATTCGATAACTTTATCAGCAATACCGAGTTTAACCAGCCCCTTATCGGTAACAAGAACTGCTTTATTCACCTCTAGTTTTATCAGCAGTTCTCCTGTTGTTTTAGCAGATCCATTTCCGAAAACAATCGCACCGGACGGGGCCCATGTTAATATGGATTCCTTATCTTTAAATACACTATAATCCAGCGGAAGCTGTGCTACTGGTCTAAACATGATAATCTATTACCTCCTTCTTCCTGCCGGCGGCAAACCGCTGTCTGTTTAAACAGCTCACAAGCCAGCTTAACGTCCATGGCGATTCTTTCCCAGGGATCCGTCTCATTCGAACGGAAATGTGGTTTGGAGTATGAATTTTCCAGAACTAACCAGCCATCATAGCCAATTTTACGAATTGCTTCAGCAGCTCCCCTGAATCCGGTGTCCCCCGTTCCCAGATAAACGCTGCCATGGATAGATTCAACGCCATCTTTAATATGAATCTGAACGATTCGTTCTCTGCCGAGTTTTATGATATCCTCTGCCACGCAGATGCCGCAAAAAGTGGCTGGATTTTGCGTATCATAGAAGACCCGAAAATTCGGGTGGCTGACTTCTTCGGCAAGAGCTATGACCTGCTCCGCAGAATACGCACTTTCGAATGCGACACATACATTTTTATCTTCGGCATATTCACAGGCTGTCCTCAGATTCAGCGCAATATTCGCTCTGTCCTTTACTGTCATTGGAAATCCTGCAAAAAATGCCGGTGCAAGGTAAACCGGAATATTCATAGCATGGCATGCATCGATCCCATGCCGGAAGGTATCCATACACTGTTCTCCGACAGCAGAATAGGGGGCATGAATCATACCACCTTCTTTTCCAAGAGCATTCCCTCCCATGCTGATCATTTCAATTCCATATTTATCAGCATTCTCCAGATAAAGACTCTGTACATATGGATCACACATAGGATTGCAGGCTGCATGCCCATCCCAGTCGTCTACCTGAATCCCATCGATTCCAAGTTCCTTCAGTTTCGGGAAGAGAGAAGGTCCTTTAATGGGCAGAACCCATTCACAAATTCCTAATTTCATAGTAACCTCACCTTTCTGCTCAACAGGTGCTTCCATGTTCTGTACGGCCGATAATATTTTCCTGTACTCTTGGATCCAGCTCAATAAAGAATGCAGAGTATCCTGCCACACGCACCATCAGATGCTTATAGTTTTCCGGATGTTTCTGAGCATCCCTGAGCGTTTCAGTATCCACAACGTTGATCTGGAGATGCTGGCCGCCGGCATCACAGTAGGCACGGACAAAGGACTCCAGCATTGCCAGGCCCTTCTCGCCTCTGGCAACGGCCGGGTCAAATTTATGATTAACAAGAACCCCTTTCGGAACCATCAGCGTATCCATCTTTCCGATAGAATTACCGACAGCGGTAGGGCCGCTTCTGTCCATTCCATTCGAAGGCGAAGCATTATTAGCCAGAGGTTCTCCATCCAGGCGCCCGTCTGGTGTCGCGCCTACGACACGCCCCTGCCAGATATTATAGGTCTGGTTCAGAAGTATCAGCTCATACTGACCAAAACGGGAATCTCTATGCTTTAAGTTTTCATCCGCACAATAGGTAACTACCCGCCGGCAGTAATCGTCAACCAGATCGCTGTCATTTCCAAAATGCTCATATTTATTCAAGAACATCTGATGCCATACTTCGTTTCCTTCGAAATTCTGATCCAATATCTCAGTCATTTCTTTTAATGTCATCCGCTTCTGGCGGAAAACGACCTGGTCAATTACAGCCAGCGAGTCTGCCACATTGGCAACGCCGCTGATAAATGTACCGGTACTACTGTACTTAGCGCCATCCTTCTGAAGAATACGGCCTTTCTCGATACAACCGTCTACCAAAGTGGATGCAAATACAGTCGGACAGATCTGTGAATGCAAAGCGGAACAGATTCCATAGGCATTCAAGTGGAAATCAATAATATAGGACAACTGCTTTTTGTATGCTTCCATGAATTGCTCCATGCTGTCCATTTCCTCCATGCAGCCGGTTTCCGGACCAAATTGGCGCCCGGTCTTGGGATCCATACCGTTATGCATGGTCAGTTCCAGAACCTTCAGAATATTAATAAAGCCTGCTACCGGCCTGAAATCGGTTTTTCCTGGAACCTGGGCTTCTACACATCCCTCAATTGCATAATTGCGGGCCTCCCGGATATCATTACAGCCATTGGCCAGAACACGCGGTATATTAATCTCATCATTGAAAACCGCAGGTTGTCCAAGCCCTTTTTGAATCAGCTGAAGGACTTTTCGGAATGTTGGTTCATCAATTTTCTTATTATACCGGAATGATATCGCAGGCTGGGTTGTCTCAGCACCGTCAGCTGCATCCAGAAACAGATGAGTCAGTCGGTTGCAGGCATTCTTTCCTTCTTCATCAATTCCTCCGATTGTGATGTTCGTCCACATCGGGAAACCAGCATAAGCTTCCGCTTCTATGTGGTCCCGGAGTTCGAAAATTTCCGTCCATTTGATTAACATACACTGAATCATCTCCACGATATCCTCTTCTGTCGCTATGCCCGCATCAATATCATGTTTAAAATATGGATACATAAACTGGTCGAAACGGCCAATGGAATGATTATGCCCGGCATTTTCGATCTGATAGATCAGATGGATGAACCAGAAAAACTGCATTGCTTCATAGAAAGTTCTGGGCGGCAGCTCCGGGACGCGCCAACAGGTTTCAGCAATCCGGTTAAGTTCTGCCTTACGGATGGGATCCGCTTCTGACTGCGACATCTGTTCCGCCAGTTCCGCATAGCGATGAGCAAAGTGAACCGCTGCCTTTAGAGTAACGAGCATTCCTTCCCATGTATCCTTCTGTTCCTGCGTAACATAATCATAATGTGGAATACTATCCAGCTTTTCCTGTATTTCTCCGATCATCCGGCGGAAGCCTTTTTTCATAACCTCCCCGTAATTCGGCATATGGCTGGCAGTAGAAACGATTCTGGAACCAATTGTGATCAATCCGTCCAAAGAAGCCTGCTTCATTTCTTCGGTTAAATGGCTGTCAACGACCTCTCTGAACCCGCGCCCCTTCCACTCCTCACATATAGCAATCAGCTCCTCTTTGTCCTCCGGTTTTGCCCAGCACATATTGTCTGTGGAGCGATGATCGAAGGTGTCAATATCTTCCAGAATCCAATTGGAGCCCCACTCAGGATAGGCCGGAACCGAACGGTAACGTTCTCCATGATCTCCCACAAAAATAGATTCCGGATTAATATAAATTGTCATGTTGGCCAGCAGATATTCCAGCATATGTGCCTTTCGGGAAATCGGGGTTTCTATCGACGGTCTGCGGTAAAACTCTGTTACCAGCCGTGCTCTTTCCACCGATATCGAAGGATATGTATTCCGAAGTCTGCTTTTTAAAAATTCAACCTTCTTACTTGCCATGATTAGCCTCCTTTTCTATAAATTGTTACGGTTCGCTGGCACGCCAGCAAACAGTAACCTGACCCGCCATTTTTTGAATCGCCTGCGGCGATGGGCGGGCCAGATCGCGGCCAAAACGTGCATCTTCCGCGCCAATCAGCGTGGTGATTGGCGCGGGTGTGAACAGTAACTATAAATTTACTCATTCATCGGCATTGTTGTCCGCATTGTAAAAACATTTTTTTCCCAGTGGAAGAAGTATTTTGTTTGCTGTTTCCACCAGTTCCAGCATATGTTCACTGGCTGGCTCTGTTACATCCTCCAATAGAAAGGGCTTTCCCAGAATTTTATATTTACTGATACCAAGCCTGTGATAAGCCAGCAGCTCATATTTTTGAATATTTTCCAGCGGAGCAATGAATTCAGCCGTTTTGCGAATATTCTCCTCCGAGTCATTCCATCCCGGAACAACAGGTGTCCGGACACAGATTTCTTTTCCGTGTTCATTCATCCTGCAAAGATTCTCAAGAATACTTTCATTGCCCTTCCCGGTAATCTTCCGATGCTCTCCGGAGTCCATATGCTTTAAATCAAAATAAATAAAATCCGTATAGTCCAGACATTCCCGGAAATTTTCATACCGGCCGCAGCCGCAGGTTTCAATAGCCACATTGACGTGATATTCCCTGCACTTTTTACAGAGTTCCAGTAAAAATTCTGCCTGAAGCAGGGCTTCTCCTCCGGAAAAAGTTACTCCTCCTCCGGAATGCCTGAAATAAAAGTGATCCTGATAGATCACCCGGAATGCTTCCTCCACCGTATAATCCCGCCCCCAGTATTTCCTGGCCTCCGTGGGACAAACCTCTGCACAGCTTCCGCAGCTTATACAAAGAGACGGATCCTTTACAATCCTTCCTGTTCCATCCCCCGTAATTGCATGCTCTGGGCAGAAACGGGAGCATAAACCGCAGCCGATACAAAGGGCTGGATTAAGTGATAATTCATTCGCATATTCGATGCTTTCCGGATTGGCGCACCAGAGGCAGCGCAGACCGCATCCCTTGAAAAAAACCGTAGTACGCATGCCCCTTCCATCCCGAATCGAACATTTTTGGATATTGAATATTCTTCCTTTCGGTCCTGGCATTACATACTCTCCCTGAGGATTTGTTCAATTTCTTCCGGAGATAATACTTTATATCCACCCTCCAGGATCCTGACAGCACCTGTGATCGGCTGAATCAGCTCTTCTGTAACCCCAACTTCAGATGCCCTGGTGACAGCTCCGATCTCTTTTAGAAAATTCTCCATCGCCTCCAGCCCCTCTGCTGCTATCTGAACATCGTCCTTCCCTTCCGGATTGATATTCCAGACATTGACGGCAAACCGTTTGAATTTTGGAAGTCCGCTCATCATGATATGCCGGTAATAAGCAGAGGCCACCGCGGAAAGCGTCATGCCGTGTGCTGCATCCGTATAAGCGGCAATCGCCTGGCCAATCTTATGCACCATCCAGTCCCCGGTCTTTCCCTTTGAGATCAGCCCGGTCATCGCCCATGTCGCCGTCCACATAATATTGCTTCTTGCCTCATAATCCTCTGGATTTACAACTGCAATACGTGCACTGTTAATCAGGCCGCGCAGCAGACCTTCACTGATATAATCAGATGTGTTGTCATCTGTACCGCAGAAATAAGTCTCGATAATATGACTCATAATGTCATAGATACCGGATACCATTTGATATTTGGGAAGCGAATATGTATATTCAGGATCCAGAATCGAGAAACGCGGATAAACAGCCGGATTTGTAAAGTTGTGCCCATTCTTGAGATTTTTTTCCGTATTGGTAATAACCATTCCGCCATCCGCTTCGCTTCCGGTTCCGGCCATCGTCAGAACCGTTCCGACCGGAATAACCGGGCAGCTGACATCTTCAAAACGGATAAAGTATTTTTCCCAGGGATCCTCCTCACAAAATACCGAGATCGAAACCGCCTTAGCGTAGTCCAGAACAGAACCTCCTCCGACAGCCAGAATAAAGTCCGCCCTGGTTTCACGGGCTGTCTTAATCCCCTCCGCCAGCTTATCCAGAGTCGGATTCGGCATAACACCTGAGATCTCCACAACCTCTTTGCCGCATTGCTGCATTATATCCAGAATCTGATCATAAAGACCGATCCTTTTAATGCTTCCTCCTCCGTAAACCAGCAGAACTTTTTTTCCGTATTTCTGCAGTTCCTCCGGAAGATGTAATATCGATTTTTTTCCAAAATAGATTTTTGTTGGATTTTCATAGCTGAAATTTCCTAACATAGTCTCCTCCTTATTTTTTACGGTTTACTCCCATCAGTTCCATTAAAAGAAACGAATTATAATAGTCAAAGAACTTTTCATGATTATCCAAATCTAAACCAAACAGTTCTTTTAATTTATTGAGTCGATAGGCAACCGTACTCTTATGCAGATACATCTGTCTGGCACAGGCCGACATACTTTTGCCGGAAATAACATAGATTTTTAAAAGCGCATAATATTCTGTATGGTTAACCTCGTCATATTCCCGGATATTTCGCAGATCTTCAGAACAGAATTCCTCCAGCTTATCCGTATCCCCGTCCTTGCACAGCTCTAGTGCCATAGCACTGCATTTAAAGTCGTCATAATAAAAAATCCGCCCGTCCCGGTTCAGCAAATTCTTTATCGTCCGAGTTCTCTGGCATTGCTGATAATGTCTGTGGATCAGAGCAATGTCGCTGAATTCATCACTGATATAGACTTGCAGATGATTTTTCTCCAGCAATTGTAAAAATTCTCCCCTTTTTTCGTGGAATGCCTTCCCATCTCTGTCTGCATCCAGAACTACCACGATATCCCTTTTATAGTAAAAACAAACAGAATCAGGAAAGCATTTCCTAAGTGTGCTGATCAGATAGCCATCCGCTTTATTTTTATATGCATATTCATCAATAGGGAAACTGCAGATCCGTTTCTGAGTTGTTTTCAGAAAAGGGGACTGTTCATCGTCTCCCGAAAGAATCCTGGCATCGATCGATTCATCCAGCAGATCCCCCAGTAAAACCTGAAGATAGTCATCTTCGTTTTTTCCAAAATGATTATTTTGCAGATGCGCTGTCTGAAGCATGTGTACTATCATCGAGCCAAGTATTTGAAATTTTCTCACATGGATGGATGCCAAAGCATCCAGAGAAGGACAATAGGCAACCAAATAGCCGAGATAGCCGTTTTCGCCAAACAGTTTGCTCTGTAGCAGCCATTGCCCGCTTTCTGAGTTAAATACGGCATAGGGCTCCGAATCAGAATAATCCTTTCCATAGTTTTTCTGCAGGCTTCTGGCATGGTTTTCAATGGTAAAATGCCGTTCTGACGGTACCAGAAACACTGGTTTTTTAACCGAAGAATCATATTCATATCCACCGTAAATCTTTCTTCCGCCGGAAGAGGCTGCTATAATTTTGCATTGAAAAGTTTTTGCTGCATAGTATAACAGCCTGGTCAGAGTTGTTTTCTGTAAAATAGCCGTTGTAAAAGCACATATCTCATCTTCATCCGACTCCATCCGGAGCACCTTCCGGCATTTCTCAGCCAGTATTTCCGGCTCTGTCTTGTCTTTTATTTCAAAAATCCGTATCTTCTCTGGTTCAAATTCCTCATAGCTGGCTTCGCAGTCTTTTATTAAGAAAAAAATTCCGTAAAAGCGAAAACCCATTTCACATTTTTTCATAAATTCTGACAGACAGCCGATTTTTAAAGTTGTTAATTGTAAGTAAGGATTTTTCTCCAGATATCCGATCTTTTCGATTACAATACTATTCGAAACCGATCCAACCACAGGAGTAATCGTCAGGTCATCGAGTTCTTTTAATAATTTAATAAGCAGCATTTTTCTACACCCTTCTTTCTATTGGAAATCCATTTTAGTTTAAAGAAAACCTTTCCCCTCGCTGCGGTTTGAGTGTCAGGCTCCAGTTGCCCCCTCTTCCAAACTGCGGAACAGTTACGAAAGTTCAATGTTTTACGATACATTACCGGTATCATAACATATACGAAATATAAGGGATACAGGAAGGGTGTGGATTATGCTGGTAATTTCGAACAGAATTCAGGTATTAAATCCCGGTAATTCCGTTTTCTTTATCTTTCTTACGGATCATAAAGTAACGAACTCCTATAACCGCGAATACGATCACCCCGGTGTAACCACAATAGGTCATGATGTAGTTAACCAATGTTGAGTAAGAAATCTGGGATGCAATTACCCAGCCGATCACGCCAATGACAACACAGACAATTTTGTACTTCATGGACTTCTCGTCCGCTACAAAGGTGCTGGCACAGGCCCATACAATAGAACATATGGTAGTATATACTGCTAGCAAAATGATGATTGCAAAAATAATTGCGATACCCGGAATCATATTGCCGGCAAGAAGCAGATTCGGAATGGCAACCTGAATGGACTCACGGACATTGCCGACATGAAGCATGCCCATCATAAAGGAGATTGCCGCCAGGAGAACCAGTGTCCCGATAATAATGATCCTGGTATATTTCCATTTATAGTCGCGAAGGTCAACACCAAGTTTCGCTACAAAAGCAGCCGTTAAAAGACCTGTACATCCGCCCAGTGACAGGCCTGCTGTCAGCCAGTTCGAACCGGCTGCAGTCACTTCCACCTGCCCACTGGAAATCAACTCCAGTCCTTCCGGAATCATGGGTACATACTTAAACATGGCAGCCACACCGACCAATAAAGTAAACACAGCAATAACCGGTCCAATGCGTCCTATAATGTTAACCACATTCTTCAGCCCGAGAATGGCTGTCCCGACAGAAAGTATAACTGCGATGGTTATACCAAGCGTAGCATTCATTCCAAACTGCTGATTTAAGGTATTTCCAAAACCTGAAATCATAAACAAATAACAGCAGGCGTTGAAAATCCAGGCAAAGATCACGAAAAGTTTTCCAAACTTTCCCGCATAAAACTCACTGATGGAGTTCAGGTCATTTAACTGATGTACACGGCCTGCATATGCATAAGCCATAAAAACAATACTTGCCATGGCAGCATTGATGCCGCCTACCAAAAAGCCTTTTAAACCATAGGCCGTATAATACTGGATCGTTTCCTGCCCTGTTGCAAATCCTGAACCAACCTGATATGCAATAAACGCTCCGGCTATAACGATAATCGTCCCTATAGACATTGTCTTCTTATTCATAAAAATATCCTTTCTCCTACTAGGTAAAATTGTTAAAGTGGATTCCTTATCTGCGAATTATCCTTTAAACTGCTTTACTGCTCCCCTTACCTCCTGGTGGTTCATATATCTTTTCAAATCCTCAAAAATAATTGTAAATGAGTTCACCATTACATCATTCGATGAACCTGCCAGATGTGATGTAATTGTTACATTGTCCAGCCCCAGGAACGGGTGTCCCGCCGGGAGCGGTTCTATATCAAAAACATCCAGTGCTGCCCCCTGAATCCGTCTCTCCTCCAGAGCCTTAATCAGTGCCTCCTCATCGATCAGACCCGCACGGGCCGTATTGACAATTGTAGTGGTTGGTTTCATAAGCGCCAGTTCCTTCTCCCCGATAAATTTGTTCGTGGCTTCTGATTCCCTGAGATGGATGGTGACAATATCGGATCTTCTGCACAATTCTTCTTTCGTAACCGGCTCGTAACCCATTTCTTTGATTTTTTCATCGGGTACATAGGGATCATGCACAATAATTTTCGCTCCAAATCCCTCCAGTCTACGGGCTACTCTTGCGCCAATACAGCCGATACCGATGATACCGATTGTACGGGTTGCCAGATCATGAATGTTACCGGTATTCGGGAATTTTTTCAGCCAGGTTCCTTCATGTTTCAGTGCCGCATAACTTCTGGCAATATTCCTGGTCTCTGCCAGCATCATAGCAACCGTTGCATCCGCTACAGAATCTGAGCTTCTCGCTGCCGCATTTACAACCGTGATTCCCTTCTCGCAGAGATAGTTCACATCTACATTGTTGCAGCCGCCTCTCATAACGGCAACAAACTTAAGTTTCTTTGCACTGTCGATCAGCTTCTTTGGTATCGGCGCCATATGTACCACAATCATATCGGCCTCCTCTGCCAGACCGTACATCTCATCCGGCACCGGATATCCTTCCGGACCGCCGGCCTCTGTGGCGCTCATGCATTCCATCGTCTTATCCAGTGTGTCAATCACCGGATCGTCATAGTAGACTACCTCATCGGCAATCTCCTCCAGCTGATGAAGCACCGGCATACTGCCGCGATTAATATATCCATCACAGATGCATAAAATTTTCATGTCAATCCTCTCCTGTCATCGTTTTAAGAGACTCTTATAAATCTCCAGTTTTTCCATCATGGCCTTATGGTTCTCCGGATCAGGGCAGTATGTTTTCTTTACAGAAACCGGAATCAGTGCATCACGGATATCCTTTTTCACCCCCAGACCCGCCAGAGCTGCCAGAGCCGCCCCTCTTGCCGCCAGCTCATCACAATCGGGAATCTGTACCGGCCGGTTAAACATGTCCGCAAACAGCTGTGCAAACAGTGAACTGCCGGCGCCTCCGCCTCCAAGATACAAAGTCTCCGCTTTCGGCGCATCCACCAGTTTGGTTTCTACCCGTTCATAATGATGCATTACAATCCCCTCGTAAATCGCCAGCATGATATCATCTCCGGTATGCCAGTTCTTTAAACCGTAGAGTCCGCCGCCTGCGTTGCCTTCATCCAAAGCCTCAAACAAATAGGGCAGGAATATCAGGTCTTTGTATTTTGCATTCCGGGCCTGAGCTTCCGCCATCCTGTAAGCATCCCTCATATTCAGTGCCTCTCCCGGCCGGCTATAGTGCATTCTCAACATACGGTCAAAAACCGCGCCGGAATTACCGTCCATATATACGGTCAGATAAGTTCCCTCTACAATATGGGGACTGCTGCTGATATTCTCGCGTCGTTCTGGAGTTACCATATAATTGCCGCCCCAGCTGCCGATCGTACAAAGAAGATAATCACAGCCTGCACGTCCGGTTCCCATACAACTGGCCATCATATCATGAGCTCCGGACAATACAGGGATTCCTTCCGGCAATCCAGTCTCAGCCGCTGCCTTTGCAGTCACATAACCGGCTATCTCGTGAGCCGGAATAAGCGGAGGAAGCGCATCTTTCTTTTCTCCGATTCCCAGTCTGTCAAGTCCTTCATAAAAATAAGTTTTTTCATCCTGTCCAATCATCGCATTCGGATATGCGTCCGTCAAATCTGTGGAGTATTCTCCAGTCAGGCAATATTTCAGCCAGTCCTTTGAGAACAGTATATGGGACGATTTTTCATATTTTTCCGGCTCATATTTTTTCAGCCAGAGCAGATGAGCCAGCGGCGATTCCTTTCCGAGTTTCCTGTGAGCCTGAGAATACCACCAGTCCAGTATCCCTTCTTCCCCCAGTTCCTGAATGATTTCATCTGCCCTGGTATCCAGAGACGTAATCCCCTGTCTCACCGGATTCCCGTCCTTGTCAGTAATATAGACACCGGATCCCTGACCGGTTACAGAAACACCTGTAATGCGGTCCCCATCTGAAAGCCAGGCTGTTACCTGCCGAACCGCCTTTACCGCTGTATTCCAGATCTCATGCATATCCTGCTCGAACCAGCCGGGTTTGAGTACGACCGGGATTTGGCCGGGTACGCTTGCAGTAAAGCTTTCCCTTCCGTCCATATCAAACAAAACAGCTTTTACATTTGTAGTTCCTCTGTCTACTACACATACATAGTCTTTTGCCATTGTGTTTATCCTCTATAATTATTTACAATTTTAGGTATCAATGTTCATCGTTGGAAGTAACAACATGTGCTTTTGCCTGTCTCTTTACTTCCCAGGCTTTGCCGGATGCACCAAACAGATCCAGATATTTCATAATCAGATCCTTTTCCCCCTGCTTAGCAATGTTGTAGACCTGCTTACAGCGGTTGCCGGAAAGCTTTGCCGCATAGATCGCTTCCGTCGCCGCGATAAAAAGATCTGTGCAAAGATTTACTTTATTGATTCCCATAGTGCAGACCTTTGCCAGAGCTTCATCGCCAGTGCCGGAACCGCCATGAAGAACCAGCGGATAATCCGCTCCAACGACATCTTTGATTGCCTGGAGACGATCAAAATCCAGGTAGGGAGTTCCTGTATAAGCACCATGGGCCGTGCCTATGGCAACAGCCAGACAGTCAATCCCGGTTTCTTCTATATATTGCTTAGCCTGCTGCGGATCTGTCAGGGCTGCGTTTCTGTCAACCGCATACTGCTCGCCGTTTCCCACATGACCAAGCTCCGCCTCGACGGTAACACCGATTGAATGTGCCACCTTAACCAGTTCACGCACTTCCCGTACATTTTCTTCATATGGGAGCGTGGAACGGTCAACCATAACGGAAGTAAAGCCTGCTTTGATCGCCATCACAGCATGGGCAAACATAGCGCCGTGGTCCAGGTTTAAGGCTACCGGAACCGATGCCTCTTCAGCCAGTTTCGTCAGATAGCTTCCAAACAGCAGGATGTCCGGCGTCTGAACCCAGCCAACATCCAGGATGATCGGCGCTTTCTTATCCTCCGCACCCTCAAGCATGGCTCTTGCATCAATTTCAGATGAAACATTCGGAGCAGGAACGGCATAATGGTCTTTGCTTGCCCGCTCAAGTATTTCTTTCATTGTAACTAACATTTTTCTTCTCCATTCTTATAGTTTTTTATTCTGGAATGATGATAACTTTCGTTGCCAGCTGTTTTTTTGAAAGATCAAATCCCCTGTGAATATCGGAAATCGGCATCTCGTGGGAAATAATGGTTTTCAGGTCCAGCTTTCCGCAGGCCGCCAATGCCAGACAATTTCTCCAAGATTCCTGGTTATAGCCCATATGACCAATAATTGAAATATTTTTCATCTTAAAAGCATCCATGCTGGCATCAAATGGGGCCGGATTAGATCCGATTCGAACGATCTTTCCCTGTGGTCTTGTAAATTTTATGGCAGTGTGGGTTATGGATGGATGTCCGGCCGCATCTATTGTCAGGGCGATCCCATCTTCTCCGGCAATTTCCAGAATCTTAGACGCCATATCCTCCTCCTCATCGGAAGCCAGAAAATGGTCTGCTCCATACTTCCGGGCAACAGCCTCTCTGGATACACGATCCGAATGCATGCCGACAGCAATGATTTTGGCAGCGCCGCCGATATATGCTGCCGCGATAGACATAATGCCGAGAGCGCCTGCGCCATAAACAACTACATTTTCACCGGCCTTCAGACCTCCCTGTTGAATAACGGAATTATAGCCATTCGCTGCCGGATCCATTAATGTTGCCTCCTGAAAACTCAGATTATCCGGAATTTTCCAGACGGCATTGCGATAAAATCGTAAAACACGGCCGGGGATCCGGACATATTTTGCGAATCCACCGTCCATGGAGCAGCCAAGAATCTTACGATGCTGACATGCCACAAAATCACCGCGGGAGCAGGCCGGGCAGACACCGCAGGCATCTCCTGTATTATCCGAAACAACGCGGTCTCCAACCTTCCATCTGGAATCTGCATTTTTCCCTGTCTCAGCGATAACACCGGCAAATTCATGCCCCATCGTATAAGGAACCTGACCCATCGGAATTTTTGTTCCGTAGTAAAAACCCAGGTCACTTCCGCAAATACCACATGCCTTTACCTCAAGGATAATATCCTCGTCACCGCATATTGGCTTTTCCACTTCCCGCAGTTCAACTTTCCCTCTGTCGTATAAAACTGCTGCTTTCATATTGTCTCCTCTCTCTTCACCGGATTAATTTAACACCGGTTCTTTTTTATATTATAATTTTATAAAATTTTTCTATTTCTTGCTTCCGACCATCAGTTCTAAAAACAGGCTTATTTTTCGCAAAAAAAATAAAAGGTGTCAGACACCCTCATTCCCTTATGTAACGCTCCATAGTCATTACTAATTTAAAACCAGCCGCTATTTAAATAATTAAGGGCTTTGCAGGTTTGTATCTTTTAACCAGCAAAGCCCTCTTTTCATACTCACATGGCGTTACTCTATCCTCACTTCAGGGGAAATTTATCCATCTTGCCTTCAGCAAAAACACATCTACGCTTCTATCCGATTATCCTGGGAGCTCGTATAAAATCAAAGTTTACGCACCAGAAGCACCGCGACTTCCACATGTACTGTCTCGCAAAACTGATCCACCGCCACACACTTCTCCACCCGGTACCCCCGTCCCAAGATCATCTCCAAATCCCGCACCAAACTAGTCGCCTTACAAGAAATATAGACAATCCGTTCCACCTGATAATCCAATATCTTAGGCAGCGCCTTAGGATGTATCCCATCCCGCGGAGGATCCAGCACGATCACATCCGGCTTCTCCTCAATCTCATCCAGCACCTTAAAGACATCCCCTGCAATAAACTGGCAATTATCCAGCCCATTCCGGGCAGCATTCTCCCTGGCAGCCTCCACAGCCTCCTCAACAATCTCTACCCCAATCACCTGTTTCGCCACCGGAGCAAGCACCTGCCCAATCGTCCCCGTCCCGCTGAACAGATCAAAGACCGTCATATCCTGAATATCCCCGATATACTCCCGCACCGTCTCATAAAGCACCTCAGCCCCTCTGGAATTAGGCTGGAAGAAAGAGAACGGAGTGATCTTGAATTCCATCCCCAGTATCTTCTCATAAAAATAATCTTTCCCATAAAGAATCCGCGTCTCATCACTCTGCACCACATCGGAAAGCGAATCATTCAGAATATGAAGAATCCCCACAATCTCCCCTTCCAATTTCAACTCCAAAAGCCTCTCCACAAGCCCACTTAAATCATGCTCTTCCTGAGTCGTCGTCACCAGATTCACCAGGATCTCCCCTGTCGTATCCCCGCGCCTCAAAAGCAGATGCCTCAGATACCCAACATGCTGCATCTTCCTGTAATACTCCACATTCCGCTCTTTAAAATACTCGAGAACGCACAGCAGAATCTGGTTCATGTCCTCATGTACCAGCATGCAGTCTCCTGCTGTCAGCACATCATAAGTACTCCCTTTCTTGTGAAGCCCCAGCGACAGCGGGCCGTCCTTATACTCATCCCCAAAGGAAAACTCCATTTTATTCCGATACCGGAACTCCTTCGGGCTGGCCTTAATCCCTTCATTGTCATAAGGCTCCTTCACCACCGCATTCAGAAGCTCTTTCACCTGCCCGGCTTTCATTTTCAACTGTTCTTCATACCCCATAGTCTGATACATACAGCCCCCGCATGCCGGGAAAATACTACATACCGGTTCCCGTGTTTCCAGGGGCGACTTTTCCAGAACCTCCAGCAGCCTGCCTTCCGCGTTCCCCTTTTTAAACTTATTCACTACAAACCGTATCTTCTGTCCGGGCATTCCGTTTTTTACAGTGACATACCGTTCCTCTTCCGAGACCCACACCAGCCCCTTATTTGGAAATTCTACTTTTTCTATTATGCCTTCAAATACTTGTCCTTTTTTCATCATCTTCTCCTGAATCATTCTATACATAAAAATGGACAGGGTGCAGTGTTCCCGCCACATCCTGTCCATGGTTTAGTTCGGTTACCTGATTATACCTGGTCTTCCTCACTGAAATAGTCATCAAAGTCATCGTCAAAATCTTCTTCAAAGTCTTCCAGATAATCCGGTGTAAAGAAACGATATACTGCATATGCAATACCTGCCACAGCAGCTACGGCACCTACAATTGCCAGAACCCAGAGCACTGTATTTTTCTGCTTGTCGTCCTCTTTCTTACGCAGCAATTCATTCAGTTTTGTCTCCGCAATTAATTCCTCTACTTTGCTCATATTTCCACGTCCTTTCCCCATCTTGTCGATACAGGTTTACTTTAGGTTATTATATCACTATCATTTTCAGATTACTACTTATTTATGCCAATTTTATATAAATTCTATATTTTTCTGAGCTTGGCAAATGAGGCAAACATTTTCTTTATTCCCGCTGTGTCGAAATCCACTGTCACCTCAAAATCGCGGCCCCCTTCTGTAATATCCCTTACCAGCCCCTCACCGAATTTCATATGGCGCACGCGGTCCCCAATGGTATAATCCAGGCTTTTTTCTTTTGTTACGGTAAACTGTTTCCCCACTTTTGCCGGGGCAAATGCCTTTGTCTTAAACAATTGTTTTGCCTGCTGGTATGTATTTTGTGCCGGCATTTCGTATGTTTCCCCGAGATCCGCGCCTGTTTCCAGTAATTCCTGCGGAATTTCTTTTAAAAACCGGGACATCTTATTAAACTGCGTTTCTCCGCGGATCATCCGCCTCCTGGCGCAGCTGACTGTCAGTTCTTTTTCCGCGCGCGTGATCCCAACATAGCAGAGCCTTCTTTCTTCTTCCAGTTCATCGATATCATCCGATGTAATCGTCATATAACTCGGAAACAGCCCATCTTCCATCCCTGCCAGATAGACATGAGGGAATTCCAAACCTTTGGCGCTGTGCAGTGTCATCAGCACCACATAATCCTGATTCTCATCCAGGCTGTCTATGTCCGCCACCAGGGCCACCTCCTCCAGAAAGCCGCTGAGCGTAGGCTTCTCGTCCTGTTCAAGGCAGGTTTCCTCAAAAGCTGCTATTTTACTTAAAAGCTCATCAATATTTTCAATACGCGTCTGCGCATCTTCCTTATCCTCCGCTTCCAGATTTTCCACATATCCAGTCTTCTCAATAATCTCGTTCATTAAGTCAGAAATGCTGTCCACCCGGGCCCGTGTTTTAAAATATTCGATCAACGCCACAAATGACTCCAGCTTTGCCGCGCTCCGCCCGATATTTGGGATCAGATCCAATCCCAGCAGAGCCTCATAGAATCCGATTTCACGCTCCAGGGCTGATTCCTGCACGCGGTTGATGGTTGTCAGTCCAATGCCTCGCTTCGGCACATTGATGATACGTCTGACAGCCAGGTCATCCTGCCCGTTGTCAATCGTTTTCAAATAAGCCAGCAGGTCCTTAATCTCCCGCCTTGCGTAGAAATTCACGCCGCCGACTATCTTATATGGTATGTTGGAGGAAACAAAACGTTCCTCAAACAGACGCGACTGCGCATTCGTCCGATACAGGATTGCATGATCGTTGTAAGTGGAGCCTTCTTCTCTCACATGTTTCCGGATATCCTCCGCAATAAACTCTGCCTCATCGTAACCCGTATCAAACTGGCGGCACTGGATCTTTTCGCCCTCTCCGTTGTCTGTCCAGAGCGTCTTTTCCTTTCTGCCGCAGTTGTTGCTGATCACTGCGTTTGCAGCATTCAGTATATTAGACGTGGAGCGGTAATTCTGCTCCAGCTTGATTACTCTTGCATCTTGAAATTCCTGTTCAAAGTTCAAAATATTTTTAATATTGGCTCCGCGGAATTTGTAGATCGACTGGTCATCGTCACCAACTACGCAGAGGTTTTTATATTTTCCCGCAAGAAGGCTTACAAACTTAAACTGTACCGTATTGGTATCCTGATACTCGTCCACCATGATATAGCGGAAACGCTCCTGGTAATTCTCCAGTACGTCCGGCTGGGTCTGGAAGAGCTGTACCGTCTTCACAAGCAGGTCATCAAAGTCCAGTGCATTATTGGCGCGCAGCTGTTTCTCATATTCCCGGTATACCTTTGCGATCTTCTGCTTCCCATAATCTCCCGCCGCATTAAGTTCATATTCCTCCGGGGTGACCAGCTCATCCTTGGCGGAAGAGATCGCTCCAAGGAGGCTTCTTTCCTTATAAACCTTGGTATCAATATCGATTAGTTTACAGACATCCTTCATCAGAGTCTTCTGATCGTCTGCATCATAGATTGTAAAATTATTGTCATAACCCAGCCGGTCGATATATCTCCGCAAAATTCTCACGCAGGTTGAATGGAAGGTGCTCACCCAGATGCTTTCTGAGCCGAACCCCACCAGTTTGTCTACTCTCTCACGCATCTCGCCGGCCGCCTTGTTTGTAAAGGTGATGGCCAGTATATTCCAGGGGTTTACGCCCTTTTCCTCGATCAGATAGGCAATCCTGTGGGTCAGAACCCGCGTTTTCCCCGAACCCGCACCGGCCAATATCAGAAGCGGGCCGTCAGTACAGTATACCGCCTCTCTCTGCTGTTCATTCAATGTATCGTATATACTCATATGTATCTCCTGTCTGCTTTACATCTTATCTATGAGATTATAATACAAAACAAGAGTTCTGTCACGCAAAAAACAGTTTTCCTTCCTCATTTCTCCCCTCTATTCCAATCCATTCTTTTGGTTTTCCGAAATGCCTTGCTGCGTAACTGCCGCAGAACCTTTTCCTCCATTGAAGACTGCTGCTAAAAATGCTATACTATAATCTGTAGGTTTGCTGCAGACCCGCCCGCCAGGGCGTGTATTAGGGACTGCCTTTTGTGTTTCCTTTAAACTGCTGCTGTAATGCATCCCTGACACTTTCAGATTTTTTACAGAAAGGACGTGTTATTATATGAATAAAAATTATAGAGCTGAACTTACCGGTGTTTTTGGAGATCCCGTGGATGGAAATCCAACCGGCGTAATGGAAGAGGCCGGATATGAGGCCCTGAATCTCAATTACCGATACATAACCATGCAGGTCAGGGCCGAAGATCTGGAGGCGGCTTTTCTCGGTGCAAAAGCAGTCAATATGAGAGGGGTAAATCTGACCATGCCCCATAAAATCACGATTATCCCCTACCTTGACCAGCTGTCAGAGGCTGCCCGGATTATAGGCGCCGTCAATACCGTGATCAATAATAACGGAACCTGGATCGGAGAAAATACAGATGGGAAAGGCTTTGTCCTGGCCCTCAAAGATAAGGGTGTTTCCCCCGAGGGCAAGACCGTCACCATCCTTGGAGCCGGCGGGGCTGCCCGTGCCATTGCAGTAGAATGCGCCCTTGCCGGAGCCCAAAAGATCCTGATTATTAATCGTAATGAGGGGAGAGGCAGGGAACTGGCAGAACTGATTGCATCACAGACGGGCACTGATTCCGAGTACCTTCCCTGGACACCTGGCATGGAGATTCCCGTCGAGACCCAGATTCTGATCCAGGGAACTTCCATTGGCCTCCATCCTAATGTGGAACAGAAACCAGATATAAACTACGAAAGTATCACCGAAAATATGATCGCATGCGATGTAGTTTTCAATCCGGTCATGCCGCTCTTTCTGAGAGAAGCGCAGTCCCGCGGAGCCCAAATTATAACCGGGATCGGGATGCTGGTACGTCAGGGCGCTTTAAATTTTGAATTCTGGACCGGCATGCCGGCCCCCGTTGACGTTATGTATCAAACTTTGGAAAATGAATTCCGAGCAGTGGATTAACATAATAGGGCAAAATGAATTTATTCATTTTACGCTTAAAAATGCTTGCTATCTAGTATTGATTACTATATAATAAAGTCATTGAGGTGATAATATGACGATTAATACGAATGATATGCTGAACAGTATTTTAGAAAGTATCTCCCGCATTGATTATATTCATCCGGAAGACATCCCCAATATAGATTTATATATGGATCAGGTCACGACTTTCATGGATGCTCAGCTTGCATCGACAAAACGCTATCATGAGGATAAGATTCTTACAAAAACCATGATCAACAATTACGCCAAGAACAATCTCCTTCCTCCCCCTGTCAAGAAGAAGTACACGAAGGAGCATGTGCTTGTCCTGATTTTTATCTACTATTTTAAGAACATTCTTTCTATTAAAGATATAGAGACGCTGCTGAAGCCGATCACAGATAAGGCTTTCTCTGATGGGGAGACACTCGACATGACTGAGCTTTATGAAGCGATCTGTGCGATGGAAAAGGCCCAGATCACCCCGTTACAGGAAGAGATCAGGGCGGCTTATGAAAAAGCCGAGGAGTCATTTCCTGACGCGGACGAAGACAACCGCAGTTACCTGCATCTGTTTTCTTTTATCTGCAGTCTCAGCTTTGATGTGTATGTCAAAAAATTACTGATTGAAAAGATCATCGACGAACTGCCTCGTTCAGAAGGCAAACAGCCTAAAAAATAAAAGAAGGATGCTTACGCATCCTCTTTTTCGTTATTTCCAAGCCTTTCAAATACCATGTCGTATCCGTCATTCCCATAATTCAGTGAACGATTCACCCGGCTGATGGTTGCTGTGGAAGCTCCGGTTCTCTCTGCAATTTCCAGATAAGTCTTCTGTTCTCTCAGCATCTTCGCTACTTCAAAGCGCTGTGAGAGTGATAACAATTCATTGATGGTACAGATATCCTCAAAGAATGTATAACACTCTTCTTTGTTTTCCAGACTTAGTATGGCACTAAACAGATAATCTACCGCCTCTGTTCTTATCTTTTTACTCATACTACCGATCTCCTTTATCAGTCAAATGACTACCGTTACATTTTAGCACACTAAACTTGTAAAGTCTAGCTTTTTATCACGTTTAATACAGTTTTAAGATTATGCTCGTTGCTATTCACGGGGCCGTGAATAGTAACTTACGCTCTGGTCTGACTGAACTGCCACAATGGTCTAAAGGCTTCCCTGAGAGCTATAACGGTTTAAGTAAGGCTTCAGCTTTTCAAAATCCGTGGTTACAATCAAATCTTCCGGGAAGTCGCAGAATTTCAGGATGTCCAGTATATTTCGGAAATTCCCCGCATCCACATCTACATGTGCATCGCTTCCTGTTGTGACCGGAACACCGTACTGTTTGCAGAGTTCCAGCAGCGTAAGCGTATTTTCCCGGGTTCCCTGGCGGAAACTCTGGGGGCGCAGGGATGCGTTGTTCAGCTCCAACAGCGTCTTAGTCTCGCCGGCCGCCTTCACCACAGCCTCGTAATCTACCGGAAAACGCCCGTCATCCGGGTGTCCGATAATATTGATATAGGGTTTCTTCATCACTTCAATGTACGCCCTTGTATTTTCTTCCATACTGTGGCCCTTCCCATAGCAGGGCGGATGGATACTTGCAATTACAATATCCAGATCCCGGCAGATGCTTTCCGGCAAATCCACGGTTCCATCCGGATCCATGATGTTCAGCTCAGCTCCAAAGAGCAGCTGCATCCCATTCATTTCCCTCGGGACAACATCCAGATTCTGAAAATAAATGAAATTGCAGGTGCCCGGCATCTCGGGTGCATGTTCTGTTATTGCCAGCGCCTTAAGGCCCTTAGCAGCTCCTGCCGCCGCCATCTCCCGGATTGTGCTGTATGCATGGCCGCTGGCCAGCGTATGTGCGTGCGTATCTGCTACAAATTTCATATTCGTCCCCCTTTTCTTTTCACATTAATTTTTCCATACGTTTCTAAGTATACCATATTTCTTCCAGAATACAATTTTTACTTTCGTACATACTATCAGTGAGGTGAATTTCATGTTAAATAATAAAGAAAATGAAAAAATCATTGACGATTATGATTATCTGTCAAATGCGGCATCAACTATGGATTGTACGGGCCTGATCCCCTCTCTCCCGATGTCTGACGCAGAACTGGAAGCCTATAATGATCTGTACCAGTATCAGCCCCCTGTTATCAAGGCCAAGTCATCCACACATGCCAATGCTTCAGAACAACCGCCTCACGATAACAATTACTAAATAGTATTTCCCGAAAAAACACCGCCATTCATACAATGGTGGTGTTTTCGTTACAGCCCAAATCATGTGCCCTGTAGCGTGTTTTCGACATAAAACAGCAAGATATAGCATTTTTCCTTGTCCTTCCCCTGACAAAATGCTATAATAAAACCATTGTTAATCTACCTATGAAAGAGAGGAATGCATAAATGAGATGTCCGAAATGTGGTAAAGACGTTGAACTTCAGAACAAGCAAGTAGGCGTTGATGAGAATGGTAAACCTATCTTTAACGAATACGCAATCTGCAGAGACTGCAAAAAACAATGGAATCTGGACAAACAAAGAGAAAAAAAAGCGGTGAATACCAGCGCTTCTGATCATACAAAAAATGCAACTGTTCAATCTGAATCCGGGAAAGCTCCTGTGAAAAAGGTGGCGCCTCAGACAGCCGATAATAAAGTGCAGCAAAAGGCAAGACCGGCCAAAGCGCAGGCTGCCGACTCTAAATCAGCCCAGGCCAAAAAAACGGCCGTTCCGAATGCAAATCCAGCTGCACCGAAAAAAGACGGCGCTCCTGAGGGTACAGCCGCAGCACCGGCTAAAAAGACAGCTTCTGACTCAGGACCGGCTTCCCAGATAAAGAGACCTGCTTCTTCTGTCGGGAAGACAGCTGATCCGGCCAGAAAACCGGCCTCTCCCGATGGGAAACCGGGTTCACCGGCGAAAAGGCCTGTTTCTCCCGACGGCAAACCTGCCGCTCCGGCAAAAAGGCCCGCTTCTTCTGACGGAACCACCGCTGCTCCTGTGAAAAAACCTGTTTCTCCTGACGGAAAACCTGCTGTCTCAGCGAAAAAAACTGCTTCTCCCGATGGGAAGCCTGTTCCTTCATCGAAGAGGTCTACAGCTCCTGATGGAAAACCCGCCCCAGGGGGAAAGAAACCTGCATCTGCGGACGGCAGACCAGCTGCTCCGGCAAAAAGATCTGTTTCTCCCGACGGCAGACCAACTGCTCCGGCAAAAAGACCCGCTTCTCCCGACGGCAGACCCGCCGGTGCCGCAAAGAGACCCGCTTCTTCCGACGGCAATCCCGCTGCTCCTGTGAAAAAACAGGCCCAGGCAGGAACCAGACCTCCACAGAAGAGGCCTGCAGCTGCAGGAAACGCTGCTCCGTCTGGAAACAGCCCACAGAAATACGGCAATATTCCTCCTGAAAAAATAAGAGCGAAAAAAGAACAGGCAGTAAAACAGAGTTATGAAGATATGCTTTCCACAGATCCGAACCGGAAACCGGTGAAGAAAAGGAGGACGGATTCTGATTTAGAGAGACAGCCTGCGAAGAGACCCGCTGCTGCTTCTGCTGCCAGAACAGCGGTTCCTCAGCCGGAAAGACCCCCTGTGGATAAGGAAGAGCCTAAGCCTAAATTCAGAACACTCCGCATCATCTTTGGAATTATATCCATTGTGGCATTTGGATTTTTCGCATATAAAGGCTTCATGGCAGGATTGAATAATATATCGGCGGGCAGTAATGCTACGACCGGGACGATATATATTGTGCTTGCACTTTGCATGCTTGTATCCGGACTGCTTCTTCTGATTATGCAGAAAAAGCGCACGATATTCGCATTTGTGCTTCCTTTAATCTTCTATATCGGAAGCGCCGTTTTTGCCTTCCTAAAGCGCGGAGACGATAAATGGCTTCTGTATGGCGCCATTGCAGGTGCTGTGCTGGCAGTTATCTTCCTTGTACTGACGATCGCTTCCAGAAGCGGCGATGAAGAAGATTATGAGGATGAATACGATGATCCTTTTGAGGAGGATCACGATAATTATTAAAAAATCCTAGAAATGCTCCCATCCGGACTGACAGGCGGTATTCAACCGCACTCTGTTCTGCCCGGATGGGAGCATTTTATTTTAAGACCGCACAGCTTCTTTGCCTGCCGTTAATCTTGATTCTACCTATGAAGATAGGAGATCCTTACTTATTTTCTTAAAGATGATCCTTCAGATCCTGAATGGCTTCGTCGATCTCAGTCATATCTCCGTTCGTCAGTTCGATACTGCATCTTTGGCAGATATCTGCAAGAGCAGAGTAGATTAGGGGATTTCTCGCCTTTATCATCTTTATCCTGCCGTATTGCTGCGTGAAATCAACGAAGAAACTCAGGATAAAATCTATTTCCTCATCTTCAGGATCCAACAATTCTACGTTAAGAATCATTCCGCTTTCTCCGTCTACAACGAGAAACAACAGCGGGTTAATCGGCCGGTCATATTCATTTTCTATGGTGCTGTTGTTCAGATAGAGAAAATCCATCTGCAACTCACCTTCCACGGAGGGACACTTCTGCAGCTTTTTTTTCAATATCTCATCGCTGAGTTCGATAATGCTGATCGCACTCTCCGGTTCATAGGGAAGGGCATGTATCTCGCTTTTCCATCTTTTCTCTTTTTTATTGTAGATGCTCCAGAGATATTCTCCCTGTTCGTAGTCAACTGGTATGTGGCTCTGCCGGTAATCCTCTAGGATAGCCAAAAGACCTTCGTAGACTCCAGTCAGTTCCTCAACCTCCTCTGCATCAGGAAGATATGGGGTATACCTCTTTTTAAAAGAGAGGAAAAAGAGCCACTGTCCTCTGCCGCGAAATTTCAGGCCCAGTTCTTTGATTATTTTTTTCTGCTTTGTCCCCACTTCCTCCCGGTCGCCCCAGTAGCAGGTCAGATTGTTCTGTTCATACATTGCATAATCCAGAGGAATCCCCCCTACATCAGCCATCGTGAGCATATCAAAATCCCGGAGTCCTTCTTCGCCTTTATAAACGCTTATCCCGCAGCAGACACCGCCGTGTCCCATGATACTGCAAAAGTAAGGAACTTTCTTCCCCTTTGGGCACACGATGATTAAATCCATGTCCCAAAAATCCTTCCATGGCTCCAGAGCCTTTATTTTCCCTGCGGTTTCATACAATTTTCCCCATGCAGTTAAATCAGCTTCTCTTCTCATATATTTTCCTCTTTTTTGAATCATGCCTCTATTGCATCTGTTGCTTTTATCATATCAGAGGTTGCTGAAAATTGCTATCCTTCTGGCTAATATAAACCAATTTGCGGCTGTTGATGTGTAACAGTTCAGACAAGCCTGAACTGTTACGTTGATGTTTCTGATCAGATACACCAATTTTGTTTTTTTTCATATAGTATAAGAGACCGAATTGTTACAGGAGGAATTTTATGAAGAAGCGGATACTTGCTGCAATGCTCGCAGCCGTTATGGTAATGGCGCTGCTGGCCGGCTGCGGTTCACAAAAAGATGAGAAAGAAACATCCGGTAAAGCCACATCAGAAACACAAAAAGAGAATACCAAAACTGAAATGACCGATGTCACTTTGAATGAGGTAGCGCATTCCATTTTCTATGCGCCAATGTATGTAGCTATTGAAGAAGGGTATTTTGAGGAGGAAGGGATCAATCTTGATCTGGTGTGTGGTTTTGGCGCTGATAAAACCATGACCGCTGTCCTGTCAGGGGAAGCCGATATCGGCTTTATGGGATCCGAAGCCTCGATCTATACCTACAACGAAGGGGCCAATGACTACGTTGTCAACTTCGCACAGCTGACACAACGCGCAGGAAATTTCCTGGTTGCCAGGGAAGAAATGCCTGATTTTTCATGGGATGATATCAAGGACAGTACCGTACTTGGCGGAAGAAAAGGCGGAATGCCGGAAATGGTATTTGAGTATATACTGAAGCAGAACGGCATCGACCCGTCCGCTGACCTGGAGATCAACCAGAGTATTGACTTTGGTTCCACAGCAGCTGCATTCGCCGAGGGGCAGGGAGACTTTACCGTTGAATTTGAACCCGGGGCAACCACACTGGAATCAGAGAACAAGGGATACGTTGTCGCTTCTCTTGGCGAAGACAGCGGGTATGTGCCTTATACGGCCTACAGTGCAAAGAAGAGCTTTATAGAAAAGAACCCGGACGTCATCCAGGGCTTTGTAAACGCTCTGCAGAAAGGCATGGACTACGTACAGTCACACACACCGGAAGAGATTGCAGCAGTCATTGAACCACAATTTCCGGAAACAGATTTAGAGACAATCACAAAAATTGTAACCAGATATTACGATCAGGATACATGGAAAGATAATCTTGTATTCGAGGAAAGCAGCCTGGATCTGCTGCAGGATATTCTGGAAAGCGCAGGCGAACTCGATACACGTGCGCCTTATAAAGACCTTGTAACGACGGAATTTGCTGAAAATGCAAGTAAATAATACCGTCTGGATGCGGTGAATAGGGAGCCGTTGTAAAAGCAGATGAATCTTCTGCCGGCGCAATGGCTCCTCCTTTATGTATAAAAATAAATACGGATTCCGATGATCGCTTTGTGTGGTTTTCTTAACCGGGCGAAATTCTTTTTTTTGTAACAGATAAAGTTTTTTCATTTTAGTTTATGAATTAGTTTCATTGCGTCCTATTCCCTCAAAACATTACTTGTATTTATAGTTAAGAACTGATATCATATATTTATAAGTATAGATTATTTATATAATCCATTATGGCTTATAAGCTTATTAAATCTATTTCAAAAAATTGTTTAAAGGATTGATCATATATGTCACATAATACAATTGGCAATAATATAAAGACGTTGCGCAAAAAGAACCGGATGACCCAGGAACAGATGGCAAAAAAGTTATATTTGAAGCGGCAGACACTTTCCAATTATGAGATTGGCAAACGCGTTCCTGATATATACGAACTTGTAAAAATTGCAGATCTGTTCGATATTTCTTTAGACGAACTTGTAGGACACAGAAGGAAATAGTGTGAGCCACACTAAATGTCTTGCTTGTTCAGTCAGAATGACTTACTAGTGCCAGGCTATTTGATCCCCAGCCCATTCTTGATGTTTTTGAGAATATCGAAGTGGCTTTCTATGAATTTTCTGGTCAGAAAGTTTGTATAAACCGAGCCCACATTGAAAATGTAATCTTCTAATACAGCAGCCCTATGAAAAAAGACTCTTCAAAAGTACTTTCCCCCGAAACAAAAAATCTCCATGAAAATGATCCCGCTCAGTTCTGGTCTTTTCCATGAAGATTTTCCTATTTTAGTGATTTCCCGCGCACCCGTGTTTGTCTTCTCCGCAGCTGTGGTTACCGCAGTCGTGTCCTTCGCCGTGATGATGGCTGCACATTGTATCCGGATTGTACGCCAGATTACCCTGCAGCAATGCTTCTACACAGGCATCTGCATTCCCCTCTGCTCCCGGGTACAATTCGATGCCTGCCTCTGCCAGGGCCATCCGTGCACCTCCGCCGATCCCTCCGCAGATCAGGGACTGTACATCGTGCGCCTTCAAAAATCCTGCCAGTGCTCCATGTCCGCTTCCGACCGCACTTACAATCTCTGAGGAAACAATACGGTTCTCTTTTGTCTCATACATTTTAAACTGCTCACAATGGCCAAAATGCTGGAATATCTCTCCGTCTTTATAGGTAACTGCTACTTTCATCTCTATACCTCCCAATGATTTTGTAACAAAATTGTACACCTATTTCTGGCATATGTCAATAACTTTTGTATTTTAGTTTTTTATGATTATGCTTTCCTCACTCCTGCACAGAGTTTTTGCACTTGGCATGTTCACACTGCCTTCTGCAGCATCCGGATGCTTTCGGGCACACTTCATATGATCCTCCTCCAATCTTCAGCTTTTTCCCCTCCACAAGCACATCCGCCAGTTTCTTTCGGGCTGAGTCATAAACTGCCTGGATCGTAGTTCTGGCGACGTTCATCTGCTGCGCACACTGCTCCTGTGAATATCCAAGATGATCAATCAGGCGGATCGTCTCGTATTCATCTACGGTCATTTCTATTATTTCATCGCATCCAGCCCCTGAAGGGATGAACTCATCCACTTTGGGCATCTGGCATATCCGCCTACATTTCATTGGTCTTCCCATTATACCACCTTACCTTCCATTATCTTCAGAGAACCATTCTAATTAGAATTTTATACTTTGCCGGCAGATATGTCAAATATCCAATAACAGTTCAGACAGGTCTGCGCATTTACTGTGCAGACCGTACGAGAGCATGTTGGCTGAGGTATCCACCCTTTCCCCGCAGGTTTTTTGGTGTTCTTCGGGATTTTATGGTATGATTAACGTGTATGTATATTGCCGGCAGATTCGAAATATACCGGCAGGTTAAGGAGTGTAACAGAATGTATCGTATTCTTATTGTTGAGGATGATTCTGATATTAATCAGATGATATGTGAATATTTAAACGGAGAAGGATTTTGCTGCTCCCAGGCTTTCTCGGGAAGCGAAGGGAAGCTGCTTTTTTCTATGTCGGAGTTTGATCTGGTTATTCTGGATCTGATGCTGCCGGGAATTCCGGGGGAGGAGCTGATCGAAGTCTTTGCGGATCGGGTTCCGGTGATTGTTCTTTCGGCTAAAAATGGGCTGGATAGTAAGATTGAACTGCTGGAGGCAGGGGCAGATGACTATATGTGCAAGCCTTTTGAACTGCAGAAGCTTCTGGTACGGATCCAGGTTCAGCTCCGCAAACGCGGACGGCAGCCTGAGGCAGGAACGGATGAGACGATTCTGTCTTACCGGGAATGGACGATGAATCCTGCAAATCATGAGATGACGGCGGGCGGAGATCCTGTTGAGCTTACGAGCCATGAGTTTTTGATCATGGAATTGTTCCTGCGGAATCCGAAGCGGGTGTTTTCTAAGCAGATGATCTATGAATATGCCTGGGGTGAGGAGTATCTTGCAGAGGATAAGACGATTAATGTCCATATCAGTAATATCCGCTCCAAGCTGAAAGACAGCGGAACGGATTCTTATATCCAGACGGTCTGGGGCTTAGGCTTTAAACTTTCTTAAACATTTTTGAGCACTTTATGAAACTTTGCGTTTTATAATAATGCCATAATCAAAAACTTGAAAAGGGAGTTAAGCTTATGAAGGAAGAATACGCTGTAGAGACAAAAGGGCTCTGCAAGACATACGGAAACACAGACGCGGTCAGCCAGCTGAATATGCGGGTAAAGACCGGGGCAGTATATGGGCTTATCGGACCGAACGGTTCGGGTAAGTCTACCACTTTGAAAATGCTCTGCGGATTGGTACGCCCAACGCATGGGGAGGCCAAACTATTCGGCAGGAATGTAAATGAACCTATGGTCCGCAGAAGAATGGGTGTGCTGATTGAGGAAGCCGGACTGCACCACGATCTGACGGCACGGGATAATGTGCGGATGAAAGCAGAATGCATGGGGCTGCCCGGTCCAAAGAATATCGATTCAGTACTGGAAATAACCGGACTTGCCAATGCAGGTAAGAAGAAAGTAAAACATTTCTCCATGGGGATGAAGCAAAGGCTGGGAGTCGCCCTTGCGCTTCTTGGGAATCCCGACCTTTTGATTCTGGATGAGCCGATCAACGGACTGGACCCGGAGGGAATCCGGGAACTGCGGGAACTGATGAACACCTTGAATGAGGAAGGGAAAACGATACTCTTAAGTTCCCATATTCTCGGCGAACTGAGTAAAATCGCATCCCACTATGGGATCATTCGTGAAGGAAGGATGATTGAACAAATCAGCAGGGAAAAACTAGAGGAAAAGTGCCGTGATTATTTCCAGCTTGAAGTGGATAATGTGGACCGTGCGCTTCCCGTTATTTCCGAAAATCTGAGAGATGCCGGCGTGGAAGTTTATGATAACCAGACCCTGCGCATCTACGGTTTCACGGACAGTGCATGGCTGATCCAGCTGCTGGTCACCAACCAGGTCCAGGTGTATTCCTCGGGCTTCCACCACATGAATCTGGAAGAATACTTTCTGGATAAGATGGAAGGGGGCGCCCGCAATGCTTAATTTACTGCGTATGGATCTATACCGGATGCGAAAAGGCAAGGCTGCTTATATCTGCCTGGGCATAATTTTGGCGACAATCGCACTTGTTTATTTTCTTCTCTTTCTGATGCTCACGCCTACAGGACAGGCGGCCGCAAGCAGACTCGGCATGATGGATTTTGTAGAGATGGAGGAAGCAAAAGCCCTGTTCAGGGAGATTAATCTTCTGCTGGTATTCAGACAATCCAACATGGACGGTGGATTTTTTGCCCTTGTACTCACGATATATTTTACTATATTTGTGTGTGCTGATTTTAAAAATGGATTTATTAAAAACATTATGTCCGTGCACGTAAACCGCTGGAAATATATTGGGAGCAAGATACTTTCCTTCGCAATCTTAGATATCATCTATCTTGCTGCGTCCTATTTGTTTACCTTTTTAGTAAATCTATTAATGGGCGGGAATATTCCTGTTACCAGATTCAGCTCTGTGCTGTTTTTCCTGGCTCAGGCATGGGTTCTGACTATGGCAATGCTGGCGCTGGTTCTCCTGGTATGTATGCTCACCCGCAGTATTGCAGCCGGTATTCTTGCAGCCGTATTGGTGTCAAGCGGAGTAATCGTCACCCTGCTGAATGCACTTCTTGGGCTCTTTCACGTGAATGGCTGGCTGAAATATACGTTATACTTCAGCCTGCAGGACGCGCCGGAGGTGTACCAAAGTCCTGCAGACCTGGCGGGATTTGCCGTGGGAATTGTGTTCCTGATTGTGTATATGGTAATTGCGGGAACCGCCCTGAGTAAGAAAGATATTTAACCGGCGTCCGGAGTCAGTCTGCCCAGAGCGTGAGATAAGTAACAGGAGGTATGATCATATGATAATCTTCACATTGGCCTTTGGCGCCGCCGCAGTTCTTCTGCTTATACGCTGCATCCGTTACCGCCTGGAAATCCGGTCCGTCTGCCGGCAGCTGGATGAACTGGCCCAGGGCAGCCACATGGAACTGTTTGTAAATCATAAGGATAAAGCTTTCGTGGAACTGTGCCGCAGACTGAATCTGGTGATGAAACTGAACCGCCAGAAAGAGAGGCAGTACGACAAGGCCCAAAAACGGCTGAAGCAGAACATTTCCGCCCTGGCGCATGATATCCGCACCCCGCTGACAAGTGCAGCGGGGTATCTTCAGATGGGAATGGAATGCACGGATGGTGAAAAAAGAGACCGGTATCTAACCGTCAGCCAGGACCGGCTGGAAGAGCTGAAAGATATGCTGGAAGAATTGTTCCTGTACACGAAGCTATCCAGCAATGAGTTTGAGCTTTCTATCCAGTCAGTACAGATTCTTCCGCTGCTGGGTGAGTGCCTGGTCGGTATGTACCGGCAGTTTGAAGAAAAGGGCGTTGAACCAGTCGTGGAATTCGAAGATGAAGGTGTCTGGGGTATGGCGGATGAAGAATGCCTGACGCGCATTTTCCGCAATCTGATTCAAAATGCTCTTCTGCACGGAACCGGAGGGATTATAGTCAAACAGACCGGCAGCTTGCTGTCTTTTGAAAATCCTGTCGCCGAAGATACTCAGATGGATGTGGAACAGATATTTGACCGGTTCTATAAAGCAGACGGGGCACGCCGCAAGGGTTCCTCCGGACTGGGGCTTGCAATCGTCAGGGAAATGACGGAGAAAATGGGCGGAACAATCGATGCAGTCCTGGAACAAAATGTATTAAAAATCCGGATCACGCTGCAGCAGGAAAATAGATCACTTAAGCATCCCTAGTAAGCTTGCGTATCCAATTTCCATAATGTGATTCCAGAAAAGCCGGCACACATTTGAAAATCTGGTCAGCATTCAGGCAGCACACAACCACCGCCGGGGATGCTTTTACGACGAACGCCATAATAAAGGAAAGTGGAATTACAATCATCCAGATACTGACCAGATCCATTTTCACAACAAACATTGCATTGCCGCCGCCACGGATAATTCCGTTATTTGTGGGCATCTGATACGACATGCCCACGATCACCACGCTCAGGATAAGCAGAAATGTATTCGCCATTTCCTTCGTGGAGGCCGAAAGTTCATACAGATTCAGGATGGGGATTCTAATAAAGAACAGAATAATCCCGGAAACAATCCCAATTCCCAGAAACAATTTCTGCAGCCGGATGGAATATTGTTTCACCACTTTGATATCTCCCATCCCGATGGTCTTTCCAATAATAATAGAAGCGGTGGATGCCGCGCCTACTGCCATGGATTTGACCATCATAAAGAGTGTCGATGCCACACTGTTAGCGGCAATCGCCGCAGCAGTCATATGTCCTAGTATTACGGTCTGCAGAGCCGTATTCAGGCCCCAAAGCCCCTGTACCACCAGCATGGGCGCCGTAATCTTGAAGTAATCCCTGCAGAGCACCCGGTCAAACTGCAGGTAATCTTTCAATTTCAGGTTCAGCCTCTTCTCCTTTTTCACTACAAAGACGATCAAAACCGTACATTCTATGATTCTGGCAATCAAAGTCCCAATTGCCGCCCCTCTGGCTCCCAGCTCCGGCGCTCCGAAGCGTCCGTAGATAAGAACATAATTAATCCCGCAGTTCACAAAAAAAGTAACTACAGATAGGCACATAGCGATCCGCACCACCTCCACACTGCGCAGAGCCGCCAAAAGCAGCTGCGTAACCGCAAAAAACAAGTATGTAAACCGAATAATACCCAGATACTTCACGCCTTCACCAATAATCGCCTGATCCGTCGTAAACATCCCCACTGCCCGGTAAGGAAACAGACTGACCAAAACAAATAGCAGCACCCCGACAGCGAGCGCCGCATGCATGGCAGAAGCCGCAATCTTCTTCATCGGCCCCGTCTGCTTCTTTCCCCAGTACTGGCTGCAGAAAATAACAAGCCCATCCCCCAGCGCCATCAGCAGCTGCTGATAAATAAACTGAATCTGATTCACCGCCGCAACCCCGGCCAGCGAAGTCTCACTATAAGCCCCCAGCATCAGATTATCCGCCAGATTCACGCTCAATGTAATCACATTCTGCAGTACCAGCGCACTATAAATCTTAAAAAAATTCGCATAAAACGCTCGATCCTTAACCATCCCCGCCACCTCATAAACAAAAAATATTGCTAAACGCTATTCATTATACGCCTGAACCAAATAATTTTCCATCATAAATTCCCCTCTCTGCCTCATACAAAGAAAACTTGTACACTTTAGGCAAAACTAAACGACTAGAGTAGCGTAAAAAGGAAGGAAAACCAGGGTGAGATATGTGATCACAAATCACATATCTCCCTGGTCCCAGAGCCTGAAGCCATCAAGGCTTCAGGTACTGTGGCCAGGTCTGCCCTGGTTTTCCTTCCTTTTTGCTCTATTCCAGCTTGCTTCTGTATTCCGTTTCCAGCCCCCCTGTCTCCTTTTACAGACGCATCCTGCCTCGCCTTCCGCGGAGCGCCCCTTCTCCCCAATCCGTTCCCCCATTTTTACGATTGTTTCGCATCCTGCCCGGGTATTGAGAATCAGCCGTTCCTCCAGTTCCACCGCATCTTTCTGAAAAAGCAAAACCACGGTGGACCCTCCGAACTCGAACCGCCCCTTAGGTTCACCTCTTCTGACCCGGCATGCCCCATGGTAGTTCGTAATACGTCCCACCATCAGCGCGCCGACCTCCATCATCAGCACAGTCTTAAAATGCCTGCTCTTTAGAAGCGAATATTCCCTCGTATTTTCTTTATAAATTGGATACACATCCCCTGCCGCCGGATTTACTGTATGATAAATGCCGTTGATGTGATAGTTTTTGGACTTCTCCCCGTCATCCACATAACAATATCTATGATAATCATCCACCGTCAGACGGAACACGCATGCCCAGCCTCCCTCGTAACGCTTAGCCAGGCTCACGGAGCGCAGCAGCGATCCCACCGTATACTCGGTGTTTTTGATACGGAACCGGCTCTCCTCCCCCTCTTCTGCGGTAATCGGATATACACTCAGCTTCCCGTCACAGGGACTGATCAGAGTCCCTTCCCCGCCCTCCAACGGCCGTGCTCCCGGTTTGATCTCCCGCGTAAAAAATTCATTGTAGGACTTATATCTCTGGTTCACATAACAGGACAGATCGATGCCGCTTTTTTTCACAAAAGGATCAATCAGGCATGTGGACCATCTTCTGTCCAGCAGCCATCCTCCTGCTCTTGATATCCCCGGCCTCACCAGCAGGCCGACGAGCGTCCTTCCGCTCCTGTGGTTATAAAGCCAATCAAGCAGGCTGTCCTGCCCGTTCTTTTCTTCGGTCATGTTGCCGTCTCTGTCGATATATTTCATATATAATCACTGCATCCCCGCCTGTTATTTCCATATCAGCTTCCCGGGGACTTCCTTTCTTCCGTATTCCTGTAAGCTTCCCGTTTAAGAAATTCGTTTTGTTTCTCCATTACCGCCTTACAATCCAGGGCCAGCCCGGGTGGAAACTGATTCTGTAACGTGTAAAGAACAGCATGACCACAACCGCCGCGGCAACAACACCCACGATAACCGCCAAGGTCATATTTTTCGGCTTTTTCAGTTTAAAATTCACGACAAACAGGATGCCCACGACCAAAAGGGCCAGATGCAGACAGATCCGAAACACAAAGTCCGGCACGAAAAACTGAATCATAAATACCAGCGGCAGAACAATGGCCATGGATGTAATCGGAAGCCCCCGGTAGAACTTTTCCCCGTCCTCCGATACCAGGGCATTCTTAGCCTCCATTACATTAAAGAACGCGAGCCGGACCACGGAATTGATACAGTATAAGATAATAATCGCGAGACCGACGGGTCCCCGCACGCCCAGCAGGTAACAGATCAATGCAGGAAATGCCCCAAAACAGACAACATCACACAGGGAATCGATCTGAATCCCAAATGCTTTCTCGTCCTCAGTCCTGTCCTTTTTTGCCCGGGCGATTTTCCCGTCAAACATATCGCAGAGTCCGGATAAAGCCAGGCAGATAATTGCCGTTTTAAATCTTCCGTGAATCGCCTGTGTCATCCCGAATACAGATATGCCAAGGCTTGCATAGGTCAATACCACCGTATAATTATAAAATCCAATCATGTTTTCTCTCTTTTCCTTTGTTTATATTTTATCTGCTGCCTTTTGTCCAATCGTCAAATGCGCGAACAGTGTCATTCCCGCGCTGAGCAGCAGTTGTACATAGTACGCAATTCCGCGGCTTAGTACCATCCCAGGCAGGAGAAGACCCGCTGCAAATACCCCTTTGAAAATAATCAGAAACAGATTCTCACTGATTCCCATGCCTCCGGGAAGCGGCAGCATATCAACCGATACTGAAACAACTGCCTGGAGCATAACAACATCATATATATGCGCTCCGTGAAGCCCAAAAGCCCTGTACACAAACCATGTTACAAAAAACAGGGCGAATCGCTGAAAAAATGTAATCAGGAGGACATTGACCATAACTCTGGCATGGCTGCGCAGATAGGCTGCCGTCGCATTATACTGATCCATGGAATTCTCCAGCTTCTGAGTTCTCTCCGGCTTGTGCTTCATGATATGGATACGCTCCAGTATTTTCAGGCACCACATCATAATTCCCTTTGCCAGAGCCGGATGGAATGCCAGAATTGACATAGCTATGCAGCATGCCACATTCAACCCTACCCCCAGGTAGAATACCGGCAGAATTCCTTCCAGATATTTATGTACAAATCCCCTTTGGAAAAAGGCGACAAACAAACCAACAGCCACTAATACCAGCTTATATGTAATTGTAACAATCATCAGCACCAATGTCGAGACCGGAACCGGAATTTTATTCTTCCGCATGTAATATATCTGCATCGGCTGCCCGCCGCTGGCCGACGGGGTAATGGCGCTGAAGAAGAACCCAACGCAGGAATATAAAAAGCAGGTCCGCTTTTTCTCCCGGATCCCCAGAGTTCCGAACATATAATGGATGATGATGGACTCTCCCCAGATAAAAACCACCACTCCCAGAATTCCCGGAAGAAGATACCATGGATTTACCTGCAGGATGGCCTTAATCACGGCCCGGAGGTCCTCCCCTTTAAATACACTATAGATAGTCAATGCAAATACGACCAGGAGAAAGACGATATTCACAATCTTTTTCTTTTTACTCGTCACAGCCCACCTGCTTTCCCGCAGACATCTCCCGCCTGCGAAAACATTTTATGTCCAGCATGTCAAATACCCGTTTTGGAAAACGGTACAGCTGCGTGTGGAAGGCCAGCCGGTACATTCCTTCAGCCAGCAGGATCCCTCCGATCACATCTACTATGTAATGCTGTTTTGTAAATTGCGTGGATGCACAGACCAGCAGCGCAAACAGGCAGGAAAAGGCCCGGTATGCCTTCGGCACATTCTTTCGCCCCCGGATACCGATATAGCAGAACCAGCTCACAAGGCAGTGGATGGAAGGGAACAGCCTGGTCGGGTCATCCACCCCGTACACCATTCCCAGAAGCGTCTCCCAGATCCCGCTGCCAGACAGCACCGGCCTGACATTGGTTGTGGGAAGCACAAGATAGAAAAATGCGCATACCAGCCTGGACAGCATATCCGCTGTCACAAACCGGATGCAGTGATCTTCCCCCTGCCGTGCAATTAATATATAGTTCACAATCCAGAACACATAGCACCCCAGATAGACGGTAACAAATCCCGGAATAACAGGAACCGCCCGGTCTAAGGGAAGCGTTAAGTCATAATGTTTCCATGATCCCGCCAGCAAATCCGTGCCAGTATAAACAATAAAGTTCAGGATCACACAGGATAGCAGCGGGAACACCGCATATTGTGGTACAACCGGTTTTCTTTTTCCCGATATTCTCCCCATAACAGTCTCCCTTTCTCTTCAGTCTATTGCTATTATAACAGACTTTTTGAAAGTTGCACCTCTTCTCTCCGTTTCTTTCATAAATCCTAATAAATTTTTAAGAATTCTGGAAAATCTTCCATATTAGAGGTGTGGTATAACCAGAGACGTTTTTATAATTATCTTCAGACGAAAAATACCGCCCGGAGTGTACAATCCCCCAGGATCATATACTTCGGGCGGTAAACCGTTACTATGCACGGCCAATGGGCTATGCATAGTAACGGTAAAGCGTCTCTGTTCCACTTCATATCTACAAATTCCTACAGCTTAATAGAAACAAAGGTTCCGTCTGCTGCCTCCACATGTACTACTTCGAGTCCCTTATTTTCCTTCAGTATATCCATGCATTCGTCCAGCAGCATCACAAGGACCTGTCTGGTAATCAATACATCATAGGGCGGGGGCACATCCCTGCGCATCTGCCGGAAAGCAGCTTCCGGTATAACTTTTACCGCAAGTGACGCCATCCCCATGGGAACCGGAATTCTAAGATTGACATCTTTTGATCTGACTACTACCATCATGATACATATCCTCGCTTACCTGCTATTTGTCCACATAGATTCTGACTGTAGTGCCGTCTGCCGCACTGACATTCACAAAATCACCTTCAACCTCTTCATCCAGGCACTCGGAAACTGCCTCCATAATGGCGGATAAATCCATCCCCTGCAGTTCCTGTTCCGGCAGCGGAAGCTTTCCGGTTGCCTTGAGCACCTTTTTGACTGCTCCAACAGGGAACTGGATATTTACTTTGTCTCCCCCGGTACTATCCACAATGATGCGGAACATCTTCTTGTCATAGCTTCTGTGCGCAACAGCTGTCGTCTGCTCCGCCTCTACTCCCATCGCTTTCATAAGCTCTGCCGCCTGCTCCGCGGTTATCGTACTATCTTCCACCATTTTTAAAATTCTTAATCTCTCGTCCATAATGACCTCCAATTTTTTGTTTATTATCATGAATTCTGTCTGCAGAGTTTCTATTAACGCTCCCCCCTGCCTGCTTTTTATTATTACTTACTTCAGCTTGCGGATCGCCTCCTCCGCGGTGATCTCGCCCTGCTCCAATGCTTTAAGGACAGCCTCCCGCAGGAGCATCTCCTCGTCCTGGGCCGCATCCTTCTCAAACCCAAGCCTTTGAATGACGCCGTCTAGCTTCGCCCTCACAGTGGGATAAGAGATTCCCAGTTCCTTTTCCACTTCTTTGATGTTCCCCCGGCACTTGATAAATGTCTCGGTAAAATGCAGTTCCTCGGCCGACAAGTAGTCAAACTTGCTGAGTGTAAAATCATTTTCTATCACTGTCCCGCACTTGGCACACTTCAGACGCACAACACTGAGTTCCCCGTCACAGACCGGGCACTGGCTGATGACCTTTTTCATATATCCACTTCCTTTCTTTTAATAATATATCACTATTTTTCATTATTTTCA
>OBZW01000250.1_pt1 | contig 45760 bp, 40 predicted proteins | sample 1477021 | NCBI WGS metagenome assembly OBZW01 (sample SAMEA2580262, study PRJEB22360) | human gut metagenome | biome: human gut; feature: human-associated habitat; material: faeces | place: Denmark | collected 2008/2010
CCCGCCCTATCACTTTATTGGCTCGGATGCCGTGCAGCAAAGTGCACGGCCCTGTGAATCGTAATCATACTTTAACGTTATATCATATTTTTTCTTCGTTGAAAAGGTTTTTCATAGTTATTTCACTTTTGTCTTTACAAAAGCGGCGAAAGCAGCCGCGAAAACTGCTCTTTGATCCGGATCAGCAGGCTACGCTGGTCATAAACTTTGCGGGTGACATGGGTACATTTCGTCATGTCATTTTCAAATGCACGCTCCAGGCGCTGCACGGTCCGCTCGCTGTAGACAACTGCATTTACCTCAAAATTCAGGCCGAAACTGCGGATATCCATGTTGGCTGTGCCCACACAGGCCACCATGCCATCCACACTCAGGGTCTTTGCATGGAGAAATCCATTGTTGTACACATAGCACTTTGCCCCCGCTTCCACCATGTCTCCGAGATAGGAATAGGTTGCCCAGTACACAAACGGGTGATCCGGTTTGCACGGCACCATGATTCTAACATCGATCCCGGAACGGCTGGCGATCTTAAGTGCATCGAGTATGGAGTCGTCCGGTATAAAATACGGGGTCTGCAGGTATACATGGTCTTTTGCGCTGTGGATCAGGCGCAGATAATTATCGTGGATCGTCTTTATCTGGGAGTCAGGGCCGCTGGAAATAATCTGGACCGGATCATGTCCATTTCGCACGTAATCCGGTATCTCGAAGAGATGATCCTCCAGGAAAAGATTTTCCCTGGCAGCATAATTCCAGTCCAGCACAAAACGGACTGCCAAAGATGTTACGGCAGCCCCCTCTATACAGAGATGCGTATCGCGCCAATATCCAAACTTCTTGCTGTCCAGGCCAAGGTACTCCCGGCCCACGTTGAATCCGCCCACAAAGCCCACGCGGCCGTCGATTACCACAATCTTTCTGTGGTTCCGGTAATTCACACGAAGCTGAAGCTGTCCCAGCAGAGCCGGGAAAAATTCCGCCACCTGCACGCCTGCTTTTTCAAGGCGTTCCCAGTCCTTGTTATGCATGGTCCGGCATCCCATACTGTCAAACAGCACCCGGACTTCTATTCCTTCCCTTGCCTTCTGGGTCAGGACTGGTTCAATTTCCTGCCACAGCTCATCGTTACGGATAATGTAGTACTGCATATGGATGTATCGCTTCGCCTGTTTCATTTCTTCAATCAATGCCCGGAACTTTTCTCTGCCGTCCGTATAGATTCGGACATCGTTGTTGTCAGTCAGCACGGACTCCCCTGCCTCCAGATTGTAAAGAATCAGGTCCTTGAAGCGCGCCATCTCCGGATTGGCAAGCCTAAGCTGTTTTCTATAAATCGTTTCCTCCTGCCTTCGAACGGCATATTTCAGTTCGCCTTCAATCTCTTTCGCCTTAAACATCCTGCTTTTATGAAAATCCTGTCCGATAACCAGATAGAGGAAAAAACCAAGAATCGGGATAAAATAGAGCAGCAGCAGCCAGGTCCAGACTGTCTGCGGAGATCTGCGCTGAAAGAAAATTATGATCAGGGATAGGAGAATATTGATGATAACCAGATTATCCATTACAAAGTTATAAGCCGTTATCAACCCATTCCATATCGTTTCTGCCATATAATATTAACTCCTTTATTCATCGGTATGTAACATATTTGATTATACTATTATATTTCCAAAAAAGTAACCCTAAAATGTGACAGATCATAAATAAACAAGAAAAAACTTACTGTTCATACCCTGCGGACGTGCACAGTAACTGCTGAGCCCGCTTGGCACGTGCCCCTCTTTGAAAAGTTTCTTTATAAATTTAATTTTCTGGGCAGGCTGTATATATCAAGGGTTCCATATCCCCCATTTTTATTGGGGTAAGTGTATCCTTGGTTGCTTCTGTCTGCACCGCGTATGATCAGCCGATTGACATCGTATCCCGTAATGGTCGAATAATATCCCTTTACAACCGCCCATTCGAGCAGCATTGCAATCGTTCCTGCGGCATGGGCTTCCCCAAGTTCACAGGGATAAGGATTCGGATTCAAAACATTTATAATCGAATACCTGTCATTGATTTTTATGGCCTGACCGTTTTCTGATTCTGCATTTCTCACCAGCATATTATCGATAATCAGGTCTAGATAGTTTTCATCTATAATTTTATTCAATATTCTGCCTCACTGTATTTTTAATATATTATATTAAAACTTCCTTATTATAGAATATCAAATTGCTTGCACTTCCCTCCAAAGAATGGTACAATACTACTTGCATAATCGCGGAAAAAGAGTATTTATAGGAGGGTTCATCGTGAGTTTAGGATTGAAAATAATGCTCATTGTCTTGGTAGTACTGATCATCGCATTAATTTTACTGTATATTTTCGGCAAAAGATCAGAAAAAAAGCAGGCAGCACAAAGAGAGCAGATGGAAGCAGCCGCACAGCAGGTAACGATGCTGATTATCGATAAAGGAAAGATGAAGCTGAAAGACGCCGGTTTCCCTTCCGTTGTCGTGGACAATACCCCTAAGTATCTGAGACGTACGAAAGTACCGGTAGTAAAGGCAAAAGTCGGACCAAAGGTAATTACGCTGATGTGCGATGCACAGGTATTTCCTCTCATTCCTATTAAAAAGGAAGTTAAAGCAACCGTAAGCGGCATCTACATAACTGCCGTAAGAGGAGTCCGCGGATCACTGGAAACACCGCAGAAAAAGAAAGGGCTCTTCGCTAGATTTAAAAAGGACAAAAAGTAAATTCCTTATGATAAAAAATAACCGCAGTAATCTGATCATAATCAGAAACTGCGGTTATTTTCTTACAATGGAGCGCAAAGGGGTCAGACCCCTATGAAAAGGGGTCTGACCCCTTTGAGTAAATGTCCATCTTTATTTTACAATCAGCCAATGGTTCATGGTTCACATCCAGTTCGTAATCCACCCTGACTCCAATGTTGTCGTCCGTAACTTTTACTTCCATGTTCTTTGTATTCACTCCGATCAGCATCTGCCCATAAGGTGTCTGATAATACGTGAGATTCTTTTTATTCTTTTCAAAAATCATATGGGCATTGGATATACCGGTTTTCATGATCTCCAGGCTGTCTGAACCGGTTATTTTTATTTTATTTTTTATTGTTCCGGGCATGCCTTCCATTACTTCATCATAAAGTACGTAATGGTTCCCGTTCCTGCAGTAATAACTGCCGGGTGTTACGACCTCGATGGCCTCGTTTTCTTCATCCGTCATGCCGGCGATAAAGTCCGTGTGCAGTCCGGATATGCTGACCAATACATCCTTTGTCATATGGTTCACCTAATATTCTTCAATGTTAACTACGTTTGTGGTTGATATGTCAAACGGCATGACCGTGTTTGCAAAATGCCGGAATTTTTCCGCAGCATCGCTGACAAAAAATTCATAACGGCTGTGGGGCTCCTGCTGCCCGCCATTCTCCATATCCTGCTCTTTCAGCAGCTTTTTCAGATCCATGGCTGTCTCATAGGCCGGATTCACAATCTGGATTCCCTCTCCCATGTAGGCACGAATCTTAGACCGAAGCAACGGGTAGTGGGTACATCCAAGTATCATGGCATCGATGTCTGTCTTCTTCATCGATTCCAGATAAAAATCAATAATCTCCCGTGTGACATGATGTTCTTTAAACCCTTCCTCCACGAGAGGGACAAACAATGGGCATGCCTTTTCTATCACCGTTATCTCTGGATTCATGCCATGGATAATCTTCGTATACATACCGCTCTGCACCGTGGCATCTGTTCCGACAACACCGACCTTCAAGTTCTGTGTCGCCTCCACTGCCGCCCTGGCCCCCGGGATAACCACCCCGAGGATTGGAACGTCAAATTCATCGCGGACCGCGTCCAGCGCCAGTGCACTCGCCGTATTGCAGGCAATCACAATGGCTTTTACCTTTTTGTTCTTCAAAAACCGGATGATCTGCTCGGAAAAGCGGATAATGGTATTCTGGGACTTGCTTCCGTACGGAACGCGCGCAGTATCCCCGAAATACACGATATTCTCATTCGGAAGCTGTCTTATCATCTCCCGTACGACCGTCAGGCCTCCAACGCCCGAATCAAACACACCGATCGGCGCCGTTTTTTTACATTCCGCACTCAATGTCACTCGTCTCCTAGATTGCTAATACTTTTGCAATTTCATACTGATGGGCGGGAATCTCTTTCTTCATGGAGAGAGCTTCCTCGATATCATAGTCTACAAATCTTCCGTTCTTATATCCGACTACCCGGTTCGTCTTGCCTGAGCAGAGCAGCTCTACCGCCATGGCTCCCATGGTGGATGCATATACTCTGTCCTTACATGTCGGGCTTCCGCCGCGCTGCATGTGTCCCAGGATCGTTGCCCTTGTCTCAATACCGGTTGCCTCTTCGATTCTCTTCGCCATATTGATGGAGTCGCCCACACCCTCGGCGTTGATAATGATATAATTCTTTTTACCGCGTTTTTTATTCTCCATAATGTCGGAAATAAGGGCTTCCTCATTATAATCTTTTTCTTCCGGCATCAGAATTCTTTCCGCACCATTTGCAATACCGCACCACAGTGCCAGGTATCCTGCATCTCTTCCCATAACTTCAATAATGCTGCAGCGTTCATGGGATGTGGAGGTATCGCGCACCTTGTCAATCGCCTCCATGGCTGTGTTGACTGCAGTGTCAAATCCGATTGTATAGTCTGTACAGGCGATATCCAGGTCAATAGTTCCCGGAAGCCCGATTGTATTCACTCCCAGATGCGAAAGCTTCTGCGCGCCGGCAAAAGAACCGTCCCCACCGATTACCACAAGGCCGTCAATGCCGTATTTTTTACAGATAGCAGCCGCTTTCTGCTGCCCCTCTTCCGTGCGCATAGCCTGACAGCGTGCTGTCTGAAGAATGGTTCCGCCGCGCTGAATCGTATCGGATACATCGCGTGCTGACAGGTCGATAATCTCCTCTTTCAAAAGGCCATGATATCCTCTTCTGATCCCGCGTACCTTCAGCCCTTTGGAAAGTGCTGTTCTCGTAACCGCACGGATCGCCGCATTCATTCCCGGAGCATCTCCGCCGCTTGTGAGAATCCCGATGGTGCGGATCCGGTCTTCAATCTCTTCCAGGTTTATTTTACTAACCGATGCTTTTGTTTCTGCCATATTTTTATCCACCTTTCTAAAAATACCTACCTAACCAAATGTCGTTTTTCCGCAATCTCCTGAACCCTTGCCATCGGGAGGGCGAAAAAGCCTGCCCTGCAGGGATTGCTTAAATTTTAACACTTTGGGTACTATTCTAACCTATTTATAAATGGTTTTCAATAGGTTTTTCTACCACTTTTACCCGCTTATCCCCAAAATGGTTCATCAACCTGCTTAACACCTGAGGGCCGATACTGATATTACGGTTTCTCGGCAGACGCTTCACCGCCCGTTCCGCCTGGCAGTAGATCACGACCTCATCATCGCCCTCCGAATCCGCAAGGTACCTGTAGACGCTCTGCTCTTCTTCCTGAAATGCGTTCTTATCCGGGAACTGGAGCCAAAGCTCTTTCTTTGTCTGTGTAAACGGAATGATCTTCTCACAAATCAGCTTACTCGCCTTTTCATCCTCCTCAGACACTCTCCCTCGGATAAACACCTTATTATCCACTTCCAGCAGAGGGCGGTTCTTCTCATAATCCCGCGGGAACACCACAACTTCCACCGTTCCCAGCAGGTCTTCCAGTGTCAGGAACGCCATCATCTGATTATTCCTGGTGTTTTTCACCGTCTTGTCAGTAATCATTCCCCCGATAATCTCTTTGGCGCCGTCACGGACCTTGGGTGTCCCTGTCTCCTCATCCGGCTGAAAATCAGCGGTTGTGGCAGAAATGGACCTGCGCCACTTTTCCTCCTCTTCCTCCAGCGGATGCCCGCTGATATAAATCCCCAGCACCTCTTTTTCAAAAGCAAGCAGATTCTCTTTCGTATACTCGCCTACATCCGGCAGTTTGATTTCAAACTCGCTCTTTTGCTCATCATCCACCAGATCAAACAGTGTCATCTGCCCGGTCATGGCATATTTCTTTTCCTGGTTGACATGGTCCACGATCTGTACGTAAATGCTCATGAACTGTTTTCTGGTTCCACCCAGCCCATCCAGCGCCCCTGCCTTGATGAAGTTCTCAATTACCCTTTTATTGAGGGAATCCTTCACGGACATTCTGCTGATAAAGTCTTCCAGATTTTTAAACGGCCCGAATTCTTTCCGATCCGCGGCAATCGCTTCAATGACAGGCTTTCCTACGCTCTTAATCGCAGCCAGTCCATAGCGTATATTGCCCTCATCCACGGAAAAGTCAGCCACTCCGCGGTTGATATCCGGCGGAAGTATCCGGATGTCCATCTGCCGGCAGGTATAGATATATTCTGCCACCTTTGACGGATTTTCAATCACGGAAGTCATCAAAGCTGCCATAAATTCAACCGGATAATAGTATTTCAGATACGCCGTCTGGTAAGAAACCACCGCATAGGCCGCGGCGTGGGACTTATTAAAGGCGTATTTCGCAAAATCGATCATTTCATCGTAGATCTTATTGGCAGTTTTCTCATTGATCCCGTTAGCAACACAGCCCGGAACCCCGCTCTCTTCGTCGCCGTAGACAAAGGTCTGGCGCTCCTTCTGCATCACATCGCCCTTTTTCTTGGACATGGCGCGGCGCAGCAGATCGCTTCTCCCCAGCGTATAGCCGGCCAGATCACGCACAATCTGCATAACCTGCTCCTGATACACGATACACCCATACGTCGGCGCAAGAATCGGTTCCAGCTGCGGGCAGTCGTAAGTGATTGATCCCGCATCATTCTTTCCCCGTATATACTGCGGGATGAAGTCCATGGGCCCCGGACGGTACAGCGAGATCCCGGCGATAATATCCTCCAGGCTGTGGGGTTTCAGTTCCTTCATAAAGCTCTTCATCCCCGCGCTTTCCAGCTGGAATATACCGTCCGTCTTCCCTGTGCCTATATAGTCCAATACGTTCTTATCATTATAGTCAATCCGATCCATATCCAGTTCCGGGTTCTTATGCCTTACCATCCCAACCGCATTCTGTATCACCGTCAAGGTGCGCAGCCCCAGGAAATCCATTTTTAAAAGGCCCAGCTCCTCCAGTGTGGTCATCGTAAACTGTGTGGTGATGGAACCATCCTGCGCACGGGACAGCGGCACATACTCATCCACTGACTTCTGGCTGATCACAACCCCGGCCGCATGCATGGAACTGTGGCGCGGCAGACCCTCGAGGCGTTTTGACATATCGATGAGATACTTCACCTGCTCATCCGTCTCATAGGTTTTCCGCAGTTCCGGGTTCATTTTCAGTGCTTTATCAATTGTGATATTCAGTTCGGTAGGAATCATCTTTGCAATCGTATCTACAAAGGCATAGGGCAGATCCATGACGCGTCCGACATCGCGGATGACTCCCCGGGCCGCCAGGGTTCCGAATGTGACGATCTGCACTACCCGGTCCTTGCCATATTTGCGTACCACATAGTCTATGACTTCCTGCCGTCTTTCATAACAAAAATCCACGTCAATATCGGGCATGGATACACGTTCCGGGTTCAGGAACCGCTCAAACAGAAGCTGGTAGCGGATGGGATCGATGTTGGTAATCTCCAGGCAGTAGGACACGATACTTCCGGCGGCAGAGCCCCGCCCCGGACCTACCGCGATTCCATGATCCTTCGCATACTTTATAAAGTCCCACACAATCAGAAAATAATCCACATATCCCATATTTTTTATGGTATTCAGTTCATATTCCAACCGTTCCCTCAGTTCCTGGGGCGGCTCGTCATAATGTCTCTCCAGGCCCTCGAAACACAGCTTATTCAGATATTCCCAGGAAGTCATGCCCTCCGGCACATCGTATTTCGGCAGCTTGGTTACGCCGAATTCGATCTCCACCTCACATCTGTCGGCGATCCGCTGTGTGTTCTCCAGCGCCTGCAGCGCATAGGGAAAGAGCTGCGCCATCTCCTCGGGGGATTTGACATAGTACTGTCCGCCCTCATAGCGCATCCGGTTCTCATCATCCAGCTTTTTCGCAGTCTGGATGCAGAGCAGGATATCATGGGGCTTCTCATCCTCCGCGAGAGTATAGTGAACGTCATTGGTGGCAGCAAGTTCGATATCCAGTTCCTCCGACATCTGCAGAAGCCTCTGGTTCACCAGCGCCTGATCCGGAATGCCGTGATCCTGGAGTTCCAGAAAATAGTTCCCTTTCCCGAAAATATCCTGATATTCCAGGGCGGACTTCTTCGCCTCCTCATACAGTCCTTTTGTCAGATACCGCTGTACTTCTCCGGCCAGGCAGGCGCTCAGGGCAATGATTCCCTCGTGGTATTCCCTAAGCAGCGCCTTATCCACCCTTGGCTTATAATAATAGCCTTCCACAAATCCCTTTGACACAATCTTCATCAGATTGGCATAACCTGTATTGTTCTCGGCCAGCAGGACCAGGTGGTAATACCTGTCCTCGCCGCCGTTTACTTCCCTGTCAAACCGGGAATTCGGGGCTACATACACCTCACAGCCGAGTATGGGCTTAATCCCCTGCTTCTTTGCCTCCCGGTAAAAATCTATCACACCGTACATCACACCGTGGTCCGTTATAGCCGCGCTGTTCATGCCCAGTTCTTTCACTCTTGCCACATATTCTTTTATCTTGTTCGAGCCATCCAGAAGACTATATTCTGTATGGACATGTAAATGTGCAAAATTCATTCTTCACCTCTTGCTTCTATCTGCATCCGTGCAGACCTTTCCACTGCCGCCGCGGTCGTCTCTGCCGACAGGCCTTCTTTTGCCGCGGAGCAGACCATCGGATCCCATCTGCTTCACAGAGTGAAAAAGGGCGGTCCCCTGTAAGAGAACTACCCTCATATGCTTCCTTTTTATGTTGATCCAGGACCGCCGGCGCCCTTGCCGGCTATCAGGGACTCACCCGTTACTGTTCGCACCCCCAGGGTGTGAATAGTAACACTCCCCTTGCGGTTCTTCTATACTCCACCGTTGATCATAAAATTGATCAGTCTGTCTGTATCTTCTTTTTCGTATGCAATGATCTCCAATTCAGGAATCTCGCCGTTTGAGAAGATGTTCGCCATGGATACATACTGGGATAACTTAGACTTCAGATTCAGTCTGTCCCCCTCGCCTGTTACTAATTCTACTCTTCCCTGGCATGCATCTACTACCTTAAAAAATGCCTCTATGTCCGTAATATTCTGTACTTTCATCTTTACAATCTCTCCTTTCATTCAACTACGTCTTACTGTTTCATTATAACTTATTTCAAAGGGATTGCAAGATTTTTTAACGAATTCTGATGCATTTTTCCAGAATCTCAATCTTACCTGCCTTTAAAAGACGTCCCACTGCACGCTTGAACGCTGCCTTGCTCATATTGAATTCCCGCTTAATCGTCTCCGGGTCTGCTTTGTCCGTAAACGGCAGTTCTCCATCATAGCTTTGGATCACCTTAAGAATGTACTGAGCATCTTTATCCATCTGCTCCGGAATCTTATCTTTTACGCTCAGATCCAGTTTGCCGTCCGCCTTCACGGAGGTCACCCTGGCTTCCACCGTCTGGCCCACCGTCAGACCGCCGAATACGTCTTTTCTTGGAATCAGCGCGGAATACTGCTGGTCCACCGCTACAAAAATTCCGAACTCATCACTGGTATCGTAGATAATGCCGCTTACCTTGTCATCCTTCTTATACGGAGAATCCGTCCGCAGCATATGATAGACTTTCATAGTGGCACAAAGCCTGCTGCTCTTATCGATGTAAAGGGTTACGAGGCATTGGTCACCCTTTTTTACCTTTGCCGTCTGTTCCTTAAAAGGCAGGAATAAGTCTTTTTCCAGCCCCCAGTCGAGAAAAGCTCCCATCTTCCCCACATCTGCCACTTCCAGTATCGCCAGCTTTCCCAGGGTCACCTTAGGTTCATGGGTGGTCGCAATCATCCGGTCGTCAGAATCGCGGTACAAAAACACTTCAACAGGGTCTCCTATCTCAATGTCCCGGGGCACCTGCTTCTTCGGGAGCAGCACCCGCTCCTCATCGCTTCCGAGATACACTCCGAACTCTACTTTCTTTACAACCGTCAGAACCTGTTTTTCCCCTAACTTCATTTCCTGTTCTCCTTCTATCTATATCGGGACATGATTGGTCGGCCTGCCCCTGTTTCTAACACTGATACTATGTTAGTATACCTTGTCTTTCCTGATTTAGCAAACATTTTCCCGATGTTCTTGACTATTGGCTGCAGGCTATTATAATAAGACACAATGACCCGCACTCTTTATTGTATATCATCATGAAAGGATCGATCCCATGGTTAAAAAAACAAATCTGCCTTCTACACGATACCATAGAGCGGTTAATCTGCTCTGCATTGCCGCAATGGCCGCTGTATTTCTCTATCTCATTATAAATTGGGATCACATCCCGGACCAGATTCCCGGACATTATAACGGTGCGGGTGAGATCGACCGCTGGGGAAATAAAAGCGAGCTGTGGTTCACTCCCATTCTTTCCGTCCTCATGTATCTCGGCATCTCTCTCTGTGAGCGCACGCCCGGCATCTGGAACACGGGCGTCGAGGTGACCAGAGAAAACAAGGTACGCATTTTCCGCATCATAAAAAATATGATTGTTACCATGAAACTTGTCATGGTGCTTACGTTTGTGTTCCTCTCCTTTTACTCTGCCCTAACAAAACCGCTTCCCGCCTGGTTCCTTCCCGCAGATATGATTTTGGTGTTCGGGCCCATGGCCTTTTTCCTGATACAGCTCTACCGGAAACGTTAAGACTGCGTGCTCTTTGACTTAAACTCGATCACCGCGTAAGGCTTCTCCTCCCTGTCACATAGCTCTACCACGGTCCGCTCGGCTTCAAAAGCGGCCTTTGGATAGATGGTGTCGCCATAGACTGCGGATTTTTTATAGTCCACCCTCAGCTGTCCGATCTTCATATCTTCCGGAAGGATTTCCAGCGCCATCTGAACATACTGGCAGTTATTGACATGCTCGTTGGTATCGATATGGTATTTGCGCACCGGAAAGGATGGCAGGTTTTTGCAGGATTCCGGCAGTTTTATCTTTCTGTCCTCATAGTGCATCTCCAGCGGCGGCTCCATACCGTAAGGCGCGATATCTTCCTCCCCCGGCCTTGCCGGCCGGCCCTTCTCTATATCCATGAATACCCATACGGAGTTGGCGCAGGCAGTCATATTTCCCTGTTCATCCTTCATGACAAAGTTACGGTTCCCGTATAGTCCCTTGAACCCGGTGGCAAATGTGCCTACCGTAATCTGCTCTCCCATTTTCGGAAAGCGGTCGATCACCACCTGCCAGTAGGAAAGGAGCCATGCCTTTTTTCTCTCTCTCAGGACCTCGAGGCCCACGCCGATGTCTTCCGACTGAAAGGTGCTGCAGTCCTGAAAATAGTTGATAAGCGCCGGAAGTGTCATGGTTCCCTGGTGGTCGATTTCGCTGTATCTTACTCTGCTGTCAAATGAGTACATTTATAATACCTTCTTTCTTATCCTGTCATTTCACTGTTCGTGTTTCTTAATCATTTTTGCTGGATTTAAAGCTATGTTCCATTGTGATCACGCACCGGTAACGGTGATCCGTCTCCCTCAGCCTTGCCGCCAGTTTTGCCTGCAGCTCCCGCCGCTTTTTTTCATGGTAAGAGATAGGCACTACCATATCGAAGATCAGATTGATCTGCTCTTTTCCCTCGACCACGCGGAAATCATGGATACTGCAACTGCTGTCCAGCCCTTTCAACGCCCCGTCCACCTGCATGCGTATTTTCATGACTTCTTCATTCTGCGTTTCGATCGGATCCATATGGACAACCAGGAAGATACCCAGTTCTTCTATGGCATCTCTCTCGATCCGGTCAATGATTTCGTGGGACTCTTCGATGCTGACATTGTTGGGGACTTCTGCATGGATCGATGCCATGCTCCGGTTTGGCCCGTAATTATGTACGATTAGGTCATGCGTCCCCTCAATGCCCTCATAGTTTTCTACAAATTTTCGAATCTTATCATACAGCTCCGGGTCTACCCCCTCGCCGATCAGCGGCTCCAGTGTGTCTTTGGCAATTCCTACGCCCGCCCACATGACCACGAGAGCTACGCCTACTCCAACAAAGCCGTCTATATTAATGCCGGTCACTTTGAAAAATACCAGAGAAAGGATCGTTGCTCCAGTTGTGATGACGTCTCCCATAGAGTCCGTAAATACGGCCATCATTACTTTTGAGTCAATTTTCCGTCCCAGTTTCCGGTTAAAAATGCCCAGCCACAGCTTGACGCCGATAGACAACAGCAGAATGATCACGGACAGGAGCTGAAAGTTAAGTTCCTCCGGCATTCTGATTTTAGCCAGAGAATCCTTCAGAAATGTGAATCCAACTTCCAATACCAGAAAGGCTACGACAAGAGCCGCTATGTACTCCACTCTGCCGTGGCCGAACGGGTGATCCTCATCAGCAGGTTTCCCTGCCATTTTTACTCCGACAAAGCTGATCACCGACGATCCTGCGTCGGAAAGGTTGTTGAACGCGTCCGCTGTTACGGAAACGCTGTGAAGAACGATTCCGACAACAAATTTTACAATGAACAGAAATACATTACAAAAGATGCCCACGATACTGGCTAATACGCCATAAGCTGTACGCACGGACACCTTTTCTACTTTTTCATAATCTTTTACAAAATGTTTTACTAAAAATTCAGTCATGTTCCCTCCGCCTGGATCTCCGGAGATTCCGCCTGCACATTCGGGCTCTGTGCCGTCCCTGTGACGCCGGCCGTTCTGTTATTTAAAACGCTCCAGGAAATACCATTTTATCTTAAAGTCTGATTGTGCCGTCACCTGGGAGTATTCGTCCTCTGTCAGCACGCTCTTCAATTCCTCTTTACCTTCTTCCGGCACAACTGCATTTGTGGCATCCGTAAAGCACAAATTCGGGTACAGTACGCACCACCAGTTATGTCCTTTTGCTGCGCCGATCTCAATTCTTAACGCTTCATAATTCCCCGCCGGAAACGTCACATCCCCGTATGTCTTATCCGGGAAATAACAGGTCGTCACCGCGGCGCTGACGGGATAGTCTTTGTTTTGCGCCAAGATCGTCTGTCTGGCAGTCTCTTCCAGTTCATCCGTATGCCTGCGCATCCATTCTTTTGTTTCGTCCACATTCATCCCTTCCGGCATTGCGGCTTTCAGGTAGGCCAGAACCTGTTCCTTGACATCCATTTTCAGGGCCTGGTCTTCCTCACTGTCGCTGTTTGCAAGAATGTGAAACCGCAGAACCTCCTGAGCCAGATGTTCCTGCGTCTTGGCCTGAGCGGTCAGCTGCACACGCCAGACGGCAAACCCCGTAATCAGAGTCGCGATGATGACCGCGAGCATTAAAATAATTCTGTTTGTCTGTCTTTCTATGTGAAATGTACGATCCATATGTAACTCCTTCCATGTTTCAGATGTGTCAGATCTGTTTGATAAAAGGAGTATTGACAGAAATCTCAGAATTATACAACAATGGAACTGTCGGGAAATGAAATCTATATACAAGATATTTTTGCAGGCTATGCGGCCAAACAGCAATATATAGTATATATAATTTGTTGTCCGACACCGCCACTGTTTTTATACTTATTTATGACGCAGTATATCGGTCACCGCCGCCACCTGGTTATCGATATGCTGGCTTGTGATTTTCGCAGCATTATCTCTTTCCCCATTCTCTATGGCCCGGATAATGTCCTGATGCTCCGCCAGAAGCTTAGGGTGGCATTCTTTTTGCTTCAGGTACTCCACACGGTACCGATACATCTGTTCACGCAGGTTGTTCAGTAGCTGGATCAGCCTTGTATTATCTGTGGCAATATAGATCACGTCATGAAACGCTACGTCTGCCTCGGCAATCTGGGTGATATCATCGCTGTCCAGGACGGCTTCGAATTCCTTCGCAGACTTTTTCAGATTCCGGATTCCCTCTTTGTCTATCCGGTCGCAGGCCAGCTGTACCGCCAGCTCTTCCAGGGCCCCTCTTACTTCCAAGACATCTCGCAGGTTCTTCTCCGTGATTTCTGCAACTTCGGCACCCTTGCGCGGGATCATCAGTACAAGGCCTTCCAGCTCCAGCTTACGGATTGCCTCACGGATCGGTGTACGGCTTACGCCCAGCTTATTCGCAAGCTGGATCTCCATCAGACGCTCTCCCGGCTTTAGCTCGCCCCGCAGAATGGCTTGTCTCAGCGTGTTGAACACCACATCCCGCAAAGGCAGGTATTCGTTCATAGTCACTTCAAATTTAGGCTCCATATTCTATCCTCCTCGCACCGTGTATGTTCGTCACATACACCTGCTTTGCCAGTGCTTTTTCTCTGATCTTATCCTGCGCTTTTCTGGCCTGCGCCTTGTTCTCAAACAGGCCGAATACGGTCGGGCCGCTGCCGCTCATCATCGCGTTGAGCGCTCCCGCCGCTTTCATTTCATTCTTGATATCTTCAATGACCGGATACATGGGGATCGTCACATCCTCCAGCACATTTCCCATGGCAGCTGCGATGTCCGGAAGGCTTCCTTGTTCTAAACCGGCTATCAGGGCTTCGATATCCGGATGTTTTAGGATCTCTTTTGCATCCAGCGCCTCGTACACGACCTTGGTGGATACACTAATCGCCGGCTTGGCAACAAGAACCGTGCATCTCGGCATGGCAGGCAGCACCGTGAGTTCTTCCCCGATCCCCTCTGCCAGTACGGTGCCGCGCATGATGCAGTAGGGCACATCCGCTCCCAGCTTCACGCCTCTTTCCATCAGGTCTTTTTGGGACAGGCCCAGGCCAAACATCCGGTTCATTCCAAAAAGCACGGCGGCGGCGTTGGAACTGCCGCCCGCCATACCTGCTGCCACCGGTATATGTTTATCCAGCGTAATAATAACACCTTCCTGAATTGCAAACTCCCTGATCATCATAGCCGCTGCTTTGTATGCAATATTATTCTCATCCGTGGGAAGAAAATACAGATTCGTCCTGACCTCGATCCCCTTCTTTTCCGTCCGCTCTATTTTCACATCGTCATACAGATATATTGACTGCATCACCATGCGTACATCGTGGTATCCATTCGCCCTTCTCCCCAGTACGTCCAGTCCCAGATTGATTTTGGCAAGCGCCTTTAATGCGATCTGTTTCATCCTGTGTCCTCCAAATTGTATCTTGTATACATTATACCTACAGTATACTCATATTTTCTTTAAAAATCAACAATTTGTCACCCGGTTTTATGGTATCTGATTCCAATTCATTGATTTCCTTGATACCGTCTATGGTGGTCATATAATTCTTTGCAAGCGTCCAGAGCTCATCTCCGTCTTTTACAATGTAGCCTACGATTCCCGGCCGTTTTTCCATCTCTTCCATCGAAACCGGGGACAGCTCCACATCCGTAATTACCTGCATGGGAACGGGCTTGCGCATAAATGTATCAAAGGCAAGCACAGCCTTCACCTCTACCGCCTCACTTCCTGCCAGATTGACGGAAAGCTGCTCTACATGATAGGAGATGTTATAGCGCACATCTTCCGTCATTCCCGGGCATTCCAACAGATAGGAGAAGGGCACCATTCCCTGCCAGCCCCCAAACGGCATTGCATCATCCGCTTTCAGATAAAGGAAGGAAATGTGCAGAATGCCTTCGATCTGGATTCCTTCCTCTACCAGCTCCATGTGTTCGATCTGCACGCTGCCGTCGCTGTGGCAGATCTGCAGCACGTCGTCTTTTAGCTCCGGAAGGGATAGACGCTCCGCTACTTTACATTTCGAATAATTCTGTACAAGGAGTTCTTCATAGACCGCCTCTCTCGTCTCAAATCCGCAGTTTTGCTCCAGGGAGTACATATCCTCCAGAAGTTCGATTTCTTCCTCCTGATAAATGTTCATCCTCAAATTCAGAGTCCCCTCTATCCCAAGAATGCGCATTTCCCCATCCTCATCCATGCGGACATCCATCAGGGTATCCTCCAGGCTGTTGTGGACATAATAGTACATGCCTTCCTCCACGCCGCCGCATTCGATCCTGCCTTCATACGGGACGCTCTGTTCCAGCCAGTCTGCCTTCCCATCCTCAGACAGATACATGCAGAACACCAGGAGTTCCCCTTTCAGCTGCATCTCATCCTGACCCAGGCGGATCTCCAGCTTCCTGCTGCTGACGTCCGTCAAAAGCAGCTGCCCGACGCTTTCCTTTGTTCCAGGAAGCGTAATTTCTTCCTTGATCCGGTAGGTGTCCTTTTTGGTGGTATGAAGCTCCAGGAGGTTTACATTTTTCATTTTTTTGTAAATCGGAACCGGGCTGTCGATATCCACTGTGGTTTCTTCGTCCTCCAGCTTTTCCCGGCCAATCTCCATCTCTACCATTGCACGGATACTCAGTTTTCTGGAATGTACCAGAGATACCGTGAATTCCACGCGGATATTCTGTATAAAATAGCTTTCCATTTCTCCGCCATCCGTATACACCATCTCTTCAAATGGAATCTTGCCTTCTAATACCGCGGGCTGCGGATCTCCAGTTGCAGTGACATATAGTATCTGAAAATACAATTTGCCCGAAATCCTTATGTAATTCTCAACCAGCTTAATATCCTCAATTTTAACCGTGCCGCTTCCCTGGATAATCTGCTGTACATCCTCCTTCGCATCGGGGACATTGTAATCCTCATCCAGATAAAACTGGTCAAAAGTCCGTTTTCCCTCCTGTGTGTAGTGCACCTGTTTCTTAATCAGTTCCATATACATCCTCCTCTAATCAAAAATCACATTTTTTTCAATATATTCCAGTTTGACTACCACATAGGGATAGGTAGTTACCTCTTCTGTTTTCTCTCCCTTTTCCGGCCCCAGCAGATTCGTATGTATATAAATGGCATTTTCTGTCTCATAAAGTCCCGTCACTTCTACGCTGTACCCGCTTTTGGGCTGCGGCCCGTATCCTTCCGCAATATACAGATACCCCTGGTCTGCGTATGTCAGCTTAAATGGCAGGTCCCTGTTTTCCAGAATCGCCGTCTTCAGTTCATTTGGCACTTTCTCCTTATCCATAACGGTAAAATCCAGGTCCCGCAGCTTTTCCGTCTTTTGTGGGCGCGATATGCATCCCGTAAGCATCAGCACAAGCAAAAATCCCGCCAGATACATCATTTTTCTCTTCATATCCAATCCCCGCGGTATATTCTCTCTATTATCATATTATTCAAGTGTCCTGAATATTCTCTTTCTGCTGGATTCTGTGCCAAATGCTTTTTTGGGGGAAGGTTGGCTTATGGGGAGGCATTTTTACGAGGGCGGTGTATTGATTCGTTTGGTGGGATTTGTCATCTGTATAGATTTATTGATAAACTGTATGTTATTTGACCGAAGTATGGATAGTAATAAACTAGTATTAGACAATTACTAGTTACTGTTCTCTGGGACTTATACCATACTGTACGGCTCATAAGCCGTGAATAATGTTCAAACTAATTTTCTACAGAATTATATTCTGTACATTACTTGTTTTTTGAAGCGGCTTTTTGTATAATTGGAGGGTATGGTATTCTGGATTCGGTACGTGTTAACACCGGTTTGAGAAATACATAGACAAGAACAGAAAAGAGGGTATTTCCTGATGTTTAGATTTATTTGTATTGTAATCTTCCTGGTTACATTTTTAATTCTTTCCATTCCGATCTTCTTCGTGGAATGGGTGATCGGCAAATTCAACCGCGAAAAAAGGGACTACAGCTCTCTTCGGCTCGTGCAGTGGGCATTTAAAGTTATCTTAAAAATGACGAGCGTCCGCGCCACCGTCATCGGGGAGGAGAATGTTCCCGACGAACCGGTGCTTTTCATCGGCAACCACCGCAGTTTTTTTGATATTCTGCTGACCTACTCCCGCTGTAAAAGGCTGACCGGATACGTTGCCAAGAAAGAGATGGAGCACATTCCGCTGCTTTCCACATGGATGCGCTATCTGTACTGCCTCTTCCTGGACCGCGAAAATCCAAAAGAGGGGTTAAAGACCATTCTACAGGCTATCGACTACATAAAAAAGGGGATTTCCATCTGTATCTTCCCAGAGGGAACGCGCAACAATGGGGAAGAACTAAGTATGCTCCCATTTAAAGACGGCGCCTTTAAGATCGCTACGAAAACAAACTGTGCTATTGTACCAGTATCCATGAATAATACATGTGCCATTTTCGAGAAACAATTTCCCAGGATTCGCAAAGTCCATGTCGTGATCGAATACGGAAAACCAATCTATCCAGATCAGCTGGAAAAAGAAGATAAAAAACATATTGGGAATTACGTACAGAACATCATACAGGAAACAATTATTAAGAATGCAGAGATCGTGTCATAATCGTTTGAATGAAATTAGAGGTGCTGTCGTCAACAGCACCTCATTATTTTCAGAGAGACTTCGGAGGGGTCTGACCCTTTTGCAAAGGGGTCAGACCCCTCTGCGGATTTTTTCGAAATAGGCAAACATTCCTTCTGCTATGACCGGGTCTATCACCGGCAGCCCCGTTGCTTCTTCCAGCTCTTTTGCCACGCCTATGGTGCCAAGGCCTGTGCACGCCAGCGCTATAACCTGGGCGCCCTGCTCTTTCAGCTCTATTCCTTTTTTGATGGTATTCTCCCGTCCTTCCGGCGTCATCAAATCCAGCGTGCTGTCGACTCCGTCCGGCTTACCAAGTATCATCTTTCCAGCCAGCATCCTCTCATAAGCCTTGGGTGCATAGTCGGTGATGCCCAGCACGCCTACTTTATCGCCATATTTTAACGCCAGGGCCACCGTAGTCTCGCCTCCGCCGGTAACCGGGATTCCTGGGATCGCCTCTCTGATTTCTTCAACGCCCGGATCGTCTGCACAGCTGACGATAAACATATCCACGTCTGTAAATGTTTTCGCTGTCTCTACAATTTTTGGAATGGCCAGTTCACATAATTCGTCGTTATGTATTCCCTCGTATTGATCCGGAATGCATTTTGTCTCTACATCAATACCAGGGAAATTTTCCATAATTACTTTGCCGTGTGCCTGCAGCACGTCCTGGTCTTCTGTCGTCAGGACGCGTATTAATCCTACCTTAAACCTTCCCATGCTTCTTCCTCCTCAAAAAGCGGGCGTGCATCAGACCGGTTCTTTCCGCCTTCAGCGCTCCCGCCAGACTTATCCTTCCCGCAGCTTTTCTTAAAGTGTGTTTGTAAATTTGCCCTCCTTTATCACCTGAACATCATCCAGATAAAGGGTGGGTTTCAATATGATTCCATCCATATGGCACTCTGCCTTATTCATTCCCCCGAATGAAGTGTTTGTTCCAAATGCAATATGAACCGTTCCGTATACCTTTTCGTCTTCCAGAATAATACCATTCAAAATGGCTGCCTCGTTGGTTCCGATCCCCAGTTCACAGAGAGTTCCGTTGGTTTCATTTTTGAGCAGTACCTCCAGGTTTTCACTTTTCTCCCCTGTAACAGACCGCAGTTTTCCGTCCGTGATTACCATATGAAGCGGGGCATCCAGCCTGCCAATGCCAACCATAGAACCGTCAATTATCATTTCTCCGTCAGAACCGTCCTCCAGCGGTGCAATATACGCCTCACCTGATGGAAGATTCCCGCATTTTCCAGGCGCTTTATAGACACCGGGGCTTGGCACTCCATCACGGCCTTTCAATGAAATTGTCAAAACCTTTCCGTCTTTTTCTATGCGGGCCGTGTCAGCCCTGGTCAGCATTGCAGTGATCTTATCCGTCAGTTTTTCAACCTTCGTATAATCTGCAGTCATCGCTCCCTTGCTGAACATCTCTTTCGTGATACCAGGCATCGTCGCGATTCTTGTGCCCGCTGCCGCCGCCTGAATCCGGGCGTTGGTGTGCGTCAGTGATTTCGCCGTCGGTGCTATCACGATATCGGCGCCTTTCATTGCTTCCGCTACTGCTTTGGGCGGCTCCTCCCCGCTTAGTTCCCTCTCCTTCATGACCAGCATCATGGCCTCGCATCCCAGATTCTTGGATGCCTCGTAAAGCGCTTCCCCGATTTCGCTCCGGCTGTCATCCGTCACAACTAAAACAGCCTCCCCGGCTTTTGCATCCAGACAAGATATCAGGACGCCCTCCGCTATTTTTACTAATTCACTCATTTCTTCTCTGTCTCCCTGTCTTCTGATTTATTCCGCAGCATCAGTCAGTTCAGATACCACACGCGCCAGGAGTGTCCTCGGCAGAACTACCATCTTTTTCGTCTTCCTGGCAAACATCTCTTTCATTTCCTGAGTATACCCGATACAGTCCAGAACTATGAGATCAGCATCCATATCTTTTACTTCATCGGCGGCCTTTTCCAAAGTCTCCCAATCGCCGTACGGTGAAGCCGCTACAGCTTTCACTTCTTTCACATAGTGTCTCCACTTCTCCTCCGTCTGCTCAATCTGAAGCGGAGACGGCGTCATACAGATAATACTGGATTTTTTGCTCATCAGAGGAACAAGCCTGTCCAGAACCTCGCAAGGATAAATTACAGGTATACTTTTTGTTGTAAGAGTCTCCGGGAAACTGCCGGTGCAAAACATCATAATCAGACGGCAGCCCTCTTCCTCCATCTTATTCATTGCCTCCTGAAGCCTCGGTAGAATATGGCGTTCTGCAAACGTCACAGAACTCCCGTCATTCAGCCGGGACACCAGTACATAGTCTCCCTCCCCGGGAGCAAACTCAGCAATGTCTTCCTTCGTAAGGCCATCCAGTCCGCCCGCCTGTATCAGCTCAGCTTTTCCGTCAAATATATCCATAATATCGACAGTCACATCCACCCTGGGGGCCTGTCCTATCGTAACCGCACCTATCTTCATCCAGTGCACCTCCTGCATTATATAATAACTTCGCATCTAAATTTTAAGAATATTCTGAAAATGGACTGCAAAGGGGTCAGACCCCTTTTTACTCTGCTCCCAGCGTCTGCAGATGTTTCATCGGTCCATAAAGTTTTTGGATCCGTGCATACTCTTCCTCGTCATAGAATTTGCATTGTCCGCGGCCAAATGCCTTTGCCGCCTCCAGCATGAATCTCGCCGCTTCTTCTACGTCTGACGCATGGCTTGCCCCGGTCGCGCATCCCGGCACCATGGTCTCCGCGGTGATTGCGACTCCTACTACAGGAGCATTTGTTGCGGTACATGGCTGGAGTACGCTGTTCAGGTGGTGCAGATCATTGCCGTAAGGCGTGATGTCCTGGGTTGCCAGGGGAAATACATATGGCAGCCTGCCGGTTGTGATCTGCATCAGGTCCAGCAGATCCTCGGATGTGCGGAGAATATACCCTTCTTTTACGGTTGGTGAGATTGCGAATCCTCTTGTATTGATGACGCGGTTGCCTTTTGTTGTGTCTACTGACAGGATGGCGTCCAGCTCGTCGGATACTTCTTCTCTGTTTACCTGGGACATTTCAACTGGTGAACCCATAAAAGGCACGGGATCATGCGGTGCAGTCGGCGCGTTCGGACAGATATGGGTGGAAATAAATACATCCCCGTCCAACACATCCCCTTTGTTCTGCATATCCAGAAGTTTAGCCGCAAGGGCAACTGCTGCAAGGGCACCGTCTCCATCCGATACAAAGCCGATGCGCTCCGGACGTGCTCCAATCCCGCCCAGCCGGCCAAGAAGACCAATCGTCGGCGCACTGCCGCCCTTTATCTTGCCATTGCTTCCTGGGATTCTGACCTTCAGCATATCCGTAGTCCCCTTGGGTCCCTTCAGCTCATATACGGTGATGTCCGCATCAGGCTGTATTGTGCGCAGATACTCCTCAACTTTCTTCCCCGTCACATAAGCACTGTCCAGTACCTCGTAGGCATCGATAATTTGTTTCATTAACATAAATTTGTCCTCCTTATAATATGAATTCTTACTTCTCTGCCGCTATGCTGCCCTAGTATAAGTCAATCTAAACACCTTACTGTTTTACTGGCCTGATTTTCCGATAACACAGATACAAAAGCCTCAGCGTAGCCCCACTACGCCAGCGTTTTTACATCTGCACTCTTGGAAAATCATTTTCACCGAACCAGCAAGGCGATTAGCTTGTCTTATACTAGATATGATACCAGGTTTTTCCCAATCACTTTTTCCGTTTCCCGCAGAAGTTCCGGCTCAAACATCGTAGGCGCGAGCTTCAGATTCTCCCGGTTGGCCGCAATCACATAAACGTCCAGACCAGTTTCCATCATGGCCGTTGTCACAGGCTCGCCGCTCACGGCATTGACCGTCATAATAAGATCCGGGAAGGTCGCCAGACGTTCCCCGTCTTTCTCCGCCGTCGCGTATTCATTCCAGAAAGTCAGTTCACATCCATCCACCGAGGCATACCCCACGTCAAAGCCTCCCGTGGTTTCTATCGAAAATGCATCTACCTTTCCCTTTGCCAGAATCCTTCCGCCCAGAAATCCGCACACATTTTCCACAGCTGCCTCCACCGAATGCTCCAAGCCCTCCAAAAATGCTTTACCTGTCTCAATTGCATGGCTGACACCGCCCAGCGCACAGTTTTCCCTGGCATAGGAAGCCTTCACCGGATTCCTCGCCACGGCCACAAGTCCGCCGGCCTCAATGGACGCCATACGCACCAGCCGGGACGTATGCTCAATCGTCCCTTCAAAATAACATTCCACGCGGCTGCCCGCCTCCGGATTGCCGCCCGCACATGCCTGTACGGTCCGATAGTCCGCCTGCTTGTGCAGATTCATGCTTCCCATCACGCCAGTAGGATGGGCACGGCCATTGCAGGGGGCATCGATTACAGGGAGCCCCAGTACCGCGGCCTGAAGCCAGCCATTAACAGTCGCCTCTCCACCCTGTTCATTTGTGATAATGCCGCCGACCGTAAAGTCACAATTCTTCTTTAAAATCTCCACCGTGCGGACCAGATCCTTTGCGGCCATATACTGCTCTGCAGCATTAGGCGCTCCCACAAGAGAAGCCGTCAGCAGAACAGCATCCTCATCCACGGCCTCAATGGGAAGCAGGCGCAGATCATCATAATCCACCGCAATCTCTGCGAACTTCCTCCCCTTTTTCGCATCTCCGCCGCCCCCGCCGCCTAAAATCGTTCCGCCGGCAAGCGCTGCATCCAAAAGTTCTTTTGTCAAACGAATTCCTTTTTTAACCATTCCCGCTGCTCCTTCATAAGATATAAGCCAATGCATACATCTCCTACATTGGCTCTTTCTATCAGTATAACACGTCAAACCGCTAAAGTCCTTATTCACCGGTACCGAATCTGCGTCTATCTTTTGTGCACAGTGCACAATCACATGTATTCTTTCACCCTGCAGGCAAACCCCAGTTCCTCCAGCTGTCCGGCATCACTCAGGTCACACCCCAAAACCTCCTCGATCTGGTTCAGGCGGTAAGACATCGTATTCCGGTGAAGATACAGCCTTTCCGCGGCTGTCTTGCGCGAGCCCCGGCATGCAGAAAGCATCTCCAGCGTCTCCGCCAGATGGCTCTCATGTTCCCGGTCATAGATCTCCAGGGCCGCCAGCTTTTCCTGTACAAATGCCCGCACTTCCCGCTGTTGTGCCATATGCATCACAATCTGCTCATATCTCAGCTTTTCCACCCAGAGGACATTTCCGGACAGCCCCTTTTTTTCCCGGATACGGAAAACATCTTTTACATCCTTATAAACCGCCCCCAGTTCCAGATAATCGTAAAACTGCTGCGATACCCCGGCTGCCACTCGGTACTTCAACATGCTGCAGATCTTTTCAACCATCGTTGAACAGAGGCTGTCCGCCTTTTCCTCCTCCACATCCTTCATAATACAGATGTACTGGTACTGGCGCACAATACCGGCCCCCCAGATACCTGCCCGCTCCATGGCCCCTTTCATCATCTGGTAAATGCTCTCCATATCTTTCTCCTGAGCGGCAGCCATACGCGGATTCTGCTCTGTCTGAATTAATATCATACGCAGCGGTGGGAACGGCCAGCTCAGAGAATTCACCCGCTGCTCCGCTTCCTCCGCCTGTGTAATTTTGCCGCTCTGCAGATCCAAAAATAACTTCCCGTTCATCTCCATCTGGCTGTAAGTGCCAATCCGGTACCGGCTGGACATCTCGAGCTGATTTCTCGCCTCCACGATCGCCGTCATAACCGGATACACAACCTCAATAAACCCGACGTCATTATTCAGGAAAAAAAGCGGAATCTCACACTCATCAGCCAGAGCCAGGGCTTCTTTAGGAAATTCATCGAAAAACCGCGTCTTGATCGCCAGCGCCGATGCATTGACCTCCCGCAGATCCCGGATCAGATTCAGCAGCGCCTTTTTGTCATTGCGGATCGCATATCCCGTTGTAATCACCAGGAGATTCTCCCTGAGCCAGGGTTTAATATCCGGCTGCTCCATCATATCGTAAAACTCCACAATCCGGTCCAGTCCCCCTCTGCCTGCGACAAGTGCGGCAAATCTGTCCTTCCATAATTCTTCTATATCACGCACTCTGATCTTCATCTGTACTCCTTAACCTTCTTTTGACAGGCAATTCCTAATCCCGCCCCGCAGCGTGTATAATAATTCATTGCTGCAAACTGAGACGGCATCTTACGCCAAGCTATTTATAAACACACTCTAAAACGCTGTATTCAAAAACAGCAGTGGCAGTGTCACCATGCAGAGCAGCGTTGTTACCACCACAGCTGCAGAAGCATAATCCTCATTTAGCTTGTACTGTCTGGCAAGCATACTGGAGGAAGTCATAGTGGGTGCCCCGGTAATCAACATCAGCAGGAGACTCTCCATCTGCGGCAGAAACCGAGATGCAATAACATACACAATCACCGGCACAACCACAAGCTTGCAAGCGGCCAGAAGCAGTACCGATCTATACCGCAATATACCGCCAAATTTCATAAAGCCGATACTGCACCCCAGGTAAATCAGCCCCCAACTGTAGCTCGTATCTCCCACAGCGGTTACAACATCCATCACCAGTGCCGGGACTGGAACAGAAAATGTGGTCAGCGCCAGACCAATGAAAATAGAAATAAAAATAGGTGTGGTGACTACCTTCTTGCAGATATTTTCCCGTCTCCCGCTGCGGCCGAGAAACAAAAGCAGGCCCAGTGTCCATACCACTGCCGTATCCACAACCGAGCAGATCGGTATATACTTGTCTCCTCCCGTCTCCTCAAACAGCGCCAAAATCAGGGGAATCACCAGAAACCCAAAATTACCGCCCACCATACAGCCGCAGAATACATTTCTCACGGTACCCGGCAGCTTAAATATCCGGCTCGCCAGAAGTCCCACACAGGCCAGCAACAAATATGCACCGATCTGCCATAACACAATCCGGCCATAGTAAAGCAGGGAAAATACTGTAGTGTGGTTCTCCCAGATCAGAGAGACAACCAAAGCCGGCAGCACGATCTTAATTAAAAACCCCGAAATAGAAGTCAGCGCTTCCCTTTTTACAACCCCTAACCTGGACGCCAAAAACCCGATCAAAACCAAGAGCAGGAATCCGCCCATTTTGGGCAGAACAATCCAGAAATACTCCATAGCAGCATAACTCTCTTTCCTCTTTAATATGTAAAACCTTCTTTAGAGTCCACTTTACTACATTCTACAGAGCGCTTCAATGATAAAAATTTACTTTTTCCGATTTATTGCTGAGACCTCTGATAGAGCCTTCAATTTTTCAATTGACACTCCCGGCGGGCAGCTGTCGCTATTCGAAAGAATATACCCCCTCCCTTTCATAATATTCACAAGTTCAGCCGCTTGGCTTACAACCTCCTTTGTTGACAATTGTAATAATTGAGTGGGTTCTATTCCTCCGACAATAGAAATATGTTCCGGTAATATATTTTGAACTCTTTGCATTTCAACATTTCCTGTTGGGGCCGGCGTAACTGATTCTAAGACATCTATTTTGGAGTGAGCAATATCCTCCAATAAAGCATTCAATTCCCCACAGGCATGTTGAATATATTTTTTATCCTTTTGGTGCAATATATCGCACCACATATTTATCTCCGGCAATATATAATCTCTATAGAATTGAGGTGAAATATTTGTGGTAGATGTATCCTCCCATGAAAGGAAAAACTGGGAGGAGGACCCGGCTGCAATTTCTGCGGCATCTCTTGATACTCTATACATTGAGGTTAACGTTTCCTGCACAACTTCCGGAAAATCTACTAAGGAATATACGATAGACTCCGTTCCTGCCCAATGTTCTATGAGTGATTGAAAGGAAGACTTCAATTCAGGACAAATAATGGGTAATAGTAAACCTCTTTCCCCCAGCTTTTCTGCCTCCCGCTCAAATTTTTCATAATTAGCTTTAAGACAGGTGGAATCCATAATATACTTCAAAAGCAAAAAGTCCTTTTCTTCCTTTATAGGATGATCCACTAAAAACCACGTATTCCCTTCATTTACAAAACGATATCCAAATGTCAAATCACCTTTTGATGTATGATATGTAACCTGTTTCTCTTTGCCACACACTTTTGTTCTTATTTCACAATCCTCTATATGCCTGTCAAATAATAAAATATTTTCGCTGTTTTTACCGTAAAGGGGATAATATCCCCTAAATAGTGGATCTGCCCCTATACTTTCTAAAAATTCAAGCTGGCCTTTCTTTGTCAGCTTATCGTCCTGGGATTCCCACCAATATGCCAAAAATGGGGAATATGGGATTCTGTCACACTTTTTTCCTAAAAGAGCATTTATAATGCGTTCTCTGCTTGTCATTTTCTCACCTTAATCTTTCGTTGTAAATGTTTCAATCATATATAAAATATTTCCGGATGCACCTACCCTTTTACCGCGCCGGCTATCATACCGGATACAATGTATTTCTGTCCGGCTAAATAAACCAGAATTACCGGAAGGCTTGTCAACAGGATGTCTGCACATACCAAGTTCCACTCCTTGAAATACATGCCAAAAAAATTATATATAGACAGCGTCATCGGCCATTTATCAGAGCTGCTTAAAAAATACAGCGGTGATACAAATTCATTCCATGTATTTAAAAATGTAAGGACAATTACTGTTGCCAAAGCCGGTTTTAACAATGGTAAAATAATTGATATAAAAAGCCGTGTTGATCCGCAGCCGTCTATGACTGCCGCTTCATCCAGTTCTCTGGGGATTCTTGCTACGAATCCATGTATTAGGAAAACAGAGAATGGCAGCTGCATAGCCGCATACAATAGAATAATCCCTAATCTTGTATTGTTAATATGTAAAAACATCATAACTTTTGTCAAAGCAACGTAATTAATTGGCATCGTAATTCCTAACACAAGATACATATAGATTACTCTGTAAAACTTTGACCCATTTCTGGAGAGAACATAGGCCGCCATTGCTGCCAGTAATACACAGACTGCTACACTGCACACAGAATAAAGAATGCTGTTCGCAAAAGAGGCCCCTAATTTCCCTTTTTCAATTACATTCAAAAAGTTGCTCCACTCGATTGACCCCGGAAGTTTCAAATTCATGTCCGATGCTGCATTGCTGTTTTTGAGAGAATTAAAAAGAATTAGTAAAAGCGGAATCATACATACTGCAGAAATAGCCCAGGCAATAACGTTTGTAAGAATCGCACTTAGTTTTTTTTTCATCCGCATTATTCCTGCACCTCATTTCTTGTCATCACTCGAATCATAAAATATCCAATCACGACCATAAAAACAAACATCACAGACGACAACGCAGTCCCAATTGCATATTGTCCCGTGCCAAAACGTTTAAATACTTCCGTATACAGCACCTCCGTAGTCGCCTTGCCAGGCCCGCCATTCGTCAGTGCATAAACCATGTCAAAAACTTTTAATCCATAGATTACATTCAACACTGTCGTTGTCGTCAGGGTAGGCAAAAGCAACGGAAACGTAATATAACGGAATTTTTGCCATCCGTTTGCTCCATCAATGCTTGCCGCTTCATAGTATTCAGCCGAAATGGAAAGTAAACCTGCCACCAAAATTGTCATAATATAACCAGTTCCCCGCCAGATATCAACTGCCATTACCGAAGGAAATGCCCAATCCACAGAAGTCAGCCATTGCATTGCCAGAGAGTCCAGGCCAATCATCCGGAGAAAATGATTCAAAATACCGTTCGCAGGATCTAATATAGATGAGAAAATCATACCAAGAATCAATGTTGACAATACAGAAGGCATAAACATAATCCCTCTGTGAAAATTCAATAGTTTTACCGCTTTTGTCATTAGAACGGCCAGCGCTAAACCAAATACATTTTTAAAAATAGTTGTCACAAACGTAAACTCTAATGTATTTCCTAATATTTTCATGTAATTCTCATCTTTTGAAAAGATAACCTTAAAATTGTCCAGCCCCACAAAATTTAATTTATCAGAATAAGCCGACCAATCTGTAAATGAATATCCAATACCTATGATTCCGGGTATCACAAATAATACGGAGTATATTAGAATTGCGCCTATCGCGAATCGTATTGGATAAAGTTTTTTCTTATTCATATCTTTATACCTCGCCCTTTAAATATAGGCTGGTAATAAATTACCAGCCTTTTTAAAACTTATTTCCAAGCTTCATCGTTCGCTGCCGCCGCCTGCTCGCTTCTCATTTTATCAATATTTTTTAGTAATTCCTCCGGTGTTACTTCTCCAAGAAACATTGCCGATAAGTCTGCTCCGATTTGATTCCACTGTGGATTTACATATTTGACCGCCACCTGATATACGGTATCTTCTTCAGAATATCTGTCATGAAACTCCTGAACACTGTCTAAATATCCGGAGGGCGCATTTTTAAATGGCAGTTTATTGAATCTGGCCACCTCTTCTGTCATAAAAGCCAAGCTTTCTTCTCTTGCCATAAACTCAAGGTATTGTTTTGCTTCTTCCTGATGTTTGGATCCTGAATAAACAAATCTTGTAGGACCAACCGGACTCACATTCAATTTTTGATTGTCTGCTAGAGGCATTACAAAATATCCGATATCCTCAGCGTCAAATTCAGCATCCGCCGCATTCACTTCCTGTCCAAGTCCCTGCTGGGCAATTGTCATCGCATATTCTCCCGATGCGATATTTTTTGCCGTATCTACATATGCATTAGACATATAATTCTGTCCCCAGTAGCCTTTGTCTATCATATCTTTCATTTGTTCTAATATGGTCACCATGGTTTGATTTCCTTCAAACTTTGCTTCATTTGCATTCAGCTTTTCTGCAAGTCCAGGCTCGGCAGTCTCAGCCGCAATAGCGCATTCCGGGAACCATAATGTGTGATGCCATCCATCCGATACGCATTCATAGATTGGCGTAATACCGGCATCTAAGATCTTCTTGCATACCGCATCAAAGCTTGCATAATCCGTAGGAATTTCAAGATCCAGTTCCTTAAAAATATTCTTGTTATAGGCTACTGCCCAAACATTTGACAAGTCATTCATTGGCTGTCCATACAATTTACCATCTGCAGAGATTTCTGCCGCAACCAGCTCATCAACATTTCCTGCCCATGATTCTCCACTTAAATCAACACCATTTTTCGCAATATTTAATTGTGTCTGAATATCAAATTTCCCACCTTGGGATCCAAAGATATCCGTACATTCTCCTGTATTGAGCTTAGTCATTAGAAGGCTTGTATACTGATCAGCCGGAACAATTTGATAATCCACCTTTATGCCTGTCTCTTCCGTAAATTTTTTGCCAAGCTCAACTTCTGCATCCTGCACCCAGTCCTGGCTGGCCATAAACGTCAGCGTTACATCTTTTGAGTCCTCCTCTTTTACTTCCTTCGACTTTTCACTTCCGCATCCTGCCATGCCTGCCAGCATTGATACTGTGATTCCCAGTGCCAACATTTTTTTTACTGCTTTCATTCGTATTTCCTCCTCACTTTCCCATCCCATATCTGAGATTTTCTTTCATGTTTTTATTATAGACATTGCGTTTCCTTTCGTGAATGTAAATATCCTCCCTTACACATGTTATTTTTTTACCTCTTTACAAATTGATTTTCTTTTTCTCTCCTTTATAAACCACTTGAACTTCCGTTACTTTTTCACTTGAAATCAAACGAATATGAAATCTCTCCCGCACTCTCATACTGCCTTCTGCATTTGCCAAATACAAGCTCTTCTCGTTATTTCGGTATTCCAGCCGCACGAGGCAGTACTCACCTATTTCATATGCATAACCGTCTCCTGCATCAAAATACATAGAAAAATTTCCATCCGCTCCATCATATACCTCTATTACGTTACATTTCCCTTGTCTCTCATCGGCATAGTCAATATCTCCGGATAGCGGTATGATCGCGCCGGCATGGACGAAAAGAGGAATTTTATCAATTGGAGTCTCACAGTTCACGCATTGCCCTCCCTCATATTTTTCTTTTGTCCAATAGTTATACCATACTGTCCCTTGCGGCAGATATACTTCTTTTTCTTTCCTTGGACAATCACATGCCTTACCGCCCGTCTCATAATACATAGGCCGAGTTACCGGGGAAACCAGGAATGCATCTCCAAACATGTAACTGTCCTGAATATCCCACACTCTTTTATCCTGCTTAAAATCAAAAAGCAGGCTCCTCATAATTGTTTTGTGTTCTCTTGTCACTGCTGCAGCAGATGAGTAAATGTACGGAAGCAGGCGATAACGTAGTCTGATAAATTTTAGAATTGCATCGTAAAATATGGTCCCTCTTTGGCCAAAATTCCAGGGCTCCCTTGGAGTATCCGTCCCGTGAGAACGGAATATCGGGAGAAATGTAGCATATTCAAGCCATCTGGTATAAAGCTCACAATATGCCGCGTCTTTCACACCGTCATTGTAATCGCCGTCCCAAAACCAGAGTGGATTTGGATCTCCCGCCATATTACATCCACGGTTTTCCCACTTATCCCGTACTGTGAAGAATCCGCCAATATCCAGCGTCCAATAGGGCATTCCTGTCATGCACATGTTCAGCCCTTCAGCAATCTGAATTTTCATTGTAGACCACTTGGCGGTGATATCACCTGACCACGGAATAATACCGTATTTTTGTCCGGAAATATAAGTCGACCTGCTGAGATTGACTACTCGTTTTGACGGGCACTGTAATCTCCAGTGTTCATAAATCCCCTTTCCATGCCAAAGCCCATAGCTGTTCACTTGGTTCCATGGAGCCGAATTATGTGCCTCCTTCATAATGATCTCAAAACGTTCCTTCTCGGATCTTTTTACCGCACCGCACCAGTCGGATGCTGTGAAAGGCTCTGAATTGTCACACCACCATGCGTCAATCCCGGCCCGGAACCACTCTTCACTGCATTGTTTCCAGTAAATATCCCTGGCCTTCTCCTTATACGCATCATATAAATTAGAGTTCGGAAGCAGCATTCCATTTTTTTCAAATTCTGAATGATTCTCTGTCCCTGCATCCATATTTGGCCATACAGACACCATCAGCTTAATATGCATGTCATGAAGCTGACTCACCATCCTGGGCAGATCAGGGTATCTATGTTTATCTACCGTCTTCTGCCCCCATTTTTTATCTTCCCAGGTGCACCAATCCTGAACCAGGCAGTCTATCGGAATGTCTTCCCTGCGGAAACGCTCCCCCGTCTCAAGTAATTCTTTCTGAGAACTGTACTTTTCTTTTGACTGCATATATCCAAACGCCCATCGTGGCAGCATGGATGCGCGTCCCGTAAGTTCTCTCAGATGATAGATGATTTCGTCAAAATCATCTCCTAAAATTACATAGTAAGACAGTTGTTCTTCTGCATAAATCAGGAAGGTCATCAATGTGTCCTTACTTTCAAATACCAGGCTGCTCTCCGTATCTATTAAAATTCCATAGTTGTCTGTAGACATCAAAAAAGGAATTGAAATTTTCATATTATTTTGATACAAATATTCTGTTTTTCCTTTATAATTATATGTCCCGTTCTCATGCTGGCCCAGGCCAAACAGCATCTCATCCTTTGATGATTCAAACGTCAGCCGGATCTGATGCATATATTTATCAAATTTTTTTACACCGTTCTTTAGTACCGTTACCGTACCGTTTGCGCTTTCCACCTGTTCATAAACCGGTGTGCCCTCTGGCACAAAATGAAAGGTTTCTATCTTTTGGAACTCACATCCTGTTTCTCTTAAGCATATTTGATGTCTGCCAAAACAAATTTCCTTTTCATTCCATGAAACCACATTCTCTCCCTGATTCTGTGATGACGAGATCCCTTCCATAATTCTGCCCGCCTTTTCTCCCTTTATATACTGTACATGTATTACATGCCTGTTAAGTTGTTCTATGCGCCTCTTCCAACAATCCATTTTGTCCCTCCCTCTTGACTTTTTATATTTTCACATTTATTCTAAAATGGCAGCAATAAAAATTGAATGTATAATCTGACTATTTCACATGTTATTTTTTTACTTATAGTGAGGAATGTTAATCATGATAAGAAGTAACAAAACGAAAATTAAAACAATACAATCCACTCTGATTTTTACATATTTTTTTATGCTGATCATCGTTTTTTTCAGTATTATGCTAATCTTTGCGGTAACCCAAACTCAGCGCATCAACAAAGAATCCTTCCAGCTTATCACACAAAACGTGAAAAATATTTCTTCATATCTCGAAAACGAAACAGATTCTTTAAAAACACTGGCAAACAACATTTCCTATTCCTCATTGGTGGAAAAGCACTTTCTGACATATCTGGAACACGACAGTATGGCCTCTGATACTGACATGGCTGATTATCATGATATCCAAAATACAAAAATCCTAATTGATATTCTGACCGCCATAATCGGGCCAGAACAGCCTGCCAGCCAGATTTATCTCCATTCTTTTACAGAAGGCACCTTTGGCGTAGGCTTAGATACAAGCACTTCTCAGGAATCTATTACGAATGCTGCCTGGTTCCCCCTGTTGAATTCTTCTCCTCATAAGAAAATATATCTCTGGGAAGAAGCTCCTCGTTTGGCATCATTCTTTAGTTATAAAGGCGGAGCTGACTGCCTGTCCTTTTATACCATGTATTACAACCAGTACAATAACGCCATTGGAATTATTGAAGTAAAGAAGACTTCTGCCGAGTTAAAGAGAAAAATAGAGCACATATCCAGTTCATACGGAGAGGATTTATATATTTATGACTCCTCCCAAAACTGTGTATATACCTCTTCTGCTACTCCAGCGGATTATAACAGCTTGATTCGTAAACCAAGTCGGGAAAGTAAAACCGATACCGTCATTCATACCTTTCGAAATAATAAAAATGTTTTCTATCAGACTTCGGAAAGCAATGGTTTTACAACCGTGATTGCCATAGAAAAAAGTGATTTATATGCGCCTATTTGGTCCTATATCCAGAAAAATATTTTGATATTTATTGGGTTTTCCTGCATTGCGCTGCTGCTTGCTTATCTCGTTTCCAAATCTATTTCCGCACCGATAAAGCAAATATATTCGCAGATAAAGAGCTTCCAACTCAGCCCCGCTTCCCAAAGCAGAGTCTCCGATCTCGTTTCTGTGAACACTGGAATTCTCGAATTTAATACACTCTATGACGCTTTGATTGATATGCAGAAAAAGGCACAATTATCTATGGAACACGAAATCCTTATTCAGAATCAGGAGATGCACTCCCGGATGCTCGCGTTGCAAAGCCAGATGAATCCACATTTTCTTTATAATTCACTTGCAACAGTTCAGTCCATGGCCGAAGAGAACATGAACGAGGAAATTATCCAAATGTGTCAGACAATCAGCAAAATTCTCCGTTACATATCTTCTGACAAAGAACTGCTTGTTCCGCTAAAAGATGAAGCCTACCATACTGAAAACTACTTGAAATGTATGCAGATGCGTTACGAAGACGACATAGAATACTCCATTGACATACCAAAAGAAATGATGTCCATCCGCCTTCCAAAACTTTGTTTACAGCCTCTTGCAGAAAACTCAGTAAAATATTTAACCTCTTCAGTAAAAGCGCCTTGGAAAATCAAAATAGCCGGAAGGGTTACAACTACGTACTGGGAAGTTTCTGTCTCAGATAATGGTCTTGGGTTTACTGAGGAAGTAATCAACTCTCTGGAAGAGCAAATCAAGGAAATAGACAGAACCAGCCTGCTTCCATCTCTTGAAATTAATGGGATGGGGCTTATAAATATCTATATCAGATTTAAACTGTTTTATAAAGGATACCATATCTTCCGCGTTCGTAATAATATAGAAGGCGGGGCTACCATTACACTGGGAGGAAGTATATATGACGAATCATAAGTTTCCTGTAATCGTTGTCGATGATGAACGGTTAATTGCAAAGAATATCGCAAAAAATATTGAGCGGTGCAACTCATCTTTTCAAGTCGTAGCCATCGCTCACAACGGAGAAGATGCCCTTTCCCAGATTCAGGAACTTAGACCTTCATTTTTATTTACCGATATCCGGATGCCGGTCATGGATGGACTTCGTCTAATTCAAGAAGCCCAACATAATGTTCCTTTATTAAGATGCGTCATTATTAGCGGCTACGATGATTTTCATTATGCTAAAAAAGCCATCCAATTCGGTGTTGCAGACTATTTACTTAAGCCAGTCGATACTGAGGAACTATCCAGTCTTCTAACCCACTTAAAACAGGACATGCTGTCTGAAACAGAGCACTTTCATCTGAGTCAGAATCCAAAAGACTTTACCAGCGGAGAAATTGTCCAGCTTGTGATAAATTATATCCAAAAAAACTACGCCTCTCCTTTGGATTTAAGTATTTTATCAGAACATCTTGGTTTTTCCTCATCCTATCTGACCAAAATATTTAACAAGCATAAAGGGCTTACTCCCAGCAAATATATTCGTAATTACCGCATGTCAATTGCACAGCAGCTTTTAGCTAATTCAGAATTGCCTGTCAATGACATAGCACTTGCTGTAGGTTACACAGATCCTTTCCATTTTAGTAAGTCCTTTAAAGCAGAAACCGGAGTCAGTCCTACAATATACCGTGAAAACCTGCATAGCGGAAAATAGTTGAAAAGCTTTAGACTTGTCTGCGGATGGAGGCGCGAAATAAATGGATAGCCGCAAGGTCAAAATTTGCGTATTGAACGCCGTTTCTTGATACTGGCATGGGGAAGAAAGGGAACTGTCAGCGCGTGATGCTTCAGAAAAAAGTCTGCTTTTCTTTTACTTTTTTTTCACATGTGGTATACTAAATGCTGAAAACATGACGTGCGCCTCGCCGCGGTTACGCGAAGGCGCACTTGAATTTAAGGAGATTAATATGAGTGCTCAGAATCTTACATTGCTGACAGACCTGTACGAACTAACCATGATGCAGGGATATTTTGAAACTCAGGAAAATGAAACTGTTGTGTTCGATGTGTTCTTCCGGGACAATCCCAATAAAGGGGGATATTCCATTATGGCAGGACTCGAACAGGTTATAGACTATATCAAGAATCTGCATTTTTCCTATGAAGACGTAGATTACCTGAGAGGACTCGGAATATTCACCGAGAACTTTCTGAATTATCTGAGCGGGTTCCATTTCAGCGGAAGCATTTACGCCATCCCGGAGGGTTCGGTTATTTTTCCAAAAGAACCACTGGTTAAAGTAATCGCGCCCATTATGGAGGCCCAGCTTGTTGAAACTGCCATATTAAATATAATCAACCATCAGAGCCTAATTGCAACAAAGACCTCCCGCGTCGTATTTGCAGCACAGGGCGACGGAATTATGGAATTTGGGCTGAGGCGCGCCCAGGGCCCTGATGCAGGACTCTACGGCGCTAGAGCGGCCATGATCGGCGGCTGCGTAGGCACATCCAACGTACTGGCCGGCAAACTTTTTGACGTGCCCATCATGGGTACCCACGCCCACAGCTGGATCATGAGCTTCAAAGACGAATACACTGCATTTAAAGAATATGCAAAGTTATACCCCAACGCGTGCACGCTTCTGGTGGACACATACGATACGCTCAAATCCGGTGTCCCCAATGCCATCCGTGTATTCCGGGAGCTGCGCGAGGAAGGAATCCACCCCAGATCCTACGGCATCCGCCTGGACAGCGGGGACCTTGCCTACTTATCCAAGGAGGCCCGCAAGATGCTGGATGCCGCCGGCTTTACCGATGCAGTGATTGCGGCATCCAATGACCTGGACGAGCTGCTGATCCACGACCTGAAGATGCAGGGCGCAGCCATCACCTCCTGGGGAGTGGGCACTAACCTGATCACCTCCAAGGACTGTCCTTCTTTCGGCGGAGTATATAAACTCGCCGCAATTCAAAATGCAGAAGGAGAGTTCATACCCAAGATCAAGATTTCAGAGAATACGGAGAAAATCACAAATCCAGGCAACAAAACCATCTACCGTGTATATGATAAAGAGACGGGCAAAATCCGCGCCGATCTGATCTGTTTTGCCGATGAGACATACGACACCTCAGAAGAACTTTTATTATTTGACCCCAATGCAACCTGGAAGAAAACAAGGCTTCCCGGAGGCAGCTACACCATGAGAGAGATCTTAAAGCCTGTATTCATCCACGGTGAATGCGTATACAGCTCACCAACGGTTATGGAGATCGCCCATTACTGCCGTCAGGAAAAAGAGACGCTCTGGGACGAGACTAAGCGGCTCTTCTATCCGCACCGCGTTTATGTGGATTTATCCCAGAAGCTCTATGACACAAAATCACGCCTGCTGAACGATTTGAGCAGATAACGAAACGCTCCGCTCGCTGGTATAAACTCAATGAAGATAGGAGATTTAAGAAATGAAGATTATAGTATTAGCCGGAGGACTCAGCACAGAACGCGACGTATCCCTGTCCTCCAGTGCAGGCATCTGCAGAACCCTGCTTGAAAAAGGACACGATGCTTTTCTGCTGGATGTTTTCCTTGGTTTCCCCTACGATCCAGATCGCCTGGAAGAGGTATTTACCCTTCCTGACCACGGTCTCGGGATCGTCAAAAACATCGATACCACCGAACCGGACATCGAAGCGGTCAAAGCCTCCCGCCCGGATCAGCCGGACTGTTTCCTCGGCCCCAACGTCATCGAACTATGCCGCATGGCAGACATCACGTTCCTTGGGCTGCACGGCGGAGAGGGGGAGAACGGAAAACTGCAGGCTACCTTTGACCTGCTTGGAATCAGATACACCGGTCCGGATTCTCTTGGCTGCGCTGTTGCAATGGACAAAGGATTTACCAAACAGATCTTTCTGCAGTCGGGCATTGACACGCCGGCCGGAGCCTGCGTTCATAAAAAGGCAGCGGAAAAATCACTGCAGGCCCTCGGCCTCACACTTCCGGTTGTTGTAAAGCCGTGTTCCGGAGGTTCCAGCATTGGGGTATACATCGTTACCACAGAGAGCGAGTACGAAGAAGCGCTCAGCAGTTCTTTCCGCTACGAGGACGAAGTGGTAATTGAAGAATATATTAAAGGAAGAGAGTTTGCCTGCGGCATCATAGACGGAAAGGCCCTCCCTCCAATTGAGATCATACCCAGAACAGGGTTCTTCGATTATGCCAACAAGTACCAGGATGGCGCCACAGAGGAAGTCTGCCCCGCCGATATTGACGAAGATACTGCAAACCGGATGATGGAGCTCACCGTAAAGGCATACCGAGCCCTGAAGCTCAATGTATACAGCCGCGCAGATTTTCTCCTGGACAGCAGGGGAAATCTCTACTGCCTTGAGGTAAACACGCTGCCCGGCATGACAGCCGCCAGTCTACTGCCAAAGGAGGCGGCAGCAGCAGGCATTGAGTACGGTGATTTGTGTGAACTGATTATCCAAAAATCCCTGGAAGCCAGATACCAGTAAAGGACGGTACGAACGATGAAAAATATGACATTGAAGGAAATTGCCGTTGCATGCGGCGGAATCTATTACGGAGACGAGGAAAGCTATTACAAACAAGTCACATCCGTTACCATTGACAGCCGCAGGATCCAAAAAGACTGTCTGTTCATTGCACTTCGCGGCGCCCGGGTGGACGGCCATATGTTCATCCCCCAGTCCATTCAGGACGGAGCGCTGTGCGCCGTTTCAGAAAAGAGAATCGAGAGCGCTTCCTACCCCTATATCATGGTAAATTCCTGCGCCCAGGCCCTGAAGGATATCGCGGAGCACTACCGCCGTTCCCTCCGCCTGAAGGTGGTGGGTATCTCAGGCAGTGTGGGCAAGACAAGTACAAAAGAGATGATTGCCTCCGTGTTGGCACAAAAATACAGCGTCCTGAAAACCGAGGGCAATTTCAACAATGAGATCGGACTGCCCCTCACAATCTTTAACATTCGGGAAGATCATGAGGCTGCCATTCTGGAAATGGGCATCAGTGATTTTGGCGAGATGGAACGTCTTGCAAAAGTCGCGCGCCCGGATGTCTGCGTCCTGACCAATATCGGCTGTGCCCATCTGGAGCAGCTGAAGTCCCGCGAAGGCATTTTAAAAGCCAAAACGGAAATGTTTTTATATATGAATCCGGAAGGGGATATCATACTCAATGGGGATGATGATATGCTGGCATCCGTTAAGCCTGCCAACCATATTGAGCCTGTTTTCTTTGGCCTGAACCCGGATCTGGCATACTATGCAGACGAAATAGAGAACCTGGGATTAAAGGGTACGGCTGCACGCTTCCACACGCCTGATTCCGAATTCCGCGCACATATCTCCATCCCCGGGGCGCATATGGTATATAATGCACTGGCCGCCATTGCCGTCGGACGGGTTATGGGCATGAATGATAAGGAGATCCGGCAGGGAATCGAATCCCTGGCGCCTTTGGCCGGACGGAACCATCTGATTGAGACAGAGACTCTTACTATCATCGATGACTGTTACAATGCCAACCCGGCCTCCATGAAGGCTTCCCTGGATGTCCTCAGTAAGGCTGGCGGACGCACCGTCGCGATCCTTGGGGATATGTTTGAGCTTGGTCCAAAAGAACATGAGATGCACCGTGAGACGGGAGCATTCGCCGCAGATGCCGGCATAGACGAACTGATCTGCATTGGCTCCCTTGCAGAGGACATCGCCCGGGGAGCAATGGAAGTGAATCCGGAAATGCACGTGCACTATTATGAAACGAAGACCGAATTTCTGGAAAACATAGATCCCCTGATTAACACAAATGATACAATTCTGGTAAAAGCCTCCCATGCGATGGAGTTTCCGGAGATTGTCGAAGTATTAAAGAAGAGGTAAATATGGATTATCAAATGCTCGTGCTGGATCTGGACGGCACATTGACTAATTCCAGAAAAGAAATTACGGAACCCACAAGAAACGCTCTGATCGAGATCCAAAGAGAGGGGAAAAAAGTGGTTCTTGCCAGTGGACGTCCCATATTCGGAGTCCTTCCTCTGGCAGAAAAACTGCATCTGGATCATTTCGGCAGTTATATACTTTCCTATAATGGAGCCCGCATCACCCGATGCTCCGACGGTACCGATATTTATAACAAAACCCTCCCTCCGGAAATTATACCAGTTGTCTATGATATTGCGGCTTCGTTTCCAGGTGTGGATCTTCTGTCGTATAACAACAGCCATATATTGTCCGGAATCGCAGTCAACAAGTACACAGAGCAGGAATCCTTTCTTAACAAAATGCCCGTGGCAGAGATCCCTGATTTTGTCGGACACCTGAATTTCCCGGTTAATAAGCTGTTGGCTGCCGGGGATCCTGACATCATGGAAAAGATGATGGAAGCGCTGAAAAAACGTTTTCACACTTTCCTGAACATATACCGTTCCGAGCCCTTCTTTCTGGAGATTATGCCCAAGAAGATCGATAAGGCCTATTCCCTGCAGAAGCTGCTGAACAGCATCGGAATGACTGCAGACCAGATGATCTGCTGCGGAGACGGTTATAACGATGTATCCATGATTGAATATGCCGGTCTTGGCGTAGCTATGGAAAATGCCCAGAGTATCGTAAAGGATACCGCCGACTTTATTACCCGCTCCAACGATGATGACGGGATCCTCCATGTAATAGAAAAATTTATGAAAGAAAAATGAGGCCGATCAAATGGAATTACAAACATTTTATGAAAATATTGGCGCCGATTATCAAGTCGTTTTACAGAGACTGCGCAAAGAATCTCTGATCGATAAGTATCTGCATCTTCTTCTGAAAGATCCGGTTTTTGAAACTCTGGAGCATGCAGTGGAATCCAACGATCATGAAGAGATATTCAGAGCGGCTCATACAATCAAAGGAATGGCACTTAACCTGGAACTGCCCCCTCTTACGGCCGCAGCCTCTTCTTTAACAGAGTACTTAAGAACGTTGTCCCCCGGGGAGGCGGACAGCTCTGTGGTAAAAGAGAAATATGTGGATATTGCGAAGGAATATGAAACTGTCCGGGATCTGCTGGCCAGGTTCTGATTAGCCTAAGGAGCAAGTGAATGACAAGCACAGAACAAAAGAAAACCATTTTAATCGTAGATGATGCGGAACTGAACCGGGCCGTCCTGTCCGATATACTGCAGGAGGATTACAATATCATTGAGGCAGCCGATGGGACAGAGGCTATTGAGATTCTGAAAAAGAATGACGCTTCCATTTCCCTGATTCTGCTCGATATTTTAATGCCAAAAATGTCAGGATTTGATGTCCTGACAATTATGCAGAAGAACCACTGGCACGAGACTATCCCTGTAGTCATCATTTCATCGGAAAATTCCAGGGAATATATTGAAAAGGGTTACGAATACGGTGTTGTGGATTATATCAGCCGCCCCTTTGACTCGAATATCGTCCTTCAACGTGTAAAAAATACCATCATCCTTTACTCGAAACAAAAGGAGCTGGAAGGTCTCGTAAAGGAGCAGGTAATTGAGAAGGAGAGCAACAACGCTCTTATGATCAATATTCTCAGTACAATCGTCGAATTCCGTAATGGGGAATCCGGGCTCCACGTCATCCGCATACGCATTATAACTGAGATTCTACTGGAAGCGCTGCGGAAACGTTATCCGGAGTATGCGATGGATGAATCCCATATTGCACTGATCTCGAATGCGGCCGCTCTGCATGATATCGGTAAAATCGAGATTCCGGAAGAGATCTTGAATAAACCCGGCAAACTCACTGCTGAAGAGTTCGAAGTCATGAAAACCCACTCCGCACGCGGAGAGCAGATGCTGAATGAACTGCGTTTTGGCAGCAATGAGGAACTGGTAAAGTATGCAAGGCAGATCTGCCGCTGGCACCACGAACGCTGGGACGGTAATGGATACCCTGACCACTTGAAAGGGGATGAGATTCCGATCGCCGCACAGATTGTTTCCCTCGCGGATGTCTATGATGCGCTGGTTAGCGAGCGGGTATACAAACCTCCTTATACTCATAAACAGGCCATGCAGATGATCCTGAACGGAGAATGCGGCATGTTTAACAACAGGCTGATTGATTGTCTCAAAGCGGTCGATACCTATCTGGAGCATGCGGTCAGCCTGCGCAGCCGGGATCCCGCACACGTATTCAATATCAACCAGCTCTCAAAGGAACTGTTTCAAAAAAAAGGTGTCAAGCTCTCCGACCGCACGCTGTTTCTTCTGGAACAGGAACGGACCAAATATCAGTTTATCGCATCCTTATCAGAAGATGTTTTATTCGAATATGATTTCAGTACGGACACGGTCTTGTTCTCTGAAAAGTGTCAGGAAGAGTTTAATTTTCCATCTATCATAACAGATTTTGTCAAAAAGAGCCGGTTATATGGAGTCGTTGCGAAAAATGATTTTCAGGAATTGATGGAACGTATAGCGGCTACCACACCGTTCTCTCCTGTATTTCAGAAGAGAATGCTTCTGACTACTATTAGCGGGACGCAGGAATGGTATGAATTCATTGGCCGCACGCTTTGGGCCGATAATGAAGGAAATGAAGAGCTGTACAGCTGTGTCGGAAGGATATCGCTGTCCCGGAATGGAAAAGAACGGCAGATACAGGAGCTCCCCCACCGGGACGCTCTGACAAATCTGTACACACAGACAACAGCGCAAAAAATTATTGTGCAGAACATAACCAATAATCCGCAGACAACCGGCCTTATGATCATGTTTGACCTGGATAATTTCAAAAGACTGAACGAAAAAAACGGACATTTATTCGGGGATCAGATCTTAAAGCATATCGCCCGCCTTTCCGAAAACAATATCCGTAAAATGGATATCTGCTCACGGATCGGCGGAGACAGGTTCCTAATGTATTTCAGCGAACTCTTTTCAGAAGAATTTATCCAGCCATACTGTGCCTCTCTTACGAAGGCTCTGACGCAGAAGTATAAAGACTCCGAATACACGGTCAGCATGGGAGCCGCCATGTATCCGCAGGATGGGACTACATACGAAGAACTCTTCCGGCATACCAGTCAGGCTCTGGAGACATCAAAACGCAGAGGGAAAAATTGTTTTACCCGTTATCATGATTCTCTTTCCACACAGGGTTTTTCTCCGGAAGCTGTGCCAGAATAATTGCGGCAAACACCAAGGCACACCCAAACAATTCTTTCCCAGAAAGTGTTTCATGTATAATCAGCCAGCCGGTAAGCGCGGCAAATACGGATTCCAGGCTTAGTATAAGCGAAGCCACCGTGGGGTCCGTATTTTTTTGTGCAATGATCTGCAGCGTATAGGCGACACCGCAGGAGAGAACCCCCGCATAGAGAAGCGGCAGATACGCATCCAGAATACTCCCCATGGCTGGCTTTTCGCGGACAAACATCGGCACCGCGCAGAGAATCCCGCAGATAAAAAACTGTATGCAGGAGAGCTTCACGCCATCCACTTTCGGAGAAAAATAATCAATAATCAAAATATGTAACGAAAAAACAAAAGCGCAGATGATCATCAGAACATCTCCATAAGCTATGGAGAATCCCTCTTTCATACACAAGAAATACATCCCCACAACAGCCAGTCCAACACCGGCCCAGGTCTTCCCCCCTGCCCGCCGGCCCAGAAAAAGCCCAAGAACAGGTACAATCAAAATATACAGGGCCGTAATAAACCCGGCCTTCCCGGCGCTCGTATACACAAGCCCGATCTGCTGCAGCGAACTCGCCGCCGCAAGCGCAAGCCCACAGAGCAGACCCCCGATCCAGAGCGTCTTACCGCTCCTATTCGCCTCGTCCCCCTGTACCTCTGTCCCTTCCGTCTTTTTCCTCCTGCCCATAACCCCAATAACAGGAAGCAGCACAATCCCGCCCAAAAAACACCGCAGAGAATTAAACGTAAACGGCCCGATATAATCCATCCCCACACTCTGAGCCACAAAAGCGCTCCCCCAGATCAGAGCGGTCAGCACAAGCATCACATTATTCTTAAACTTCGGATTCCTCATCATTCTCATCCTTTTCAACAAAATAATACATGGTAAAGTATAGCACCCCCCACCACATATTACCAGACGGAATTTGGAAAGGCAGCGATAGGAGGAGGACCTGAAGGGCCGCCGCGGGGGATTCGGAGATGGGGGGCGGCGGAGCGGGCGAAGAATGGGTAAGCGCCTAAATAAAATCTCCGGTGAAACAGGGGACGCGCGAACACTCAGAAAAAGCCCTGATGGCTTTTTCCTGCGGGTTCGCTCGATTCCCGAACTTGTGGTTCGGGAATCGGTCCCTGTTTCACCGGAGATTTTATTGAAGGCGCTTATCCCATTCTTCTTGACGCCCCGCCGCCCCCCATCTCCGAATCCCCCGCGGCTAGGTGCATCAAGGCAGAACTGTACGCTGCCAGGGTGGGAATGCCGGACGGGGGCAGCGGATTGAGCTGAACTGGTGCATCGCAATGTACCCAGTTAGTTTTTATGGCTTATATTATGCTGGCTTCTGGGGCCAAGAAAGCCACGCCCTGCCCCTCCCCGTTCCGGCTTCGTCTCCCGACGGGATGCCCCAGCCTGTGTGGATCGGGAGTGAGGGCTTCTCAGGGGACACATCCGGTGATTTCAGGGGCTTAGAATGCGCGTTAGAAACCGTTGCATCAAATCGGAAGCCCCGCATGGGCGGAATTTGCTCTCCAAAGCAAATTCCGAGACGACCTAAGCCGTGAAATTCATCAGAATTTCACGGTGAATGTCGTCGGTTCCATGCGGGGCTTCCGATTTGATGTTACGGTTTCTTCGCAAATGGCTGCCCCTGAAATCACCGGATGTGTCCACTGAGAAGCCCTCACTCCTGATTCATGCAGGCGTCTCCCCCCCTAAAGTAACAGTTTTTTTAGGGACTGGATGTATTTTTCTATGTTTTCTTCCTGCAGGCAGTAGTATACTTTCCCGTCTTTTTTCTGAACGGTGACGAGGCCGCTGCCCATTAGAATGCTCATATGGTGTGAGGTGGTGGACGGAGAAAGATCCAGTGCTTCGGCCAGTTCCAAATTGTATTTGCTGGATTCTTTCAGGGAACATAAGATGTCCAGCTTACTTTTGTCAGCGAGGGCTTTCGACTGGCGGATAACTTCCTCTTTTATGCTGATCGATGCCGACTCGTTTTTCTCTAATTCTTCATTCAATATGCCCTCGTAACAGTAAGAATACAGTACCATCTGAAGCATTGGAAATACAAGGGTTGGGTAAACTATGGGATTGTCTCCGCATGTGTTGACAAGCTTCAGGAATCCGTTATTCTCATATTTGGCAAGACGTTTTAGCTGCTTCTCCAGTGGCTTTGCCACGCTTGCACGGGCTCTTTCGAATGCGGGCATATTAAGGCGTATAGTCTCAAACAGCTGTGAAAACCAGTAGTCGGGCCTTCGCAGGAGATCCAGCACATACCATTTTTCTTCGCTTTTCAAATCCGCTTTGTCCAAAAATTCCAGCATAGACTTTTCATCGGGCAGCTGAGGCATATCTTTTATCTCAGGCAGCTGGGCATGTTCTACCGTATCAGTAATGTAAAATGCGATAAAACTCCTGAGCTTCATAGGATCTAACTGCTCCTCTCCCTCCAGGTACTTCCGGTTCTCTACTGCCATGGTGAGAACCATCATAAATAACTCCTGCGATGTGTTTTGGAAGAAAAAACCCTCGGAAGGCGTCTCTACTTTATACTTTTGAAAAGTTTCTATATATTTTTCCACTGTCTTTAAATGTTTATTATAAAATGTTTCTCCATCTATCCCATAATCATCCATCGCTTTTATGACATCTGTCTTCCAGTCTCCGCCATGTGCAATGGTAAGAAGCCCCAGTATCTCAAATACCGGATCCAGTTCGTTATAAATCTCGATACTCATAAAATTCCCCCGTTCTTAATTTCATGAGTATAGAATATCATACAAGGAGCGCAAAGTGCAAGCTCAGAAGATAATACCCGCCCGTAAATTCCCTGCTCAGAACATTTTGTATACAGATTCCAGGGCATAATAGCTGGCATCAAATATTTTTTTCATCTTGTGGTAGACTTCCTCATTGTCCGTATTTGGGGTATATTCTTTCTGAATTTTAAGGAAACGGCTGATCTCTTCGAAACTGTGGTAAACACCTGCCCCCACGCCCGCCGTTACGGCGGCGGGGCTTGGGGGGGGCCCCCCCCCATCCGCTGTCCCC